>JAESGR010000063.1_pt1 | contig 343591 bp, 324 predicted proteins | sample 9269771 | NCBI WGS metagenome assembly JAESGR01 (sample SAMN15739572, study PRJNA653492) | algae metagenome | isolation source: Chroococcus sp. CMT-3BRIN-NPC107 and co-occurring heterotrophs from well... | place: USA: Clark Mountains Wilderness, California | collected 2010-04-18
TGATTTAATGGTTTATTGAACTTTCAGGCAGTTGTTGAAGCGGGTTTGGTGGTTAATCATTCCTCGGTTATCTCTACACTGACAGGTCGGCGCCAATAAAGTCAACACATATTTAACCGTGTTAAAAAGCATCGGCGAAGAATGTGAGTTTATATTAAGCAATTCGCCAAAACTTGAAATAATTATAATTTGCGCGTTTTACGGATTAGCGAAAAAGACGGGAAATATCTAATTTAATAAATCACCGAAATACACCATAGAAGTTGCCGGATAAATCTCCTCGAAAATAAAAATTTGACTTTCATCCGGCTTTTAATTTATATTTCCCGCATCGCACAGCAGTTCCGTGTTTTTTGGAAATCGAATCTGCCGTAAAATTGCCGTGCAAGCGCAATGCACCCAATAGAGTTTACTAGTTGCGCTTGGTCGCCGGCAGCCTCCAATGCTTTTCACAGAGCGGCAGATTTTATCGAAACGGGTACGCCGGATTTCCTCAAAACTTCCACGCACAACCCTTTAAGATAGAAAACTCCACCAAATAAAATCTATGGCAACAGGACACGCCAAAAACGTCGCAAATTTCGAGACGGTCGTCATTACCGTCACCAATCTCGGAGCGGTTTATAACCCGAGCCAGCCGTTAATTCTGCCCGCCGCGCTGCAATCCAAACTGACCGCCGCCAAAGAAGCGATGCAGGCGGTTGATCTGGCGGAAGCGGCAAAGAAAATCGCCGTCAACAGCCGCGCCGCCGAATTTGAAGAGATCATCGGTCTAACGGTCAACGTCAAACGCGCCGCTGAAGTTGACGTCAACGACGCGGCATTCACCGCCGATCTGGCTTCGATCATCCGCCGGATGCGCGGCGAACGCGCGGGCGAAATTCCCGAAGACAATCCAGAAACGCTCGACATTGACGAATCGAACAAAACGCATTCCGTCTCGGCACGCGGCTACGACAATCAAGTCGCTTATTTCGCCGATTTGATCGCCCTGCTTCAAACGCAGCCCGCTTACAACCCGAACGACACGGAAGTTCAAGTCGAAACGCTCGAAACCAAACTTCTCGCGCTCGAAAACAAAAACAACGCCGCCAAAACCGCCAACGCCGCCCTCGGCTCGGCACACGACGCCCGCGACGCTGTTCTCTACGACCCCGACACCGGAGTTCTCAAACTCGTCAAACTAATCAAAGCCCAACTAGCCCGCAAACCCGGGACGGAAAGCGCGGCATATCAACAAATAGTCGCGCTCGACTTCAGGAAATACTGATGAAAGGCGTTAAAGGCGCTGAGCGAATAATTCGCTCAGCGCCTTCTCGCTGCCGACAAAACGATTGTCAGCCGCGCCCAATAAATTGTAGTATCAAATCATTATGAACATCGTCGAAACCATCCAACAAAAAATCATCCACCTTCCGCCGCAAGCCCAGGAAGAAGTTCTGGAAATCATCGAGCAAATCGAGGAACGCTATCAGTCGGAAGATAAAAAGGAAACGGTTCACCCGCTGACACTCATCCGCGAACTGGCGATTGATACGGGCGTCACGGATTTAGCAGAAAGACACGATTTTTATGCTCACGGAAAATTGGAGGATTAAAAGTCTTGGCAAACAACGCGCTTTTTCTTGATACGGCTTACGTCTATGCTCTCTTTAATACCCGTGACCAGTGGCACGAAAAAGCCGTCGAATGGGAAAGGAAAATCGCTCTTGAAAATCAGTTGTTAGTCACAACGCAATTCGTTTTAACCGAAATCGGCAACGGTTTATCTTCGCTGAAATTTCGCCGCCAAGCGATCTCTATTATTTACGCTTTACAGCAAAGCAATCTTGTCGAAGTAGTTCCTGTTTCCAGAGAGCTTTTTACCAAAGCCTTAAAACTTTACGAACAACGACCCGACAAAAGTTGGGGCTTAACCGACTGCACTTCATTCGTTGTTATGACGGAAAACAATTTAACCGATGCTTTAACAACTGACGAACATTTTCGCCAAGCCGGATTTAAGGCTTTATTGTTGGATTAAATAATATTTTCAAAGCACCACTATTCCGCAAACCCGACACCGACAGCGCGGCATACCGGCAAATAGTCGCATTAGATTTCAGGAAGTATTGATATTGATTAAATGAATGATGAAATGTAGATTAAAATTACCATTTGATTTTGTTTCATCATTCATTTTCCTTAGTTATTGAAAGCTGAATGAAAATCTTCTGAATTTTAACTGACAGGCGGACAAAATGTTGGAAACGGCAGAATTATTAAACATCAAGCAAGCGAGCGAATGGGCGTCCGAACATATCGGTAAAAACGTTACGCCGTCGAATATTGCTTACTTGATAAATTACGGGCGAGTTCCTAAAAGCGGCGATAACGGCGGCATTTTAGTTGCCAAACAGGATTTGTTTGATTACTACGAAAATTACCAGCGCGAAGCCGTTTACAAGAAAAAACTCGGCAAAGATTTGAACTGGGCGTTATCTTTTGACCAGTACAAAGAATCGGAAACGACAAAACACGTTCACAGACTTCATCCGTATAAAGGGAAATTTATTCCGCAGCTGGTCGAATATTTTCTTGACGAACATAAAGACGATTTCAAAACCGAAACATTTTTTGCGAAAGGCGATATTATCCTTGACCCGTTTTGCGGCAGCGGAACGACGCTCGCGCATTGAAATTAAATTATGGAACAGATAAATAAAGATGATTTGATTTATTGGATTGATAAAGATTTCGTGCAAAATACAGCGCTAGAAAGAATCGGTAGAAGCTTGAACGATGAAGAAATTATTCAATTAACAAAATTGGTTGAATTTGGTTTATGGGATGCCGTTTACGACACCGTTAAAATTGCAATTGATGAAGTAAATCAAAGTTAAATATGAAATCGAAATCCGTTGCCGAATCACTAGCCGATGAATTTTTGGAAGTGGCGAAAGATTTTCAAGCCAACGTCGAACTCATCAAAGTTCTGAAATCGAGAACTTATAAGATTGCCCAAGCAAATGTTTTGGTGAGAGCCGCAACAGAAGGCGCGAGAGGCACTTATTTCTACGGCTTAAATTATTTGACCGCCGAAGAAATGAACAATCTGGAAAATCCGTTCATCGCTTTCATCTGCGGTTCAGTCGAGCAAACCGTTATCATTCCGGCAAAGGTTTTGTTTAAAGAGTTACCAAACATCAGCCACGATAGGAACGGCGAATACAAAATTACGATTGACCGCGATTTGAATATTGTTCTTTCGGGAAAAGGCAACAGATTGAATTGTGCGGAATTCAAAAACGCTTGGGAATTATTACTAAAGCCGCATAAATATTCCGCAACTCAAAACACCGTCGAAGAAAGTCTGCATTCAGTTATTCAAGGCAGACTAATTGAAATCGGAAACATTCGCGGCTTTCACACATTTTGCCCGGATAAATCTAAAAAATTTAACGATGTCGAGCTAGGAAAGATTTCAACGCTCGCAAAATGTCCCGAACTTCAATTTTCCAATTACGATTTATTGCGAAAGATTGACGTGATTTGGTTTCGAGAAAAAGGCAAACACTTTATTCCAGAAAATGCTTTTGAAGTGGAAATGTCAACCGGAACTTGGTCAGGCGTTGGCAGACTTTCAACATTAATTGATTACCACAATGTTGGTTTGTATATCATTTCGGATACGCTGAAAAAGTTTGAACAAGTAATTGAAACATTCGATTTTCACAACAGATATAAACATATAAAATCCGAAAACATCGGTGATTTATATTCAACGGAAAAGAATCTAAAAGAATTAAGATATTCAATTGGATTGTAAGTCGAAAATGTTTTGCGAACGGCTTTGAGAAATAAGTTTCTCAAATACAAGCCCGAACCTGCCGCGATGCCTTTTCACACGCGCTTGCTCGGTACAGACCGGCTGGCGTTGTATTCGTTTATTCATTCGCTCAACACGAATTTCGGGACAAGCGTTTTTGAGCCGGTCGCCGTCGCGCTGGCAAAGTCGAGTTTTGCGGACGCGAAGGCGCAGATGAACGCGGGCGATTATATCAGCGCGGGCGCGTTTCAGATGATTCAGGCGATAATGACCGATTTGACCGCCGCGCACGAACCGCCCGACAAGTTGAGCGAAATTGAACGCATCAGAACCGTCGCCCGCGCCGGTGAAATGATAAAGGTTAAGCCGACGAAGATTGATGTTTTTGTCGAGGCACAAGACGGCGAGTTGTTTTTGTTCGACATCAAAACGGCGAAACCGAACGCGGGCGGGTTTAAGGAATTCAAACGAACGCTGCTCGAATGGGTCGCCGCCGTTTTAGCCGAAACGCCGGATGCGCGCGTTAATTCGCTGATTGCGATTCCTTACAATCCATATGCGCCAGAACCTTACAACCGCTGGACGATGCGCGGAATGCTCGATCTGCCGAACGAATTAAAAGTCGCCGAAGAGTTCTGGGATTTTCTCGGCGGCGCGGGCGCATACAACGATTTGCTCGACATTTTCGAGCGCGTCGGCATCGAGCTGCGCGGCGAGATTGACGAGTATTTCGCGAAATTCAATCTCGGGTAATAAACAACGCTTTCCCGGCTCGATTGAATCATTAATCATTCGCGTCATCGTCTTTGACACTCATTACCGCAAAGATTGCACTCGCACCGTTAAAGCTTGTACTCACGACCGCAATCTTGGCACTGACGACCGCGAATCTGGCACTGGCATACGCGAGCTTAACAATGGCGACCGCAATGTTGGCACTGACGACCGCGAACTTGACAATGACGACCGTAGGCTTGGCACTGGCGTCCGCGAAGTCGGCACTCGTGACCGCGAGGTTGGCACTGGTGGGCGCGGGCTTGACACTGGCGACCGCGACGGCGGCGCTGGCGGCAGGAAATTACGTGCGTTGCGGTAAACGAAAACACAGGCGATTAGAATCATAAAAAGAAAAGAGGCGGAGAGTTAGTAAACTCTCCGCCTCTTTTCTTTTTATGATTGTATCTTTATTACATTCCTGCGCCGTGGCATTTTTTGAATTTTTTGCCGGAGCCGCAGTAACACGGGTCGTTCGCTTTGACTTTCGGCTGGTCGCGTTTGAACGGCGTGTGGCGGACTTCTTCGGTGTCGCCTGCCGCCGTCGCGGTTGCCATCGCGCCGGTGAAAGCCATTCCAGCCGCCTGGCGTCTGGCTCGCTGCTGTTCGAGGCGTTCGAGACGCGCCATTTCTTCCTGTTCGTCTTTGACGACGATTTCGAGATTGAAAAGCGCGCGCGTCGTCTGCGTGTCGATGCGGTCGAGCATATCCTGAAACATTTCGAACGACTGCTTTTTATACTCGACGAGCGGGTCTTTCTGACCGTAACCGACAAGCCCGATGCCTTGTTTCAGATGGTCGATCGAGAGCAGGTGATCTTTCCACTGCGAATCGATGATGTTGAGCATAATGTAACGCTCATAGGCTCGCAGCGATTCCGCTCCGGCGAGCTTTTCTTTTTCCTCGTAGTTGGCAATCGCTTTATTCCAGATCGCCTGTTCGATTTCAGTCGCGTTCATCGTTTTGAAATTAACGTCGGCGTCAACTGCCGGGTCAACCGCGTAGATGCTTTCGATTTCCGCCGCGTAAGTGTCAACATCCCATTTGTCGGGCGGAATCAGCGGACTGAGAAAACTCTGCGTCAAATCCGAAAGCAAATCGCGCGAGACGCCTTTGTCGCCCAAAAGATATTCGCGGTGTTCCGGCTCGAACATCAATTGACGGCGCAAACCGTAAATCGTTTCCCTTTGTTTGTTCATTACGTCGTCGTATTTGAGAACGTGTTTCCTAGTTTCAAAGTTACGCGCTTCGACCGCTTTCTGCGCGCGCTCGATCTGTTTGGAAACCGTGCGCGATTCAATTGCCACGCCTTTTTCCATGCCGAGCCATTCCATCATCGAACGAACTTTGTCGCCCGCGAAAATGCGCATCAAATCGTCTTCGAGCGAGAGCACGAAGCGTGATGAACCGGGATCTCCCTGACGACCGGCGCGACCGCGAAGCTGATTGTCAATGCGGCGCGATTCGTGACGTTCCGTGCCTAAAATGTGCAAGCCGCCAGCCGCGACGACTTCTTTGTGTTCGGCGTCAACGACGCGTTTTGCCTTTTCGAGCTGTTCTTCAAACTGTTCAGGCGTCGCTTCGTCCGGGTTGATTTCCATTCGTTTCAGGTAATCATTCGCCAAATATTCCGGGTTGCCGCCGAGCAAAATATCGGTTCCGCGTCCAGCCATATTCGTCGCAATCGTGACCGCGCCTTTGCGCCCCGCCTGCGCGACGATTTCGGCTTCCTGCTCGTGATATTTCGCGTTGAGAACTTTGCGCGGAATACCAACTTCTTTTAACTTTTCGGCGATCAATTCGGAATTTTCAACCGAAACCGTTCCAACCAAAACCGGCTGACCTTTGGCGTGCAGCTCTTTGATTTCGTCAACTACCGCGTCCCATTTTTCCGGCAGCGTGCGGTAAATCATATCCGAATGGTCGGCGCGAATCATCGAACGATTCGTCGGAATGACGACCACGTCCAAGCCGTATGTCGTGCCGAATTCTTCAGCTTCAGTTTCCGCCGTTCCGGTCATACCCGAAAGTTTTTCATACATTCGGAAATAATTTTGCAGCGTAATCGTCGCCAAAGTCTGGTTTTCACGCTCGATTTTGACGCCTTCTTTCGCTTCGACCGCTTGATGAAGTCCGTCCGACCAGCGGCGACCAGCCATCAGGCGTCCGGTAAAGTCGTCAACGATGATGACTTCGCCTTCCTGCACGACGTAATGATGATCGCGTTTGTAAAGCGTGTGCGCTTTCAGCGCCTGCTCGACGCAATGGAGAAGCTCCATATTCGCCGGATCGTAAAGATTGGAAACGCCCAAAAGTTTTTCCGCTTTGGAAACGCCCGCTTCGGTCAAAACCGCAGAATGATTTTTCTCGTCCAGAAGATAATCGCCGGTCGTCACTTTCGTTTCTTCGTCTTTGTGACCGCGCTCGAATCTTGGAATGATTTCGTTCGCCGTGAAATACTTGTCGGTCGCTTCGTCGGACGCGCCGGAAATAATCAGCGGCGTTCTGGCTTCGTCAATCAAAATCGAATCAACTTCGTCAATGATCGCGTAATAATGATCGCGCTGAACCAGAGATTCAACGTCGAATTTCATATTGTCTCTGAGATAATCGAAGCCGAATTCGTTGTTCGTTCCGTATGTAATATCGGCGGCGTATTGTTCTTTGCGCTCGTAATCGTCCATATCGTTCTGGATACATCCGACCGTCAAGCCCAGGAATTGGTGAATCTTGCCCATCCATTCCGAGTCGCGCAGCGCTAAGTAATCATTGACCGTCACGACGTTCACGCCGCGTCCGGTCAATGCGTTTAAATAAGCGGGCAAGGTTGAAACCAAAGTTTTACCTTCGCCCGTTCGCATCTCGGCGATTCTGCCTTGATGCAGCGCGATGCCGCCGATCAGCTGCACGTCGAAATGCCGCATTCCGGTGACGCGAACAGACGCCTCGCGCACAACGGCGAACGCTTCGGGCAAAATCTCGTGCAAAACTTCCTGCTCACGTTTGCGCCGCGCTTCTTTATCATCAATGCCGTCGAGAGCACGCTCGATTCTCGCTTTGAACTCCGGCGTTTTCGCCTGTAACTGTTCGTCCGACAGCGACTTGACCGAAGATTCGAGCGAATTAACCTGCTCGACAATCGGCTTGATCTTTTTCAAAAAAATGTCGCTGCTGCTGCCGAAAATTTTCTTAACTATTTTATCTGCAAAACTATTGACTGCCATATTTTCCTCTCAAAATGAATAGCACGCCTCTGAGTTTCCGCAACTCAAAAACGAAAAGCTATTAGCTCATAAAAATGTTGATTATTAAAGTTCGGGCGAGTTTTTTCGGAAAGATTAAAAGTCGTTTCGCGCTCGCCGCTTATCGTGCGTTTTCGGCGAGCAGTTCATCTATTGAGGCGCGAGGAAGTCGGGTAACGATGAAAACTTGGTTATTTTCTGATCTGGCGCTCGTGTTTTTCCAGAACAGCAGTTCAGCAGGATCAGTTTCTTTGCGGTATAAGTCAAAACTGATTGCGAGTGAAGTATACTTACTTTGATAACTCTTTGCTTTCTCTATTGAATAGTGAGCAACTTGTGTAAGACTTCTGATTTCGCTTTCAGTAATTTCTATTTCGTGAGAGATTTTTTGCGACTGAAAAAACTTAGGTAAATCACATTCAAAGCAGAAAACTTTTTCGTTCAAAAAATCAAGTGCCTTCTGATTTCCTAAGGCTTTTTGAATTTTCCAATCAAAGAGTCCGAAATCATCTTTAATATAATCAGCTTTGACGTAAGTATAAGTAGATTTAGGATTTTCAGCGAGAACCTTTCCTAAATCCGCTATCCAATTCGCTTCAATGCAAATCGTTGGTACGCTCGATACAAAATTACAGTTTACCGGTTTACCCGTTAATTCTGAATTCTGCGCCAAAACGTGCGGCGTCGCGCCGACCAGCACTAAACCGAAAAAGGCGGCGAGAAAAACTATCGAATTGTAGTTTTTGCGATTGCTCATTTACCCGAATTTTGCACCGGTTTCGTGACAGCCGTTCCATTCGGCTGTTGTTTTTCCTGACGTTTCGCCTGCGCTTTGTCGAGCGCGCGTTTGATTAATTCCTGCGCGATAGGTTTATTCAGTTTGAAATTCAAGACGAAATTTTTGCCTTGGTTTTCGACGGTCGCGGCGTTCAGCAATGCGAGCGTGTCGGCTTCCTTAACCGTTGATTTTCCGATGGAGAGCATTGTGTTGAATCCGCTCGAAACGGTTTTCGCTTTTTGCTCGCTCGGCTGATCGGAACTAATAATCGCGTAAATTTCTTTTTCGTCCTGAACCAGCGTGAAAGTGATTTTTTCAACGTTAAGCTGCTGCAAATACGTCAAAATTCCGCTGTCGCCAATCGCTTCAATCGCCGATTTCGCTACGTCAATCATTTCCTGATCGCCGTCGGCTTTGATATATCTGGATTTTTTCTGGTCAAACTTCGCGTCTTTTGTGATCGAGCCTTGCATAACAATCGCAAACGGCTTGGTCAAATCAACTGTTTTCGCCGCTACTTTATCTAAAACCTCGTCGCCGAAATCCTGCAAAGGTTTTTTATTGATAATTTCTTCGGCGACCGGCATACTCGCCAGATCGGGCTGTTTCGTTTCTTCTTTTTTCGCGGCTTCTTCTTCAGCTTTTTTCTTTTTATCGGCTTCCGCTTTCGCCGTTTCATCGCCGAAATCCGGCAGTTTTGCAGGCGAATTGTTTTTCACTTTCGGCATCTTCGGCATTTTCCTGACCGGATAATTTCCCATCGGAAAATTCGAGCCTTTGCCGATCGGATTCGCGCCGCCGAGCGGCGAAGTCGGCAATTGACCGGCGACCGGATTGTTGTTTGGCGGCGGCAAAGTCGGCGTCGTGTTCATCAAATCGTTGCCCGGCGTTGTCGGAAAGGGAATGCTTCCGCTTGGCGGCATCGTAAAACCGCTCATATCGCCGCTCGCTATCATTTCCGCTTGCTGGCGCGCCGCAAATTCTTCCGGGTTGGCGAGCGCAAAATAACCTTCCGGATAATTGAGCGGCGGCATTTGTCCGCTGACGTCAATATACGTAATGTCGGCGTCTTCGAGCGAGGTTTTTTCGTAATCGCGGCTGGCGAACTCGGCATCATTGCCGAGCAAAACGCTGCCGATGTACACCGTGTCGAGAACCTGACAAAATGTGCTGACCAGCGGGCTGTCGCAGCCGCGGCGCATCAAGATGTTCGACTGAGCGAAAACGACGAGGGCGACGACGTTGAAAATAGCCGAAGCCGCGAGAATTTTATAAAATTGCGGCGAGAAATCCCAGCGTTTTATTTCGTAATTTCTGAACAAATCCGGTTCAGCCGCCGCCTCGACGGGCTTCGCCTGTTGGTTGATATTATTTAATTCCTGATTGTATAATTCCTGTTCCAGCATATTTCGCTCGTGTAAAAAAAGTCTAAAAATTTCAGCCGTGATTTTTGCCGTCATCGTTAGACGCGTTGGCGTCGCATTTAGTTGCGACGCGATTTTGCAGTTTAACATTTTTGAATAGCAATTGAAAGCAATTGCCTTTGCCGCACGAAACCTTTAATATTGCCCGTAATGGCTCGTTCATTCAAAGAAAAAAATCGTAATCGCCGACAAAAAAGCGGCGCGCGTTCAAATGTTCGTCGTCCTGATGAACGTAATCCCAAACGAGAACTTGCACGCGAAAGTTCCGGCGAGTTCGCTGAGCGCGAGCTTTCGCCGCACCAATTAAAAGCCGTCGAACGCCTGCTTTCCGGCATCGGCACGCCGGAGCCGCGCCCGATTGTGCCCGACGATTTCCAGCTCGAAGCCATTAAAGCCATCGAAACCGAAGACGTTTTGGTAACTGCGCCGACCGGAAGCGGCAAAACGTGGATCGCGCGCGAAGAAATTCGCCGTCTGCTTGAACAGGGCAAACGAGCGTGGTACACTACGCCGCTCAAGGCTTTGACAAACTCAAAATACGTCGAATTTTCTCTCGAATTCGGCGCGGAAAACGTCGGCATTTTAACCGGCGACCGCAAGGAAAACACAGGCGCGCCGCTGATTGTCGGCACGACGGAGATTTACCGCAATCAGCTTTTCGATGCTCTTCGCAGCGGCGAGCAGGTCAGCACCGATTTCGTCATTTTGGACGAAGCGCATTATCTCGGTGACGAAGACCGCGGTCACGTTTGGGAAGAAGCGATCATTTTATCGCCGCCGCGCATTCGCCTTCTGCTGCTCTCAGCAACCATCGGCAACGCCAAAGAATTTGCCCGTTGGATCGAAGAAGTACGCGGCACGCGCGTCCGTATCATCAATCGCGCCGGCTCGCGCCCGGTCGAACTGCGCGCCGCGTATCTTTCCAATAATCTTCAACTTTATCCGCTGTTTGACGAAACCGGCAATATCAGCCGCGACATCGAGCAATTCGCCGCGCAAAAAAGACGCGATTTTCGGCGTCGTTAAAGTAAAATTAAAAAAAAGGCTGTCGAAACGCTTCGACAGCCGAACGGTTGAGGAGGAGAAAACTTTTTCGCTTATTTTTGCGCGCCGATCAGCACGTCAATATCCGTTTGCGGCACTTGCAAATCGAGCGTTAATTCGTTTCCTGCACGCGTAAATTTCGCGTTTTCGATCATTCTGGCGTAAACTTTTTTGTCCGCGCCGCGCATTCCGCCGACGATTGCCTTGCCGACCATCTGCAAGCCTTCGAGCGTTTCCGCCAAACCTTGCGCCTGTTCGGTGCGTTCGGTTTTCGCTACCAATTGAACAATCGTATTCACGCCGGCAACATCCATCGAACCGGACAGATACTGAATCGAATCGATGTTTTTGCCAATCTCGTCATTTTCGAGCGGCAGAAACGCGCTCATTCCGCCCGGCAGTTTGGCAGAGAAGCTCATCATCGCGCCCGGTTTGCGGTTGAGCATTCCCGAAACATCAGCCGCGACCCGCGTTTTTGCTTCGACGGTTTGACGAAGGCGCGCCACAGTTCCAAAAGCTAGCGTATTAGTATCAAACGCGGTAACGGCGATTTCCTGCGTTAATTTGTTGATGAATTTATCAATCATCGCGGCGTTCTGCGCCGATTGAGTCGCGGGTTTGTTTTGGTCGGCAATTTCCTTTGCGGCGAAAACGAAAACCGTTTTGCCGCCGATTTTTTCTTCGCGATATTTGCCTTTCGAGGCGACTTTGGCAACCGACAAAAGCGCGCCCGCGTTCATTGTTCCGCGCGCTAAAACGACTGGCTCGAAATCGAATTCTTTAGCGGCGATTTTGTTAATCGTGACGCCGACGGCGACCTGCTCAAACTGGCGCAAATCAATTCCCGTTTTGGTTTTGATTTTATCGACTTCGCCGACGATTTTTCCGAGCATCGTTTGATTGCCCGACAAAATCTGCGGCAGCGCGTTGTTCATAAACCGTTTCGCGTCAAACGTCATCACCGCGTCCGAAGCCGGAAGCAGCGCAACGAGTTGATTGTTTTGCCGGGCGTTTTTGCCTGCTTTCGTGTCAGCAAAAACCGCGCCGAACGAGTTCAAAACAATCACGCCGACGGCAAATAAAGCGAAAAATCTGTTTTTCATATTTTTCATATAAGTAATATAAATAAAGGAAACATCGACGAAAATTTTCGTGTGAACGATTACAGAATTAAAGATGAACAAAACGCCGGTAAAAGTTGGCTTACTTCTTTACTTAATCACTTCAAACTCGAAATGCAGTTCTTTGCCGCGAAAAATATAGCTCAAATAATGTTCCCAGAATTTGCGCGTAAAACGCAGTTTCGGATTTTTCTGGTCGAGATTGACGAAGAATTCGATGCCAAGCGCCCGCCACAAATTAACGAGCGAAACATAGGTTTTGACCGGTTTTAATTTTACCTGCGTGTAAAAATCAAAAACCTGTCGTTCGGGCATAAATGTGTTGAAAGTGTAGGAGTTAATGTGATTGCGATGCGTCGGATCGGTCGCCCAATCGGGATTCGTGTAATGCGGCGTTACCAATCTAATGCGCCCGCCGTTTTTCGTAATGCGGTAAAGTTCCGTCACGAAAGCCATCACGTCCGGGACATGTTCGACGACGTGGCGCGAAACGATTAGATCGAACTCATTGTCGGGAAACGGATACGGCACGACGCCCAAATCGTGAATCACGTCGGCGGCTGTGCGCGGATTATGGTCGAGTCCGATTGCGCCTTCGTATTTGTTCGAGCCGCAGCCGACATCTAAAATCTTGCTCATCGAGAATTAAATTAACACAACTGAATGGTAAAAATAGAACACGGATGTCGCGAATGAAAACGGATTAGAAAATAAAATATATATTTACAACGAGCGAATCCGCCTAATCAAACTTTTTTATCCGTGAAAATTCGCCGAATCCGCTTTACCTCGTTCTATTTTTTTTTCTTGCTTATCGGCGGTAAAGCTTTTTTCTCCGATAAATAAAAATGCCACAAAAGCCGCGCCGCAACCGCGCGAAACGGTTTCCATTTTTCCGCAATGCGCAAAAACTCATCCGCGTCCGGTCTGTTTTCCGCTTTTTTCAATCTTTGCCAGGCAACGTGTAGCGCCAAATCTCCTTTCGGCATCACGTCCGGGCGCAGCAAAGCCATCAGCAAATAAATATCCGCCGTCCAATCGCCGATGCCTTTTATTTTTTTTAATTCGTGCTTTACTTCCGCGTCCGGCAAATTTTCCAAACGCTGCAAATCCAAACTTTCATCCGCAACGGCTTTTGCTAATTCGCGCACGTAAACGGTTTTCTGCCGTGAAAAATAAACGGTTTTTAATTCTTCATCGGACAAAGACAAAACCGCTTCTGGCGTTACCGCACCGAGTTTTTCCTGTAATTTATTGAATGCCGAAAGTGCCGAGGCGAGCGAAACCTGCTGCTCCAAAATAATATGCACGAGCGTCGCGAAACTCGCCTCGCGTTTCCACAGGGGCGGCACGCCGTAAGTCCGGTAAATATAAGCTAAACCCGCGTCCGCGTCCGACAATTTTTCGCAGACTGGGATTAATTTCAATTCATCAAGTTTTTCGATCATAGATTTCGCCGCGATTCGTTATACAATTATCACGTCTGCCAAGCGATTTCGTAAAACCCGGACATTATGAAAATCAATCGTTCCGCATCCGTTTATTTTGGGCTTCAATCTATCGCTGTCGCTGCGTGGTGGATTTTGCTGTTTTGCGTTCCGGCGTCGCGTGCTCATTTTCAGATGGGCGATTCAGAAACGGTTCTGCTAGCGTTTTGGCTGCCGGACTTGTTTTTACTCGCGTTCGGTTCATTCGTTGCTGGCATCTTTTGCTTTTTCGAGAATAAATTCGCTTCAATTGCCGCGTGGTTTGTCGTAGGCGCGGTTAGTTATGCAGCGCTTTATTGTCTCGCTTTTGCGCTTTTGTCAGATATGGGCTGGCTCGGCATTACTTTGATGTTTCCGGCGATGATTTGGAGCGGTAATTTTGCCATCGCCTTGTCGCCATCCGCTGAGAGTTTAATGTTTCGGCGTGCGAATAACGCAGAAACGAGTTGGATTTTAACGAAAACTTTCGCGCAAATCATCTTTGTTTGGAGTTTGATTTTGTTTGTTTTTCCATCTTTGATCGTCCGGCTTGAAACGAAGCTAGGTATCTCTCAATTTGTTTTTCCGGGACAAAAAATGCTTGCTGCAATCTTGTTTTGCGCTATTAGTTTAATCGGAATTTCCGGCGCTTATACAATGGCGAAAATCGGGCGCGGAACGCCTTTGCCGTTCGACGCGGCGAGCAAATTAGTCGTGGCGGGAATTTATTCATACGTCCGTAATCCGATGGCAATTTCGGGAATTGGTCAAGGTTTGGCTGTCGGATTATTTTTAGGCTCGCCGCTCGTTTTGATTTATGCTCTGATGGGCGGATTCATCTGGCAGGTAATTTTTCGCCCGCTCGAAGAAGCGGATTTATTGAAAACTTTCGGAGCGGATTACGCAGAGTATTGCCGAAACGTTCGATGCTGGATTCCGAGGATCAAGCCTTACCAAATCGAAGGAGTTGCCGATTCGTCGAATTCTATCGCGTCGCCGTTCGGCAAAATGTGAATGATGCGCGACGCGCCTTTTGATTTTAAGAGCGGCGATAATAGTCCGACGCGGTGACAGTTGGCGCGGGGAATTTTGTGTTTCGTGAGCGGCTGCGATTCGGAACACATCATCGCGGTTTTGATTTCCGAGGACAATTCCAGAATCCTTTCGACGCCGCGATTCAAATCTTCCGGCGCGGCGAGCTTTTTGCCGCCGGTTTCGGGCAGATGTTCGTAACCGATGCCGTTTTCCAATAAATTCGCTTCTAAAACCGCGCCGTTAAACTGCACCCAGCGCGAACGCGCGAAATTTCGCACGTCGCAGACAAAAGCGATTTCGTGTCGCTGCAAAAGCGCCAGAAAATCCTGCCACGCGTGTCGCCCGTGTCCGATGCTATAAACGGTGATTGAATCTTTTTTCACTAATTTGGAATTAAGGTTTTTTTTCTTCTAAGACGATTATTTCAAATGGCATCGTGTTGATTGGTGTTGCAAGGCTAAACGATTCTCGTCCGTTTTCGAGCCGGAAGTATCTAGAAATTCTATAACGATCTATCACATCCTCAAAACGGCTGCCTTTCCCATCGCGCAACATCAGTCTTTCTTCCGGCGTCTCAATTGTCGCAAGATTAGTGTGCGCTTTTACTGTTAGTCGTAAAGGATTAGGAAATTTTTTGGCAATATGTTGAAAAACCATAGATATAATTTCTTCAGTATAACTTTTTTCGTCTATCAATATTTCGATGCGCCTTTCATTCAAACTTGTCAAGACTTCGTTATACACAATAACGTATCGAATCGGAGCGTAGTAACTAGCTTCATCATTAGTCGTTGGATCAAACTTACCGGCTTCCTTAATCTTTTCCGGTGTTTTAGTTGTGTTTAGTTTTCTAAATTTTGGTTCTCGATAAACTGTTTGCTCTTTCTTTTGGGCAAACGCATAATTGCCTGCCAACAAAATTAGAACGCCGCAGAGCAATAGCAAACTCGTTAATTTGTTCATAAATTGTCTCACCTTATTATCAATTTTTGAGCTGTGAATTAATCCTTTGAATTCAGCTTTCGAGTCGGTCGAGTTCCACGTCATACCACGAAGCCGGGTCGTCGAGCGATTCGAGATGCGTGAAGATGACCGCGCCGTCGAGGTCGCGGCGAATATCAGCTTCGATTTCTTCGAGCAGTTCGTGACCTTCGTGAACCGTCCACGCGCCGGGAACGAGAATGTGGACGCTGACGAACGAGCGCGTGGCGGCTCGGCGCGTTCTCAAGGCGTGATAATCAATTCCTCTTTTATTTTTGTAATCGTCGAGCACGGCGCGAACCTGTTTTTGCTTATCAACGGAAATCGCCGTGTCCATTAACCCGAGCGCCGAGCGTCCCATTAAATGCGCGCCTGCCCAAATGATGTTCGCGGCGACGAGCAGCGCGACAATCGGGTCGAGAAAAAGCCAGCCGGTTGCCGAAACCGCCCAAATGCCGACAATAACGCCGATTGAAGTCCAAACGTCAATCATCAAATGCTTGCCGTCGGCTTCGAGCGTGATCGAGCGATGTTTTCGCCCGGCACGAATTAAAATCTGTCCGACAATCAGATTGATAATCGTCGCCGCTGCCGTGATGATTAAACCGAAACCGATTTGTTCAAGCGGTTGCGGAGAAAGCAAACGCGTACCGGCTGTCCAGATGATTCCAACAGCGGCGAGCAAAATCAAAGTGCCCTCCATTCCGCTCGCAAAATATTCCGCTTTGTCGTGTCCGAAAGCGTGTTCTTCGTCGGGCGGTCGCGCCGCCAGTTTGAGCATCATCAGCGCGATGATTGCCGCCGCCAGATTGATCAGCGATTCCAAGGCATCGGAAAGCAAGCCGACCGAGCCGGTCAGCAAATATGCGCCGGTTTTCAAGCCGATAGTAACAAGGGCGGCAAAAATTGACAGCCACGCAAAACGCGTGAGATTTTCCCTTTTCATCAGACGATTTCTCTTCGGATATTAAACCATAACGCGAAAATTTATTCTTTATTTATTCTTTAACTAACGACAAAATCAGCCTTAATTTTCCGGCTGATTTTGCAATTGAATCTAAAACAAAAAACGAACGTTAAATTTATTTTTCAGCCGCTTTCCGAATTTCATCAAACGCGTCGGGATTTTCCAAAGCTGATAAATCGCCCGCGTCCTCGCCTAAATATGCCGCTCGAATGACGCGGCGCATAACTTTCGCGTTGCGTGTTTTCGGGATTGCCGCAACGAAATGAATCCGCGACGGCGCAAGCGGTTTGCCCATATCTTTGGCGACGAGTTGTTTCAATTCTTTCTCCAAATTTTCGGTTTCTTTGCCCTTCAGAATACAGAACGCGACCATCGCCGTGCCTTTGATTTCGTCGGGAACGCCGATAACGGCGGCTTCGGCGACGTTTTCGTGCGCGACTAAAAGGCTTTCGACTTCTGCCGGACCGACACGTTTTCCGGCAACTTTCAAAGTGTCGTCCGAACGTCCGAGAATAAAATAATGCCCGTCCGCGTCACGCATCGCCCAATCGCCGTGAACCCAGATGTTTTCAAAGCGCGACCAATATGTTTCCAAATATCTCTCGCGTTCTTGCCAAAACCCGCGAGCCATTCCGATCCAAGGCTGTTTCAACACGAGTTCGCCGACTTTGCCCGCGCCAACAGATTCGCCTTTGTCGTTGACAATATCCGCATCCATTCCCGGACACGCGGCGGAAAATCCGCACGGTTTTATCGGAACTAATGGATTGTTCATCAAAATCCCGCCGGAGATTTCCGTGCCGCCCGAATAATTGATAATCGGCAATTTTGAATCGCCTACTTTTTCAAAAAGCCACCACCAAGGCGCGGGATTCCACGGTTCGCCTGTTGAAGCAAAGGCGCGCAAACTCGATAAATCGTGCTTTTTCGGCAATTCGTCGCCGCAATTTGCCAGCGCGCGCACGAGCGTCGGTGAGATTCCGAGAATCTCGACTTTGTGTTTCGCGCAAAATTCCCACATTCGATCCGGCGCGGGAAAATCCGGCGCGCCGTCATAAAGACAAATCGTCGCGCCGTTTACCAACGCGCCGTAAATCAGCCACGGTCCCATCATCCAGCCGAGATCGGTAATCCACGAAATGCGCGTTCCTTTGCCGACATCCGTTCCAAAAGCCATATCCTGCGCCGCTTTGATTGGAAAACTCGCGTGCGTGTGCGCGATGCCTTTGGGCTTGCCCGTCGTGCCTGATGTGTAAAGAATAATCAGCGGCTCTTCGGCATTGGTCGGTTCGGTATCACTAATATTTTTCGGTATCACTTTGTCTGCATTCCAAGGCGCGTATCTTTCAGTAGATAAGTTATCCGATGAAAGTTTTCCCGAAAATGATTTCCAATATTCTTCGTGATACTTGTGAGGAAATTCAGGTGAATTTAAAAAACTGTTTATGAAGACTAGTTCAACTGTCGGACATCTATCAACTGCTTCTGACGCAATCTCAAAAGCCTTGAATTCTTTTCCTCGCCTAGTAAAACCGTCACAAGTAAAGAGCGCTTTCGCCTTAACTGCATTTAGTCTCGAAGCAATTGCATCAACTCCATAACCTGAGAAAACAGGGACTGCAATCGCACCAATTCTGCCAATAGCAAGCAGGACGATTACCGTCATATAGTTCATCGGCAAATGAATTCCGATTGCATCGCCTTTGCTCAAGCCTTTCAACCGTAAACCCACTGCGAGGTCTTGAACTTCTCGTAACAATTCAGCATAAGAGCATTCAAAAGTGAAACCATTTTCATCTTCACTAATCAAAGCAGGCTGGTCTTTCATTTCGTCGGTTTGCCAGCGGTCGAGACACATTTCCGTAATGTTTAAGCCCGCGCCTGCGAGCCAGTTTGGAAATTCGACACCGTTTGATAAATTAAGCAGTTTTTCATACGGCGGATCGAATTTTATGTCGAGAAAACGCAGAACTTCCGCCGTGAATTTTTCGACGTTTTCAATCGAGTATTTGTAGAGAGCGTCGAAATCGGAAACGCCGATTTGTCGCATAAAGCGAGTTAATTGAGCGCGTTCGATCACGTCTTCGGTCGGCGTCCACGCGATTGGCTGATTTTCGAGAAGGTTTTGGTCGTTCATAACTTTAGGATGCTCGGTTTATTAAGGCATAATCTATCATACGATGAGCAGGCGGAAAAAATATGAAAACGGCAAAAATGAATCCGAAAGAAAGGCTCTTTCCGACATAAAAAATCACGGATTACATATCATTCACGTTTTTGAAGACGAAGAACATCCGCGTTTTTCTTACACAATCGGACTTTATGAAAATTATTTGCATCCTGAAATTTTAATCGTCGGATTGAAACAGGAACTCGCGCACGTTCTGTTAAACAATATGGCTTTTGAAATAAAAAACGGAAAGAATTATCAGGTCGGAGAATTTCATGAAGACGTGCTCGATGATTTTCTTTGTTATTTCGGCGAAATTCCGAAAACCGAATATAAAGAATACGTCGGCTGGGCGATTTGGTTTTACGAAGGTTCTGATTTTCCGCTGATTCAATGCGTTTACCCGACGGTCAAAGGAATTTTTCCGTGGGAAAACGCTCTTCCCGGTGATGCGAAGTTTTTTATGAAAATGTTAATCGAACCGCCGCGCGAACATTAAAGCCTTCAACTTTTAACAAGCATATTTGACAAGTTTTGAAAATTTGTTGTAGCGTAATTTCAATGATTAAATATTCTTTTTTACAAATCAGTTCAAGCTGTTGTTGTCGCGCCGAATGACGCGACACGCTTGATTGTTAATTTAATCATTAATTGAAAATCAAAAACGTGGCGATTTAAGGCAACTTGCTCCACGAAAAAAACTGCTAAAGGTCTCGGCGATAGTTTTTATATCAGCCGAACAAACGAAAGGAAATTTTATAAAAAACCTTCGTGCAACTTTTAGCACGAAGGTTTTTTTGTTTTGCGCGAAAGCTGCCGTAATAAGTTAGCTGCGAACGAACACGAAAAGGACAAGAATAATAGAAAAATCAAAAATAATTTCGTGAAATTTCGTGTTTGTTCGCGGAAAAAAATTAGGAGAAAGTTATGTCAGACGAAAATAAAAATTATCATTTTAATACATTAGCGATTCACGGCGGGCAAACGCCCGATTCGGCGACGAAAGCGCGTGCCGTGCCGATTTATCAAACGACTTCTTATACCTTCGACGACGCCGATCATGCGGCTCGGCTGTTCGGTTTGCAGGAATTCGGCAATATTTACACGCGCCTTATGAATCCGACGACCGATGTTTTCGAGCAAAGAATCGCCGCGCTCGAAGGCGGCGCAGCGGCGCTGGCGACCGCTTCGGGACAGGCGGCGGAAACTTTGGCGATTTTGACTTTGGCGCGCAGCGGCGACGAAGTTATTTCGACGACTTCGCTTTACGGCGGAACTTACAATCTTTTTCATCACACTTTGCCGAAGCTCGGTATCAATTTTCATTTCGTTGACGGCGCGGATTACGCGGGAATTGAAGCGGCGATCAACGAAAAAACTAGGGCGATTTATACGGAAACCGTTGGCAATCCGAAACTCGACGTCATTGACATCGAAAAACTGGCGGAAATCGCGCATCGCAACGGCTTGCCGCTGATCGTTGACAACACGACGCCTAGCCCTGCGCTCGCGCGCCCGATTGAATTCGGCGCGGATATTATCGTCGAATCGGCGACGAAATTTATCGGCGGGCACGGCACGACCATCGGCGGCGTTATCGTTGACGCGGGAAAATTCGATTGGGCGGCTTCGGGAAGGTTTGCAGAATTGACTGAGCCTGATCCGAGTTATCACGGACTTTCCTACACGGAAGCATTCGGCAATCTGGCGTTTATTTTGAAAGCCCGCGTGCAGGGGTTGCGCGACACGGGCGCGGCGCTGTCACCGTTTTCGTCATTTTTGCTGCTGCAAGGCGCGGAAACTCTGCATCTGCGAATGGAACGTCATTCGGAAAACGCGCTCGAAGCGGCGAAGTTTTTACAAAATCACGAACTCGTCGAATGGGTCAATTACCCAGGTTTAGAATCAAGCAAATACTACGATTTGACGAAAAAATATCTGCCGAACGGCGCGGGCGCGCTCGTTACCTTCGGCATCAAAGGCGGCTACGAAGCGGGCAAGAAATTTATCAATTCCGTTAAACTTTTCAGCCTTGTAGCGAACATCGGCGACGCCAAATCGCTGGTCATTCATCCGGCTTCGACGACGCACTCGCAATTAACCGAAGCGGAACAAAAAACAACCGGCGTTACGCCTGACTTGATTCGCTTGTCGGTCGGCATCGAGGACATTCGCGATATTCTCGCCGATTTGGACGCGGCGCTGCGCGGCGAAGGCGAAAAATTGCCCGAAGTCGGCGAAACGGAAACCGACGTTTCGCAAGTCGCGGCGGGCGCGGGCGGCGTTTAGTTTTACAAAAGTTTGCCGCGAAAAATTTTACGAATACGAAATTTCCTGTCTTCAAAAGTATTCGTAAAATTTTTCGCGGCGATTTGTAACCGAAAATGTTTGAAATAGATTTCAAATTCAGTGAACCGTTCGCGCTTGAAAGCGGTGAAATTTTATCGCCGCTCGATTTGCGGTGCACGATTTACGGAAAATTAAACCGGGAAAAATCAAACGCCGTGCTAATTTTTCACGCGCTGACAGGATCGTCGAAAATTCACGAATGGTGGAACGATGTTCTAGGCGACGGCAAAGCGCTCGATACTTCGCAATTCGCCTTTGTTTGCGTCAACGCGCTCGGTTCGTGTTACGGTTCGACGCCGAAAAAATCTATTAAATCGATTGTTACGACCGGCGATATTGTGCGGTCGCAAAAAATTCTTCTCGAATATCTGGGCATCGAGAAATTTCGCGCTGTGATCGGCGGTTCGGTCGGCGGGATGCTCGCTCTGCAATTCGCGGCGGATTTTCCCGAACTGACGGAAAAATGTGTCGCCATCGGCGCGTCTCCATTGTCGGCGTTAGGTTTAGCGCTCAATCATTTACAGCGCGCTGCGATCAAACACGAAAACGGCGTCGGTTTGGCACGCCAGATTGCCATGCTTTCTTATAAATCGAAGGAACTTTTCGACGCGAATTTCGCGCGCCGTCCGAATCGCGGCGGAGAGAATCCGGCGGCGAAAATGGAAAATCGTTTCGACATCGCCGGTTATCTCGATTATCAGGGCGAAAAATTTGTCGAAAGATTTGACGCCGAATCTTACAACGCTTTGTCGAAAGCGATGGATTTGTTCGATTTGAGCGACGAGAAAATAAAAAGAATCACTGCTCCGGTTTCGCTCGTCGGCATTTCAAGCGACTGGCTTTTCCCCGCGTCGGACGTGGAAAATTTGACGGAAAAAATGAAAAAACTTGGTGTTCGCGCAGAATACGTCGAAATGATCTCGCCGGACGGACACGACGCTTTTTTGAGCGACACGCGGCAGATGAACGAGATTTTGAAAGAGATTTTAGCCACAGAGTTCACAGAGAGCACAGAGAAAGACGAGGATTGTGAAAAAAAGGTTTTCACTCCGTGTCCTCTGTGAACTCTGTGGCTAAAAAAAATAAATTATGACTGATAAAATAGTAGATAAAAAGTTACCGGACAATCTTTTAAGCGGAAAAACCGCTGTCGTCACCGGCGCGTCGCGCGGCATCGGACGCGCGACGGCTTTGCGTCTGGCGGAAGCGGGCGCGAACGTCGTCGTTAATTATTTTCAGCACAAAGCGGACGCCGAACGGGTTGTCAGCGAATGCGAAAATTTCGGCGTCCGCGCCGTTTCCGTGCAAGCCGACGTTTCTAAATTGAACGAAGCCGAAAAGATTATCGAAGCGGCGTGGACGGAATTGGGCGGATTGGATATTTTAGTCGCCAACGCCGGAATCTGGGAAGGCGATGCGGTCGAAAATATGTCGGAAGAGATTTGGGATAAAGTTTTGGACGCCAATTTGAAAGGAACATGGACGGTTTGCCGCGCGGCGACCAAAGTTTTCCGCGAACAAAATGCGGGAAATATCGTTATCGTCTCTTCGACCGCCGGACAGCGCGGCGAAACCGGATATTCCAATTACGCGGCGTCAAAAGGCGGTCAGATTTCTTTCACCAAGGCTTTGTCGAGCGAACTCGCGCCGACGATTCGAGTTAACTGCGTCGCGCCCGGCTGGGTTGACACGAATTTGAACGATCCGGTTTTTCACGACGAGGAATTTGTTCATCGAGTCGTTGACGCGATTCCGCTCAAGCGCGTCGCGACGGCGGACGACGTGGCTTTATCCATCGTTTTCTTAGCCAGCGATTGGTCGCGGCACATCACCGGCGAAATTTTAAACATCAACGGTGGCGCGGTTTTAGTCGGATAATTTATATTTGATTGAAAGATTTTTAAAGAAATTAAAAGTTTTAGTCTTTCTTTGCGAACTTCGCGCCTTTGCGGGAGATAAAATGTTTCCCGCAAAGGCGCAAAGATGCAAAGTTTTGTTTAATTAATCCTGTTTTAATTTTGATTCATATTTTTTGAAATAATTTATGAGTAATGTTGTCGGAATCAAACTGCCGGAAAATCTTTTCGCCGGAAAAACAGCGATTATCACGGGCGCGTCGCGGGGCGTCGGGCGGGCGACGGCTTTGCGATTGGCGGAAGCGGGCGCGAACGTCGCCGTCAATTACTTGAGTCGCGGCGAAGAAGCCGCCGAAACGGTCGCCGAATGCGAAAAGCTCGGCGTTTCGGCTCTCGCCGTGCAGGGCGACGTTTCCGAATGGCAGGCGGCGCAAACAATCGCGCAGAAAACAATCGAAAAATTCGGACAGATTGATTTGCTGGTTTTGAACGCCGGAATCTGGGAAGGCGCGCCGATCGAGGAAATGAGCGAGGAAACATGGAATCGCGTTTTGAACACGAATCTGAAAGCGGCGTGGGCGATGACAAAAGCTTGCGTTCCGGCGATGAAAAAGCGTGATTCGGCGGCGATTGTTCTCGTTTCTTCGACCGCCGGACAGCGCGGCGAAGCGAATTATTCCAATTACGCAGCATCGAAAGGCGGTCAAATTTCTTTTACAAAAGCCTTAGCAAGCGAGCTTTGCCCGAAAATCCGCGTCAACTGCGTCGCGCCCGGCTGGATCGAAACGGCGATGGTGCGTCCGGTTTTCGAGGACGAAAATTATAAGCGAAAAGTTATCAGCTCGATTCCGCTGCAAAGAATGGCGACGACCGACGACATCGCGCTTTCGATTTGTTTTTTGTTGTCCGATTGGTCGCGGCATATTACGGGCGAGATTTTAAATATCAACGGCGGTTCGGTTTTGTGCGGTTAAAATAGGATTTTTGAAACGTCGAACTTGACAAACCGGGGCGCGAAATTTAGTTTATCAATTTCGTGCTTTCAGCTTGGCTGACGGATGTTGTTTTTCAAATTAAATGTAGAGGCGCGGTTTTCAAGAGTAATCGTTTCGGAGAGTTTGAGGTCTTTGTGATGAACGAGTGAAAGGGATAAACCGCCGAAATTCGTTTGCGTTTTACTTCAAAACCGGCGAATTGGTCAGTGCGGCTAAATCCGCACGACTGTCAACGAATTTTCGTTGGAGTGCTGCGATTGAGCGGCGCGTGAATTGCGCGTCGTCAAAACCATTTTCGGTATTTTGAAAAGGTTAGTCGTGAGCATTCGCGGCTAGCCTTTTTGTTGTTTTGGCTGTTACTTTATTTGCTATTTTATTTGTTATTTTACGGAGAGATTTTGAGCGATTCTTTAAAACCAACTGTGATGAAATTCGGCGGCACGAGCGTGCAGGACGTTTCGGCGTTTGCTCGCGTCGCGGAAATCGTGTCCGGTGAACTGGCGAATACGCCGATTGTCGTCACTTCGGCGATGTCGAAAGTTACCGACGCCTTATTAAATGCGTTTGAGACGGCGAAAAAGGGAGAGCCGGACGTAGCTTACGATTCTTTAGAATTTCATTTCGCCAGACATTTCGAGGTTGCGGAAAAATTGCTCGACGAAAATCAGCGGAAGTCTTTTGCCGCTGAAATGAAATTTGCCGGCACTGAGCTGCACGATTTGCTGATGCGCGTTTCGCGGCGTTCTTTGCCGCTGGCGATGCTCAAAGACGCGATTGTTTCTTACGGCGAACAGCTTTCATCCAGACTTTTAGCCGAAGTTTGCGCGGCGAAAGGCTTGAACGCGCGGCAGATTGACGCGCGGCGTTTGATTGTGACCGATGATGAATACGGCGCGGCGACGCCAATTTGGGACGAGACGGAAAAGTTGATTCAACTGGAACTTCAGCCGCTCATCGAAGCCGGAGAAATTCCGATTCTCGGCGGCTTTATCGCGGGAAACCGCGGCGGCGAAACGACGACTTTGGGGCGCGGCGGCTCGGATTATTCGGCGGCGCTCGTCGGAGCAGCTCTAAAAGCGCAGGAAATTCAGATTTGGACGGACGTGACCGGCGTTTTAACGACCGATCCGCGGCTTGTGCCCGAAGCGCGAACTTTGCCGGTTTTGTCTTACGAAGAAGCGGCGGAACTCGCGTATTTCGGCGCGAAGGTTCTGCATCCGAAAACGATTCAGCCTGCTGTTGATTTTTCGATTCCGGTGCGCGTCTGCAATTCGCACGCGCCCGCGGAAAAAGGCACGATGGTTTTAGCCGCGTCCGGCGAATCTGAAAATAAAATCAAAGCCATCGCGCATAAAAAAGGTATTACGATTCTGCGCGTCTCGTCGGCGCGAATGCTCGGCAGTTACGGCTTTATGAGCGCGCTTTTTCAAATTTTCGAGCGGCATCGCACAGTCATTGACGTGATTTCCACGTCGGAAGTTTCTCTGGCTTTAACGATTGACAACACTGATTCGCTCGAACAAGTCGTGACGGATTTGGAAAGATTGGGACGCGTCGAAATCGAAAACGGCAACGCGGTCGTTTGCGTCGTCGGCGAAGGCTTGCGCCGTTCGTCGGGACTCGCGGCGAAGATTTTTTCGACGATTTCCGACGTGCCGATTTCGCTGATTTCGCACGGCGCGTCGAGCGTGAATTTGACATTTGTCGTTAAGGAAATTGAAGTCGGCGCGGTCGTCAAACGTCTGCACGAAACATTTTTCGATGCGGGAAACGGTTAATCGCTGCAAATATTTTCGTTGCCGCACAGTTGTTTGAAAATAAATAAAAGCTGTCAACTAAAAGTATTCCGTGTATTCATCTAACACGGCGAAAATTTATTTCGATGTATGATTTCACGCCTTTGTTTTTTTAAGAAATCTAATTTTTATTAAAACATAGTAATCGCCTCAAAACCGATTTCGGCATAATGTTTGCTTTTTGCTTTGATACCTCGACAACCAACGCAATAATTTTTATTGGCAGAGATTGAGGGATTTTAAAGAACAAGGAGTAAAAATATGGCAATCACGACATTAGAAGAAAAATTCACGTTTGAACTCGGCTCGATCTACGACGCTGAACATCAATTTTTAGAAGCGCAGCAAACGATGCTCGAATCGGCAAATTCTCCGGACGTGCAGGCGAATTTGAAAAAACACATCGCGGAAACCGAACAGCAAATTGTTAATTTAGCGAAGGTTCACGAAATTCTGGGTTTAACGGCTGAACGCGAAACATGCGTGGCGGCGGAAGGTTTGGTGACCGAAGGCAACGAAATGCTGGCGGAAACCGAAGATGTTCCGGCACTGGCGGATTTGGCGATTAACGGTTCGTGCTCGAAGGTCGAGCATTTTGAAATCGCTTGTTATCGCGGCTTGATCGCGGGCGCGCAGACGATGGGACAAACAGAAGTCGTTCGTTTGCTGACGCAAAATTTGCAGCAGGAAGAAAACACGGCGCAGACGCTCGAAGCGGGAATGCCGTCGCTGCTCGAAAAAGCGATGACAACCGCTTCAAAATCGGCGGCGAGTTAAAAGTTTTCGAATCTATTCAGAAAAAGCGGGTATGCGAAAGCAGAGCCGCTTTTTTATTTGTTCGCAAAAGTAATCTTAAAATCCAAAACAGTTTTCGTTCGTGTTTTAATCGTTCGGCTGTGGTAAAAATTTTCTATGAATCTTTTTGAACTGACCAAATCTTTAATCAACATTCCTTCCGTTTCCGACGACGAGCAGGCAGTCGGGTTTTTCCTGCGCGATTATCTGGAAAGTTTGGGCTGGACTGTCGAGTTGCAAAAGGTTTCCGAAAATCAAAACAACGTCATCGCGTATTTTAATGAAACGCCGCGCGTCTTTTTTTCGACGCATATGGACACGGTTCCGCCGTTTATCCGGGCGAGCGAGGACGTAGAAAAGATTTACGGTCGCGGCGCGTGCGACGCCAAAGGAATCATCGCCTCGCAGATTTTCGCCGCGGAAGAATTGCGGAAACAGGGAATCAACGACATCGGTTTGCTTTACACGGTTGACGAAGAACAGGGCAGTTCCGGCGCGCGCGCGGCAAATCTTCATCCGATTGCCCGCAAATGCGAATTTATGATTAACGGCGAACCTACCGACAATGATTTAGCAATCGGATCAAAAGGCTCGCTGCGTTTCAACATCAAAGCGACCGGCAAAGCGGCGCATTCGGCTTATCCCGAACAAGGCGAATCGGCGATTGAAAAATTGATTGAAATATTGAACGATGTTTTGAAAATCGAATTTCCGGCGGACGATTTCTTCGGCGAAACGACCAACAATATAGGTTTGATTTCCGGAGGACTGAAAACTAACGTTATCGCGCCGAATGCCGAAGCCGGTCTGCATATTCGTCTGGCAACCGACGAGAAACCAATTCTTGAAATCTTAGAAAAAATCGTCGGCGAGCGCGGCGAAATCGAAGTTATGTCGGTCGCAAAACCCGTCAAAATGCTCGAAGTCGAAGGCTTTAATCAAAAAGTCGTCCGTTTCACGACTGACATTCCGCATCTCTCAAATTGGGGAACGCCGCTTCTGCTCGGTGCGGGCTCGATTCTCGTCGCGCATACGAAGGATGAATTTGTTTTAAAGAAAGATTTAGAAGACGCGGTTGAATTATATGTAAATTTGGCGAAGAAATTGTTAAAGATTTGATATGGAAAGTAATCACAGCTTTTTGCACGAGGAAATTGCTTCGTTACTGAAACAGTTAGAAAAATCAGAACTTCCTGATTCTGATTTATGGTCAGAAATTTGGGATACAGTTCATCATCAAGGTGATGTTTCTATTAGTTCATACATTGCTGTTCCAGAAATATTTAAAGTTTACAAAGAGAAGAAATGGTTTGACGCTAGTTTACCCGCATTTCTGGCAGTAATCGAAAACTGCCGACAAAAAGAAAAGAATCCGAAATTGCCGGATTGGTTGAAAGACAAATACTTCCAAACTTTGGAAGAAACGGTGAAGTATTGTGCGGAGAATATTTCAAAGCAATGGGACAGAGAAATTCTCCTTTACTTCCTTTTACTGGTTTGTGCGGTCAAACAAAACCAAGGAATTTATGAATTATTGAATATTGCGTCAGCAAGTAAATACGATGAAAATTTTTTATTAGAATTTTATTATAAAAGCTAACGGCAAGTGAGAAAATGTTATGAAAATAGCTTTGATTGGTTACGGCGCAATGGGGAAACTTATCAAGAAATTAGCCGAAGATAAAAATCACGAAATCGTGGCGATTGTTCACGAATCGGACGCGGAATTGTCGGCTGAAGAATTGGCTCCAAAATTAAAAGGCGCGGACGCGGCGATTGATTTTTCCATCGCCGAAGCTGTGCGGCGCAACGTCGAGGCATGTTTGATTGCCGAAATTCCGCTTGTCGAGGGAACGACGGGTTGGAACGCGGAAAAGGAAATGATTAAAAAGTTAGTCGAAGGAAAAAACGGTGCGTTTGTTTTCGGCGCGAATTTTTCAATCGGCGTCAATTTGTTTTACCGCATCGCCGATTACGCGGCAGAAGTTTTTGCAAAATTCGACGATTATGAAACTTTCGTTGAAGAACGTCATCATTCGCGCAAAAAAGACGCGCCAAGTGGGACGGCTTTGAAATTAAAAGAAATAGTCCACGCGCACATTGAAAAAGAATTTTCGGTTTCTTCGACGCGCGCCGGAAATATTCCGGGAACGCACATCGTCGGATTTGACGGCGCGGCGGACACCGTTGAATTGATTCACGCGGCGCGATCGCGCGAAGGTTTTGCGTCGGGCGCGATTACAGCGGCGGAATGGATCGTCGGGCGCAAAGGTTTTTATGAATTTACGGACGTAATGGACGAGATTTTACGGCAGTAAAATTAGCGCCAGATGATTGATTCATTCGTTTGATTAATAAACTCTGAAGGATCAATCCAGCCGTTTTTTTCGTCGCTGTAACCGTTTCCGGTTTGATTCCAGAACGGGCAATCCGACCAGCGAATTTCAAAATGCAGGTGACACGGATAACGTCCGCTGGCGCCGCCGATTGTGCCGATTTTCTCGCGTCTCTGCGTTTCGCCTTCGTTTTTTGTAATCGTTTCCAAATGTCCGTAAAGACTTTGAATTTTCGTGCCGTCCGGCGCTGTATGTTCAATGATGACGACATTTCCCCAGCCTGCGCCCGCGTCTTTCGCAAACGTTATCTTTCCGTTAGCTGCCGCGAAAACTGGTTCGCCGCAATCGGTGTTGCCGCCGGTCGTTTTGTTCCAGTCTTCGCCGAGATGCCGGTTTTCGCCGAAATCCTGAGCGTTATACCAATCGTCGCGCCAATCGTTTTTCTCGGTAACGAAATCGGTTTCTCCGGTTGGAAAAGCGAAACTTTTCGGCGGAAATTTGCCGAGCAAATGCGGCGGAATTTCTTTGTGCGGATTTTTTTCCTGTGTGCAAGCGAGCTGGAAAATTAAAAGTCCGAGGAAAACCAGTGAAAAAGTTATTGACCGCATAAATATTTGTAACAGTGTCTTTGAGTCGGCACAATTATGAACATATACTTCTAAATTGGTCAATATAAAAACTTTTACAGCGAAATTTGTAAATTATGACGATGCGAATTGATTGGATGCGCGGGTGCGGAACGGCTTTGGTGACGCCGTTTAGGAAAGACGGCTCGATTGACGACGAGTGCTTTAAATCTCTGGTCGAACGTCAGATAAAAAACGGCGTCAAAATTCTGATTCCGTGCGGCACGACCGGCGAAAGCGCGACGATGAGCGCGGAAGAAGACCAGCACGTTATCAAAATGGCGGTTGAAGTTGCGCACAAGTCGGGCGCGAAAGTGATCGCCGGAACAGGCAGCAACAACACGGCGGCGGCGATTGAATACACGAGAAAAGCGCGCGAATTAGGCGCGGACGCGGCGCTCGTCGTCGCGCCTTATTACAACAAACCGACGCAAAACGGAATGCTCGCGCATTTCGGAGAAATCGCCAAATCGGTGCAAAAGTTTCCGATAATGCTTTATAACGTGCCGGGCAGAACCGCGTCGAACATCGCGGCGGAAACGACCGTTCGACTGGCGAACGAATACGAAAATATCGTGGCGATCAAAGAAGCATCCGGGAATTTCTCGCAGATTATGGAAGTAATCGGCGCGCGCCCGAAAAACTTCCGCGTTTTTTCCGGCGACGACGCGACAACTCTGCCTTTAATTGCAGTCGGCGCAGACGGTTTAGTTTCAGTCATCTCGAACGAATTGCCGAAAGAAACATCGCAAATGGTCGAAAAAGCGCTCGACGGTGCATGGACTTCGGCGCGGCGCATTCATTACAAAATTCTGGCATTAATGGAAGCCAATTTTATCGAGGCTTCGCCCGCGCCGTGCAAATTCGTGATGAAGGAAATGGGATTGTTAGAAGAAAATTTAAGGTTGCCGCTCGTTCCTGCAACTGAACCGGCGCGTAAGATACTGCAAGAAATTTTGAAAAAGCTGGGATAATCTGAGAAGTTATGGAAGACAAAATAATTACGAGAATCTGGCACGGCGTAACCAGAGCTGCAGACGCAGAAGTTTACCTGCAATATTTAAAAGAGACGGGAATCGAAGATTACAAAAAGACCGAAGGAAATTTGGGAGTGCAAATTTTGCGGCGCGTTGAATCGGAAAAATGTCATTTCTGGACGGTAACCAAATGGAACAGTTTTGAAAGCGTCAAGAAATTCGCCGGTGAAGACTACGAAAAAGCCAGATACTATCGAGAAGACGAAAAATATCTGCTGGAATTTGAACCAAACGTTATTCATTGCGAAACATTCGAGTTTTTTTAAGCTGTAGAAAAATTTTCAGCGCATTTAATTGATATTCATTCCAAGTCCGCGCGAAAGGATTGCACGGAATTTCAGAAAATGATTACACGAACAAATTGATGAAAAAAATATTTTCCTTTTTTCTGATTTATACCTTTTTCACTTTATCAATCGCCGCGCAAACCAAACCGCGAGCGAGAGATTTGGGCATTCCGTTTGACGGAAATACCGGACAGTTTAATGCAATAACTGATGTCAAAGGCGTTGAAGTCGGTTACACGACTTTGATTTCCGGCGATGGAAAAAAAGCGGTTCGCACGGGCGTAACGGCGATTTTACCGCAAGGAAAAACTTTTAAGGGACGCGTTTTTGCGGGCTGGCACACGCTGAACGGCAACGGTGAGATGACCGGCACAACATGGATCGAGGAATCTGGCGGGCTCGGTTCGCCCGTGATGATAACCAACACGCACAGCGTCGGCATTGTCCGCGACGCTGTTATCGAATGGGGCTTGAGGCGCAATATCACGAACGGTTATTCCGGTGATTTCTCGCTGCCGGTCGTCGCCGAAACTTACGATGGATATTTGAACGACATTAACGGTTTTCATGTGAAAAAGGAACACGTTTTTCAGGCGCTTGATTCAGCGAAATCGGGCGTTATCGCCGAAGGCAGCGTCGGCGGAGGAACCGGCATGATCGCGCATTTTTTCAAAGCCGGAACCGGCACGGCTTCGCGCGTCGTCAAAGACAAAGACAACACTTTCACGGTCGGCGTGCTGGTGCAGGCAAATTACGGAGCGCGGCAGCGTTTGAATATAGCGGGCATTCCGGTCGGGCGCGAAATTAAGGGCTTGCAGCCGATTTTGAATCGCACTGACGAAGGACAAGGCTCGATAATTGTCGTTGTTGCGACCGACGCGCCGCTGCTTCCCAATCAACTCAAACGCCTGGCGCAACGCGCCGGTCTGGGCGTCGGCATAATGGGCGGCCGCGGTGAAAATCCGTCGGGCGATATTTTTCTCGCCTTTTCGACCGCCAACGCGGCGGAAGCCAGCAAAGATGAAGGCTTGGCGAAAATCGAGATGTTGCCGAACGAGCGTATCAACCCCATCTTTAACGCCGTCACGCAGGCGACCGAAGAAGCAATCGTCAATTCGATGGTCGCTGCCGAGACGATGAAAGGCTTCAACGGCAACACTATTTACGCGCTGCCGCATGATCAGCTCAAAGATATTTTGAAGAAATATAATCGCTTGCAGGAAGTGAAGAAATAAGCTCGTATGAAACAATTAAAAATAATAGTTTTGATAGCATTTGTGTTTTGCCTAATGGCTTGTTCATTCGGTTACGACATTCAAATCGTCAACGATTCGGACGAATCAATTGAAATTCGTTATAAAATCAGCGAGCGAGGTAGCTTCGACGAGCCGACGATTAAAAATATCGAAGATTGGAAGGCGGAGAAAAGCATCAGGCGTTTTTGGACTGAAGTAAAGCCTTGGCAGAAAATGCCGAAGAGCGAATATCGGACTGATCTCACGATACGCGAACGGACGATTGTTATTCAGCCGCAGCAAATAATCAATATCGAACACGGAAATTACAATCCAATCAGTGAAGAACGTGGCGAGTTGACCGGCATTGAAGAGATAAAAATAAATTCACCAAACCGAGAAATCTTTTACAAAGGTAAATTGCTTCTTAAACAGTTTGAAAAAGATGGATACACATTTATCAAAACTTATCGAAATGAATTTAAAGAGAAAGATTTAAGATGACTTTACAAGAAAAAATCGAACAATTATTTACCAAATCGGAATTTGACGCTGCCGACCACGAAGTTTTTACCGAATTCAAAACCGCTTTGCGGCAAGGCGCGATCCGCGCGGCGGAGCGAGATGAAAACGGCGAGTGGCAAACGAATGCTTGGGTGAAACGGGGAATTTTAGCCGGTTTCAAAATGGGCAAAATGGTCAATATGTCGTTCAGCGGCGAGACATTTCAGTTTTTCGACAAGGAAACTTACCCGCTGCGCCCGATGAATCTGGACGATAAAGTGCGCATCGTGCCCGGCGGTTCGACGATTCGTGATGGCTCGTTCGTCGGCGAGAACGTCGTTTTGATGCCGCCGTGTTACGTTAATGTCGGCGCGTATGTCGGCGAAGGCACGATGATTGATTCGCACGCGCTCGTCGGTTCGTGCGCGCAAATAGGCAAGCGCGTTCACCTTTCGGCGGCGGCGCAAATCGGCGGCGTTTTGGAACCGATAAACGCCAATCCGGTTATTATCGAGGACGACGTTTTGGTCGGCGGCAACACGGGCGTTTACGAAGGCGCGATTGTCCGCGAACGAGCCGTTCTAGCCTCGGGCGTGATTTTGACGCGCTCGACGCCGGTTTTCGATTTGGTTAACCAGACAATTATTAAATCTGACGGCGAAAAACCATTAGAAATTCCCGTAGGCGCGGTCGTCGTGCAAGGCTCACGACAGATTACGAACGGTTTCGGCAAAGAAAACGGTTTATCAATTTACGCGCCAATTATCGTCAAATACCGCGACGAACGAACTGACGTGGCAACGAAATTGGAAGATTATTTGAGATAACTTTTCAAATTCAATTAACGATTAAAATCTAGCAAAAAGCGGTGTTTTTCTTGGTTGAGAAAAACACCGCTTTTACTTTTAACGATTCAAACAAACTTATTGAATCGGTTCGCCGTCCGCGTTGAGTTTGACGATTTCGCCGAAATTCAGTTCGCGGACGCCGGATTCAATTTTCCGCAGATCGCCGATGACAATCCAGACGATTTCGTCGGGACGGATGAATTTACGCGCGGCTCCGGCTAATTGCGGTTCGGTCAATGCGCGCATGTTCGCCGCGTATTTCGACCAGTAATCTGCGGGCAAACCTAAATTTATTTGACTGATAGCTGCGGTTTCTAGCGCCGAAAGCGTTTCGAATCTGCCGGGCAGGCGCGAAGTCATATTGCGCATAATGCTCGAGAATTCCTCGCCCGTCACAGGACGATTTCCGGCAACGTCGCGGATTTCCTTGACGACTTCGATCATTGATTCTTTCGTTTTATCGGTTTGCACCGGCGCGGTGACGATAAAGCTGCGCTGTCCGCGCACGTTCGTCAGTTGACCGCTCGTGCCGTAACTCCAATGTTTGTCGAGCCGTAAATTACGATTGAGGCGCGATGTGGCGATGCCGCCGAAGTTCGTCAAAACCGGTTCAGCAGCCAAATCTTCCGCCTGACCGCTCGTTTCGGAAATGTGCGCGGCGACGATGGTTGACTGCGGCGCGTCGGGTTTGTCAATCAAATAAATTTTCTTGCCTGCTGTTTTTGCCACAGTCGTCATATTTTTCGTCGGCGCGGCTCCCGTTTTCCAGTTGCCGAACGCTTCCTCTAGCGCCGGGACGAGTTGAGCAAGCGTCGTATCGCCCGTCACGACAACGGTTGCGCTTCCGGGTTTGAACCAGTCGGCGTGCCATTTCAGCAAATCTTCGCGCGTAATGGTCTGCACCGAATTTTCAAAGCCCGATGCCGGTTTCCCGTAAGCGTGGTTCGCGCCGTAAAGAATCGCGGGCAAAACCCTTTGCGCCAGAGCGTTCGGGTTGGCTTTTTCCTGACCGATTTGCGCGATGCGGCGCTGTTTTTGAATGGCGAACTGGTCAGCCGGAAATGCAGGATTCAAAACGACGTCCGACATAATGCCGAGCGACGGGCGCAGGTTTTGCGACGTGGCTTGCAGTCGAACGAACGACATATCGAGCGAGCTGCCGGTCGAAAGCCTTGCGCCGAGCGCGTCGAGCTGGTCAGTGATTTGAAAAGCGTCGCGCGTTTTGGTTCCCTCGTCCATCAAGTCAAGCGCGAGCGTCGCCGCGCCGGCTTTTGCCGGAACGTCTGACGAAGCGCCGGCGTCAACCGCGAGCGCGACGTTGACAATCGGCGCGGAATGGCGTTCAAGCAAAACGACGTTCAATCCGTTTTTCAATTTGGCGCGCTGAATTTCCGGAAATTTTACTTCCGGCGCGGCGGCGAGCGGCGGAAGAATTTTGCGGTCGAGCGTTGATTTCTGGGCGGTCAACTTTTCAAACGGTTTGACCGTCATCGTGTAATGATTGGCGCGCAGCCATTTATTCGCTGCTGCTTTCACGTCGTTCGGCGTTGCTTTCGCCATTGTTTCAAGCTGCGTTAAATAAAAATCGGGCGAGCCGCCGTAAGTCATACTGTTGGCGAGGATATCAGAGCGTCCGCCGAAACCGCCGAGCCGTTCGATGCCGCGCAAAAAATCCGCCAGATTGCGGTTCTGCATTCTTTGCAAATCTTCCGCCGCGACGCCTTTGGACAATAATTCATTGATCACGGCGTCCATTTCGCGTTCGACGTCCGCAGGATTAACGTCCGGTCTGACGGTCGCCGTGACGGTGAATCTGCCGCTCAATTCGCCGGCGTTGAGGCTCGCGCCGACATCGGTCGCCAGTTTCTTTTCATAAACCAGACGTCGGTCGAGCGGCGAGCTTTTCGATCCGGCAAGCACGTCGGCGAACAGGCTCAGATGCTCCGCTTCCGTGTCCTTCCAAGCGGGCGCGTGGTAAACGCGATAGATTCGCGCCTGCGGAACGCGATCCTGCATTTCATCGCGGATGTTGCGGTCGAGCGTCGGAATCCATTTTTCGGTTCTCGTCAACGCTGGTCCCGGCGGAATCGCGCCGAAATATTTCGTGACTAATTCGAGCGCGCGTTCAGGCGTGATGTCGCCCGCGAGTGCGATGACGGCGTTGTTCGGTCCGTAATACGTTCGATACCATTCTTTTATATCGTCCAGCGTCGCGGCGTTCAAATCTTCCGTCGTGCCGATGACCGACCACGAATACGGGTGCGAATACGGATAAATCTTGCCGCTGATTTCCGAGAAAACGCGACCATAAGGCTGGTTTTCGCCTTGGTTTTTTTCGTTTTTCACGACGCCGCGCTCGCGTTCCAGCATTTCTTTGGATATGTAGTTGGCGAGATAGCCCATCCGGTCGGATTCGAGATAAAGCGTGCGTTCGAGCGCGGAAACCGGCACGTCTTCAAAGAAATTCGTGCGGTCGGTGTTCGTCGTGCCGTTGCGGTTGTTTGCGCCGAGGTCGTCCATCGCTTCGCGGAAACCGCGCGGATAATTTTCCGAGCCGTTAAAAAAGAAATGCTCGAAAAGATGCGCGAAACCGGTTTTTCCGCGCTTTTCATTACGCGAACCGACGTGATACCACAAATTGACGCCGACAATCGGCACGCTGCGGTCTTCGTGAACGAGCAAGGTCAAGCCGTTGTCAAGCACGAATTTTTTATAATTAATAGCGTAGCGGCTGCGGTCGAATGCGTTGGAATTCGATGTTTGAGCCTGCGCGTAAACCGGAATTTGCGCGAACTGGGCGGCGATAACGGACAAGACAAAAAGAAACTGAAATAATCGTTTTCTCACAATAAAAACCTCGGATTTGATAGAAAATTTTGGAAGCGGTTGAAATTAGTTTCGCTTGAATTTTGATTGAAACTGAATTTTAGCACATTTTACGGGATCATTCTGAGAAATGTTTCAATATGAAACCGAGAAAGCCGCGTATCATTAATTTGGTAAAATCAATTTGATTTAAGTTTCAGCGAAATATATTTTTTATATGTTGTTTTCTTCGTCTGTTAACACCGGAAACGATTTTTGCCGCATAAAACTTTTCGCCGATTTTACTCGCATCAAAAGTCAAAGCTATTATTTGTTTTATGAAACCTTCCGAACGTAAAAACGATTTTATGGCGCCGCGTCGTTTGCGGGGCGTCGCGCCGACTCTGATTCGCCGTATTTTTGAACGCGCCCTGCCCGACAGCATCAATTTCGGTCTCGGCGAGCCAGACTTGCCGACGCCGCAGTTCATTCGCGACGAAGCGGCGCGCGTAACTTTGCACGAGCAAAACGGGTACACAAATCATTCCGGCTTGCCCGCTTTGCGCGAACTGATTGCGGCGAGCTATCCGCATTTAAATCTGGAAACGGATCAGGTCTGCGTCACTGTCGGTTCGCAGGAAGCGATGACCGCCGCGTTTTTGGCGATTATTGACGATGGGGACGAGGTTTTGATTCCGAATCCTGGCTTTCCTGCTTATGACAACTGCGTCAAGATTTCAGGCGGCGAGCCGATTTATTATCGTTTGCCCGCTCAGAAGGATTTCGCGTTCGACATCGAAGAATTTAAATCGAAAATCACTCCGAAAACCAAAGCGGCGGTTGTCATTTCGCCGTCCAATCCGACCGGGAAAATCTTCACGGCAAATGATTTGCACCAAATTGCCGAGGCGCTTAAAGACACGGGGATTTATTTGATTTCCGACGAGATTTACGCGGATTTATATTTTACCGGCGAAAAACCGCGCTCGGCGTCGGAGTTTTACGACCGCACGGTGATCGTTTCCGGCTTATCGAAATCCTTGAGTATGACCGGCTGGCGCGTCGGCTGGGTCGCCAGCTCGCAAACCGAGGTCGTCAAAGCGGCGATGACTTTGCACGGGTTTTTGACCGTTTGCACTTCGACGATTTCGCAGAAAGCGAGTTTGCTCGGCTGGACTGATGAAGCCGAACTCGCGAAAGCCGAAGCACGCGAAATATATAAAAAGCGCGGCGAGTTTTTAATTGATTTGTTTCAAAAGGAATTGAATTTGCGCGGCACCTCGCCCGAAGGCGCGTTTTATACGATGCTCGACGTTCGGAGCTTGGGCGACGATATGGAGCTTGCCGAAAAGTTCCTGCAAAATCGAGTGATTACCGTTCCCGGCGTCGCTTTCGGCGACGAAGCCAAAGGGTTTCTGCGCATTTCGTTTTGTAATTCGGAAGAAAAAATGGCTGAAGGCGTGCGAAGAATGAAAGAGGCTTTGCGATGAATGCCGCAAATAATGAAAGAAGGAACGATAAATAATAAAAAAGATCGATTGTTAAGATTTGTAATCATATAGCTCTCGCTGAAGAAATAATTTCGCCGTCGTCCATTCGCGTTTAACGGTCGCGGGCGAAATACAAAAAACTTCCGCCGTTTCTTCAATTGAAAGACCGCCGAAAAATCTCAGTTCAAAAATGCGTTCCTGCCGTTCGTCGAGCTGCGCGAGGCGGCGGAGAGCTTCGTCCAGATCAAGCAAATTCAATTCGCCACGGGCAAATTCGTCAACGGCGCGGTCGAGCGTGACGCGCACCAAGGTTCCTTCGCGCTTTTGCCGTTTGCGAGCGACGGCGTGATTGACCAAGATGCGGCGCATCATTTTCGCGGCGATGCTGATGAATTGGTTTCGGTTTTCAAAAATTCCTTTTTCCTGCCCGGCGAGACGCAGAAACGCTTCGTGAACGAGCGCCGTCGGCTGCAAGGTGTGGTCGGTACGTTCCTGCCGCATATAAAACGCGGCAAGACGGCGCAACTCGTCATAAACTTGCGGATAAATAGTTTCCAGCGCCGGGTCTTGAGAAATATTCGGGTCTCGCGTAATCGGAATGGAATCGATCGAAGCCATAAAATTTTTTGCAGAAAAAATTGCAGAAAAACGGAAATCCCGCAAATTTTTTGAGCCGCGTTCGTCAAAAATATTGCGTATTGTTCAGAGAGGAAAATTTCGGTCGGGCAAAACTGCCGTTTGACTGCGGTTTCGCCGGACAATTCTAGCAAATTTCGGTTTGCAGTAAAAGGAATTTTACTCGCTTCACCCTGAAAACATTTATTAAAGAAAAACAAGTGATATAAACCGCGGCGGTTTTACGCGTTTAACCGTGCCGACCTTTTTTATCAAAACTTTATCGAACAGACATTTTTGAGGAGCAAAAACTATGGAAAGAATGGTTATCAAACACTTAAGCGGCTCGCGCGCCAATCAGGTTGAAGAATTTGCGCTGCGCCATCACAATGAACTCATTTTCGGGCGCGATACGTCGGCAACCGTCAAATACGATCCCGACCGGGATGATCTAGTCGGGCGTCAGCACGCGAAAATATCGAGAGACCCGTCGGACCCGAACGCTTTTCTGCTGACCGATTTGAACAGCACGAACGGCACTTTCCACAATAAACGCCGTATCACCGGCGCGGTAAAATTAAATTCCGGCGATTCGGTGCAGTTCGGACCGGGCGGACCGGAATTCATTTTTGAAGTCGAACCGCGTCCCGACAACGCGACGAAACCGACCCGAATGGTTGACACGAATCGCACGCCGACGCCGGCAACCAGAATGGTTGATTCGAACGCGATGGCGGCTGGCGCAGGTATGACTGGCGGAAAAGCGCCGGGAACCGTCGGCAAAGCCACGGTCGAGCGAATGATTTCGCAAACTGTGCAGGAAACGAAATCTTCGCAGACGAAAAAGTTTGGGCTAATCGCCGGAGTTGCCGCGGTTGCGGTTCTAATCCTTTTTGGCGCGGTCATCGGCGGCGCGTATTGGTATTCGTCCACGCGCGAAACTGCTCTGAAAGACGAGATGACGACGAAAACCGGCGATCTCGAAAAGAAAATGTCCGAAGGCAAAGGTCTTTCGGCGGCGGAAATCAACGATAAGTTCGGCAAATCCGTCGTTTATATCGAAGTCGCCTGGCGTTTGATTGACACTTCAAAACAAGCGCAGGTTTATCATCAATTCGTGCCGAATAACCGCGAAGTTCTGTCGCGCCTTATGGGCGTCAATTACGGCAAAGGTCCGATTGATCCGACAGCCGGCGGCGCGATTCCGATTTACGTTCAGGTCGGCGACGCTTACGAGCCTATTTTAACCGACGAGAAATCCGCAATGTCGGTTCCGATCGGCGGTCGCCATACCGGAACCGGATTCGTCGTGACCAACGACGGATTTGTTTTGACGAATCGTCACGTTGCTGCCACTTGGATGACGAGTTATCAATTCCCGCAGGATACTCCGCGCGGTATTGTTATCACGCCGAGCGGACAGCTTGCTTCGACTTCGCTCGTGCCGCCGCCGAGCGATTGGGTTCCGGCGAATACGAAACAGGAAGGGAAGCAATTGCAGGGAAATTTGAAAGGAGTTAACGACACGCTCGACGTAACGCTCGCCGGAAAGGAATCGAGAATGGCTTCGCAGCTCAAACAGGTTTCCGACCGTCACGACGTGGCTTTAATTAAAGTTGACGTTCCCGGACAGTTGACGAAAGTCGAAATTTTCGACAACTACGATTCGCTCAAAAAAGGCGAAACCGTCACGATTATGGGTTATCCGGGCGCGAGTCCGCGAGTCTACGGTGTGATCGCGTCGAAAGACGTTTTCAATCAGGGAACGCAGGTGAAAATCATCCCCGACCCGACCGTGACGACGACAAACATCGGCAACATCATCCGCGATTCCGAGGAAAGCGAGAAAAACAAACGCGTCAGCGTGATGGGTGATGTCATTCAATTGGCGACCGGTTCGACCGGTTCGGGCAATTCCGGCGGACCTGTCTTCGATTCGCAGGGTCGCGTCATCGGCATTTTCTTTGCGGGCGATAAGGCGAACGCGATCACTTACGCGGTTCCGATTCGTTACGGCAAAGAGTTTTTAGCCGGCGAGTAATATTAAATTTAACGACGGCGCGGCGTTTTAAAAGCTGAAAAATCGTTTTCATGTCTTTTATTTTGTGTCCATTCGCTCGCGCCGTCGTTAAAACCATTTAACGGCAGGCAGCTTTACGGATTATTATGCAGAGGCGTTTGAACATCGGGGAACAGCTCGGCGAATACCGCGTCACGCAATTTTTGGGCGCGGGCGGAATGGGCGAAGTGTATCGCGGTGAACACACTAAACTCGGTCGTTCGGCGGCGATCAAAGTCTTGCTTTCGACCGTGACGGACGCTTCCTTCACGCAGAGATTTTTCAACGAAGCGAGATTACAGGCGAATCTTCATCATCCGAATATCGCCGCGCTTTACGATTTTCAGGAAATCGGCGGACAGCTTTGCATTTTTATGGAATACGTTGACGGCGTCAGTTTAGAAGACGTCGTCAACGCGCGTTCTTTGGCGGTCGAAGACGCTCTCGGAATTTTCGCGTCGATCGTTGAAGCCGTCGGGTTTATTCACTCGCACGGCATCGTTCACCGCGACATCAAATCGCAAAACGTCAAATTGACGGCGGGCGGCAAGCCTAAACTGCTTGATTTCGGCATCGCTAAAGATTCGTCCGCCGCGCACGGTTTAACGCAAACCGGCGGCGTCATCGGCACGCCGCATTATCTCGCGCCCGAGCAACTCGACGGTAAACCGGCAACGCCGCAAGCTGACATCTGGGCTTTGGGCGTTCTTTTATATGAAATGCTGACCGGCGATATGCCGTTTCAAGGCGAAACGCTCGCCGGTCTGGTTCTGAAAATCACGACCGCGCAATTCGCTCCGCCGGAAACCTTAAATCCGGCGGTTTCGCGCGACGTTTCGCGGATTGTCAATCGCTGTTTGAAAAAAAATCTGGCAGAACGTTATCAAACGACTGACGAGCTTTTAACGGAAGTGCGCAAAGTTTTGAGCGGCGAAAAAGCAGCGACGATTTCGCTCGGCAAAACATTCGGTTTGTTCGGTAAAAAAGAAGAAAAGCCATCTGTTCCGGCGGTTTTGTCCGCGCCGCAAAATAATTATGTTTCAAACGATTACGGTTCAAATAATTACGCGCCGAACGATTTTTCATCAAACAATTATTCTTCAATCGAAAATTCGACGCTGAAAAAAGGCTTGCCGCTCGGCTTGATCGCGGGCGTTTCGGCAATTGCCGTCGTTTTACTTTTCTCAATTGTTGGTATCGGAGTTTATTTGATGAAAAGCGGCGATGGTGGAAATGTCGTTGCCAACGGCAAAACGGCGGCTAACGGTTCAACCGCTGTCGTTATTCCGAACGCCGCGACACGCCAGATAAAAATAGATGTTGACGAAGGAAAAGCGCAGGTTTACCGCGGCAATGAATCTTTAGGATTGACGCCGCTCGATTTGAACGTGCGCGACGGGGAAAAAGTCGCTTTGACTTTAAAGCGCGACGGATTTGAAGACAAAAACGTGCAGTTTGAAACCGGCGGCGGCAAGCGCGTTTACACGTTTTCGCTCAAACAAAAATAATTACAATTTTTATTCTCTTTCATACTTTATTTTTATTAATAACTCAGAGGAATTTTTTTAATGCATAGCACAAGGGAAATAAAAAGCGGCGGCGAAATCGTCGCCAGCGTGCAAACTGATGTCGGCTGTGTTCGTGAAGCGAACGAAGATTCGGGACGGCACGTTCGCCCGAACGATCCGCAGATTCAATTGACAAAAGGAACTTTAACGATTGTCGCCGACGGAATGGGCGGACACGCTTCCGGCGAAGTCGCTTCGCAAATGGCGGTCGAATTGATCAGCGAACTTTATTATCGCGACGAGCGATTCGATACGGGCGCGGTTTTAAAGGACGCTATTGAAACGGCGAGCAGTCAAATTTATCAAACATCTCTGACGGACGAGAAATATTTCGGAATGGGCACGACGCTCGTCGCGCTCGTGCTGCAAAACCAGACGGCTTATGTGGCACACGTCGGTGACAGCCGCGTTTATCTTTTGCGCGCGGGGAAATTTCAGCAAATTACGGAAGATCATTCGCAGGTGATGGAAATGGTTAAATACGGCATCATTTCGCGCGAAGAAGCGAAAAATCATGAAGACAAAAACGTCATTCTGCGGGCGATGGGAACGCAGCCTCAAGTCGAAGCCGAATCCGCCGCGCCGTTTGCAGTTTATCCTGAAGACACGTTTTTGCTCTGCTCGGACGGGCTTTGCGATATGGTTGACGACGAAGAAATGCACGGCATTTTGTTGAATTCACCGGATGTCCATTCAGCTTGCGAAAATCTCGTCGAAGCTGCAAAACAAAGCGGCGGACACGATAACATTACCGTCGGAATCGTCAAAATCACCGCGTCGGGCGTGGCGCAGACGGAAACTGTGCGCGCGACCAGAGAGATTAATGTAGAAGGTTAAAGTCGCAAAAGTAATCTGACTTTAATTCAAGGAGTATTAAAATGATCGGACAAATTGTCGGAAATTATAAAATCGAAGCGAAACTCGGCGAAGGCGGAATGGGCGCGGTTTATAAAGGCGTTGACACGATGCTCGACCGCGAAGTCGCCATCAAAGCTCTGCGCCCGGAACTCGCCTCGCAAACGTCTGTCGTCGAAAGATTTCGTTCGGAAGCCGTTACCTTAGCCAAACTCAATCACCCGAACATCGCCGCGCTTTACACGATGTTCCGGCAGGGCGAAGAGCTTTATATGGTTTTGGAATTCGTGCGCGGCGAAACGCTCGACACGATTATGCAGCGGCGCGGCGCGCTGCCCGCCGAAGAAGCGATCCCGGTTTTCTGTCAGGTTCTCGACGGCATCGACCACGCGCACGAACTCGGCATCGTGCACCGCGACATCAAACCGGCGAATATTATGCTGACCGAAAACGGCAAATTGAAAGTGCTCGATTTCGGCATCGCCCGGCTTTTGGGAAGCGCGAGAATGACCCGCGCCGGAAATATTATCGGCACGCTCGAATATATGGCGCCCGAACAGGTCAAAGGTCTCGACACCGACGGTCGCAGCGATATTTACGCGCTCGGAATGATGCTTTACGAAATTTTGACCGGGCGTTTGCCGTTTCAAACCGAAAACGAGTTTGAATTGATGAAACTGCAAACCGAAGCGATGCCGCCCAGTCCGCGTGAAATCAATCCGAATATTCCCGTCGAAGTCGAGGAAGCAATTATGCGCGCGATTCAGAAAAACCCGGACGAACGGTTTCAAACTGCCGGAGAAATGCGCGATCTTCTGCTCGAAGCCGGATTCGGAACGCACGGAAAAATGCACGGCATCACCGGAACGCACAAAAGAATGTCCGCTTCGCATTCGCGCCCGCCGATTTCCAGCGCCGGAGTTTCAAATCCGGGCGTTGCCGCGCAAGGTAATAATGAAGCCGCGGCTAAAGCGACGAGATTAGGCGCGCCAGTTGCGCCGCCCGCCGCAAACGAACAGAAAGCGACGCGTTTGGGCGCGAGCGCGGCGACGGCTGGAAACTCTCCGGCAAACGCGATGAAAGCAACGCGGCTCGGTGCGGTCAGTCAGCCGATGAACGCGCCGCAAAACATTCAGACAAATGCCGCAAACGGTTCATTCTTCAGTAAATTAAAACCCGTTCATTACATCGGCGCGGGCGTCGCGGTTTTGTTTTTAATCGGCGTTGTCGTCGCCGTTCCTCTGATGTTTTTTGCCGGTCGAGCTTTGACAACGGAAAATAAACCGGCGGAAACTCCGAAAATCGAAGAAGCGCAAAAACCGGCAATCGTCGAAATGCCCGCTCAGCCGCAACAACCGGAACAAGCTCAACAGGCATCCACCGCGCCGCCGCTGACGCCGGTTGAATCGCCGAAGGACGCGCCGACGCTGAACGCGCAATCTCCGACGGACGACGATTTAAAGCCGATCGAAAATAAACCGGCGCAGAAACCTGTCGCGCAAAAACCGGCAGAAAAACCGGCTGCGGTCGCTCAAAAGCCGTCAACGCCGAAAGCGCCGAAACAAAAGCCTCAACCGCAAAAACCGGACGCGAGATGTTTGCTGACTGGCGATTGTTAATTTGAACGGCAAACAAAAAGTGAATTAAAATGCGGAAAAAGCATTTTGACTAATAGTTAAAAGGTTGCAAGGAGTAAAGTTATGAAGTTCAAGTTTCGTTTAAAAAAATTGCTTCCAATGATTTGGGCGGGCGTAATCGGCGCAGTTTTGATTTTGCCGCTTAACATCGCGGCGCAAAAATATGTCGGTTCGCCGGTAACTAAGCCGCGTTTAATCGGCGTTCTGCGCTCGAAATCGCTGCAAACACGCGAAATCGTCAAAATTCTCAATGAAAGCGGCGCTGATTTTCAAGTGAACGGCGCGGTCGAATCCGAATTAGTCGCCGCCGGCGCGCGTCCCGAAGTTTTGGCGGCGGTGCGCAACAATTATCGCGGCGCGGCAAAGCCCGCAACAAACAACCGACCGAATAATAACGTCGCCAGCGATTCTTCGGCGATGAACAAAGCCGGATTGCTCAAAATCTTGAAGGCGAAATCAATGAGTAACGGCGCGATTCTCGACAATATCGAGCAAAGCGGCGTTAGTTTCAAGGTGACAGCCGCCGACGAGCGCGAGCTCGCAGCCGCGGGAGCTTCGCCTGCGATTATCGCCGCTGTCAAAAGCAGTTATCGCGGCGGGACTCAACCGTCGACCGGCGGTGCGCCGCTTTCTAAAGACGCGATTGTAGCGCTTCTGCAAAACGGAATTTCGGACGCGCAGGTACAGCAAAACATTAAGAACCGCGGCGTCAATTTTAAAATAAATCCGTCCGCGACGCAGGAAATTCGTTCGGCTGGCGGTTCTTCGTCGCTCGTTAATTTAATCAATATCGCATTTGTCGGCGGCGACGATAATAATAATTTCGGCAGTAATTCACCGTCGAGCGGCGGTTCGGATTACGACGATTACATCAGTCAGGCGATCGAAACTTATAACAACGATGTCGTCGCCAACGCGAGCATCGGTTCGTCGGGAAGGTTAAGGGCGATTCAGACGCTGCAAAAAGCCGCGCAACTTAATCCGAGAAATCCGAGCGCGTTTCAGCAATTAGGTTTTATGACGCTGTACGGGACGCCGAACGGTTTTAGCGCGGCTGAAGGCTTTATGCGCAAAGCGATTGACCTTGGCGGCGCGGCGGTTTTGCGCGTTTATCACGACCACGACGGCATATTCAAAGATACCTGCACCGGCTCGCTTTACATCGCTAAAGACGCAGTGCGGTTTGAATCCGACAACAATGTTCACACTTTCGAGACGCTCGATGCGAATATTCAAAAAGTGAGTATGAACAATTCTTTCAAGCAGTTGTTCCAAACCAAAGTCGGTTCGTTCAAAATCGTTTTGAAAAGCGAAGAAAAAGACGGCACGAAATTCAGTTTCGCGCCGCTGACAAACGACGCGCAGGAATCGAAAATGGTCATTCGTTTAATCGGAAAATAATATTCCTTAATTTCGTAAAACTTTTATTTCGTTAAAATAGCAAAGAAATCAATAACAAATAAATGATCAGAGCGCGAACGAGAAATCGATTTCTCGTTCGCGCTCTTTATTTTCGAATTAAGTGATATTTAACGCTTTTTCCGTAAGCTTTCGCTAAGTAATTTGTTTTCAGGTTTTCCAGATGATTTTGAGTTGCCGCCAAGTCTTTTCGTCTTGCTTCATAATCGGGCGAAACTTCAACGAGCCGCTGCAAAATCGGCAGCGCGGATTCAAAATTTGATGCGGCGCGTTCCTGTTCGTTTTTTCGCAGGTAAATTTCGCCCGCGCGCAAATAACAAATCGCCGTGTCGTGTCTGTATTCCGTGTTTTCCGGATCGTTTGCGGTCAGCGCATTCAGTTGCGGGATGGATTTTTCGTAAATTTCCAGTGCTTTTTCCGTTTCGCCGCGAGTTGCGAGCGCATCCGCAAAATGACGACGCGTAAAAATAATCTGCCGCCGAACGGCGATATTGTGTTGGTCGGCACGAGCGATCTTTTCGTAATTCGCAATCGCATTCTCGTAAGCGGAAAACGCCGCCGGGAATTTTCCGGCACGCGCCAGCGTTATGCCGTAATCGAGGTAATAATCAGCTAAACCGTTTTGTTCGCCGTAATTGGCGCGATCAGCATCGAAAATCGTCTGTTGCGTTTTCAGCGCGTTTTCAATATAAGTGATTGCCAATTCGATTTGATTCGATTCGCGCAAAGCGATGCCGAACCAGAATCGAGCAATCGCCAGATTCGCGCGAAACTGCGTGTTGTCCAGGTCGGTTACCGCGATGTCTTCTTCGATGGAAAGCGCTTGGCGGAAAAGGTCGAGCGCTTCGACGCGATTTCCTGATTCCATTTTGGCGTAGCCGTTATAAGAGTAATAAATGCTCAAACTACGCTTCAGCTTTAAATCATACGGATTTTTTTCGAGCGCTTTTTTAACGTTATCAACGGCTTTTTCGTAATTTTGCGACGCTTCGGCGAGTGAGCCGCTGCGCAGAATCGCCTGCCCGAGCATCGCCCGGGCGCGGCTCTGACTCCGCAAAAGCTCGATGTTTTCTGCATCCCGCGACAGCAGCTCTTCATTTAAAGCGACAGCGTGACGGTAATTTTCCAACGACTTAGCCGTATTTCCGTTCATCGAAAAAGCATTGCCAACCAGAATGTAGCTTTTGCCGAGAGCGAGACCGGCTTCGATGTCGGTTTCGTCGCGGCGGAAAATCGCTTCGCGCATCAGCAGCGATTTTTGATGACTTTCGAGCGCCGCCTGCGAATTGCCGAGACCGGGCTTGAAAATCTCGCTCTGCACGTCGCCGATTTTTTCGTATGCCGCCGCCAGCTCGCTTTGCAGTGAGAAGTCGTTTTCGGTTTCGGCGGCGAGCTGGTCGAGATATTTGATGGCATGCGTAATCAGCATTTCTCGCGCTTTGATCGGGCTTTCGTCTATTTTTTCGTTGATTTCAAAAACGAATGAATTCGCTAATCGGCGCACGTCGTTAAAACGCCGTTCGGCTTTTTCGCGTTCGGCGTGGGCGACTTTCGTTTGATATGTGGAAACGAGCAGACCGGCGAGCATACTCGAAAAAGCGACGGCGAGCGCGGCGGCGGCAATCGGGTTGCGAGCGATAAATTTTTCGGCGCGGTAAAAAAACGTGTCGCGGCGGGCGGCGACCGGCAAACCGGCGAGATGACGTCGCACGTCTTCGGCGAAAAGTTCGACTGATTTATAACGCCGTTCCGGTTCTTTTTTTAAAGCCTTTAACACGATATTGTCCAAATCGCCGCGAAGAAGTTTAGGATTCAAAATTGAAGATTTAGGATTGCGCTTTTTTGACTTCAAATCTTGAATCTTGAATCTTGAATCTTGAATTCTAAATCCTGAATCCTGAATTTTTGACGGTCGCAGCGGTTCTTTTTCAGTGATCGAGCGCAAAAGATTTTGCGAACTGGTTTTGTCCACGTCGGAAAACGGTCTTTGACGCGCGATAAGTTCGTATAAAATGACGCCGAGCGCGTAAACGTCGGCTGCGGTTGTAATTGTCGCGCCTGTGATTTGTTCGGGCGCGGCATATTCAGGCGTCAGCGGTTGATGCCGCGTAACAGTCGCTTTGATCTCTGTTGCCGACATCAATTTAGCGATGCCGAAATCGAGCAGTTTCGGCGTTCCGTCTTCGCAGATTAAAATATTATCCGGCTTTAAATCGCGATGAACAATCAAATTGCGATGCGCGAACGAAACGCCTTCGCAAATTTTGCGGAATAAATCGAGTCGCTCATTCAAAGAGAGATTTTTTTCTTCTGCGTAGCGCGTAACCGGCAATCCTTCGACGTATTCCATGACCAGATACGGCGTGTTTTCCTCGGTCGTGCCGCCGTCGATCAAATTGGCGATAAACGGATGATGAAGACTTGCGAGAATCTGACGTTCCTGTTGAAATCTTTGTTTGGCTGATGAATCGAAAAAACTCCGCCGCAAAAGTTTGACGGCAACTTGCTGCTCGAATTCACCGTCGGCGCGTTCGGCAAGGAAAACCATTCCCATTCCGCCGGCGCCGATTTCGCGCAGCAGGCGATATTTGCCGATTTGTCTGCCCGCGAATTCTTCGTGCATTTCTTCGGCGATATCCTGCAAAACCGGCGAAAAAATTGGATTTTCGAGCAAATCGTCCGCTGCCGTTTCGTATGCGAGAAACGATTCGACTTCGAGGCGAAGCTCCGTATCGCCGGCGCACGATTCGTCGAGAAAATCGGCGCGGCGCTCCGGCGCGAGTTCCATCGCCGGTTCGAGAACACTTTTCAGCTGCTGCCAACGCTCAGGAGTCATCTGGTTAACGAAAGGGTTGGGAAAATGACGGACAAAATATCGCGAATATATCGCGAATGATTACATTGCGGGAGACGAGGGAATACGAGCTTATAAATAGTAAGTGTATTTTCAAAACAGAGCAAGCGTTTTCGCGTCGAAATGAAAAATTTTCATTTCGACGCGATTTGCTGCCGCTTCTTCTATTTTCGTATTTTGACACTTCCGTCGCTTTCGATGTTAAATTAAAGTTTCTTTTAAACAACTTTTTAGACATTTATTCTTAAACATTTAAAACGAATGAGCAGAAAATATGCAGTCGGAATTTTAGGCGCAACCGGAACCGTCGGACAGCGTTTTATTCAATTACTGGAAAATCACCCGCAGTTTGAAATCACGGCGCTCGCCGCGTCGGATCGGTCGGCGGGCAAACCGTACGCCGAAGCGTGCGCATGGAAGCTTGCCGGCGGAATGCCGGATTCAGTCAAACAAATTACGGTGCAGCCGATTGAGCCGCCGCTCGACTGCGAAATCGTTTTTTCGAGCTTGCCGTCGTCGGTCGCGCGCGAAACCGAACTCGCCTTTGCGCGCGCCGGATACGCTGTAATCAGCAATTCGTCGAGCTATCGAATGGACGAAGACATTCCGCTTTTGATTCCCGAAATCAACGCCGACCATCTCGGATTAATCGAGATTCAGCAGCAGAAACGCGGTTTCGGCAAAGGATTTATCGTCACGAATCCGAACTGCGCCGTTGTCAGCTTCGCGCCGCCGCTCGCTGCGCTGCATGAGCGTTTCGGCGTCGAATCGGTCGTTGTCACGACTTTGCAGGCGATTTCGGGCGCCGGTTACCCGGGCGTTCCGTCGCTCGATATTACCGATAATGTCATTCCGTATATCGCGGGCGAAGAGCCGAAAGTAGAAACCGAGGCGCAGAAAATCCTTGGCAAATTAACCGACGGCGCGATTGAAAAAGCCGATTTTACGGTTTCGGCGCAGTGTTTTCGCGTTCACGTTATTGACGGTCATACGGTTTCCGTGCGGGTTAATTTGAAGCAGACGACGACGCTCGAAGACGTGATCGCGGCGATTCAAAGCTATCCGACGCTCAAACTTTACTCGTCGCCCGCGAAATTTATGGATTTTTGCGACGAGCCTTCGCGTCCGCAGCCGCGGCTCGACCGCGACGCCGGAAACGGAATGACGATCACGGTCGGTCGGCTTTTCCCGGACAATGTTTTCGATTATCGTTTTGTTTCTCTCAGCCACAACACCGTGCGCGGCGCCGCCGGTTCGGCGATTTTGAACGCCGAATTGCTGATTGACAGAAAAATCGTTTAACAAAAGCGATTATCAAGTAAATTATGGCTTTAGAAAACGAACCTGCTCAAACATTTTCACGTCGCGTTTTAATCGCGGTCAGCATCGTTTTATTGATGCTCGCGCTTGCCGCACTCGTTTATTTCGCCATCGACGTTTTGCTGCTTTTGTTCGGCGCGGTTCTACTGGCGATTTTTCTGCACGGTCTGGCGAACATCTCGCGCCGTTATCTGCGCCTTTCTGAAGGCTTGTCCGTTTTGCTAGTTTCGGTTCTCCTGGTCGTAATTTTAGCTTTGGGCATTTGGCTGCTCGCGCCGAGCGTCTCAGAACAGATTAAAAACCTGCGCGCCGAGATGCCGCAGGCGGCGCAAAACGTTTCCGAGTTTCTTTCCGGATACAGTTGGGGCAGATTGATGCTCGAAAATCTGCCGAACGGCGGAGAAGTTATCCAAAAAATTAGCGATTCAAATGTTATATCGCGCGTCGGCGGATATTTTTCTTCAACCATCGGGCTTTTGACGAATATCGCGCTAATGATTCTGCTGGCGATTTACCTGGCGAGCGAGCCGAAAACTTATATCAAAGGTTTTACTAAACTTTTTCCGCAGCGAAACCGCCCGCGGACGCGCGAAATTTTATATGAAATCGGCGAAACTTTAAGCTGGTGGCTGATCGGCAAAGGCGCTTCGATGCTTTTGATCGGCGTTTTAACCTGGATCGGACTTTCCATCATCGGCGTTCCTTTGGCTTTAACGCTCGGGTTAATCGCCGGACTTTTGTCGTTTATCCCGAACTTCGGACCGATTCTTTCAGCAGTTCCGGCGATTTTGCTGGCTTTTATTGACAGCCCCGTTAGTGCGCTTTACGTGTTGGGTTTATATATTCTCGTTCAGCTTATCGAATCGAATCTAGCAACGCCGATGATCGAGCGAAAAACCGTCGAACTGCCGCCGGTTTTGACCATCGTTTCACAGCTCGCGCTGGCGATTTTATTCGGCGCGGTCGGTTTGATTTTAGCGACTCCGATTCTTGCGGTCGTCATGGTTCTCATTCAAACGCTTTATATTCAGGATGTTTTAGGCGACAAGCCGACAAATTTAACGGGTGATAATGATTCAAAAACTGATAAAGAAAATGACAGTGAAATCGTGTCTATTTTTAACGGCTAACGGAAGCAGATCTAATAAAAGAAAACTCAATTTAATGTTGAAGTTGTGTTTCAACGGAATTTTTGAAAGTTTATTAATATTTATTTGTTGAAAAACGCAATTTCTACGAACTTGATAGAAAATTTAGGATTAAAATGATTGAACGTTACACATTGCCTGAAATGGGCGCGATCTGGTCGCTGGAAAATAAATTTCAGAAATGGCTCGACGTAGAAATCGCCGTTTGCGAGGTTCACGCCGAAGACGGAATAATTCCGTCCGACGCGCTTGCGGAAATCAAATCGAAAGCCGCGTTTACGGTCGAGCGCGTCAATGAAATCGAGAAAACGACCGATCACGATGTCATCGCTTTTACGACTAATCTAGCGGAAAACATCGGTGATGCCGCGCGTTTCGTGCATTACGGTTTAACTTCGTCAGACGTTGTGGACACGGCGAACGCGCTTTTGTTGAAGGACGGGTGCGACGTTTTGCTGCCGAAAATCGACAATCTTCTGGAAGTTTTGAAACGCCGCGCCTACGAGTTCAAAGACACGCCGCAAATCGGCAGAACGCACGGCATTCACGCCGAACCGACGAGCTTCGGTTTGGTTTGGGCGTTATGGTATTCGGAATTTGAGCGCAATAAAGAGCGTCTGGAAAAAGCGAAGGAAACGATTTCGGTCGGGAAAATCTCCGGCGCGGTCGGCGCGTTCGCGCATCTCGACCCGAACGTCGAAGAAAGAGTTTGCGAAAAATTAGGCATCAAAGCCGCCGATGTTTCGACGCAGGTCATTCAGCGCGACCGTTATGCCGAATATCTCTGCACGCTGGCGATTATTGCTTCTTCGCTCGAAAAAATCGCGCTGCAAGTTCGTCACTGGCAGCGCACGGAAGTCCGCGAAGCGCAGGAAAAATTCAAAACCGGACAAAAAGGCTCGTCCGCGATGCCGCATAAGCGCAATCCGATTTTGTCGGAACGCATCTGCGGAATGGCTCGGACGGTTCGCGCCAACGCGATCGTCGGTTTGGAAAACATCGCTCTTTGGCACGAGCGCGATATTTCGCACAGTTCAGCCGAACGCATCGTTTTGCCGGATTCGAGCGCCGCGCTCGATTATATTCTGGCGAAAACAGCTTCGCTTTTGGATACTTTGGTGGTTTATCCCGAAAATATGCTGAAAAATCTGAATCTGACGCGAGGTTTGGTTTTCAGCGGTCAACTAATGCTTGCCTTGACGCAAAAAGGCGTTTCGCGCGAAGACGCTTATGTTTACACGCAGAGAAATGCAATGAAGGTTTGGGACGAAGGCGGCGAATACCGGGATTTGATTTTAAATGACGAAGACGTGCGCGCGAAATTATCGGTTGAAGAAATCGAAAAGGTTTTCGACGTGCGGCATTATTTGCGAAACGTCGAAAAAGTTTTCGAGCGGGTTTTTAACAAATAAAAAAAGCGAGTTTTAAACTCGCTTTTTTTATTTTCATTGCGAAAGAAATTAAAAAATTAATTTGACCATTTGTCAGCTAAATCGCCAATAACCGGAAGTCTGTAATTGCTGTTCTGATAAGCCTTAACGCAGCCGAGAATCATTAAAATTAAAAATCCGATAATCATCGCGCCGTAAATTAACGCGACAAGCGAACCGAGAATGGCTGATTCCGTTACCGCGACCATCATACCGCCGACGAGCATAACGGCAAAAATGCCGACGATGTAAGCGACGGTTAGAAGCAGCGATTGAAAAGCGTGAAAACGAACCGTTTTGTTGGTTTTATCGGTTACCAAAACGATAATACTGTAAATTAAACTTATTCCGCAGACGGGCAAATAAGTCAGCATCGCGCCGACATTGCTGTCAAGACCGAGAGCGGTTTTACCGTTCATATTTTGCATGGTGTTTTATTCTCCTAAAGGGTTGAAATATTTGAAATTATTACGGAAGCTGATTGAAGTCAGCGTAAAATGTATCATAAGACGTTGCGCATCTCAATAAATTGCGGGAAAATCTGTAATTTATTTTAACAAATAATATGAAAGCTAAAGTTTACGTGACATTAAAGCCGAGCGTGCTCGACCCGCAGGGCAAAGCGATTCATCATTCGGTCGAATCGCTCGGCTTCGGACAAATTGCCGACATCCGGCAAGGCAAATATTTTGAAATCGCGCTTGCTGAAAATACGACCGAAGCGGAAGCCAGAGAAAGCGTTGAAAAAATCGCGAAAAACGTGCTGGCAAATCCGGTCATCGAAGATTATCGCGTTGAAATTGTTGATTAAAGCAATCAGTAGTCAGCCGTCAGCATTCAGTTGTAAAAGAATTTCTACAAGATGTTATTTACTGAATAGCTGAATGCTTACTAATAAATCTTATGAAATTTGGAGTTATCGTTTTTCCCGGTTCGAATTGCGACCACGACGCTTATCACGTCGTCTCGAAACACGTCGGTCAGCCGGTTGATTTTATCTGGCATAAACAAACCGATTTGAGCGGCTACGACGCGCTGATCGTTCCCGGCGGATTTTCCTACGGCGATTATTTGCGCGCCGGCGCTTTGGCGCAATTTTCGCCCGTGATGCAGTCGGTTAAAGAATTCGCCGCCGAAGGAAAATTCGTTTTCGGCATCTGCAACGGTTTTCAGATTCTGTGCGAAGCCGGACTTTTGCCGGGCGCGCTGATACGCAACGAAAATCTGCATTTCGTCTGCAAATATACGAACATCAAAGTCGAAAATCGCAACACGCCATATACTTCCGAACTCAAAAACGGCGAAGTTCTTTCGATTCCCATCGCTCACGCCGAAGGAAATTATGTTTGCGACGACGAAACTTTTCACTCGCTCGAAGAAAACAATCAAATCGTTTTTCGCTATTGCGACGAAAGCGGCGAAATCAACGAGGAATCAAACCCGAACGGCTCGCGCTCGAACATCGCCGGAATCTCCAACACGGACGGCAACGTGCTCGGAATGATGCCGCATCCGGAACGCGCCTGTGAAGAGCTTTTAGGCTCGAACGACGGGCGCGATATTTTTCGTTCGCTGACGAACGCGATTGCAAAAAATGAGCAGTAAAAAATAAACCGAGAATTTATAAAAAAGGTAAAGAAAATATACTTTCTTTACCCTTTTTTTGATGAAATTACTGTAAAATTTCTTGATTTCTAATCTCTGCGCCAGAAAATCTCCAATTGATATTCCTTCGCGCCGCCTTCGGTGTCGGCAACCTCGATGACTGTCGTGAAATCGTTTTCCCGGCTCGGTTGTTGAACGACGCGGACGTTTCCGCGTCCTTTTTGTTTGTTGACCTCGACCGTTACTCTCCGGTTCGGAAGCGCCGACGTAAAGCTGAAAGTTCCTTCCGGATAAGGTCTGCCCGCTACGGTTTCGACCTGCAGTTCGCGGTCACGGATTCTAATTTGAATGCGGTCGTCAACCGTTCCCCGCCAGAATGCCCGTCCGACAATCGCAGGGTCGTTTCCGCCCGTATTTCCGCCGTTGTTTCCTCCACTATTCCCGCCCGTATTTCCGCCGGAATTGCCGAGTTCGCGATTGATGTCGGCGATTGATCTCTGGATGTCGCGCCAGAGAAAATTGCTCGAACCGTAACTCGGCGCCCGCCGAGACAAATCGGAAAGCAGCGCGGCGGCGTCGCGCAGTTCGGCGGCGCGGCGATTGTCGCGCGTCATCTGGTCGAAAAGTCCCGCGACCGCGTCAATTTGTACGGCGAGAAACGCTTCTTCGATTTCGGCGCGGTTAGCTGTCTGCCCTCGCCGCAGATTCTGCGAAGTCCGATCAACCAGATCAACCGTCCGTTGTTTTAATTGCGCGACCGAACTGCCAAGTCTCGACGAATAAAATTCATCATTCTGCGCTTTAACCGTTGAATCGAAACAGAAAATCGAAAACAGAACGAAAAGCGGAACGAACAAAACTTTTTTTTTCATATTTTGCCTCCTGAAAATGATTCAAGATTCAAGTAAGAAATCGGGCTTTGAATCTTGAATTTTGAATCTTGAATCTTGAATCTTGAATCTTAACGATGCGCTTCAGCGGCGATTTCATTAACTGCCAACCCGTTTTCGGCGAGTTTCCAATCTAAAACTTCGACGCCTTGTTCCATCGCTAATGCGTTTTCGACGATTGCGCGCCGTCCTTCTTCGCAGAAAAAAGCGATACAGCCGCCGCCGCCCGCGCCGCAGACTTTCGCGCCCGCCGCTCCACTGGCGTAAGCGATTTCGATCAATTCGTCCATTTTCGGCGTGGTAATGTTCGGCGCGAGACGCTTGCGATGCGGATGCGCTTTGTGCAGAATTTCGCCGACCGCCGTCCAGTCGCTTTGCAGCAACGCCGCGCGCAGATTCAAAGACGAATCGCGGATTCCTTCAAAAATATCGAAAATTTCTTTATCTCCGTTGATATGGCGTTTCGTCATTTCCCAGTTATTCGTGCCGGAATTGCGCGGTTCGCCGGTATAAATGACGACGATTCTTTCCTGCAAAATCTGCTTGTCAATGTTCAAGGCTTCGCGCTCGATGCCGTCCGGTCGAAAATGAATCGCCGAAACGCCGCCGTATTGCGCTGAATAATAATCCTGAAATCCGGTCGGAACGCGAATGACCTGACATTCGACGTTCGCCGCAATCGGAATAAATCTTTCCGGCGCGTAACGGTCGCCGACGAGCCGGTTTAACGCGCCGATGCACGCGATATTAAGCGTCGAAGAACCGGCGAGACCCGCGCCAGCCGGAGCTTCGGATTCGGTGATCATATTAAAGCCGGTTTCGGGCTTGAAAAAATAAACGAGCTTTGACAGCAGTTCGAGACGCGGCTCATTTTTCAACTCGCTTATTCTATCGAGCGAAGTTTCAAACTTGACGCCGCGGTCTACCGATTCGAGACTGATTACGTCGTCCGCGCGCGTTTCGATGCGGCAACGCGCCATCAGATTAACGGCGAAATTAACGGTCGCCGCGTTTTCGTGAAACAGAAAAAGCGGCGGAATATCTATTGTCCCGCCAGCCAGATCGACTCTGGTCGGAGCGGATGATTCGATGATCACTTCGGGTTGTACCTCTTGAAATTTGGTGTCGGAAAATATCGCCGTGTGGCGACTGAATATATTAACGCAAATCAGCCGCTATTGAATAGTCGCGCGACTATTTTTGTATGTTTCCGGATATTAACAGTTTAGTTTTTCGCTTATTTTTTCGCTGTTCGAGCGGATTCAGGCGGGAGTTTGATTTCTTCCGGCGTTTTTTCTTCGCGGTTCGGCGCGGCGGTCAGGTGAAGTCGCTCGCCGATATCGTGCAGTTTTTCCTGCGCCGCTTCTTCGACTTTGTGAATTCTTTCTTCGATTTTATGAATCGTTTCCGGTTTTACATCTTCCAGTTTCTCCGAAAGATAATAACGTTCGACCACGAAAAAAATGATAATGCCGATTAAAACGACGAAGAAAAGCGCGACGCCGATTTGTTTGAAATCGCCGATGATGCTTGAAATCGCGCCGCTGAAAAAATAACCGATGCTTGCCAGCACGAAAGACCAGATAATGCAGCTGATCGTGTCGAGAAACAGAAAACGCGCGTAACGCATTCTGCCGATGCCGTAAAAAAGGCACATCGCGGCGCGAATGCCGTAAATATATTTGGAAATAATCAAGGCGAAATTGCCGAATTTATCAATTAAACGCTCGATGCGCGGACGTGCCATTTCGTAAAAACGATAATCCTTAATCGTTTTGCGAAACATTCGCCCGATAAAATACGCGACGTTATCGCCGACGATGCCGCCCAAAGTTCCCGCCAGAAAAACCCGCCAGAAACTGTATCTGCCGAAAAAATCGCCGTGCGCCATCGCGCCCGAAATCAAAAGCGTAATATCGCCCTCGACCGTGCAAAGCACGAAAACGGCGTAAATGCCGTATTGTTCGATGAGTTGGGAAAGATGTTCCATAGAGAAGAATGATCTATAAAAACGCCCGTTTCAAACGACGCCTTCGTAAGATTAACTTTACTGACGGCTTTCAGTCAAAGAAAAAGCAAGTCTATAAAATTAGATATAAAAAAGGATTCAGCCGAAAAAACACACTTCCGACGTTTTGACACTTCACAAACGATACAACTTTTTCCGCTTCGCAAGCGACAAATAGCTGTGAAACTTGCTAATTTATTCAATATGAAAACACCGCGAAGAAATATATTGACAGCTTTTATATTATCGGTTTTGTGCGGCTTTAATATCTCCGTTTCAGCGCAGTCTTACGTGCAGGATATGCGGCGCGATTCGGCGCGGTCGGATAAACTGACGGGCGGCACGATTGAAAAAACCGCGCTCGCGGCGGGCGAAGGAAACGTCAAAATTACGATTAACCTTCCGGCGTTTCAGATGACGCTGTGGCAGAATGGAAAGGAAGTGAAAACGTATCCGATTGGCGTCGGGTTGTTCGAATACCCGGTTTATGTCGGTTTCAGACAAGCGTCGGAACTCGTCTGGAATCCGGTTTGGATTCCGCCTTCAAGCGATTGGATCGAAGCGTCAAGCAAAGTCAAAGCGGGCGAAATCATTTTGCCGACCGACCCGCGCAATCCGCTGGGCAAAATGAAAATCCCGCTCGGTTACGGTTATTTGATTCATCAGGCGAAAGGCGTGCAGGATTTGGGCAGCCTCGTTTCGCACGGCTGCGTTCGCGTTCTTCAGGCGGATTTGTATGATCTGGCGGAAAAAATCGTCGCGGCTCGCGGTTTGGAAGTTTCAGCCCAGCAAATCGCTCAAGCTAAAAGAAACAAAAAAACGCTTGTTGCCGAACTCACGCCGAACATTCCGGTCGAAATCACTTACGATACATTAGTTGTCGAGAACGGACGATTGCACGTTTATCCGGACATTTACAAGCGCAAAACCAACACGCCCGAGAGATTGCGCGCCGAACTCGAATCGAGCGGCGTTGAAACATCGAATCTCGATGATTCAGACTTGAAAAAAATGCTGGCGCGCGCCGTCGGCAAAACGAAATTCGTCGTCAGCGTCAAAAACATCGAAGCCGGAAAAGCCGTCGCCGGTCAAACGAGCGCTGTCGTCGAACGAGCCGGCGCGGCGAAAAGGAAACGTTAATTATTTAGCAAAAAAGAGAGGACACGCAGATCTGACGGATAGAAAAGCGGATTGGAACCAATCATTTTATAATTTATAAAATGATTGGTTCCAATCCGCTTTTCCGTTCAATCCTATCCCAAGTTATCAAATGCCTTTAATAATTTTCTGAACTCTTCGGCACGTATTCCCAGTGCCATGGCTCGTAATAATATGGACGAAATCCGAAGCGTTCGGCGTTTTTAACGAGCCATTTATAGGCGGGCGTTTGAACCTGTTGTAAGCGGTTGAAGTCTTTGGTAATAGTCGGCTCGCCACCGACATAAATATCAAGCGCCTGTCCGGTAAAATGCGGGCTGTTGACTGCAAGACCGGCGCGTCCCGAATGCGGCGAGGCGGCACGTAGTTTCGCCTGATATTCGCGCGAGCGAAAAGCGGAAACGATCCGCAAAAATTTTTCTTCCGGCGCGAGTTCGCCTGTCGGCGTTTGCTTTAAGTTCAAATCTTTCGCCGCCGCGGCGACCATTTTTTTATAAGCCGCGTATGTTTCGCGCTCGACTTTTAACAATTCAGGCGCGCGCGCCTGATCATAAAAATCCGTAATCGGCGCGCTGACCAGTTCTTCGTCTGATGGATAACGGCTGCTGTTCAAGCGGCGCGACTGCCACCACGCGACCATTTTGAGAAGCGTTTCATTGTCAAGTTTTCCGGTCGGCGCGAGTCCCGATTTTTGCTGCCATGCGGCAACAGCGACTGCAAATTCGGGCGTTTCCGCCGATTTTTCAGTTCCAATCGTTTGTTGAATAATCGGAACGTAAATCTGCCAACCGCGCTGCGGTTTCGCGCCGAAAGTCCAGCCGAGCGAGTTCACTAAACGGGCATTTTCAGTTGCTGCGGCACTGAAAGCGGTAGAAGTTGTCGAAGCGGTTTTTTTGACGAAAGAGGCTGTCGCGCGATTGGATTCGGCGATTTCCGAAGCCGGGAATACGAGCGTATTTTGTCCGCGAATCGGTGATTTTACTAATGACAGCGACAATAAAAACACTATCAAAAAAACGCTCGCCGACAGAGAAAATAAAAACTTTTTCTTCAACATCATAAATTCATCCGTTATTTTCCGATGTAACAAACCGCTTTTTCGGTTGCTGATTAGTTATTTTACTCCTTTGTGCGTATTCCGAAAAGCAAAATTCGTCGTTGCGCCGCGCTTATTTGACAGCGGCGGGGCGAGTGACTAAAATCGCGTTAGTTTTACAACCGAAAGCATTTAAATAAATCAAAATGATGAACGAAGTTCCGCAGAACAGCGAAAAAATCGTCGGCGTTGAAATTTCAGACGCGACGTTTACCGCCGTTTGTCTCGGGGTCGGCGCGTCAATCGTCGGCGAGCGCAAAATTTCGTTCGACCGAAACCAGCCGAACTTGCCGCAGCTAATTGATTTTATCAAACAATTGAGCGCTGATTTCGGCGCTTTCAAACATCTCGGCGTTGCCGTTCCCGGACTTGTTCGGCAGGACACCAAACGTGTCGCTTTTTCGGCTTATATTCCCGAACATTCTGAAATTGATTTGTCGGGCGAAATAGAGTCGGCAATCGGTGCGAAAGTGACCATCGAAAACGACGCGAACGCTGCCGCTTACGGCGAATATCGGGTCGGTGCGGGACGCGGCAGTCGCGATATGTTTTACGTGACGCTCGGCACGGGCGTCGGCGGCGCGTTTATTTTCGGCGGACAAATCTGGCGCGGGATTTCCGGCTTCGCGGGAGAATTCGGTTATGTCGCCGTTAATTCCGACGGAATGCGGCTCGAAGACGTCGCGTCGGCGGACAGCATCGTTCGTCGCACGCGCAGCCGTTTTCATCAGGACAGAACTTCGTCGCTCAACAACCTGCGCGAAAACCAGATAACGCTAAGCGACATTATTAACGAAGCGCGTAAAAACGACGATTTCGCGCAGATGATGCTGCGGCGCACCGGCATCTACGTCGGAACGGCGATTGCGGACGTGATTAATCTGCTCAATATCGAAAAAATCGTCGTCGGCGGCGAGATAATGCAAGCCGAACATTTGGTTCTCGACGCCATCGTTCATCGCGCGCGCGAGCTTTCTTTCGCGCCTTCGTTTGAAAACGCGCGCATTGCCGGCGGACAGCTCGGCGAAAACGCCGCTGCTGTCGGCGCGGCTTTGTTGGCAAGCGAACATTAATAAGCGGAAATAATTATATTTGACGAAAATGAAGAAAAAGGGAAAGTGTTTAAGAACTAAAAGAAAATCTCGCTTCGAGCATCAACGAGAAACAAGCGAATATAAAAACAATAAGCAAATCCTTACTTTTTTGTAATCTTAATTTTCCGGTTCGGCTTTTTATTAAACCGAGAAAAATTAATTAGCCTTATCAGTTAAACTTATTTAGTGAAAACTTGCACAAAGGACGCCAAAGAAACTAATGTGTAGAGTTGAGATTGCGGAATTTACCGGATTCGGTAAAAATAAGAAACAGTTTTAGACAGTTCTTCATATTAAAAAATGTAAAAAGCAGGTTTCATGCCGAAATTTCTCGACATGAGGCTTGTGTGAACTTTAACCGTTTGCAGGTTGATTCGGATTCGTAGGAAGAGAAAATGGCACAATTTTTTCATAAAAGCGCAAATAATATCGCCAGAATCAGTATGGTCGCCGCCGTTTTATTGGCGGGCGTGGCGGGCTATGTTTATACGCAGGTCGCGCGCTCGTCTTATCTGACCGGGCGCTACATCGAAAAACAGCAGCCCGTGCAGTTCAGTCATAAACACCATACCGGCGACGACGGAATCGACTGTCGGTACTGTCACTCGACGGTCGAAACGACAGCGAGCGCCGGAATGCCGCCGACTCAAACTTGTATGAACTGCCATAACCAATTATGGTCGGACAGCCCATATTTAGAACCGGTGCGCGCGAGTTACCGCGACAATAAGCCGATTGAATGGGAACGCGTTCACGATTTGCCTGAATACGCCTATTTCAACCACAGCATTCACGTTAATAAAGGCGTCGGCTGCGCGAGCTGTCATGGCGATATTTCTAATATGCCGGCGGTTTATCAGGAAAATACTTTGCAGATGGAATGGTGTCTTTCGTGTCACCGCGACCCGGCGCCGAATATTCGCCCGCAGTCGGAAATTTACAATACTGCGTGGAATCCGGCGGATATTACGCCAGATCAACAGAGAGAAGTTGACGAGAAAATTAAAATGATTCGCAGCCCGGAAATGCTGACGAGTTGTTCGACGTGCCATCGGTAAGACCGAATTTAAGATTCAACATCCGAGATTCAAAATTGAAATCTTAAATCTTAAATCTTGAATTATAAATTGAGGAATCACAAAAATAATGCCTAGCAAGGATAAAAACCAGAACTTTGCGTCGTTGCGTAACCAGATTTTAGCGCAGAACGGAAAACAATATTGGCGCAGCGTCGAGGAGTTCGCCGACACGCCGGAATTTGCCGAGTTCGTCAAAGAAGAATATCCGAGTCACGCCGAAGAATGGGACAATTCTTTGAGCCGCCGCAACTTTATAAAAGTAATGGGCGCGTCGCTCGCGTTCGCCGGTTTGAGCGGCTGCGTCATTCAGCCCGCCGAAAAAATCGTGCCTTATGTCCGGCAAAACGAACTGCAATTGCCGGGCAAACCTTTGTTTTTTGCGACGGCAATGATGCTCGGCGGCGTAGCAAACGGGCTGCTCGCCAAATCATATGACGGTCGCCCGATCAAAATCGAAGGCAATCCGCAGCATCCGGGAACTCTCGGCTCGACCGACGTTTGGTCGCAGGCGTCCTTGCTCGGAATGTATGATCCTGACCGTTCGCAGGAAACCGTTTTTCGAGGAACGCCGACGACCTGGCAAAACTTTATGACGGCGATGCGCGGCGAAATCGAGCGCAATCGCGCTGACGGCGGTGCGGGCGTACGGTTTTTGACGGAAACGATTACATCACCGACGCTCATCGCGCAAATGCGTCAGATCGCGACCGAACTGCCGAATTCGAGATGGATTCAATACGAGCCCGTTAATCAAGACAGCGTGATGACGGGCGCGAAAATGGCGTTCGGTTCTCCGGTGCAAACGATTTATAAATTCGATCTAGCGGACAAAATCGTTACGCTCGACAAAGATATTTTCGCCGATTTCAATGTTCGCTATATGAAGGACTACGCGAAAGGTCGCGCCTTCAGCGCAGAGAAAAAAGACATCAGCCGACTTTATGCCGTCGAAACGACGATGAGCTTAACAGGCGCCAAAGCCGATCACCGTTTAGCCGTCAAGCCAAGTCAGGTCAGCGAAGTAGCAAAAGCGATTGCCGCTGCTGTCAGTGTCGGCGGAGCCGCGCCTCAAGGTTTATCGCCGGAAGTGATGCAGTGGGTGGCGACGCTGGCGAAAGATTTGCAGGCGTCACGCGGACGTTCAATCGTCGTCGCGGGCGAAAATCAGTCGCCTACGATTCACGCGATTGCACACGCTATCAACGGCGCGCTCGGTAACGTCGGTCAGACTGTTATCTACACGGAACCGTTCGCTGCATTTGCAGAACAAGCACAAATTGATCAATTGCGCGGTCTTGTCGCCGACGTTGACGCGGGCAGAGTGAAAATGCTCATAATTATGGGCGCCAATCCGGTTTACAATACGCCCGCCGATCTGAAAATTAACGCCGACCGGATGAACAAAATCCCTTTGCGCGTTCATTTGGGTCAATATGTTGATGAAACCGCCGAGCTTTGCCACTGGCACATTTCCGAAAAACATTATCTCGAAGGTTGGGGCGATGCGCGCGCATATGATGGAACGGTTTCCGTCATCCAGCCGCTGATCGAACCGCTTTACGAAAGCAAAAGCATTCACGAAGTCGCACAGGTCTTCTTCCGCGAAAATTACGATCGGCGCGATTACGACATCATCAAAGAATTCTGGCAGACGCAGAATATCAATACGCGCGCTCCGCAGGCTGCCGCCGCAACAACGGCAGGAAGCACAAACGGAACCGCCCCTTCTTCGGGCGTAGCGGGATCAAATAATGGCAGCAGCGGAACCAGAGTCGGCAACGACGGCGCGAATTTTCAAACCGGAGCGCAAAGTCTTCCGGCTTCGACTGTGCAGGCAAGACAAACTCAATCTCCCGGTCAAAGCTTGACGAACGAAGCGGCGCGTAATCAAAACGCGCCGACGCCTCCGACACAAACAGCGCCGCCCGCGAACTCGCAAGTCTCGGCAGCTGCCGCTGCGAATTTTGAAGATACCTGGCGACGAATCGTTCACGACGGCGTCGTTCCGAACAGCGCGGCGACTCCGCGAACCGTCTCGGCAAATACGGCGTTTTTGAGCCAGCCGGAAGCAAAACCGACAGGTTCAGGCGCGCTGGAAATTTCGATTCGCAAAGATCCGTCAGTTTACGATGGTCGTTTCGCCAACAACGGCTGGCTTCAGGAACTGCCGAAGCCATTGACGAAAATTACGTGGGATAATGTGGCTTTGATAAGCCCGCGCACGGCGGAAAGATTGGGCTTGAATCAAGGCAGAGAATACAATCCGTATACCGGCGCCGAAGAAGGAACGAGCTTCGTCAACACGAAAGGCGGTAACTTATTTTCCGATCTGGTGCGACTGAATTATCAAGGCGCGGAGATTCAAAAGGACGTTCCGGTTTGGATCGCGCCCGGTCAGCCCGATGACGTTATTACTATCACGATGGGCTACGGTCGGACGCGCGCCGGACGAGTTGGCACAGGAATCGGCTATAACGCTTTTGACGTCCAGCGTTCCGACGCGATGAATTATGGAATTGGTGGAATAAATCCAACCGGCGAGAAGGCGACAATCGCTTCGACGCAGACGCATTTCAATATGGAAGGTCGCGACATTCTGCGCGTTTTCGATATTGACCGCTTTAAACAAGAACCGAATTTAGGACATCAGCCCGAACATTACGACGAGTCGATGTATCCGCGTTTTGAATACAACGGCAACAAATGGGGAATGACCGTTGATATGAACAATTGCGTCGGCTGTAACGCCTGCGTCATTGCGTGTCAGGCGGAAAATAATATTCCGGTTGTCGGCAAAGAGCAAATCGAACGCAGCCGCGAAATGCACTGGCTCAGAATTGACGCGTATTATTCGGGCGACGACATCAACAATCCGAAAGGTCCGCATTTTCAGCCGATGCTTTGCCAGCACTGCGAACAAGCGCCGTGCGAGCCTGTTTGTCCCGTTCACGCGACGGTTCACAGCGCCGAAGGCTTGAACGATATGGTTTATAACCGGTGCGTCGGGACGCGTTATTGTTCAAACAACTGCCCGTATAAAGTCCGCCGGTTCAATTTCATGCTGTATCAGGATTGGGACACGCCGCAGTATAAATTGATGCGTAACCCGGAAGTTTCGGTTCGCTCGCGCGGCGTCATGGAAAAATGTACGTATTGCACGCAACGCATCGCCGCGGCGCGTATCGAAGCCGAAAAAGACAAGCGCGACGTTCGCGACGGCGAAATTATGACGGCTTGCCAGTCGGCTTGCCCGACCGATGTTTTCACTTTCGGCGATTTGAACGACCCGAATGCGCTCGTTACCAAACACAAAAACGATGAGCGTAATTATGTCGTGCTGAATGAATTAAATACGCAGCCGCGCACAACTTATCTGGCGAGTTTGAAAAATCAGAATCGCGAAATGCCTGATTATAAAGCACTCGAAGTGCCGAAAACTCACGCGCCGGAAACCAAAGACGAAGGAGCGGGCGAAGCGACCGAATCCGGTCATTAGTTTTGACGAAAGGGAAAAAGACTATGCAAAAAGCACAGGATTTAGACGCAAAGAAACGAATTTTTCCGCCGATGGTCGAAGGCGACCATACGCTCGGCAGCGTTTCCGATAAAATAGGCGACATCGCTTTAAAAAAGCGCACGCCGTTCGGCTGGTTCGTCGGTTTCGCGGTCGCGTTTCTTATCGCCCAAATACTTTTATTCACGATTCTTTATCTGGTTACCAAAGGTATCGGAATCTGGGGCAACAACCAACCCGTCGGTTGGGCGTTCGACATTATCAATTTCGTCTGGTGGATCGGCATCGGACACGCCGGTACGCTGATTTCAGCGATTCTGCTGCTTCTCAATCAAAAGTGGCGTACATCGATCAACCGCTTCGCTGAAGCGATGACACTGTTTGCGGTTGCCTGCGCCGGACTTTTTCCATTACTTCATACGGGACGACCATGGCTCGCTTATTGGCTTTTTCCGTATCCGAACACGATGGGAATGTGGCCTCAATTTCGTTCGCCTTTGATGTGGGACGTTTTTGCGGTTTCGACTTACGCGACGATTTCGCTGTTGTTCTGGTATGTCGGATTGATTCCCGATTTCGCTACTTTACGCGACCGGGCAAAGAATCCGTATTTCAAATTCGTTTACGCCGCTCTTTCGTGGGGCTGGCGCGGCTCGGCGCGGCATTGGCACCGTTACGAAATCGCTTATTTACTGCTCGCCGGAATTTCGACGCCGCTTGTTTTGTCGGTTCACTCTATTGTTTCCTTCGACTTCGCGGTATCGCAACTTCCAGGCTGGCACGCGACGATTTTTCCGCCTTATTTTGTAGCGGGCGCGATTTTTGCCGGGTTTGCGATGGTTTTGATTTTGATGATTCCGTTGCGACACTGGTATAAGATGCAGGATTTTATTACGGACACGCACCTTGTTCTGATGGGCAAAGTGATGCTGGCGACCGGTTTGATCGTTTGTTACGGCTATGCGATGGAGGCGTTTTTCGGTTGGTACAGCGCGTCGCAGTATGAAGTGTTTATGATCAAAAACCGTATCTGGACCGGTCCTTACTGGTGGTCATACTGGCTTTTGATTTTATGCAACGGGCTTTCGATTCAGCTTTTGTGGTTTAAACGATTCAGAGAAAGCGAATTCTGGCTGTTTACGATTTCCATTGTCGTCAGTATCGGAATGTGGCTCGAGCGTTTCGTTATCATCGTAACGAGTTTGAATCGTGATTTTCTGCCGTCGTCGTGGGCGATGTATTCGCCGACCATGTTCGACTGGTCAATGTTTCTCGGCACTATCGGATTCTTTTTCACGTTGCTGTTTTTGTTCGTCCGGTTCGTCCCGATTATTTCGATTTTCGAGGTGCGCACTCTTTTGCCTGACGCGCAGGTCGCGCACGGACATCACGGAGCGCACGATGAACTACATGATGAGCCGACAAATTTTACTGACGGAGTAAACGAAGCGCCGAGTAGAGAAAAAGGAAAACTTTAAGAATTAATTTTGCGGTCAGCCGCGTTTGCCCGCGTCCGGCGAAAAGGGCAACTCACCCGTGTCAAATCGGGCGCCAGCAAAAGCGGTTGACTGCAAGCCGAAACGAGTAAAGTTATGGACAGAAAAATTTACGGATTAATGGCTGAATTCGACACGACGACGGAAATCGTTGAAGCGGCGCGCAAAGTGCGTGAAGCCGGTTACAAAAAAACCGACGCCTTTTCGCCGTTTCCGATTCACGAAATGGACGAAGCGCTCGGCATCAAGCGCAGCATTTTGCCGATTTTGGTTTTCGGCGGCGGCGTTGTCGGATTGCTGTCGGGAATCGGGCTGCAATGGTTCGTTCATGTTTACGATTACCCGCTGATCGTCGGTGGTCGCCCGTTTTTCAGTTTGCCGTCGTTTATTCCGCCTGCGTATGAATTGACGATTTTGCTCGCCGGTTTTACGGCGGTGTTCGGAATGCTCTTTTTAAACGGTCTGCCGCAGCCGTATCACCCGGTTTTTAATGTGCCTCGATTTGCTCTCGCGTCGCGCGAAAAATTCTTTTTGCTGATTGAAACCAAAGATCCGCAGTTCGATTACGAAAAAACGAGAAGTTTTATGCAAGATTTGGGCGCGCAGGAGGTTTTCGATGTTGAAGAATAATGAAAAACTGACGATTAAAAGCGGCAAGTCGTCGGCAAGCAAAATCGCTTTCGGTTTGCTGCTCGCCGTGTTCTGTTTGCTCGCTGTCGGCTGTCGGTACGATATGCAGGATCAGCCGCGCTACAAAACTTATAAAAAGAGCGATTTTTTTAATGACGGTCGCGCTTCTCGCGATCTCCCGGAAGGTACGGTTTCGCGCGGCAACTTACGCGACGACAAAGCTTTTTATACGGGCAAACTTGCCAATCCGAGTCCGAACGCGGCGGCACCGGCTGCACAAACCTCGACCGACGCAAGCGGAAATACGGTCGTAACAAGTTTTCCCGACGCGATTGCGAAAATTCCGGTTCCGGTGACAAAAGAGTTGATTGATCGCGGACAGGAACGCTACAACATTTATTGCATTGTCTGTCACGGACCGGTCGGCAACGGCGACGGAATGATCGTTCGCCGTGGTTACCCGAAACCGCCGACTTACAACGACGACCGTTTGCGAAACGCGCCGGACGGGCACTTTTTCGATGTGATTACCAATGGTTGGGGAAGAATGAATTCATACGCGCACCAGGTTTCGGTTGCCGATCGATGGGCGATTGTCGCCTACATACGGGCTTTGCAGGTTAGCCAAAATCCGAACGCGAACGCCACAATGACGACAAACAGAACGACTAATACAAATACTGCGCCCGTTGCGGCTTCGCCCGCGAATGCTCCGGCGGCAAACACGAATACTCAAGGAGGCACGCGATAAATGACGAACCTCGATAATTATCAAGCGCCCGAAGAAATCAACCGCTGGCGACTTCCCGCGCTTGGCATCGGCGGCATTCTTTCGATTATTATTTTAGCGATAGCCGTAATTTCGCCGGAAAGCCGCGAACAGGCTTTGCGCTCGTGGCTTTTAGGCTTTATTTTCTGGGGCGGCATCGGCATCGGCTGTCTCGGTGTTTTAATTTTGCAGTATTTGACCGGCGGCGCGTGGGGCGTCGTTACGCGTCGGATTCTGGAAGCGGGCTCGCGGACGATTCCAATTCTTTTCGTGTTATTTCTACCGATTTTGGCTGGCATTCCATATCTTTATGAATGGACACATCTGCCGGACGACCCGATCATTCAGCATCGACAACCGTATTTGAGCGTTGGATGGTTTATTTTTCGCACTGTTTTATATTTCATTTTGTTGTATTTGATGCAGCATTTTCTCAATAAATGGTCGGCGCAGCAGGATGCGGCGACTGATTTTGAGACTGCGTTAAAACTAAGCGGAGACGCGGGCAAATTTTCCGGTCCGACGCTGGCTTTATACGTTCTGGTCGTTAGTTTTGCAGCAATTGATTGGGTGATGACGCTCGATCCGCACTGGTTTTCGACGATGTGGGGATTTCTGTTTACAGCCGGCTGGGGCTTGAGCTGTTTTTGCTTTGTCGTTGCCGTTCTCGCTTATCTTTCCGACAAAGCGCCGATGAATCGCATCGTCGGCAAGCGGCATTTTCACGATCTGGGCAAATTGATGCTCGCGCTCGTGATGGTTTGGGCTTATTTCAATTTCTCGCAGTTTTTAATTATCTGGTCGGGAAATATTCCCGAAGAAACGACATGGTACCTGAGTCGCGGGCGCGGCGCGTGGTATGTCATCGGCATACTTTTGATTTTGTTGCATTTCGCGTTTCCGTTTTTGGTTCTGCTCTCGCGCGACGTCAAGATGAAAGCGAAATGGCTGGCGACGCTGGCGATTTTCATTCTGGTTTTGCGGCTCGTTGATATGTATTACCTGATCGGACCGACGCCGCGCATTTCGACGCACGGGAAAAGTCTGGAATTTTTCGCCAGCTTTAGCTGGATGGACATTGTCGCGCCGCTCGCTGTCGGCGGCATTTGGCTCTGGTATTATTTCGGCGAATTGATGAAGCGTCCGCTCGTGCCGGTCAACGACCCGTATCTGGCAAACGCTATCGAACACGGAAAAGGGCATTAGAGAATTCAAGATTCAAGATTCAAAATAAATCGACTTTAAATCTTAAATTTCTAATCTTTAATCTTGAACTGACAAAAATATGAGTAAGACGAGACACGAGAAATCATTTGTCGATTACGACAAGCCGTATGAGCAGAATCTCATCGGTTTGCGCGGCATCATTTACTTCGCCATCGGTCTGTTTTTGCTGATCGTTATCACTTTCGGTTTGATGTTCGCGTTGCTCAACGTTATGGAAGACCAGGCGCGGGAATCGAAGGACGAGGCAAATCCGATGATGATGACGGATAAAGAACGTCTGCCGCCTGAACCGCGTCTTCAGGCAGCGCCGGGTTTCGGCGTTGATTCGGAACGCGGTCGCATCAATATGGAGCTTCAGGCGCCACAGTCTGAGTATTGGGAACTGCGCAAACAGTGGGACAATGAATTGAGAAACGGACAGCGCGATCCGCACAGCGGTTCGACTGTGACGATGCCGATCAATCAGGCGAAAGACGCGTTTCTCCAGCAAAGCGGCGGGCAAAATGCCGCCGCCAATCAAAACGGGGAAGATCGTTTGCTTGAATCGCGCCAGATTGTTTCTGATTCGAGCGCGGGCAGAATGGCGAACGAAAAACGTCGTTAATCGACGGTTTTATGAATTTAGATGGAAACTGTATCGCTTTTGTTTTCATCAAATAACGTGAATAAAAAAATGAAAAAAAGTTCGGCAAATTTAGCAGTTTTAAGGCTGAAACTTTTCGTGGCGGCAATTATTTTACTGACGACGTTCGGCGCTTCGGCGCAGAAAACCGAGCATTACAATTCGCCGCTTTACTCGCCGAAAACCTATGATCCGTCGCAAACTTCGAGCAATGGCTTGCCGAATGTTTTGCAGGAAATCGGTATCGAACAGAAACTCGGCGAAACGCTTCCGCTCGATGCGGAATTTCGAGACGAAAATGGAAATGCCGTCAGGCTCGGAGATTACTTCGGCAAAAAAAGACCGGTTGTTGTAGCTCTTGTTTATTACGAATGCCCGATGCTTTGCAATCAGGTTTTGAACGGTTTGACCGGTTCGCTGAAAGGAATCTCGTTTGACGCTGGTAAAGATTTTGATGTCATTGCCGTCAGTTTCGACGCGCGAGAGAACGATAAACCCGGATTGGCTCAAAATAAGAAAACGAGTTATTTGGAAAGATACGGACGTCCGGGAAGCGAATCGGGCTGGCATTTTTTAACCGGAACGCAGGAATCAATTGACAAATTAACGCAGGCGACCGGTTTTAAATATAAATGGGACGAGCCGAGCAATCAGTTCGCGCACGGCAGCGCGATTATGGTCGCGACGCCGGAAGGCAAACTTTCGCGCTATCTTTACGGGATTGATTATTCACCGAAAGATTTAAAGTTCGCCATGATGGATTCGGGCGAAAGCAAAATCGGCAATCCGGCGGAACAGCTTTTTCTGTATTGCTATCACTACGATCCTTCGACGGGCAAATACGGTCTGGCAATTTTGAAAGTGGTGCGTTTGGGCGGAGTTTTGACTTTGCTCGGCATCGGCGCGATGTTTTTCGTTTTCTGGCGATATAACAAGGGCAAAAAGCAGGTTTTGAAATAGGTTTTACATTAATAAGTTTCAGATTTTTTGATTAGACATATATAAATGTCAAATCTGAAATTTTTATAAGAATATGCAAGAAAAATCTTGGGTTCCAATATTTCCCGAACAGGCTTCGACCTTCGCCTGGCAAGTGGACGGGCTGTATTTTTATCTGATTGCCATCACCGCATTTTTCACTGTGGGAATAGTGGCGGCAATCATTTATTTCCTTATTCGTTATCGCGAAAAAGAAAAATACGCGACCGGCGCGGAAATTCACGGCTCTGTGGCATTGGAGACAACCTGGTCAATTATCCCGTTCGTGATTTCGATGACGATCTTCCTCGGCGGCGCGATTGTTTATTACAATCAATATCGTCCGCCTGCAGACGCGATGGAAATTTTTGTCGTTGGTAAGCAGTGGATGTGGAAAATGCAGCACGGGACAGGACAAAGGGAAATCAACGAACTGCACATTCCGGTCGGTCGCAAAATAAAATTGACGATGACGACCGAAGACGTGCTGCACGATTTTTCCGTGCCCGCCTTCCGCACGAAAATGGACGTTGTTCCCGGACGCTACACGACATTGTGGTTTGAAGCGACGAAACCGGGCAAATATCATTTGTTCTGCGCCGAATACTGCGGCTTAAACCATTCGGGAATGGGCGGTTACGTTTACGTGATGGAGCAAAGAGATTTTGATAACTGGTTGTCCGGCAATGTTTCGGGAATGACGCCGGTCGCCGCCGGAGAAGATTTGTTTCAAAACAAACTCGGCTGCGCATCGTGCCACCAGCAGAACGATCAGGGACGAGGACCGAATCTGGCTGGCATCGCGGGCAAAGAAGTGCAGTTGACCGGCGGGCAGACCGTCGTCGCCGACGATGAATATATCCGTAATTCGATTTTGAATCCGCAGGGTCAAATTGTTCAGGGCTATCAGCCGATTATGCCGACCTTCAAAGGTCAGATTACCGAAGAACAATTGATGCAGCTCGTTACTTATATTAAATCGCTCGGCGGAAATTCGGCAAGCGGCGCGACGACGCGCACGACGACTAACACGAGCGTGACGGGAACGACGGGCACAGGCACGAGTGGCGGAATGAGCGGCGGTTCGGGCGCGGCAAATTCGATGATTCCGCCGCGCGCTGATCGCGGCGATTCCAACAGTCAAGGCAGCAACCCGAACGCGCCGAAACCTGCGTCGGAACCGACAAACAGACAACCATAGTAATAAAGGTAGTAAAAGATTATGCAAAACGTGGACGCAATTAATTCTACATACGTCGAAGAGCCGAAAAAAAATTATTTGACCAACGGCACGACGCTGGCTTCGTGGCTTTTGACGAAAGACCACAAACGCATCGCTCTTCTGTATCTCATCTCCGTTTCCGCCTTTTTTCTGATGGGCGGATTGTATGCGGCGACTATTCGGTTAGAATTGCTGACGCCGGCGAGCGATTTGCTGGAAACGCAGACGTATAATAAGGTTTTCACGCATCACGGAATTTTGATGGTTTTCTTTTTCCTGATTCCGGCGATTCCGGCGATTTTGGGGAACTTTCTAATTCCGATTATGATCGGCGCGAAAGATTTGGCTTTTCCGCGCATCAATCTGCTCAGTTGGTATATTTATATGGCTGGCGGATTGTTCACATTGTGGGCATTGATGGTCGGCGGCGTAGATACCGGCTGGACGTTTTACACTCCATATTCGACGACATTTTCCAACGGTTACGTGATGGCGGTCGGTCTCGGCATTTTCATTAACGGCTTTTCGTCAATTCTGACCGGACTCAATTTTATCGTCACGATTCACACGATGCGCGCGCCCGGAATGACGTGGTTTAGAATGCCGCTTTTCGTTTGGGCGCATTATGCGACGAGTTTGATTTTTATTCTCGGAACGCCGGTTATCGCCATTACTGTTTTGCTTCTGGCACTTGAACGACTGGCGAAAGTCGGAATTTTTGATCCGGCGATCGGTGGCGACCCGATTTTGTTTCAGCATCTTTTCTGGTTTTATTCGCACCCGGCAGTTTACATTATGATTCTGCCCGGAATGGGAATTATCTCGGAATTGATTTCCAACTTTTCCCGTAAGAAGATTTTCGGTTACGAATTTATCGCTTTTTCTTCGATTGCCATTGCGGTCTTTGGGTTTCTCGTTTGGGGACACCATATGTTCGCCAGCGGTCAGTCAATGTATGCCGGTTTAGTTTTCTCGTTCCTGACGATGGTCGTGGCGATTCCGTCGGCGATTAAAGTTTTTAACTGGACGGCAACGCTTTATAAAGGTCAGATTTCGTACGACACGCCGATGCTGTACGCTTTGTTTTTTATCGGTTTGTTTTTAATCGGCGGTTTGACCGGACTTTTCTTAGGTTCGATGGGCTTGGACGTTCATTTGACCGACACTTATTTCGTCATCGCGCACTTTCACTACGTAATGGTCGGCGGGCAGGTGTTAGCTTATCTCGGCGGAATTCATTACTGGTGGTCGAAAATGACCGGCAAAATGTATTCGGAATTTTGGGCTAAAATCGCGGCGATGATTATTTTCATCGGCTTTAACCTGACGTTTTTCCCGCAGTTTATTTTAGGTTATTTGGGAATGCCGCGCCGCTATGCTTCTTACCCGGAAGAAATGCAGGTGCTGAACATTTTTTCGACGGCTGGCGCGTCGGTTCTTGGATTCGGTTTGTTTATTCCGCTGGCATATCTTATTCATTCGCTTATATGGGGCAAGGACGCTCCGGCAAATCCATGGCTTTTGCCGGGTCTGGAATGGCGCACGAGTTCGCCGCCGCCGACCGAAAACTTTGAAGAAACGCCGATTGTTTACTGGGAAGCTTACGATTTCACCGAAGAAAGCGGCTTGGATCTGGAAGACGCAAGAACTAAAAATAAAGTAACGGTTTAGAATAGTGCTAAGTGAAAAGTGGTAAACGGTAAGTGAAAGAAAAATACTTTCCACTTTCCACTTACCGCTTAGCACTAATAAAATTTATGGCACACGATACGCACGACCATTATCATCCGCCCGGTCTTCAGCATCAGTTTGAAGATATGGGGCAGCAGCAGGAATCCGCTTCGATCGGAATGTGGATGTTTCTCGTCCAGGAAATTATGTTCTTCGGCGGGCTGTTCACGGTTTATCTGGTTTTTCGCTCGAAATTTCCGATGGCTTTCGCCGCCGGCAGTAATCACCTGAACGTCTGGTGGGGCGCGGGCAACACGGTCGTGCTTATCGTCAGCAGTTTGACGATGGCGCTGGCGGTGCATTACGCGCAGCTCGGCAAACGAATGGCGCAGGTCGTCTGCATCATTCTGACAATGATTCTCGGCGCGACATTCTTGGGAGTTAAAGCGGTTGAATACGCCGACAAATATCACGAAGGCATCGTTCCTGTTACGGGCTTGAATTTAAGAACGGCGCGGCACAATGAAGAAGGGTCATATAATGTTCCGCTCGACCCGGATTCACAGGAAAAACAATCGCTTAATTCACCGAACTCGGCGCAAAATCAGCGCGGCACGAGCGGTGAAGCGCATAATGCCGGCGGTCACGTCGAACACGAATACGTCAATCCGTCGGGCAACTTTCTCTGGACGGATACAAGTCTGGCAGAATTGGCACAAAGGGAAGGTTATTTAACCGAAACCGAAAAAATCGGGTATTTCTCGAACGGACAAATTGACCCGAATAAATTCCGCGATAAAGTTCGCATTTTCTACTGGATTTATTTCGCGATGACCATGCTGCATGCGCTTCATATGATCATCGGACTCGGTTTAATGACGTGGCTTTTATGGAAAGCATGGCGCGGAACGTTTACTGAAGATTATTACTCGCCGGTGGAAATGAGCGGTCTTTACTGGCACTTTGTTGACATTGTCTGGATCTTCCTGTTCCCGCTGCTTTATCTTTTGGGAAGACATTTCGGTAGTGGACACTAGCGATTTAGAATTTAGAATTACGGTTTTCGGATTAAAAAAACTGGTAAATTTATGGCAAACACGCATACAGAACATAAAAATAATCTCAATTCGCACGACGAACACAGCGGCGCACATCACGTCGTTTCGATTCCGCTTTATCTGATGGTTTTCGGAATTTTGATGGTCGGAACGCTTCTGACGGTCGGAGCCGCGTACGTTGATTTAGATCACATTTTTCCGGGCGCGAACACGCTCGTCGCGCTGCTCATCGCTTTTACCAAAATGGCGTTCGTGATGTGGTATTTTATGCACGTCAAATATAGCTCGCGCTTGATTTGGCTGACGGCGATTTCCGGGTTTTTCTGGCTGGCGATTATGTTCGCTTTTACGATGCAGGATTACCTGACGCGCGGCGCGGGCGTAACGCAAAACTAAAATAATTGAACCGTTATTTTTCAAAGGCGCGGCGCGAACGGCAAAAGCCTGTTCGCTGCCGCGTCTTTTATGGTTGTTAGGATAACCGCGCCTGCCGTGTTATTATTTTCGGTTTGATGGCTTGAATTTTAGTCGAAAAGACTGATTCGTGAGAGTTTTTTTACAGGACAACAGACGGTTATAATCCGACATCACAAATCAATGATATTTATCAGAAAACCCGCTTTGCACTTATCTTTAATTATATTTATAGCATTTATTTTAAGCGGCTGCATCAAAATTAAAAACAAAGATACGCGTCCGGTTTTGCTCAAAACCGAAAACGCCGGTCAAGCGCAACTTCTCGGCGAAATCAATCGTTTCGCGCGCGTCAATTCGATGCGCGCGAAAATGGATTTGAAATTCGAAGATAATTCGTTCGCCGAAATCGGCATCGCCGAAAAATATAAAACTGCCGACGGCGAAGTCGTCGTTCAGCGTCCGTCGAATATTCTGTTGAAAGTTCAGGTTCCGATTATCAAAACCGACGTCGTTCAGATGACTTCGGACGGAGATAAATTTCGCGTCGCCATTTTGGAAGACGGCGCGGGCGGAAAATATAAAAAATTCGTTTCCGGTACGAATACGGCTGATTATTCGGTTTTGCAGGAACAAGTTAAAAATCTTGAACTTGACGGCGACGGCAAACAGTTAAAACAAAACGTCAACGCTTTTTCCAATCTGCGTCCGCAGCATTTTACCGACGCGATTTTAGTTCGCCCGATTAACGCGGAAAACAACGCATACACGCAAAGCGCGATTTTGCAGGAAGAAGAAGACATCGCCAAAGATAAAAAATCGCCGCTTCGCAAAGTTCTGCGCGGTTATTATCTGCTCGACGAGCTGCGTAAAAACGCCGACGGAAGTTTAACGATTAAGCGCCGTTTCTGGTTTGATCGTGTCGGCGGTATTCGTCTCGCGCGCCAGCAGATTTTCGATGCGAAAGGCGAAATCGAATCCGATATTATTTACGGCAACACGGGAAATCTGTCGGATTCCGGCGAATACGCCAATCTGCCGCTGCGCATCGAAGTGACGCGTCCGAAAGAAAAATACAAAATGAGTTTGACGTATCAATCGCCGGCGGCGGTTTCGGTCGGCAAAACTTATCCGGCGAAAGCGTTTCTGCTCGAAAATACCTGGGGACTGCAGGAAGTCGATCTGGACAAAAAACTGTCGGAGACGACAAATCGCGCGGGCGAAAATGTGATGCGCGAACCGGAAGCGAAAATGCAGGCGCAATAAATTTTTGCAGTGATTTTTGCAGTCGCATTGGCAGTATCTTTTGATGAAAACGATTTTACAAACCGAAAATTTAGCAAAAATTTATAAAATCGGAAAAGTCGAAACTCACGCTCTGCGCGGCGTTTCGCTCGATGTCAAAGCCGGTGAATTTGTCGCCATTATGGGACAATCCGGTTGCGGAAAATCAACGCTGCTCCATCTTTTGGGCGGGCTTCTGTCGCCGACGAGCGGGAAAATTATTATCGACGGCGAAGATATATCCAAAGTTTCCGATGCCGAGCGAACCGATATTCGCCGCCGCAAAATCGGCTTTGTGTTTCAGCGATTCAATCTTTTCCCGACTTTAACGGCGGAAGGGAATTTGAAATTAGCCGAAAAAATCCATTCCGGCAACGGCGGCAATCAGCAGCGGCGGCACGAAGTTCTGCGGCTTCTCAAATTGGAAAATCGAATGCATCACAAGCCGCTCGAAATGTCGGGCGGCGAGCAGCAGCGTGTCGCTCTGGCGCGCGCGATCATTAATTCTCCAGCGATAATCTTAGCCGACGAGCCGACCGGCAATCTCGACTCGGAAAATTCTGAAATCGTGCTCGATATGTTCCGCGAATTAAATGACAAATTCGGACAAACGATTATAATGATTACACACAACCCGGAAGCGGCGCGCCACTGCACGCGGACAATTCAAATGCGCGACGGGCAGATTGTTAGTTCGTAGCGTTATATTAAGAAATAATAGTTTTTCTTGCTCAACGAACTCAATAAATTTAATGAGCATTTTAAAGGATATTGTTGCTTGGAAATATGAACGCGCCAGCTGGCAGTGGGACATTTTATGTCTTTTAATCATCGCGTTTATCTTTCTTACGCCGAGAGAATGGTTCGAGCGGCGCGAAACGCTTGCAACCCGAACTTCACGTTTAATCGTCAAAGCCCAAGATTTTTCGCCGGAGAAAAGCGAAATGCAACAGCTAGTGAAAGAAATCAGCGGCAATGAAAACGCCGAAATTCTGGCGATGCGCGAGCGGAAAAATACGAAAGGCGAAACATTTTACGAAATAGATATTCGATAAATAAAAATTAAAGTATCAAGGCGAGATATTTTTACTGAAATCTAATATCAAATATCTGACAATTTTCGACGGAGTTCTATTTTATGAATAAATTTTTAAGATTCGGTTTAACAACATTGGCTTTGATGTTTGTGTTCAGCGCGTTTGCCGTTACTGAAACCAACGCGCAGGTTTTGAATAAAATTTTGGACACGATGGACGCGCATTATAAAGCACTTTCGTCGCTTCAAGCCGATGTGAAAATGAATAAATATAATTCGCAGCTCGATGAACAAGACATTAGCGAAGGAACGGCGAAGTATCTGCCGATGAAAGGGCGCGATGCGTTTATCAGAATTGACTGGACGAAACCCGTTCAGGAATCTTTAGCCGTCGTTAATAAACAATATGTTTTATTTCGTCCGCGTTTGGGACAGGCTCTGGTCGGCAAAGCGGATAAAGCGCAGGGAAGCGCCAAATCCAACAGCGCGCTCGCCTTTATGAATATGTCGAAAGCGCAGTTGAAAGCCAACTATAACGTCAGATACATCGGACAGGAAAATGTCAGCGGAGGAACTCCGACGTGGCATCTCGAACTGACGCCGAAAACACAAACTACTTATAAATTAGCTGATATTTGGGTTGACGGAAACGGAATGCCGGTGCAAATGAAAGTAACGGAAAATAATAACGACTCAACGACCGTTTTGCTCTCCAATTTGCAGAAAAACTTGACGATTCCAGCCAGTGTTTTTCAGATCAATTTGCCGAAGGGAACGAAAAAAATCGAAGGTTAATTTTATCGTTGCAGAAAATCTCGAAAAGGCTTTGGCTCTCAAAAAGTCAAAGCCTTTTTGCTGACCATAAAATAATAAAGTAACCGGAGATATTTCAACGTTGACATCAGTTCTCTTCAGCCGTTAAATTGAAACATTTCAAGTTGTGTTTCTAAATTCAGTAGAGGAGTCGAAGTTTATTTATGAATAAGTTTTTGAAAATCGTATTGCCGTTGATAGTTTTGATGTTTTTCTTTAATGGTGTTGCTGTTATCAATACAAAAGCACAAGTATTAAACACCGTTCTCACCCGTATGGAAAAGCATCGATTAGAGCTTAAAACTCTTGAATCAAAAGTAACAATGCGTAAGACTGACGCTTTACTGGGTGAAAATGATGTTTTTGAAGGAACCATAAAATATATTCCCGGAAAAAATGATCGCGAAATGTATATCAGAATTGATTGGACGCGACCGGATGAAAAATTGGCTGTTATCAAAAGCGAATATGTTATTTATCGTCCGCGTCTCAATCAGGTGATAATCGGAAAGATTGATAAAGCCAAAAACAGCGCGAACGCGGGCGGCGCGTTAGCTTTTATGAGTATGTCCAAAGCGCAGCTCAAAGCCAATTATAGTTATAAATATCTTGGAGAAGAGACTCTGAGCAGTGGAGACAAGACCGTCCATCTCGAATTGATACCGAAAGCCAAACAAAAATACAAATCTGCCGAATTGTGGGTTGATGTCGACGGAATGCCGCGGCAAATGAAAATAGTCGAGAACAATAACGATTCGACCACCGTTTTGCTCTACAACGTGAAAAGAAATCCGACGTTAAAGGGCAGCGATTTCGTCATTAATTACCCGAAAACCGCTAATGTCGTCGGTAAATAAATATTCCAAGATCAAAGCCTTTTCTGCAAATTTGAAAAGAATTGGCGCAGAAACTATAATTACACATTTGGTTTCGGGGCGAAAATTACGCAATATATTTTTATACAAATATATTTAAGTCATGATTTCCACAAAGAGTTTTCAGGAGTTATCGAATAAAAATGCCAAAGGCAAGCAGTTTCAGTCGGTTTACGCGCGGAGTCAAACACACGGTCAAAGCGTTCGCTTCGACCAAACATCCGGTTTTGGTGCATATCGTTCCGATGCGGCGGTGTAATCTCGCATGTACATATTGCAATGAATACGACAAAACGAGCGATCCGGTGGCAATTGACGTGATGCTCGAACGGATTGATAAATTGGCGGAATTCGGCAGCTCAGTCATCACGATTTCCGGCGGCGAGCCGATGATGCACCCGCAGATTTTCGAGATTATCGCGCGCATTCGTCATCACGGAATGATCGCCGGTTTGATTTCCAACGGTTATTATTTTCAGCCGGAAAAAATCAAAAAGCTAAACGAAGCCGGACTCGATTACCTGCAAATTTCGATTGATAACGTCAACCCGGACGACGTTTCCAAAAAAAGTTTGAAAGTTCTCGATAAAAAGCTCGAAAATCTGCGTGATTACGCGAAATTCAAAGTCAACATCAATTCGGTCGTCGGCGGCGGCGTGGCAAATCCCGATGAGGCTTTAATCATTGCCAATCGCGCCGTCGAACTAGGATTTTCCTCGACCGTTGGCGTTATTCACGACGAAATGGGCTTGAACAAAGGTTTAACTGCGCGTGAAAAGGAAGTTTACAAGGAAATCAAAGCCAAAGGAACGCGCAGTTACGCGCGCTGGAACTGGTTTCAGGACGCGCTGGTTGACGGCGGCGAATACGAATGGCGATGCCGCGCCGGAGCGCGTTACCTCTACGTTGACGAACAGGGAATCGTCAGCTGGTGTTCGCAGCAGCGCGGAACGCCGGGAATTCCGCTGCTCGAATACACGCACAATGATATGGAGCGTGAATATATCACCGAAAAATGGTGCGCGCCGACGTGCACGATTCAGTGCGTTCATCAAGTCGGACATCTCGACGCGTGGCGCGATCCGCAGATTTCTCTGAACGACTTCAATAATCGCAGCGGCAAAGGCTTGAAAAAAGAAACCGTCGCGCAGGTTTTGAGCGCGGAATAAAAACAAAAAACAATTTATAATTTAACGGAAAAGATTGATTGAAAACTTAATCAATCTTTTTTTTCATACCAATTTTCGTGACGCGACCATTGCGCGCAGCGCAAACACGAGGTCCATATCCATCGATGAGCGCAGCCGGGGCAAACGCCTTTGGTTTCAAAAGTGTTCCAGCTCGTAAAACATCCGTTGTAAAAATATTCGGGATAATCGCAGTCACAGCAAAACCAGCGGCTCGATTTTTCAGGCTTCCACTGGCAATGCGGACAGCGAATGCGGGCGAATTCATCATTTTCGTCGGTAACTTTCAGTTGTTTAAGAATCTCTTCGGTTTCGGCGGTTTTGCGGTAAGCGTAAAAGATTATTTTCAACTTCAAAACCACCGGAAAGCGCGGAACTGCAAATTTTTTCATTCGTTTCATCATTAAAATTATTTCTTGACTAACACGATTCAATATCCGATTCTATTTATACAATTTTGAATTTTCAACGACAAAAGGGAAGGAAAAAAAATGGCAGAAGAAATAGCAAAAAAATTTATTGACGCATTGCACAAATTGGAAGCCGACCGCGATCTGGAAACAATCGCCGCGCTTTTCGATGAATCGGCGGAAGTCTCCAATGTTTTAACCAAAGACAGACCGATGAACGCGCGCGATTTTTGGCAAAGTTACCGCGATAATTTCGACACGATCAAATCAACTTTTCGTAACGAAATTATCACTGAAGAGCGCGCGGCACTTGAATGGATTTCCGAAGGAACAAGCAGCGACGGCAATGAATTCAAATACGACGGCGTCAGCATTCTCGAAATCAGCGGCGAAAAAATTACGCGGTTTCAAGCATATTTCGATCCAAACAATCTCGGACAACAGATAGTTGACGAAAAAAGCGCGGAGGCAAACGGATAATGACAGAAAAACTGAAAAAAGGCGATAAAGTCGAATGGGAAACTTCGCAGGGAAAAACTTCCGGCACCGTGAAAAAGAAGTTGACCGAGCCAACAAAAATAAAGGGTCATAAAGTCGCGGCTTCTGAAGATAATCCTGAATATCTTGTCGAAAGCGACAAAAGATGCGCTGAAGCGGCGCATAAACCGGAATCTTTAAAAAAGAAGTAGCGATCAACGAAAAAAGAAAAGCGAGAACCAACGAATTTGTTAGTTCTCGCTTTTCTTTTTTTATGCCTTCGCTTTGCCGAAACGACTCGCGGGAATTTCAAAGTCATAAGTTTCGCCGTGACTCAAATAAACCAGTTTTTCTGTTAAACCAGCTTCTTTCGCCGCTTTTTTAAAGTCTTCGAGCGGCGATTTGAAAACATCGTAATCATTGTAGTGAATCGGAATTGCGGTTTTCGGATTAATCAGTTTGATCGCTTCGACGCCTTGCTTATCATCCATCGTCAGCATTACGCCCATAATGCGCGTGCCGCCAAGATGGAAAAGCCCCAGATCAACATCCGGGAAACGCAGCGGAATCTGCTGCAAATCGTCGTGCATCAAAGTGTCGCCGGAAATATACATTCTGAGCGGTCGCCGACCGTTTGAGGTTTCAAAATCAAGCACGCTGCCCATTACCGGCGGCAGCGCGAAATCGACGATTCCGGGACCGTGTTGTCCGGGCATCGAACTGATCGTCAGCTTCGCCTCGCCTTTGGTAAATTCAGCCGCTTCCCATGTATCTAAACCGATTCCGCCGGTAAAATCGCGCGCTTCAAGTTCGCCGACCGCATGATTAGTCGTAACAATCGGCAAATTTTTGTCTAATTTTTCCTCGACGATTTGATCGAAGTGGTCGCCGTGGTAATGCGACAAAACGCACAAATCAACGGGCGGCAGTTCGTCAATATCAATCGCCGGCTCGGTCAGGCGCTCGCTCGTCAAACCGTAACCGAGATGAACGTGGTCGCCCGCGTGCAGAAAATTCGGGTCGGTCAAGATCGTAAAACCCGCGTAGCGAATAATCACGGTAGCCGTGCCGATGAAAAAAACCGAACCTGTGCCGAAATCCGTGGTCGCGTCGGCGGAAGCCGAAAGCTCAAATGATTTATTTCTCATAAAATCTCCCTTGTTCGTCCTTAAATTGTAGAAAAAGCTATACGGGAAATTTAACACACGGTTTTTCGCCGAAGCAAGATTTTTCGGGTAATTTATTTCAGACAGCGGTCGGATATTTCCAACTTCGGTCAATTAAAATATTAAACAGCGAACGCGTCCATCTCGAATGTTATAGTGCGGCGACCTTTACATTCGATGAAAACAGATGCAAATAATACATCGATGACGGCGTTTACGGCACGAAATTGTAGGTGATGACGCCCACAACCTTAATAGGTTGACCATTTAAAACCATAGGCGGAAATTTTGCTTGATAGGCGGCGATTTCTGTCGCTCGCTGTAATTCCTTAGCTCCGCTGACAGCACATGCGGATTTAACTTTTCCGCTCTCGTCAACGGTAACCATAACGGTGACCGCGCCGCTAGCGCGTTTTTCTCTCGCTTCAGCCGGGTAAGCCGGTTTTGGCAAAGACAGAGCCTTTCCGTTCAACGCGCCGCCACTCACCGGTTTGTTTCTTCCGGCGGCATTTGAATTTGAAGGATAAAGTTTTTTGTGAAGCCTATCTTGTTCATCTTCCCGCCGAAGTTTTTGCAGTGCGCAGTTTGCGTTAGTATAAATTTCATAGGTTTCTTCGTCGAGTTTTTCGCTATTTCGTGTTTTTAATTTTATATCAAACGCGCGAAGCAGAAGCGGCGCGGCTTGTTCCTGATCTCCGCGCAACTGGAAAAGTTGTGCTAATTTAAAGAGCGAACCCGCAGTTTCCTCCGAGTCTTTTCCGTTCACTTTTTCGCGCAGCGCGACGGCGCGCGAAAGTTTTTTTTCCGCGCCGAGAAGATCTCCGTTCGCTGCTTCGTAAACGGCGACGGCTTCGAGCATTTCGGCAAACATTTTTTCGTCGGTGGCGGAAAGCGGATGGTTTTGCTCGTAGATTTCAAAAGCGTCTTTAAAGGCTTGCGCCGCTTCTTTTTGTTTCTCGCGTTGAAGCTGAATATATGCCAGATTGCGCCACGCCTGCGCGACTGAAATGTGATTTTTGCCGAGTTCGATTTCACGAATCGTAATCGCTTTTTGCGCGAGCGGCGCGGCTTCGTCGTATTTCTTTTGCTGAAACAATTTAACGGCTTCGGCGCTGATTTTTTCGGCTTCCTGCAAAGCAGTCGAAGGCGGCGGGGTTTGCGCCGCGACGCACACGACGGCGAGGGAAATTAAAATAAACAATATTAAAATTTTCATTGGGATTTTCTTGTTTTTATTTGTAATCTTTATTTTTTCGGCGGTTTCGACGGGCGAATTTCGATTTTGCTCGGCAAAGCGCGGTCGTTCATTGCCAGCAAATCTGAAACGACTTGAGCGATGTCTTCGGGCTGCAATTGCCACGCCTGATCTTCGCTCGGTTCGTCGCCGCCGAAATATGTGTTGACCGAGCCGGGACAAATCGCCGTTACTTTGATGTTGTGTTCGCGGACTTCCTGCATCAAGGCTTCGGAAAAACCGTTCAAGCCGAATTTCGAAGCGTTGTAAGCCGCCATTTTCGGGTGCGCGTTTTGTCCGGCGAGACTGGAAATATTGATGATGTAACCGCCGCCGCGCACGCGCATTCTCGGAATCGCGTGATGACAGGCGTAAAAAACGCCGAACAGGTTTGTCTGCAAAGTTTGTTCAAATTCCGACGCCGACATTTCCTCGACGGTTTTGCCGATAATGCCGATGCCCGCGTTGTTGACCAAAACGTCAATGCCGCCGAAAACACGCGTCGCTTCGTCGAGCATCATTTTGACCTGCGCTTCGCTCCGCACGTCGCAAACCTCGCCTTCAACGTTTCCGAACTCAGAAAGTTTTTCGAGCGCATGCTTCAAATCCGCTTTATCGCGCCCGCAGATGAAAACCTTCGCGCCCGATTTTAATAAACTTTCGGCAATCGCGTAGCCGATTCCTTTGCTCGCGCCGGTGACGACGGCAATTTTGTTTTCTAAATTCATTGTTTTCTATCTCTTTATTTCTCTGTTTCTCTATTTTTCTACAATTTTAGGAGCGTCTTTGCTTTGCAGTCTGCGCCAGATTATTACGACGCTTCCGTCTTTTTCTCTGCTTAGAACCTTAAAAATAACAATTATATCGGTTCGTTTATCGAATGACGCAGTTTTGATTTTCGACCGGTAAGAAATCGAGCGTATCGCATACACTGTATTTTCTTTAACCTTTTCCGCTTGTTTATAAACAAAACTGAACGCTTCAATTCCGCTTTTGATTTTTTCGGCTTGCTTTTCGGCTCCGCTCGAAGTTTCTGCGGGGACAAAAGCGGCTAGAAACTTTACTCCTTCACTTTGCAGTGAAATTTCCCGAATATCAACTTCGCCGAGCGAAACAATAATTCCCTGAGTTAAAAATCCGGTCGCGGCGAACCAACCTTTAACGAGCTGAATATTTGATAACTTTGATGGAAGATGACGTTTATGATTAAACGAATAAAATCTTCCGTAACCCGGAATTCCGCTTTTGCATCCGGCGCTCAATTCAACATCGCCGATTTCAAGACACGAAGCGTTAAGAATTTTTGTTATTTCAGTATCGGGCAAACGCAAAAAATCCGCGTATCGGGATTTGTCCGCTTCAGCAGGCGCGATCAGTTGTTGGTCTTCTTTTGAAAGTTTGAAAACAGGTAGATTAATCGGTTCGACTTCAATGACTTTTGTTCGATTAAAATCTTCATTCGTCTGTCGCCGCTCGAATTGACCGTAAATTAAAATTGTATTGACAATGAGGAAAATGTTTATGAATAAAATAATCCGCTTCATTTTTGTTAAATAAATCTTGGTTGTAAGGTAAAGAATTCGGGCAATAACGACACCGGTATTTTTCTAACTGTTTCTCTAATTTATCAGGATTTTCTCTTTTCAAATTTGATGCGCGGCGATTCGCGGCGCGCCAGTTCACGCCAGACAATCGTTATGCCGCCGTCATCGTCTTTTCTGACGACGCGAAACGCGAGCGTTAAATCAACTCTTTTGTCGCCTGCCAGTAAATCAAAACGAAAACCGCGATACGTCCGCAAAACACTGCCTTTATAAGCGATAACGCGCAGCGCGTAGGTGGCGTTTTCAACGACGGGCGCGGTTTTTTTGTATTGATAGCCGTCAGCCTCAACGCCGTTTTTCATTTGCAGCAATTGTTTCTGCGCTTCTTTGCTCGAACTTTGCGGCGCGTATTCGTTTAAAAATTTCAAGCCTTCCGATGCCGTCGTGACTGTTTCCAAACGGATGTCGCCGAGATTGACCAAAATGGCTTGCGACAAAACGCCGTCACTGATTAAATGTCCGTTTTGCAGACGAATATCCGACAAAACTTCCTGCTCGTGTTCGTTTTCCCGAAACGAATAAAACGAGCTTTCGGGAATGCGGTTCAAACAATTTTCGTCGGCTTTAATAACGAGCGAATTGGCTTCGCATCCGGAATCCGGCAGAAGGCGGAAAATTCCGGTCCGCGGCGCGGCAAGAAGCTGCGCGTAACGCGCCGTGTCTTCGGCGCGGGGCAAAAGCTGTCGTTTCTGTTCTCTTGAAGCCTTTTTGCGAAACGGAAAATATGTTCGGCTTCTAAAACTCGTGTTTTCGGAATTCCGACCGCCTCTCTGCTGAGATGTTTGCGCGAAAACCGAGCCGAGAAAAATCAATAATAAGGAGACAATTGCGAATAACCGGAATTTCATAGCCGTTTTCTCTTAATAAATCACTGAGAAAGTTTATCTTTTAACAATTGGTTGACGATTTTCGGATTCGCTTTTCCCTGCGAAGCCTTCATTACCTGCCCGACGAAAAAGCCGAACAGTTTCTCGTTGCCGCCGCGATACGCGTTGACTTGATTTTCGTTTTTTTCGATGATTTCGTCAACGATTTTTTCGATTGCCGATGAATCGGAAATCTGCTCGAAGCCTTTTTCGGAAATAACTTCGGCGGCGGTTTTTCCGCTTTGGAACATTTCGGTCAAAACTTCTTTCGCCTGATTATTGTTGATTTTTCCGGCGTCGAGCGTTTTGACGAGTTCAGCTAGATTTTCCGGCGAAATTGGCGAATTCGAGGCGTTTTTGCCGGAATTATTAAACTCGCGCAATAATTCGCCTAAAATAAAATTCGCCGAAACGCGCGGATTTTCAGAAGCGCGCGCCGTTCGTTCGTAAAAATCAGCCAAATCTTTTTCCGCAACAATTGATGATGCGTCGTTGTAAGAAAGCTCGTATTCATTCATAAAACGGTCGCGCATCGCGTCCGGCAATTCGGGCATTTCCGCTTTGACGCGCTCGATAAATTCGGCGGAAACTTTGAGCGGCTGCAAATCCGGTTCGGGAAAATAACGGTAATCGTGCGCGTCTTCTTTCGAGCGCATGACGCGCGTACGGTTATTTTTTTCGTCCCACAGACGCGTTTCCTGCGCGACGGTTTCGCCCGTTTCGTGCGCTTCGATTTGCCGTTCGATTTCGTATTCGATGGCTTTTTGCATAAAGCGGACGGAATTCAGGTTTTTCAATTCGACTTTGTTTCTGAATTTTTCTTCGCCGATTTTTCTCACTGAAACGTTTGCTTCGCAGCGCAAATTTCCTTTTTCCATATCGGCGTCTGACGCGCCGACCCAACTTAGAACGCGGCGGACGTGATTGACATAATCGTAAGCCTGCCAGGACGAGCGAAAATCCGGCGCGGTAACGATTTCGCCGAGCGGCGTTCCAGCGCGGTTCAAATCCACGTACGAATATTTATCAACGTCCGGCAAACCTTCGTGGACGTTTTTCCCAGCGTCTTCTTCGAGGTGCATTCGCTCGATGCGAATCGTCATCGGTTTCCACTCGACGGCGCGTCCGGATTCGTCACGCTCGCTCGTCATAATCGTCAATTCGCCGTCGGACGAAAACGGCTTGTCGTATTGCGAAATTTGATAACCTTTCGGCAAATCGGGATAAAAATAATTTTTCCTGGAGAAAACCGAAGTTTCGTTAACGTTCAAACCGAGCGACAAAGCCGCTTTCGCGCCGAGTTCGACGACTTTTTTGTTCAAAACCGGCAGAGCGCCCGGCAATCCGAGACAAACCGGACAAGTATTGTCGTTCGGTACGTCGCCGAAATTCGCCGCGCACCGGCAAAAAATCTTTGTTTCCGTCGCGAGTTGCGCGTGGATTTCCATACCGATAATCGCTTCCCAACCATTTTTCATATTTTTTTGACTGTAAAATAAAAAGTAAGAATAAAACGCGGATTAATTTTAATATCTTAATCCGCGCCTCTCGTAAATTCAAAATTTCTTTGGTTTATTAATCAATCCGAAAACCGGCGCGGTTCGCTTCTTCGCGCAAAAATTTCCATTCAGCGTAAAGTCCGGCGCGGACTTGGACGAGCGAGCGCAATTGAACGAGAAGCTCGTCCTGCGTGTAATCGTATTTATCAACCACGACCGGCGCGTAATAGCCGTAAAACTGATTGTTGCGGCGGTAACCGCTGCCGAATCGTCCGCGCAAATTGATGTTTCCGCCGACGTTGACGCGAATTCCGGCGCGATTGCCGAAGCCGGAATTTCGCCGGAAATTAGCTCCGAGCGGCGCGTTCGGGCGAACATTCCCAAAACCGGCGCGCGGATTAGGCGTATAAGTCGTGCCGCCGCCGAACAAAACTCTGCCGGTCGCGTCACCGCGCCAGATACTGTTCGAACGACCGTTGCGATTGTAACCGAATGGCGCGATGCCTCCGGTGAAATATTCGGTTGCCGGCTGATTGGCGGGAAACAGGGAATTGACGTAATTAATCTGCGCTTCGACGGACGCGATTTCCGCGCTCAAAGCGCGCGCCTGCGCCCTGAAATCGCTTTCGGTTTCCAGACGCTGCTGTTTTTGACGAAGAAGCGATTCTTCCGCGTCAAAACGGCTTTCTTCGCGTCGCTGCTCTAATTCTTCGGGCGACGGAAAACCGAGTTTTTCGTAATTTTCCTTGTATTCGCGCTCGGCTTGAAGACGTTTTTGGCGGAATTTTTCCAAATCCTGATTCGTTATCGTTCTGTTTTGAGCAAACGTTGAAGCAGCTGCCACTAAACTCAAGCACAAGATAAAAAGCAAACATGTTTTCATAACCTTACCCCTTTTTGTTTTTTTCAATTATAACACTATTTCCAGCGGGAAAGTTAAGAAAATTTGTTTCGCGATATTTATTATATTAAATGTTTTCAACAATATGCGCGGGCAAATTTCGCATCCAAGTCTCTGATTTGCTAGAATTCAAATCAGGTTACATGCGACTTGAAATAAAGCGCGGAAAATTCAGCAAAATATTATGAAAGTTTTACTGGCAGACGAATTCGGTTTTTGTTTCGGCGTCGAGCGCGCCGTCGAAATGGTCGAAGAAGCAGTTGCGGAAGGCGATATAGTGCGCACGCTCGGACCGTTGATTCACAACGAACAGGAAATGCAGCGCCTCGGCAAATACGGCGTGACGACGATCAGCGAACCGGTGCAGATTCAGCGCGGCGAAACCGCCGTTATTCGCGCGCACGGCGTTACGCCGCAAGTACAGAGCGAGCTTGAATCGAAGGCGACGAAAGTGGTTGACGCGACTTGTCCGTTTGTCACGCGCGTTCAAAAACTCGCGTCACGAGCCGCGGCGCAGAATCGCCACGTTATCGTCGTCGGAAATCCGGATCACCCGGAAATGATCGGCGTTCAGGGCTACGCGCCGAATCACGCTTTTGTCGTTAAAGACGCGACGGAAATCGCAGCTCTGCCCAGATTGAAAAATCCGCTCGTCGTTTCGCAGACGACCATCAAACTGCAAACTTTTCTCGACGCGGCGGAAGCCGTCAAATTAAAAACCGATGACGAAGTGCAAATCGTCAACACGATCTGCTCGGCGACGCGCGACCGGCAAGACGCGGCGCGGGCGCTCGCCGGCGAAGTTGACGCTTTTTATATTATCGGCGGACGTCATTCATCAAACAGCCGCAAACTGCTGACAGTTTGTTTGGAACAATGTCCGAAAAGTTTTTTGATCGAAACGGAAGAGGAAATCAATCCGCAGGATTTAATCGGCGCGGAAACAGTCGGCGTCACGGCAGGCGCTTCGACGCCGAATTGGTTGATTGAAAAAATCACGAAATATATCGAGGAAATCGGTGCGCGGCAAAAATCGGAACAAAGCGGCGAATTGTCTTTGAGCTAAATTTCGATTGCTTCTATATTTCATTTAAAGAAAGCAAAGCGGCGCGAGTTTGCAAACTCGCGCCGCTTTGCTTTTTTATTGCAAATAATTTAGTTGATCGGCTCAGAGAATTTCGGCATTGAGATCGCTTGATTGAGATAAACGCCGAATTCTGTGCCCGAACGAACTTCAGCTTCTTCGCCTTTGGTCATTCGTTCGCCCAAAAATCCGCCAGCCGCGCCCAAGATTCCGCCGATGAGCGCGCCTTTGCCGCCGCCGATTGCCGCGCCTAAAACGGCGCCGCCCGCGCCGCCGCCGCCGATAAAGATCAATTTGCGATTTTTCATTTTATCGCCGGACGCGGTACTTTCGTTATCGCTTTTAGCATTATCCAAACTTAAATCGGTCAACGAGCCGTTGATCGAGCGCGTTGCTCCGTTCGGCAAACGAACGGAAACGAAACTGATGCTGATTTGACCGGGGTCGCCGCCCTTCTGCGCCGCCCTCGTCGAATCAACCCGTCCGTTTAATGTGCTTCCGACCGGAATAACGACAACGCCGGTGTCTGAATAGACCGGCTCGGTCACGGTTGCCGTAAAACGATCACCGACACGCGCCGTTTTAGAATTGAGCGTTCCGTTCATACGAGCACGAAATGTCGTGCCGGACGCGACGCGATAAAGTCGTGCGGCAGGTCTGACAGCCACGACGCGCTTGACCGGCGCTTTTTTGCGAAGCACCGGACGACGTTTCTGCGCGAACGCGTCAACCGAGCCGAATGTTAAAAGCATTCCGAGAATCGTCGCCAAAACACTGAAATTTAATATTTTTTTCGCTTTCATATCTTTTCCCCCTTTCAATAAACCAAGTAATAAACCAAATCTGAAAACCACCCGGCTTTTTCCGTTGCTTTGACGGTATGCCTGATTGAGCCGTTGCCCGTCATTATGCGTAACGCTTTTGCGTTCAATCATTAAACTACGAACGCTTTTATAATTAAATATTAAAAAGCCGAAATCACCGTCTCAAAAAAATAATTGAAAATTCGGCTTATTACGCGTATATTCAAAACAATTAACTAATTTCGTTTTACGCGATTCAACTTTCCCCCGTTTGCAATTGTCCGGGTCGATTTGTCTAACGGGAGAAGTTTGCAGAAATTTACGGCAAAGGGTTTTTATTTATAATAAAATGCAGGTTTCCGCTCAAACTATTTTACTTTTCGCTCTTAACCTTCTCGACGCGGTTTTGACGATTTATTGGGTTCGCAACGGTTTCGCCACCGAAGGCAATAGTTTGATGGCAATTTTACTGGATATGGGCGATCTGCCTTTTCTCACGGTGAAGTTAGCTATCGGCGGTGCGGCGGCGATGGTTTTATGGAATTGGAGAAATCTGCGTCTTGCCCGTTGCGGTCTGTCAGTCGTTCTGTTCCTTTATATCGGTTTGATGGGTGTGCATTTTGTTACAGGTCTTTCGGCGTTCGGTTTGGTTTCCGACAATTTTGTACAGAATTTAGGCGCATTGTCTGAAAGTCTTTTAGCTTTTTTCATCTAACTAATTTTTTTCAGTTAAGCAGCGGTTTTTTGTTTTTGACGAAACGAAAAGCCGTTTTTTTTCGTAATTAAAAACACAACGCGAAATTTGCGGTTCGGCATCATAACGCTTGAAATAGTAATTAAAAATTTGAGGGAAGTGAGATTTATGGCTAACAAATCGGTATATCAATTATCATCGCGACAGATTTTGTTTTTGGCATTTGCTTCGGCATTGATTGCGGTCGGCACGATGGCTTGCCTTTCCAATTTCGGCAGCGGCATGTTGCAGTTCAAAGAAACCGCCAACATCGCGCGCGCCGAAGAAACACCGGCGGCTAATATTTCCGATCCGTCCGTCGTCAGCGATGAGCAAAACAGCATCGAGGTTTACAGAACTTTTGCGCCCGGCGTCGCTTTTATCACGACGAGCGCCAGAATGGAAAATTTTTACGGCGAGGAATTCGAGCGCGAAAGCGGCAACGGTTCCGGCTCAGTGATTGATAATCAGGGACATATTTTGACGAATTTTCACGTCGTCGAAAACGCTTCCAAATTGACCGTCAGCTTCGGCGGCGATAAAGTTTATCCGGCAAAATACGTCGGCGGCGACCCGGATACCGATTTAGCGATTATCAAAATCGAACCGCCTGCAACTGGGTTGACCGTCATTCCGCTTGGCGATTCGGACAAGCTGTCGGTCGGACAAAAAGTTTTGGCAATCGGCAATCCGTTCGGTTTAGACAGAACTTTGACAACCGGCGTAATTTCCGGGCTGCAGCGCCCGATTCGCGCCCGCAATAATCGCCCGATTGACGCCGCTATCCAAACTGACGCTTCCATCAATCCGGGCAATTCCGGCGGTCCTTTGCTCGATAAATACGGTCGGATGATCGGCATCAACTCGCAGATTCTTTCGCGTTCCGGCGGTTCGGTCGGCGTCGGTTTCGCCGTTCCGGTCAATACTGCAAAACGAGTCGTTCCGCAGCTTATTCAGTTCGGCGAGGTTAATCGTCCGCGGTTAGGCGCATCATTGCCGAGCGTTTCCGATTTGGCTGAACGCGGTTTGCGTTTGCCGGTAGAACAGGGATTGGTCGTTTATCAAATCGTTCCCAACGGCGCGGCGCAGCGCGCGGGTTTGCGCGGAGTTACTGCCGACGGCAGTATCGGCGACATTATTACCGCGGTTGACGGTCAGAAAATGAAGGATTTAGATGATCTTTATCGTCTTCTCGATAAAAAACAAATCGGTGAAACCGTTCAAGTCGAGCTTTTTCGCGACGGCAAAACAGTTACCGTTCCGCTCAAATTGATGCCGTCGGCGCAAACAACAATAACGCCGGCGCGACGCCGCGGAATGGAAGAATAAAATCAAACGAAATCAAACGAAAAAACCGGCTAGTTGAAATTTCAACTAGCCGGTTTTTTCGTTAAACTAAACTTATGCGGGAATTAAACGATTTTTACAACGACGGTTTCGGCTGGATTTGCCGTCAATGCGAGCGCGAATTAACGCAAATTGAAAAACCGGAAAACGAGCGCTCGCGTCTTTTGACTGAAGGCGAAGCCGAAAGCAAAACTCCGCGAATGTCGAACGTCGCTTTAGCGAAATGGGCTGATCCGGCGCAACGCACGCTCGTTTGCCCGCGTTGCGGAATAACCGAATTAGCCGATAAATCTTAAAGTTTGAGAAAGCCTATAAATTTCTTTTACCGTTTTTCCGCCGTGTGATAAATTACAAACAATGCTGGAAAAAGAACTGGAAGTCGCCGTCGCGCTCGCGCGTGAAGCGGGCGCGAGGATTTTAGAATTTTACGCGCTTGGCGTCATCGCCGAAGAAAAGCTCGGCGCGGATAATTTTACCGAACCCGTCACAATCGCTGACAAAACCGCCAGCCGGATGATCGTTGACGGCTTGGAAAAAGCGTTTCCCGGCGACGCGATTTTGTCGGAAGAAGAAACCGACAACGCCGAAGACCGGCTTTTCGGCAAACGCGTCTGGATGATTGACCCGATTGACGGAACTTGGGGATTCATCAAAAAAGACGGCGATTTCGGCGTGCAGATCGGTTTGACGAGCGGCGGCGAAGTTGTTTTGGGCGTCGTTTATATTCCGGTTCAAGACATTTTGTATTTCGCGTCGAAAAATGCGGGCGCTTTTCGCGCGAGCGGCGGCGGACGAGCCGAGCGATTAACTGTTTCCGAAACAACGAATTTCACCGAAATGAATCTCGCTTCGAGCCGCAATCACCGCAGTCCGCGAATGCATCGCATTATCGAAGATTTCGGTTTTCGGCAAGAGATTCAGCGCGGTTCGGTCGGGTTGAAAATCGGTTTAATCGTTGACCGAATTTGTGATTTATATGTTCACTTAAGCCCGCGCACAAAATTCTGGGATACGTGCGCGCCGCAGATTATTCTTGAAGAAGCCGGCGGGCGAATGACCGACGTTTTCGGTTTTCCTCTCCATTACGATATTTCCGACGTGCAGAATCACAACGGCATTCTGGCGACTAACGGCTTATCACACGAACAGGCGGTTTTGCGCTTGAAGCCGATTTTAAATGAATTCGGACGACTGCGCGTCAAAGCCAAAGCAAATTAATTTTTCACTATTTCACTATTTCACTATTTCACTATTTACGCTTTATTTATGCCGAACAAATCGCTCAGCCCGTTTGATAAATTAGAACCGTTCGACGCGGAAACCGGCGATCTTAACGTCGTCATCGAAACGCCGAAAAACTGCCGCAACAAATACGCTTACGACGAAAAACTCGGCGTTTTCGTGCTCAAGGGCGTTCTCGCCGTCGGGCATTCTTTTCCTTTCGATTTCGGATTCATCCCGCAAACTTTAGGCGGCGACGGCGACCCGCTCGATGTTCTGGTTTTAATGGACGAACCCGCGTTCGTCGGCTGTCTCGTCCCGTCGCGTCTCGTCGGCGTCATCGAAGCCGAACAAACCGAACGGGACGGGAAAATCGAGCGCAACGACCGTTTGATTGCCGTCGCCGCGCACTCGCAGATTCACTCTGATGTAAAATCAATTAATGATCTGAATGAAAGATTGGTCGAAGAAATCGAGCATTTTTTCGTCGCCTATAACGAAATCAAAGGCAAAAATTTCAAACCGCTCGGACGATTCGGCGCGCGCAAGGCAAAGGAAATAGTCGAAAAAGGACTTAAGTAATATGGATTCAACACCCGCATTAATTCACTTCTTATCACGAATAAAAACGTTAGTTAAATCAGTTAACGCTGAAAAATCAAATTAAATCTGGGTTTTGCGATGCGCGATAAGTCGCAGCAATCCGTTAATCCCTAAGTGAACCAGCGCGTAAACGACAATCGCGATAACGATTGGCAATGCCAGCGTGTAACCGCCTTCGACCTTCGGACTTTCCACAATTCCGCGAAACGGCGCGTATAACGGATCAGTCACCGTGTATATGAACTGCACGAATCCGGCGCTCGACTTTGCCGCCAGCAGCGCAAGCAGAAGGCGTAATCCGAGCAGCGCATAAATGACATAAAAGATATAGTCAACGACCTGTGACACTCGCGCCATACCGCGTGAGCGTTCAACTTCGCGTTCGGTTTCAACCACCTCATTAATCGCCTTGCCGCGAAATTCTCCGGCAACCTGCTCCATTTTGTGCGCTTCGGACGGTGTTGTCCGATCAGCGCGCGCGGCGATTTCGGAGTTCACGTCGTTTTCGACCTGTGCTTTAACGGATTCGTGCTGCAGTTCCCGACGGGCTTCGTCCGCAGCCAATTTATTGTCTTCCATTTCGGTTTCTCCTTGATCGAACGGTTTTTATCGCTCGTCTATCGCCGTTTGGATAATAGACGGGCAGATGTATCTTGACTACACATTAAGTTATTGTCAACGATTTTATCAGGTCTAAATCTGTAATTCGCATTATAAATTACAGCAACTCAGGCAAATCTAAAGCAATATTTTCAAACTTCATCAGACGGTTGACGGCTTCGATCAACCGCGCGTCGTCGAAAGGTTTCGCCAGATATTCGGAAACGCCGAGGTCGAAAGCCTTGCGGCGATGTTTTTCTCCCGCCCGCGAAGTGATCATAACAACAGGAATCGAATGAAAAGCGGAATTTCTTTTAAGAGTCGAAAGAAATTCGTAGCCATCCATTCTGGGCATTTCGACGTCGGTTAAAATCACGTCCGGCAATTGTTTCGCTGTTTGCAGAATTTCCAGCGCCGCCAAGCCGTCTTTAGCGGTTAAAGCCTCGAATCCGGCGTTTTTGACGATGTTTGAAGTCAGATGACGAACGCTCGGACTGTCGTCAACAATCAGCGCGACACGGTTTTTGGGTTTCGGCTTTTGGATTTCCGGTTCGTTGATTTGCGCTTTAAATTTCGGGGCTTGTTTCTGTTTTTCGAGCAGGTGAAACAAATCCAAAACCGGCGCTATTCTTCCATCGCCGAGAATCGCCGCGCCGAGCAGATCCGCGCGATTTTGCAGCGGGGCGCAGAGCGGTTTAATGACGATTTCTTCCGGTTTGACGATGCGTTCGACGAGCAGCGCGCGCGGTTTGTCGTCGGTTTCAAGCAGCAAAACGCGCGTGTTTTCTTTATCCAAAATTGTCGGTGCGGGAAAGCCGAGTATTTCATTTAAATGAAAAAGCGCGTATTCCGTGTCGCCGAATCGAATTCGTCCGTCGCGCGAGACGCGTTCGAGATGTTCGCCGGATATTTCGCTGATTTGCCGGACGACTCCGAGCGGGAAAGCGAAGGTTTGCTCGGCGGCTTCGACAATCAGAGCGCGAACGATAGCGAGCGCGACAGGCAGTCGAACGGTGAAAGTCGTGCCTTTTTGCGGCTCGCTGGAAATGGAAATTGTTCCTTGCTGGCGTTCGACGGCGGTTTTGATAATGTTCATTCCGACGCCGCGCCCGGCAATTTGGCTCAACTTTTCGGCGGTCGTCAAACCGGGCAGAAAAATCAATTCCGACGCTTCTTTTTCGCTCATTGCCAGCGCGTCTTTGGCGCTGATAAAACCGTGCGCGACGGCTTTTTCCTTGAGCGCGGAGCCGGAAATTCCGCGCCCGTCGTCGGAGATCGTCAAAACGACGTGCGTTCCTTCGTTCGTCGCTTTTAAAGTTATCAATCCTTTTTCCGGCTTGCCGAGCAGACGGCGCGTTTCCGGCGATTCGATGCCGTGAGCCACCGCGTTGCGCAAAAGATGAAGCAGCGGTTCGATGAGCGAGTCGAGAATTTGCGTGTCAACTTCGAGATTTTCGCCTTCGACCGATAAATCGGCGTGTTTGTTTTCTTCCTCGCACGTGACGCGGACGGTGCGCAGAAGACGCGGCGCGAGCGTGCCGAAATTGACCATTCTGATTCTCAGCAGTTTGTCCTGCATTTCTTCGATCAGCCGCCGTTGCGTGTCGAAAAGCGTTTCGAGATTGCCGCGCAAACCGTCGAACGCGCCATTGATCGCCGCGGCGTCGCTGGTCGTTTCGACGAGTTCGCGCGTCGCCTGATGAAATTCGGTGTAACGGTCGAATTCGAGCGTGTCAAAAGAATTCAGGATTTCGGATTCAAGATTCAAAGTTTCTGTCTGCTTCGCGTTTCTATCTTCCGAATTTTGAATCTTGAATCTTGAATCTTGAATCTTGAATCTTGAATCTGAAGTTTTGATATTCATCATATCGGCTTCAAATTCCGTTTCGAGTCGCGTTGTCGAGCGCTGCAGGCGGCGCGTGCTGCGCTGCAATTCTTCGATTTGAAAATCTAATTCGCCGAGCCGCTGCTCGAAAATCGAGCGGCTGACAACTAAATCGCGGACGATTTTCATTAAATCGTCGAGTTTTTCGAGCGAAACGCGGACGACGGATTTCGGATTTTGCGCCGAACCTTTCTGAATGGAATCGTCGCTTTGAAAGTTTTCAAAATCCGTTTCGGGTTTTGCCGCTGGTATTGCCGTTTGCGCTTTTTCGGTCGCGGGCGCGGCGAGAGAGCGCATTAATTCATCGAAATCTTTGTAAATACGCGCTACCTTTTTCGTTAATTGTTCGGAAGTTTCGCCGCTTGTCAACGCGCTCAAACAATCGGTCGAGGCGAGCAAAATCTCGAAAATCTGCCGGTTACCGCTGATTTCATTTTCAGCCATAAAATCGAGCAAATCCTCGACGCGGTGCGCCAGTTCCGAAGGCTTTTTGAGACCGACAATGCCCGCCGAACCTTTGAACGTGTGCGCGTTGCGCCGAATCTCCATCAGCGCTTCACGATTGGTCGGCTGGTTTTCGAGAATTTCCAGATTCGCCGATATGCTTCGCAAAAGGTCTTCGGCTTCTTCGGCAAAAATTTCGAGCATTTCCTCGTCGATTTCAAATTCCTCTTCAAAAGTTTCAACTATTTCGTTGAAAGTCGCCGCTTCTTCGGCAAATACCAAATTATCGAGCGAAAGCTCTTCACTCGGCGCGTCAGGCGCTATTCTTTCCGATATCGGCGATTGTCTTATTTGCAGATTGTCGAACGATTCCTCGATGAACGAATTAATGTCGAGCGAAAAATCGTTTGAACAGAAATGGGTTTCGAGCAAAAAGGCTTCGACTCGGGCGAGACGGTCGAGTAGTTGAAACGAGTCTTTATCGGTTAAAATCTGATTTTTTTCGACAGCCCGGCGAATCGCGTTTTCGAGTTCATCAACTTCGGCAGCGAATTCACCCAAACCGACTGTCATCGCCGCTCCTTTAATCGTTTGAATCTGCCGCAAAGATGTTTCGAGTTCGCTGCTCGCGCCGCGGCTCTGCACGCAGATCAGAATGCCGCCGCGAATAACGGGCAGGAAACTTTCGGTTTCTTCAAGAAATGTTTGTATCGACGCGGCGTCAACCATTTGGATTCAGGATTTAGGATTCAGGATTCAGGATTTAGTATTATTGACCAATTGAGATTCAGCGTTCGATATTGGAGTTTTAAATTCCGAATTCAGAATCCTAAATCCTAAATCCTGAATCCTAAATCCTGAATTCTAAATCCTGAATCTTAAATTCAATTAACGAATAAATGCGCGTTTGCGGGCACGCGTCGCGGCAGAATTCCGTCGTCAGGCAATTTGAAAGGCGCGACCGAGCCGCGCAATTCTTCGGCGAGCGAGACGAGAATTTTGACCGAATCGGCGGCGCGTTTCGAGCCGTTTTGTACAAGTTCGGTTACTTTTGAAATATTTTCCATCGCGCTCGAAATATCGGCGGAGCTTTTCGCCTGTTGCTTTGACGATTCGGAAATTGCCTGTAAAAGCTCGGCGAGACGCTGCGAAACCTGTTCAATTTCGACGAGCGCGCCGCCCGCTTTATCAGCCAGCGTCGAGCCGACGACGACTTCGTGAATCGTTTCTTCCATCGAAGCGACGACTTCTTTGGTTTCGCTTTGAATCGTTTGCGCGAGTCCGGCGATTTGCTGCGTCAGGCGGTTCGAGCGTTCGGCTAATCTTTCGACTTCGTCGGCGACACGCGCGAAACCGTCGCCCGATTCTCCGGCGGCTGACGCCTGCAAACTGGCGTTAAGCGCGAGCAAACTTGTGCGGTCGGAAAGATCGTCCAAAAGCCCGACAATCTGACTGATTTCCTGCGAACGTTCGCCGAGTTTTTTGATGCGTTTGGCGGTTTCCTGCACTTGTTTGCGAATCGAATTCATCGCGCCGATATTGTCTTGAACGGCTTTCGTGCCGTATCTGGCGTTATCGAGCGAATTGCCCGCGACCTGCGCCGAAAGCGAGGCGGTTTCGGAAACTTCCTGAATTTGCAGAACCATTTCGGCGATTGCCGCAGTCGTCCGCGAAATCTGCGACGCCTGCGCTTCGCTGCCCGCCGCGAGTTGTTCGGTCGTGTCGTTGATGGCATTTGCCGAAGCGCCGACTTGAAACGTCACGTCTTTGACCTGTTTAATCAATAATCGAAGCTCGCGCGTCATCCGGTTGAACGCGTCGGCAATCGCGCCGGTCATTTCCGGCGAAACCTGCGCCTGAACGGTCAAATCTCCGGCGGCGACTTCCGACACTTCGCGCAGCAGTTTGCGGATAGATTTTTCCAACCTGTCGCGCTCGTCCTCGGTCTGAACGAGCGAGCGCAGTTTGCCGATCATTTCTTGAAACGCCTGTCCGAAAGCGTCCGCGTCGGAACGCTGAACGATTTCCACGGCTAAATCGCCGCTGGCGATTCGTCTGGCGGCAACGGTTTTTTCCTGCATATTACCGGAAATGTCGCGCAGAGATTCGAGCAGTTCGCTCGCGGTGTTTTCGCTGAACGGTTCGCCGAGCGCGATTCGATCAGCAATTGCGGTCGCTTCGTTTAATTGACGGCGCAGTTTTATGTTAGAAGAATTTGTCGTGAATAGTGAAAAAATCGCGAGAACAACAGCGAATAAAATGGTTAAAACGCCCGCCGTTCGATTTGTCGTCAACCCGAAATGCGCCGCGCCGATCAATCCCGCGCCCGCCAATAGAAAAATAACCGAGAGTACGGAGAAAAGTTTCGTTATCAAATTCCAAATCGGATTTTCCGGCATTTTTTGTTTCTCTCCTCGATTAGTTAAATGCTGATGACCGGTTCGAATTCCTGCGCCGTTTCCGGGTAAAGCGACGTTTTGACAATCGAGTCGGAACTGGTTTTGGCGGCTTTTTCCGGCAATGTAAAATGCGCGGCTGCGGACTGAAGATTTTTCGCCGCATCGGCGACCGCGATAATGTTTATTTCCGAGCGTTTCATCTCGCCGATGTTTCGTTTCGTCGCCGCGACCGATTCGGCAAAAGCGGCGAGAGTTTTTTCGACTTCGATTGACTGCTCGCCGGAAACGCGGGCGAGTTTCGTTTGCAGATTTAAAAAATCGTTAACGTATTTTTCCAGTTCGTCGAGCGCGTCGCCGGTTTCGATGGCGAAGCGCGAAAGATTTGCCGCTTCGCCGGCTGAAGTTTGCAGCGAATTTCCCACGTCGCCGATTTCCGCCGTGATTGATTGGTTAAGCGAGGAAATCTCTTTACTGGTTTTTTCGGCGCGCGCCGCCAGACGTTCGACTTCTTCGGCGAGAATCGAAAAACCCTGTTTTTTATCCGCGCCTTCGGCGGCTCGAATCGAAGCGTTGAGCGCGATCAAATTTGTCCGCTTGGCTAAATCTTCTATTGCTTTGGCGATTCTCGTAATTTCGTGCGAGCGTTCGCCCAAATTGCCGATTTTTTTGATCGCTTCCTGCATCTGCCGGCGCAAATTCCCGACGCCGTTCAAGTTTGCCCGCGCCGCCGCCGCGCCGCGTCTGGCTTTTTCGATAGATTGCTTTGCCGACGATGCGGAACAAGCGAGTTCGTCGTGCATTTTGCAGGCGCTGAGCGGCATCTGCGCGAGTAAAAACGCGATTTCGTTCAGTTCTGTGAGCTTGTCTTCGCCTGCTTGAACAACGCCGCGCACGATTTTTTTGGCATCCGAAGCCGAATCGATCGCGTTTCCGGCGTTATCTCTGACGTGAGCGACAAGTTCATTGAGATTTTTCAGCAAATAATCGAGAGTTTCGGCAATATTTTTAGTTAAAAAACAATCGCTTTTGATTTCCGCGTCGAGATTTCCGCGCCGCACGAGCGAGATTTCTTCGCTAATTTCACCGATTGCCGCTTCGAGCTTTTCCAGATTTTGCTTGGCGTCAATCGAATCGGAAACTTTAGCGAGCAGTTTTTGAAACGAATTGCTCAAACGATCGGAATTTTCCAGCGGTGTCAGTATGACATTAGTATTTCCGGCGGCGACCGCGTCCATCAATCCTACGACGGATTGCATCTGCTGATTGTTGCGGCGCAGCGTTTCGAGTATTTCGTCGGTTTCAACCGAACCAGTCGTTTTCGGCAAACTGACGTTTGAGCCGCGCTCCAGACTTTTCGCCAGCAAAGAAACCCTTTCAATCGGGCTGACCAATTCCTTCGCCAGCCACCAGCCGAAAATTATCACCGCAAACGAGGAGATCAAAAGCGGAACGAAAACCGCGAAAACGGTTTGACCGACGAAAAACGATATGAGCAGATACGCGATCAGTCCGAACGAGCAAACGAATAACGCGAGCGCGCCCGCGGCGAGCCGAATTTTACTTTGCAGCGAATTAAACGATGAATTTGCGGAGCGGCGAGCCATAATTTTCTTCGTGCCGAGATCGGAAAAAGTTTAATCGAAAGCGATTGAAGCGAGCATTTCTTCGGCGTCAATTAAATGCAGAATCGTCGTTTGATAAGCGACGGCGGCAAAAACGAAAGCGCGGTCTTTTTGCGCGGCGGGCTTGAATTCTGTCTCGTCAAAAGCAACTATTTCCTTAAGACGGTCAACCGGCAGAGCGATTGGCGAGTCAAAAGATTTTGCGCGCAGAACAATAAATTTCGTCGCGCCCGAATGTTTTACCGCCGCGTCATTTAATATTTTCGCCGGATTGAGAACCGGAATTACCTCGCCGCGCAAGTTGCTGATGCCCGCGAGCCATTCGGGCGAGCGCGGCAGAACGGCGACATCGAGCGGGCGCGAAACTTCGATGACAATTCTGGCGGAAATGCCGTAACAGCGATCGTTCAAAAAAAAGACGACGAATTTTTCGCTCGGTGCTGTGCCGGAAAACTCCATATCTAAAAGCGAATTGTCAGCCGCGGAAAAAACAACCGGAGCGCCGCGCGGCGCTCCGGTTGTTTTTTTTATCAACTGCCGTTCGTTCATCGTCGTCATTTCTTATACTTCAGCTGAAACGATTTGCTCGTGCGTGTTTTTGATATAAACGTCGAGCGCTTTCATCAGCGTTTCCGGTCCGAACGGTTTGGTAATATAGCCGGTCGTTCCCGCCATTCGCCCGCGCACTTTGTCGAAAAATCCGTCCTTGCCGGAAATCATCACGACCGGAATGTTTTTCGTTAGAGGATTGCTGCGAATCATTTTACAAACTTGATAACCGTCCATTCGCGGCATCGTAATGTCGAGCAGAATCAAATCCGGCGATGTTTCATCGAGTTTCGCGAGCGCGTCCATTCCGTCAACGGCGCAGACGACTTCGTGACCGCTTTTTTCGAGTTTGCCGGAAATCAATTTGCGAACCGTCGCGCTGTCGTCCACGACCAGAATCGTGCGCGGCTGCGCGGGCGCGTCGGTGTTTTCTTCGCGGCGCTCGATTTCTTCGAGCCGGAGCGCGAAAGCATTGACCTGCGAGCTCAAAACGAAGTTGTTCGGATTCGTTTTCGACGCTTGCTGCAGAAACGTCAAACCGCGCCGGAAGTTTTTCAGATTGACGTGCCCGATGCCGAGCGACATCAGTTCGTATTCGCCGTAATCGCCCGCATCTTTTTCTTCTTCCATTCTCGCGACGGCGCGTTCGAGAACTTCGCGCTCGGCGTTTTCATTGGCGAGCAGCATTTCCATCTCCGACAGCGAAAGCACGGCGCGGCAAGTTCCGCAGGCATAAGACTGCAAATCATTCTTCGCATTGCAGAACGGACAGGCAAAAGAATTTTCCGACACTTTGACGGCGGATTCTTCTGTTTCCTGAAAAACGTCTGCGGTTGTTTCCGGCGTTCCAGTAGTTTCAGAATAAGATTCGTTTGTTTCGACTTCGTATGTTTCCTCGTCGAGCGCGGATTGCGGCGAGGCAGACAATTCCTGATTTGAATAATCGTTTTTCGTCTGTGCCGATTCGTCAGCCGAAACTTCCGAAGTCGTTGGAAAATCAACCGACGGCAGAGCGAAATCGCTTTCGCTAAACTTTTCATCGGGCGCGAAAACGTCTTCTTCATCAAGCTCAGTCAAAGCGAAATCGCCGGTTTGATTACCGTTCGTCGCCGAAAAATCATTGTCGGCTGTAAAATCGTCGAAAATTTCATCGCCGAAATCGGAAATATTTTCCGTCGGCGCGGCGTCGAATTGGAAAATATTGTCTGACGGTTCGGCTTCAGTTTGTTCGACTTGCTTGATGTTTTTGATCCTCTTGATTTGCTCGTCTTCTTCCGGCGAATCAAACGAAACAGGCACGAAATTCACATTCTCATCGCTTGCCGTCATTTCCTGAAAAGATGTTTCGGCAAAGAGAACCGCGTTTTCCAGTTCCGCGCTTTCCGCATCCCCGCTTTCGTCAAACGATGCGAAAAAAGTTTCCTCCGCTTCTTCGAACTCGACTGTTTCTTCGAACTTAAATTCTTCCTCCGTCGCTTCATCATCCGTTAAAGCGTTTGCATAATCGTTTGCTGCTGCAAACTCGTTTGTTTCCGAAGAAACATTTTCCCGAACCAAACGAGGCGAATCTTCCGCCGGTTCATCACTCACGGCGAAGTTTTTCAGCGCGTTCAGCGAATCGAGACCCGCGCGCGCCGCTTCGTTCGACGGATTGACTTCGAGAACGTTTTCGTAACACTTGATTTTTCCGGCAAAATCGTCGGTTAAATGAGCTTTTAAAACCAGCGCGTCCTCAAATTCGGGCGACGCGTTTAAGATTTCCGTTAAAGTGGCAAACGCCATTGCGCGTTCGCCCGACAAAGCCTGCGCGGAAGCGCGGCGCAAAAGAGCTTGCCTTACCCGCTCGCGTTCAGTTTTCAGAGCGATTTGCGCGTCCGCATTTTCCGGGTTGATGGCGAGAACGCGCGTCAGATTCGTTTGTTTTTCTTCCGCCGTATTAGCGATTGAAGCCAGCCAGAGCCATGCCATTTCGTTTTTCGCGTCGTGCGCGGCGGCTTGGTAAAAACACTGGCGGGCGAAATCTGTTTTGTTTGAGCGCGCGGCGTCGATTCCGCGCTCGACAAAAGTTTTGGCAAGCAGCGATTTGGTCGTTTTCATCCATTCGAGAGCGCGTTCGTTCTCGGGATTGACGTCGAGAATGTTATTAAGGAAAATCATCAGCTCTTCCGGGTATTCGCTGACCGACGCGAGCCAGAGCCACGCGTCTTCGTTGTGCGGTTCCGTTTCGGTTACGCGCAGCAGCAGCGCGCGTGCGCGTCGTCGATTACCAGCGCGCGCCGCTTCGATACCTTGATTAAGCGTGTCGCTCGGGTTGGTAGAACCGAAAGCGATTTCCGGCGACTGGTTTTCGGTAAATGACAGCGGTGATAAGTTCGATTCAAATTCTAATCTCATAGCTTTGGGAAAATTTTCGCTTGTTTTCGCTTGATGTTGATGAATTATTCGGAATGAGCGGACGGTAAAAAGAAAAATTGCCTGAATCCGACTAACAAATGACAGCAAAAGCAGTGCCAGCCCGATGTTGATCGGTTAAACTCTGATTTACATGGATTTAAGCAAAGCGTTAGCTGAAAAACAGCGTGTTAATCGCCTTTAGCCGTCTGCGACTGTGACAAAAAATGACAGATTTGATTGACAAAAAGTAGCAATATTTTCGCCGCCGAGATTTCGCCGACGCAGTTTTGCAATACAATCGGACGATGATATTTATTAATGATTGATGTTTATCAGCCGTCATCTTAAAGATTTATGAACCGCGAAAAAAATCATTTCGATCTCATCGTCATCGGCGGCGGCGCAGCCGGTTTGTCGGCGGCTCTATGGGCGGACGAACTCGGGCTTTCAGCCCTGCTTTTGGAAAAGGAAACGGAATTCGGCGGGCAGCTCCGGCGCGTTTACAACCGGATCGAAAATCATCTCGGCGTTGAAACTGAAAACGGTAGTGAAATGCGCGAAATTTTCGTCAGGCAAATTGAAAAACGCGGCTTCGTCAGGCGTCTAGCAGCGGAAGTTTCCGCCATTGACGCCGAAAATAAAATAGTTTCGATTAACGGCGAGCAATTTTCAGCCGATTTTCTGGTTATCGCAACCGGCGTGCGCCGCAGAAAACTCAATGTTCCGGGTGAAGAATTTTTTCAGGGCAAAGGTATCATCGAATCCGGCAAAAAAGAAGCGGAAACGGCGGCAGACAAAACGGTTTTGATCGTCGGCGGCGGCGACGCGGCTTTGGAAAACGCCTTGATTATAGCGGAACACGCGAAAAAAGTTTATTTGGTTCATCGCCGCGCAGATTTTCGCGGTAGAACGGAATTTGTCGAACGAATCAAGGCTAACCGAAAAATCGAGATTCTGACCGAAAGCGTCGTCGAAAGTATCGGCGGCGCCGAGCAAGTGGAAACCGTCGAAATAAAAAAACTGCGAAACAACGAAACGCGAATTTTACCGGTCGAAACTGTCTTGATTCGTATCGGAGTCGCTCCGAACACGGAAATCCTGCGCGGGAAAGTAAATCTGGACAGCGCCGGTTATATAGAAACTGACGCTCGCGGCGAAACTTCGGTCAAACGAGTTTTCGCCGCCGGAGATGTCGCCAACCCGCTCGCGCCGACCATCAGCAGCGCCGTCGGAATGGGCGCGACCGCCGCCAAAGCGATCTTCGCTTTTCTGAACGATTAGTTAAGTTCCTGTTAACAAATTACTCTGCAAAAAATTGACTCAAACTAATTCAATTTATTGAATAAAATCCAATGTCTTGAGCAATTCTAAAATTTTATATTTAACAGATTCTTACCCAAAAAATTGGATTTATATCCATATTACTTGTGTAGGTTTCGAGAAGAAATCAATGAGTAATTCTGATATTTGCAGCAATTACTGACGTTCTCGTTTCATCATCTCAAATGGAATAAAAAATGCCTTGAATTTCGGCGATTTACCGTTCACGCAATTATTTCAAAAAAATTAGGAGGAGATATGAGATTTAACATTCTAAAAACGAAAGTTTTTTTAACTGTCTTCGCAGTTATTGTTTCAATCACGGCGGTCGGCAGGCTTTATGCGCAAACTGACGTATCTGAAATCACCGGCACTGTCGCTGATGTTCAAGGAGCCGCCGTCGCGGGCGCCACGGTCACTTTAATCAGCCAAGAAAAAGGCTTTAGACGCACCGCTCAGACAACTGACAACGGCACATATAGTTTTCAGGGAATTCCGCCCGGAACTTATAATATCGAAGTCGAAAAATCAGGTTTTAAAAAATCCGTTCAGACTAACGTACAGGCTCCGATTGCGAGCTCTGTAAAGGCTGATTTCGCACTTGTAATCGGCGACGTTTCGGAAATCGTGACTGTGACGGGCGACACGATTGATTCGATCGTCAACACGCAGGACGCAAGTATCGGCAATACTTTTCAGCCGATCCAAATTCAGCAGCTTCCGACCGATTCGAGAAACATCGCCGGTTTACTGAGCCTGCAGCCGGGCGTTACGCGCGAAGGTTACGTCAACGGCGGACGTAGCGACCAGGCTAACATCACGCTTGACGGCGTTGATGTCAATGATCAACAGCTTGGAACAGCGTTCTTTTCCGTTCTGCGCGCGACGGCTGAATCTGTTGAAGAATTTCGCGTGACAACGACGAATGCTAACGCCGATCAGGGACGCTCATCGGGCGCTCAAATTTCGCTTTTAACTAGAAGTGGCAGTAATAATTTTCGCGGCGCGCTTTTCTGGCTTCCACGCCGCACAGCCGGTTCGGCAAACAATTTCTTTAATAATCGCGCCGGTCGATATATTGCCACCGATCCTCAAGTTGTAGCCGGATTTGCGGAAATCGGCGATGAAAGATCCGAGAGACCGAATATCAATCGCGATGTTTTCGGCGGAGCAATCGGCGGTCCGATTTTGAAAGACAAGTTATTCTTTTTCTACTCTTACGAAGGCTGGCGGCAAAATATTGAAGTGCCGACGACGAGCATCGTGCCTTTAGCAAGTTTGGGACAGGGAATACTTAGATTAAGAGAAAGCAACGGTAATGTCGTCTCGGTTTCTCCGACCCAGTTTAATACCTTCTTTCCTACGGCTCGTCAAAATCCAGCTGCAATTGCCGTCTTGGCTGCTGCTGCGGCGCGTTACCCGGCGAATGATCCGAGTGCTGGAGATGGATTAAATACTTCGGGCTTTCGTTTTAACGCTCCGACGACCTACGAGCAAAATACTCACGTATTAAGATTGGACTGGACTATTAATAATAATCAGCAACTGTTCGTTCGCGGCAACAAGCAGCATGACGTGTCCGTTAATGCTCCGGCTTTTCCAGATACGCCGCCGGCATCGGACTGGGATCATAATACCGGCGTTGCCGTTGGTCACACTTGGACGATTGGCAGCAATAAAGTTAATGTTTTTCGCTACGGCTTAACCCGTCAGGCTTATACGCGCGGCGGAGATGCTGCTGAAAACGCGATCAGTTTCCGCTTTGTTTATTCGCCGCTCAACTTTAATTATTCTTTAAGCAGAATAACGCCGGTGCAAAATTTTACTGATGATTTTACCTGGACGATCGGCAATCACACGCTGCAATTCGGCGGAAATATCAGAACTATCCGTAATCAAAGAAGCGATTCATCTCCGGCTTACGACCAGGCAGTCATTAATCCCTCTTATTATTCCGGCTCAGGTCGTTCCTTATTGAACCCGCTTGTTCGTACGAATAATAATCCAAACGGCTTTGTTATCGCCAATACCAATCTGGATTATCAATCTGCCGTTGCCGCTTTAATCGGAAGATACAGCCAATATACGGCAAACTATAATTACGATCTGGAAGGCAATCTATTGCCTGTAGGAACAGCAATCGAACGCAATTTCGCGACTGAAGAATACGACGCTTATGTGCAGGATTCGTGGAAAATTCGTTCGAATCTGACCTTGAATATGGGGCTTCGCTATTCTTTGAGTCGCCCGGTTTATGAAACGGGCGGTTATCAAATTCGTCCGAATATTCCGCTGGGAGACTACTTCGACCGTCGCTTAGAAGGGGCATCGCGCGGTACGCCATATAATGAAATTCTCAATTTTGAGCTTGCCGGTCCGAAAAATGACGCGCCCGGTTTTTACAGTTTGGATAAAAACAATTTCCAGCCGCGAATTTCAGCCGCGTGGTCGCCGAACTTTAAATCCGGGTTTTTAGGTAAATTATTCGGAGAAAATAACGAGTCAGTCTTTCGCGGCGGCTTTGCTATGACCAATGATTATTTCGGTCAGCAGTTAGCCGTTACATTCAACGGTTTGGGAACGCTCGGATTTTTAACATCCGATACTATCGCTCCAAACAGTTTCAACGTGACAACCAGTTTGGCTCCTTTATTTACCGGCTTCGGGCAGCAAATCAATAATTTGCCGGGAATGTCACCCCTTGCCAACCGTTTTCAAACTCCGGCTGACGAAGATACGCGCATCGAATTATCTTTAGACTCAACTTTGGTTTCACCAGTTAACTACAGCTGGAACGCCACTTATGGACGTAAACTACCGAAGGGGTTATACATCGAAGCATCGTATGTAGGTCGTAAAGCGCGCAATCTGCTGGTGCAGCGCGACATTATGGCGCTGAACAATCTGGTTGACCCAATTTCGGGAATGGATTGGTACACGGCGGCGGGAATGCTTTACGACGCTTACTACTCGGGAACGCCGACGAGCAGCCTCGCTCCGATTCCTTACTTTGAAAATCTTTTCCCCGGACTCAACACGTCTTTGGGTCCCGTATTCGGTCTCGGCGCGCAGCCCAACTCAACGCGTGCGGCTTACAGCATTCATAACAACTATGCATTCGGCGATTGGACGTATCTGCAACTGTTGCTTGATGACGACTTTAATAACAGTCGCTGGAGCAATTTGTTTTACCAGCCGCAATACGGAGCGTTTACAGCATTCAGCACAGTCGGAAAATCCGATTATCACGGCGGAAGCTTGTCGGTTCGTCAGCGTTTAGGCGAAGGTTTGCTGTTTGATTTCAACTACACGTTTTCCAAATCAATGGACGACGCTTCTGGTCTGCAAACTAGTGGAGCTTATGGCTCGGCATTCATCCTGAATGCTATTCGGCAACAGGACAGCTATTCGGTTTCCGATTTTGATACGCGCCACGTTATCAATGCCAACGGAATCTGGCAATTGCCGTTCGGAAAAGGGCGCAAATACTTTAGCGATTTGAACCCGATTGCCGACGGGTTGCTCGGCGGATGGCAGATAGGCGGTATTTTCCGCTGGAATTCAGGTTTACCGTTCAGTAACTTGATTGACCTTTCCGGTTGGGCGACAAACTGGCAGATTCGTTCGCGCGCTGTTAGAACGGCACCGATTCAAACTTCGCCGAACCGCGGAGAAAACGGCGAGGACGCCAATATTTTCTCCGATTTAACGCGGCTGACAAATTCGGTTCGCCCGCCGCGACCGGGCGAAACGGGAGACCGCAATGTTTTTCGCGGAAACCCTTTCTCGCAGCTCGATATGAATTTGGGCAAAACATTTAATATGCCGTGGAATGAAAATCATAAACTTCAATTCCGCTGGGAAGTCTTCAATGTTTTTAACAAACAGTATCTTGACGAGGGAAGTCTTTCGGCATTCAGTATCGTTCCGGCAGATCCTTTCGGCGCTCCGGCAAGTTTATCCAATAACACGGGCGAATTTACGGACATCAAAGGCATTCCGCGCCGTATGCAGTTTGTTCTGCGCTATTCTTTCTAAATAATTGAAAGATTGCTTATTATTTCGGCTAGGGTTGTTGCCCTAGCCTTTTTTATTTCAGCAAATAGACGGCAAAAATTAAAAGTATCGGCAAATTCAATTGGCGGTTTGAAACTTAGTTACGGAAGTTTTGCGTGATCATCAATCCTCGGCGTCCGCCGTCGAGAACGCCGATGCCGAGACGACCGAATTTCGATTCGAGAATGTTAGCGCGATGTCCGGGCGAGTTCATCAATCCTGTATGCGCTATTTGCAAAGTCGGCGCGAGCGCGAGGTTTTCGCCAGCCGTTCTAAATCGAACGTCCGATTGCCGCATTCGGTCAAACGGCGTTTTGTTTTCCGGCGTGTTGTGTGAAAAGTAACCGCGCGTGAACATATCGGCGGAATGCCGGCGGGCGACTTCGGTCATTTCCGGATCGGCTTCGAGCAGTTGAAGCCCGTTCGCCGCGCGTTCGCGGTTGACGAGTTCGAGCATTTCCGTTTCCAAATCGGGACGCGGACGATAATTTTCTACCTTGAACGGCAATTCGATGCGTTCGTTCGATTCGGGTTTGACCGTCATCCGGTTGAGCGTCTGTTCGACGGCTTTATTGAAAATCGGCGCGAGAGCGTTTTCAATTTCTTCGGTAAAGACGGAAAGCCGATTGGCGATGCGGCTGTCGCGCGTGCTTTCGTAAAGGTAGTCGGAAAACGGAACGGAGAAAAGCAAAGCCGACATAATCCCCGCCGTTATCAAGCCATTCGCCGCACCGGGCAGAACGCCGAGAATTCGATTAGCGCGATGTTCGTGAGTTTCTTTTGAAACGGATTTGAGAAGATAATTGCCGAGCGATTGAATAATCAGACCTATGATAATAATAAGTAAAATAAAAGCTAGCGGCTGACTCCATGTGTTACTCCAACCCGTTGCCATGCCGAGCAAATTCGCAACCGGCTGATAAAAATACAAAGCCGCCAGAAAACTCGTTGTCCAGCGAATCAAATCCAGAAAGCCCAGAATAAATCCGCGCTGCCATCCGCCCCAAACGCTGAGCAGAAAGATGATAACGAGCAAAACATCAATAAAATTTACAGTCATAACCGTCCCTTGCGCTTTCAGTATTCAACAAACCTTCGTATTGATAAGTTTGATTGTTTATTCGGCGGAACGGTTCGTATAAATCTTTTTATTTGTAACAAATCGGCTTATTTTGAGGAGTTTGAAAGTTGAATTCAGCGAGCGCCGAACGAATCGTTGCCCGTGATGCTGTGCAGATGGCGCGTGTCGTTGATGGCGAGAACTCGGATATTATTACGACCGCGAACTTCAAAACGATTGATGCCGCAGTTTGAGGTAACGAGCCACGGCGTCGTTTTCGTGCGGCGATTGATCGCGCCGAGCAGGTAAAGCGTTAGAAAACAAATGACGCCGGTGTGCGAATAAACAACAACTTTCTCGCCGCGATGAACGTGCAGAATTTCGCTGAGCGCGTTGGTTGCGCGGCGCAGCAAATGACGATAACTTTCGCCTTTCGTAATGACGTGGTGAACGTTGCGGTTGACGAGCGCGTAATAATCCTGCGGAAATGCTTGTTTCGATTCGTCGAACGTCAAACCTTCGAGAACGCCGACGTTTCTTTCGCGGAAAGCCGGATTTTGTACAAGAGGTAAACCGAGCAGTTCGGCAAGCGGAGCAGCGGTTTGGACGGCGCGGTGCAAATCGCTCGAATAAACGGCGTTTATTTTTTCTCTTGCGAGCGCTTCGGCAGTGATTTTCGCCTGTTCAACTCCGAGCTCGGAAAGCGGCATCGGAGAATGACCGCCGAAACGCCCTTCGGCGTTTCCGGCTGATTGTCCGTGTCGGACGAGATAAAGTCTGGTAACAGGCATTTTTCGTGATTCAAAATTCAAGATTCAAAATTCAAGCGTTTTATAAATCTTAAATCTTGAATTTTGAATCTTGAATTTTTACGCTGTAACGGTTTCGGATTTTAATTTCTCAGCTTGATAATGCGTCGTTAAGCCTTCGATGAATTCGTCTATTTGTCCTTCCATCACCAAATCCAATTGATGAACGGTCAAACCGATGCGGTGATCGGTGACGCGATTTTCCTTGAAGTTGTATGTGCGAATTTTTTCCGAACGGTCGCCGCTGCCGACTTGCGATTTGCGGTCGGCTGACTGCGCGTCGTGAACTTTTTGTTCTTCAATTTCCTGTAATCTGGCTCGAAGCACGCGCATCGCTTTTTCGCGGTTTTTGATCTGCGATTTCTCGTCCTGCATCGAAACAACGACGCCGCTCGGCAAATGCGTCAGACGAACGGCGGAATAAGTCGTGTTGACCGATTGTCCGCCCGGACCGCTCGAACAGAAAGTGTCAATCCGCAAATCGTTTTGATTGATCTGCACGTCAACTTCTTCTGCTTCGGGCAAAACGGCAACAGTAATCGCCGACGTGTGAATACGTCCCTGCGTTTCGGTCTGCGGCACGCGCTGGACGCGATGAACGCCGGATTCGTAGCGCAGTTTTGAATAAACTCGGTCGCCTTCGATCATCGCCACGGCGTCTTTAATGCCGCCAACGCCGTTATCGGAAATGTCCATGATTTCCATTTTCCAGCCCTGACGTTCGGCGTATCGCGCATACATTCGCAAAACTTCCGCCGCGAAAAGTGTCGCTTCGTCGCCGCCGGTTCCGGCGCGAATTTCCAGAATGACGTTTTTTTCGTCGTTCGGGTCTTTCGGCAGCAGCAAAAATTTCAACTCTTCGTCGGCGCGCGCGAGATTGGCTTCGATTTCGGCGATTTCCAGACTCGCCATTTCCGCCATTTCGTCGTCGTCGGAAAGTTCGAGAATTTCTTTCGCGCCCGCCAAATCTTCGTTCATCTTCTTGACTTCGCGGTATTTCGTGACGATTTCCTCCAAACTTCGATGCTGTTTCATCGTTTTGGCGTAAACCTTCATATCCGCCGTTATTTCCGGCGACGAAATCTGCGCGGTCAATTCTTCGTAATTTTTTTCGATTTCTGCGAGTTTTTCCAACATAAAACACCTTTTATCAAACGACGACTTCTAATTCTCTCTCGAAAACCGGCGCCGTTTCGACTTCGTTCGGTTCGAGCTTTAAAGATTCTTTTAATGAAACGATAGCAACTTCCAACTGATCGTCGTCCGGTTCCTGCGTCGTAATATTTTGCAGCCAGATTCCGGGAAGCGTCATGAATTTGAAAATCGCGCCCGATTCTTTTTTCGCCGCGTAGCGAATGATTTCATACGAAAGCCCGGCGACGAGCGGCATCAAAGCGATTCGCACGACGAGATTCATCCACATCGCGTCGAATTTAATCACGGAAAAAAGCACGATGGCGACGATCATCACGACCATCAAAAACGACGTGCCGCAGCGCGGATGCTGGCGTTTTTGCGTTTTCGCGTTTTCGACCGTTAATTCCGAGCCTTTTTCCCAGTTGAAAACCGTTTTGTGTTCCGCGCCGTGATATTCAAACACGCGGCGAATGTCTTTCAAATACGACATCGTGAAAATCATCGTCACGAAAAATATCATTCTGATGATGCCATCAATCAAGTTAAACGCAATCCAAGAATTCGGCTTGATTTCCCAAACGTAAGCTTTAATTGTTTCCCACAAATTCGCATCTGCAATTAAAGCCGGAGCCTGCGCCCAACCAAGCGCGATAAACAAAACGTTCGTCAAAACGAGCGGCGCGACAACGAACAGCAAAGCGTTGAAAAACAAAGCGAAAATTATCGAACCGACCGCGCCCGCCGTTTTGGTTTTTTCCTTTTTTTCTTTCGGCTGCGATTTATCGGGCATTACAACTTTCGCAGGCGCTTTCGTGAAATTCTCGTTTGTTGTTCCTTCGACTAAAGCCGTTTCGGTTTGAAACTCTTTGGCTTTCTCAGCCGCTTTTTCCGCTTCTAAATCTTCTTCGTAAATTCGCGCTGAAAAATTCAAAGCCTTAATGCCGAGCGCCATTGATTGAATGAGCGTCGCGCCGCCGCGCAAAACCGGCAGATTAAGCCATTTATGCTCGTCGCTCCATTTCGGCAGTTTTTCCGCCGTATGGACGATTGTGCCGTCTTTTTTGCGGCAGGCGATAGCGTAAGCCGTTGGCGTTCTCATCATCACGCCTTCCATTACGGCTTGACCGCCGACGATTAGGTCGCGCTGCATCGCCAGATAAATTTGCAGAATTCCGAATTTTCGACGCCGATTGTTGTTTTTCATATTTTTTAACTTTTTAATTAAATCGAAATGATTTCAAACAAGATTTTTCCAGATTGATTTTTAGATTTTCTCCGTTTGATATAAACAATTAACGCCGAGCTTTTTTCACCTTTCCGGCGATGCAAAATAAATTTTACACCAAGAGCGGACGGCGCGCGAAAAAAGCGTCGGCGTTAATTTTATCGGCTAATAATGTCTGCGGTTTGTTTGTCGCAAAGCGTTAAAAAAAATTATGCGGTTTCGGTTCCGCGGCGAGCAAAGCGTTTGTTAAAGCGATCAACGCGTCCGGCGGTATCAATCAATTTTTGTTTGCCGGTAAAAAACGGATGACATTCCGAGCAGATTTCGATGTTCAAATCTTCGCCGGTCGTCGAACGTGTCTTAAAGTTATTGCCGCAAGCACAGGCAACGGTGATTTCGGTGTAATTCGGATGAATTTCAGGTTTCATTGTTAAATGGTCTCCTATATTTGAAAAATGCGTCTCAAACGCAAACCGTAATAATAAGTGTCAATCAGATGAAAGGTCAAGTCGAAAGGTTCGCTTCACATATATTCATTACAATATATGTGAATTGGTTGAAGTTCCTTTATCTTTGCGATCTGATTATGGCTCGCGTCATAACGGCAGATTTAGCCGCTATATAAAAAGAATGTTCCGAAGAATTAACAGAGTCGTATTCAATGCTTTCTAATATAATACGAATACCTAAATCAGGATTGTAACCAATTTCACTTAATCCGTCTCTAACTCCCTTTTCAACTTCATTTCCAAAATTATATTCAGTCCATTGTGCTGCATTGATAAACTCATAACTGTCGTTAGTCATCATCTTCAAGGAAACTCCTGCTCCATCAAATCTTGGTCCAAGGTGTTCGGAATAACTAAAAGCAATTTGAATCTGCCCGCGAAACTTTTCCATAAATCACAAATATTTATTTAGTTAATTTTTGAGTAGTTTCTCCAATCTTTGCTCTTTAATCGAATAAAAATCTTTGATTGATTTGATCTGCTCGCCGATTTTTTCTGCGTCCGAATTTTTATTCTGCCGCGTTCCGACGATCATATTGTTTTTCGGCGTGTGTTCGGTGGAAATAAACTCGAAAACGCGCGTCGCGTAGCCGGATTTCTCCAATAAAAGAGCGCGCAGTCCGTCGGTGATTGATTCGGCTTCGCGTTCGAGAATGATGCCGTGTTTGAAGACGTTTTGGAACATTTCCGGCGCGGCGATTTGCGGGCGGATTTCCTGATGACAGCACGGCGCGACGACGATTAAATCGGCACGGGCGTTGATGCCTTTGAAAATCGCGTCGTCGGTCGCCGTGTTGCAGGCGTGAAGCGCGATTAAAATGTCCGCCGTTTCGATTTCGTAATCGCCGATCGAGCCGTGAACGAATTGCAGATTTTCAAATTCCGACGCTCGCGCAATATCATTACAAAGTCCGACGAGTTCGGATTTCGCGTCAACGCCCGTGACTTTAACATCAATTCCGCGAACGTTTGCAAAATAATCATACGTCGCGAACGTCAGATAACCTTTGCCCGAACCCATATCAACGATGTTCAATTCTTTTTTATCCTTGAGTTCGGATTTGTCGAACAGATTGCCGAGCGTTTCGACGAATTTGTTGATTTGCCGCCATTTGTCGTGCTGTTTGTCGCGAATTTCGCCTCGGTCGGTCGTGATGCCGAGCGCCTTTAAATAAAAAGCGTTCGGGCTGATTTGAATCTGTTTTTCGCGGTCGTGTTCGAGTGCCGGTTTATCCTTAAAGGTCGGTTTTGCAATATTCAGACGCGATTTTCCTTTTTTGCCGATGTCGAGCTGAAAATCGTTTTCGACGGTGAAAAGATGACCGCTGAAAAAATCTTTTCCAAGAAAATCGGCGATTTTTTCGACGCCTTCTTTGATTTCGTAATTTTTCGCCGTATCGCGCGTGTCCTGACGATAAAGAAAGAAAAGCCGCGCGCCGCGTTTCGTTTCGATCAAACGCACGAGAATCTTTTGCAGATGCGCGTCCGCGCCTTTATAATTGCCTAAAGTCAGTTTGACGAATGTTTCGTGCGCGAGCGACGCGGCGAATTCGCCGACGAATTTTTCGATGTTTTCCGTGGACATAAAACTTTTGATTTAAAGATTATCACAAAAAAATTATGAACGAGAATATGATACAGCGCGACGATTTTCTGAAAAACCTTTTATATATTCTGCGCGAAACTTTTGAAGGCTCGCCCGAAGGTCAGCCGAGCGCCTATCTTGATCGCGGCGTCGGAGTTTTCGCGACGCTCGACGGGCTTTCGGCGGAGCAAGTTTCGCGCTTCGTCAATGAAACGACCGTCGCCGCGCACACCGAACACGCCAAATTTTATCTTGACCGTTTGTGCGAATTCATCGCGGGCAGAACCGAGCCGGTCAACTGGGAACAAAGCTGGCTGATCGAAACCGTCAACGACGAAGAATGGAATTACCTGCGCGGCGGAATGCGCAAATCTTATGAAAACGTTCTGCGCTGTTTCGCCGAAATCGAAACGTGGAACGACAACAACATCGGCGAATCAATCGCCATCATCACGCACACGGCTTATCATTTGGGCGCGATTCGGCAGATTATGAAATCAAATTCGCAAAATTTTTAATAATTATGAATAACTTATTTCACTTGGCTTTTCCCGTAAAAGATTTAGAATCTTCGCGCGAATTTTACGGCGAAGTTCTCGGTTGCGAAGAAGGCAGAAGCTCGGACGAATGGATTGATTTCAATCTTTTCGGGCATCAAATCGTCGCGCATCTCGCGCCCGAAGCGGCTGGCGTGCGGCATCGCAACGAGGTTGACGCAGACCACGTTCCCGTGCCGCATTTCGGAATTGTTTTGCCGATGGACGAATTCAAAACGCTCGCCGAAAAACTGCAATCGAAAAACGTCGAATTCATTATCAAGCCGAAAATTCGTTTTCAAGGCGAAGTTGGCGAACAGGCGACGATGTTTTTTCTCGATCCGAGCGGCAACGCGCTCGAATTCAAAGCGTTCGCCGATTTTTCGCAGGTTTTCGCCAAATAATTTATGAAAATTAAATTGCTCGTTTTGGTCGTTTCGCTTGTTTTTCCCGTTTTAATTCAAGCGCAAAAACCGCAAAGATTCATCGCCGTGACGATTGACGATTTGCCGGTTGTTTCGACGCGAAAAGATTTGAAAACGCGCCGTGAAATCACGACGAAATTATTAAATCACATTACGAAAGCGAAAGTTCCGGCAATCGGTTTCGTTAACGAAAACAAACTTTATACAAATGATGTGCGCGACGAAGCGCAGGTTGATTTGCTGCGGCAGTGGCTCGACGCCGGTTTGGAACTCGGCAATCACACTTTTTCGCATATGAGTTTGCACGACAATTCTCTGGAAAAATACAAAGCCGACATTTTGCGAGGCGAAATCGTTACCAGAGAAATATCAAAAGCGAAACGGAAACCGCTGCGCTTTTTTCGTCATCCGTATTTGTGGACGGGTTTGAGTCTGGAAATCAAAAACGACTTGAACGCGTTTTTGTCAGCACACGATTACACAATTGCGCCCGTGACGATTGACAATGCGGACTGGATTTTTGCCAGCGCTTACGACAAATCTTTCGACAAAAAAGACGAGAAATTAATGCAGCAAATCGGCGCGGCGTATGTTCCTTATCTCGAAAGCAAAGTTGATTATTGGGAACGCCAGTCGGTTAAATTATTTGACCGCGAAATCAAACAAACTCTTTTACTTCATGCCAATTTCATCAATTCGGATTATTTTGACGACATCGCACGAATGCTGAAAAAACGCGGCTATAAATTTATTACTCTGGAAGAAGCGTTAAAAGACGAGGCTTATAAATTGCCCGACAATTTCGTCCGGCGCAACGGCATTTCGTGGCTGCATCGCTGGGCGATTGATAAAGGCAAGGGAAATGTTTTGCCCGACGAGCCGAAAACGCAGGATTTCGTGTTGAAAGCGGCAGGCATTGAATCCGAGTAGATTTGAAAATTGCGAATAAAACGAGTAACGAATGAAAAAAGCTGAAATCGTCATCATCGGCGGCGGTGTGGTCGGCGCGAGCGTCGCTTATCATTTGACGATGCGCGGCGCGAAAGATGTTTTGATTTTAGAAAGCGAAAGCGAGCAGGGAAGCGGCTCGACTGGCAAAGCGACCGGCGGCATTCGCGCTCAGTTTGAAACCGACATCAACATCAAAATGTCGCTTTATTCGCTCGACTTTTTCGTCAATTCCGATTTCGACTGCGGTTATGAACCGCGCGGATATTTGTTTTTCGGAACGGACGAAAATCAGTTTGAATATTTGCGGCGCAACGTTGAAAAGCAAAAATCGCTCGGCGTCAAAGACGTTGAAATCGTGGACAGGCAAACGATTTCAGAAATTTGTCCGGGCTTGAACGTCGCAGACATCATCGGGGGAACTTTCGGCGCGCGTGACGGTTTTATTAATCCGCTCGCCGTAATGAACGGTTTTACGGAAAAAGCAATCGAAAATGGCGCGAAAATCGAATTTGAAACACGCGTTCTCTCAATCGAGACCGCGAACGGAAAAATTTGCGCCGTCGCAACTAACAAAGGCAGAATCGAATGCGAAAAAGTGGTCGTTTGTACAGGCGCGCGGGCGCGGGAATTAGCGCGAACCGCCGGAATTGATTTGCCGGTCGTGCCTCAAAAACGTCAACTCGTTTGGGCGCGCGGCAAAAACGATTTGCCGAAAAATCTGCCGATGGTGATTGATCTGGGAAGCGGTTTTCATTTTCGTCCTGCGAGAGATTTCAAAGATTCTACTAACACCTGCGATATTCCGAACGAGATTTTTTTCGCCTATCCCGACGCGAACGAAAAGCCTTCGTTCGACACGAATTTTGATCGTTCGTTCATCGAAAAAGTTTACGAACGCGCAAAACATCGCGCCGCGTTTCTTTACGAAACGACGCCGATTCTCGAAAAATGCCGCGCCGGACTTTACGAAAACACGCCCGATCATCACGCAATTTTGGGCGGCTGCGAAATCGAAAACTTGTATTTCGCCAATGGTTTTTCCGGTCACGGAGTGATGCACTCGCCCGCTACCGGCAGAGTTTTGAGCGAAATTATTCTCGACGGCGAAGCGAGTTTTTTAGATGTTTCGTGTTTGAGTTTGGCGAGGTTCGCAAAAGGGGAATTACTGCACGAAACGGCTTTTATTTGAAATTATGGAAAAAGTTGAATTAGGCTCAATCGGAAAATTAGAGCCGCATCCACTCATTAAACGCAATTCGATGTTGAGCAAGCCTATCCCAATTCCTTTTTTTGACGGATTACAACTTGAGTTTATTTTTGATGGTTATGAAAACGATGAAAATTTTTTCTTTGAGGCTGAAAAAGCAGTGTCAAATTTTTTAGAAAAAAATGATATTGAAAGAATGAAAATTTCTCATTTAGTTTTCAAAAATTATACAGAGTTTATTAATTCTGTTGGTGAAGATGAAGATTTGCCAGAGATAAAAGATAAAGAACAAGTTTGGCAATTCGTTTATCCAGAGAAAATTATTGTCAAACGCCGTCACAGACGAGATAAAGATATTTACCTTCAAATTCATTGCAATTGTGAATGGGAAATAGAACACGGTTTGCAGCTTGTTTTTAAACAAGGATTAAAATTGACCAGAGTTAGCTATATTGACGGACATTCAACCGAAGCAGATGCTTATGATAAACCTGATTCAGATGACGAACTGCTTTCAAAGTTCTAATATCAAAATATGAAAACAGCTATCATTCATCACCCGATTTATCAAAAACACGTCACGCCGCCCGGACACCCGGAAACGCCGCGTCGTTATGAAGTCGTGATGAACGCGCTCAAAAACGATCAGAAATTGTGGTCAAGTTTAACGGAAATTACGCCGGAAAAAGCGGCGAAAGGATTGATTCAAGCCGCGCACACGCCTTTGCATTACAAAAAAATCGAAGCGGCGTTCGGCGAAGGCGTAGAATATTTAGACGCTGATACCTTTGTTTCGATGCATTCGTTTGAAGCCGCGCTTTACGGCGCGGGCGGCGCGTGTCGGGCGATTGACGCGGTGATGACAGGCGAGGCGGACAACGCTTTTGTCGCTAGTCGTCCGCCGGGACATCACGCGACCGGCGAACACGCGATGGGTTTTTGTTTATTTAATAACGTCGCCATTGCCGCGCGTTACGCGCAGAATAAATATCCGGAAATCGAGCGCGTTGCGATTGTTGATTGGGACGTGCATCACGGCAACGGAACGCAGGGAATTTTCTTTGACGATCCGAGCGTTTTTTTCTTTTCGCAGCATCAATATCCTTGGTATCCGGGAACGGGAAGCCGCGGCGAAACCGGATTCGGGCGCGGCAAAGGCTACACGCTCAATTCTCCGGTCAAAGCGCGAACGAAAGCGTCGGAGCAAAAACGAATGTTTGAAAACGCGATCGGCGACATTAATCATAATTTCAAGCCGGATTTCATTATCATTTCCGCCGGTTTCGACGCGCACATCAGCGACCCGCTCGGTCAATTGCTTTTGGAAGACAGGGATTTTGTTTCGATGACGAAGACCGTGAAAAACTGGGCGGACGAAGTTTGCCGCGGGCGGGTTATCTCGTGTCTCGAAGGCGGTTATAATCTCGACACTCTCGGCGAATCGGTAGCGAGCCACGTCGCCGAACTCGCTCGCGGATAAACGGTTGCGAATTTCGCCGGATTTTGTGATAAACTTTTCGACACTCGCCCTTGAACGGAAAACTTTAAAACAGGAGAAAAACGATGCCGGATATTGAAATCCCGTGTGTGCAGTGCAAAGACATTTTTATTTTCACGGAAAAAGAGCAGGATATTTTTTACCAGCGCAATATGATGGCGCCGCAAAGATGCGCCAAATGCCGCTCGAAAAAAGCGGCGGCGGGTGACGACGCGCCGAAGCGTTTTGAAATCGTCTGCGACAACTGCGGCAAACACGACCACGTTCCGTTCCAGCCGAAAGTCGGGCGCACAGTTTTGTGCCGCGAATGTCATAATGCTAATAAATCGAGAGTCAGATTTGCTTGAATAATAGTGGTAAACGGTAAGTGGAAAGTGGTAAGTAGATGGAAAATGCTTTTCACTTTTAACTTACCATTTACCACTTTCCACTAATTTTTATGTCTTTTGAAACCGTAAAATACGATTTGCAGGAAAACGTCGCGGTGATTTCTTTTAATCGCCCGGAAGCGCTAAACGCGCTGTCGCTGCAATTGACTTTAGATTTGCGCGCCGCGATAGAAAAAGCTGTCGCGGAAAGCGCCCGCGCGGTCGTTTTGACCGGCGAAGGACGCGCCTTTTGTTCGGGCGGCGATTTGCGCGAAATGCAGACTATGTGGCAAAAAGAAGGGCGCATCGAAGCGTTTTTGGAAGAACCTTTGCGCGCATTGCACGACGTTATTTTGTTGATTAGAGAAACGCCGATTCCGTTTATCGCCGCCGTTCAGGGCGTTTGCGCCGGCGCGGGAACGAATTTCGCGCTCGCCTGCGACATCGTTTTCGCAGCTGACAACGCCAGTTTTAATGAAGCGTTTGTTCGCATCGGTCTTTCGCCTGATTGCGGCGGCTCGTTTTTTCTGCCGCGTGTCATCGGCGAAAAACTGGCGGCTGAACTTTTTATGACCGGCGAAACGGTTTCCGCCGAACGCGCCGCGCAATTCGGCATGATTAATCGCGTCACGACAGCAGACAGCCTGATGACCGAAGCGCTTTTGATGGCGCGCAAACTCGCTGCCGCGCCGACCGCATCAATCGGCAGAATCAAACAAATGCTCAACGCGTCATTTTCCAACGATTTGCGTTCGCAGCTCGCTTTAGAACACGAAATGCAAATCGAATCGGGCAAAGCGAATGATTTTAAAGAAGGCGTTCAGGCATTTTTTGAAAAACGGCAGCCGAATTTTACCGGAACTTGAAAATTTAAACATTTTGTATGACGAAGCCGTTAGGATTTCAAGCCTGACGGCTTTTTTTAGTTTAGTTGGCAGGAAGTTGCAGGAAGTTGACAGACAGTTCCAGATAGTTTGAAGAAAAGAACAACCGTCTTTTACTTTCTGGCACTATCCGGAACTTCCTGCAACTTCCTGTCAACTTCCAGATTTTTATGAGTTTAACTTACGGACAATTATTAAAAGGCAATCGCAATTTCCGCAATCTGCTTTGGGGACAGTTTGTGTCGGAAATGGGCAACTGGTTTAATTTTATCGCGGCTTTGGGCTTGGTGCGCGTCGTTTCGGAAACGTCGCCGAAAGCGGCGGGCATTTTGTTCGTCTGCCGACTTTTGCCGTTCGCTTTTGTTTCGCCGATTGCCGGCACATTTGTTGACCGTTTTTCGCGGCGGCAAGTGATGATTTGGACGGATTTGATTCGCGTCGCCGTCGCGCTGATGTTTTTGCTTGTCACGAGCGCGGAAAATCTTTGGATAGCGTATTTAGCAACCATTTTGCTTTCGACGTTCGGCGCGTTTTTTGAAGGCGCGAAAAATGCGACGACGCCTAACTTAACCGGCAAAGAAGGTTTACTGGCGGGAACGGCTTTGATGTTCTCGACGCGCTTTTTGCTGATGGCAATCGGCTCGGCGCTCGGCGGCTGGGCGGCGGCGATTTTCGGTTACGAAGTCGCTTTTATCATCAACGCGGCTTCGTTTGCAATTTCGGCGTTTTCCGTCTGGCTGATTCCCGAAGAAGCGACCAGAGAACAGGACAATTACGAATTACGAATGACGAGTGACGATTCGGGCAAAAAATTACGTCCGTCGTTTATTTCTGAATTAAAAGAAGGCTTGCATTACACGGTTAAAAATCATTTCGCTTTAACGATTTTGATTATGAACGTTATCTGGGCGACCGGCGGCGGCGCGATTAATGTCGTGTTCGAGCGAATGGGCGGCGTTTATTTTGCCGAAACCGAGAAATGGAATCCCGACGTCGCCGTCGCGCTGCTGTGGACTGCGGGCGGTTTCGGCTTGTTCGCGGGAATGCTCGTCGCGCGTCGCGTTGCCGGTATTCTCGACCGCCGAAATAATCACAGTTGGTTTATCGGCTGGGCTTTAATCGTTCACGGCGTTTTGTTCGCCGCTGCCGGTTATATGCCGAATTTATGGCTGTTCGCGTTTTTTACCTTCATTTCGCGCGCGATTGTCGGCGTCGAATATGCGGTGCAGGAAACCATTTTTCAAAAAAATTTACCTGATTATATTCGCGGGCGCATCGCGACTTTAGATCGCGGCGCGGAATTGACGATTTTCGGGTTGTCGAGTTATCTGGCGAGCTTGGCGATCTACGAAATTTCGCCGCAATTTTTGACCGTCATTTCCGGTATTTTATCGGCGAGCGCGGGCGTGGTCTGGTTTTTGCGGCAGAGGAAATCGGATTTCGAGTATCGAATTTCGGAATCGAAATTCGAAGTGTCTTGAACAGGAAAAAGAAACTGATTCAACCTAGAATATATTTTAGGTTGAATCAGTTTCTTAAAATATAAAAAATCTAAAAAATCAAGCCGTAATTATCACCGCTTTCGTTCCGGTCAATTCCGAAAAATCCTTTGTAAAAACCGTGTCCACGCGGCGGACGCGACCGACGGTTTCGACGAGTTCGGCGGTTGATATGAAACCATCCTCGACGTGCGCGATTGCCCACGCGCCGATGTGCGAAGCCGTTCGCAAAGTTTCCTCCAAAAGTCGCAGATACTGGGATTTTGTTTCAATCAAAGTGCCGAGCCGTCCGGCTTGACGCAATTCCAGATCAGTCCAGAAATGATCGCCGCCGCGCAGATATTCTTCGCGCCACGCTGCACGTCCCAAATAACTTTTTTGCGTCAAATTGTGCGCGCGGGGAAGTCGGAGAAACATCAAATCGGTGTGCGCTTCAGCGAGAAAATCGTTGCCGTTTTTGTTCCAGCACTGATTGTTTTGTCCGTTGTCCACCGGCGAAGGCACGACAGACCATAAACGGCGGAACACTTTCGATAGCGGCTGGCGAAGTTCGAGCGTGTCATCTGTAAAAGACAGTGCGTAATCACCGACTCCGAGCGCAATCGTCGTGGCGATGGCTCGCGCGACCGGCGAGCCGAGACACTCAATGTTATTGTGAACATTGTCGAACCACCACGCGTCGGTTTCGCCGAACCAATTTCTCAGAGCTTGATTATTAAGCCGAAAACGCGGCACATAGGCGTCTTCTAAGACCGCTTCTACTTCGTGTTCGGAAAGCATTTTGCCGTTATTTTCGATGTTGGCGACCGCTTTTGTCCAACCGGCTAGCGTTAAATCGTTTGCCAGTACGCACGCATTCCAGCGTTTAAGATATGTGCCGATGCCGGCGTCCGGCGTAAACGGAAGCGCAGCCGAAGCGAATTTCAGACGTCGCAGAACGTTCAGTTCAAATGCGAGCCAGCCTTTCGGCGCGATGTTTGTTTGATTAAACATAGTGTTTAATGACGAATTTCAAATTACGAATTACGAATTAATCTTTTGCTCGTCAGCTTGACGCTCGGCGATTTGAGATTCGCTGATTGATTGATTTTGAAACGGATGATTATCAACCTGCTGTTCGCTGATTGGCGATTCACTGATTGATTGTTCGTTTCTGACCCCTTCGTTTGTATCTTGACGTTCGTTTATTTGCGGTTCAGCGATTTGCAGTTCATCTGCTTGCGGAGCTTTTATTTCCGGTTCGTCAATAGGTCGTTCTTCCGGCAGTTTATCACCTATTTGCTCCTTTGATTCGTAATTCGTAATTCGTGATTCGTAATTGTCACTGTTCAATAATAGAAAATACTTGACGATTCTCGGATCGAACTCGATTCCTGCCCATTCGATTAAATAACGTTTGGCTTCAGCGGCGGAAATCGCCGCGCGATGCGGGCGCGCTGCGGTCATTGAGGCATATGTGTCAGCGACGCGCAGAATGCGGGCGGCGAGCGGAATTTGTTCGCCGACAAGAGCGTCCGGATAACCGCCGCCGTTCCACCATTCGTGATGCCAGCGGACGAGTAGTTGAACGGCGCGGCTCAGACCGCGTTTTGCCGCCTCCTGTTCGCCGATAACGGTGTGGCGCTGCATGTCAACGCGCTCTTCGTCACGCAGAACACGATTGGCTTTGATGTAATCGCGGTTCATCATCAACTCGCCCGCGTCATGAACGAGAGCGGCTTGACCGAGCGCCTGGCTGTCGTGCGCTGCGAAATTGAATTTTTGAGCGAGCGCGTCGGCGATTATCGCCACGCGTCTTCCATGCGGCTGCGCGTAACCTTCAAATTCGTCTATCGCGGCGGAAATCGTCAACAGATGGTCTTCATATCTGGCTTCCTGAGCGTTAATACTGTTCATAAATTAAAGTTCAAGATTCAAGATTCAAGATTCAAGATTCAAAGTTTAAAGTCTAGGATTCAAGTCTAAAACTTTGAATCTTTGAATCTTAAACTTTCAATTTTGAATCTTAAACTTTCAATCTCGAACGCTTGAAAACATTTAACTATTTATTTCGCAAACTGTCGAGCAGAACACGCGCGTCGCGGTTATGCGGGAAAATGTCTAGAAGTCGGTTAAGTTCGCCTTCGGCGCGTTTGAGCAAATTATACTGCACGAAAAATTCGGCAAGCAAAAAGCGGAACGTCGCGTTTTCGCCGTCAAGTTTAATCGCCGTCTGCATTTCCGATTCGGCTTTGAAACGCTGCGTTTCATCAGCGGCAAGCGCTTTGCCGTAATAGGCGTGAAAACGGGCGACGTTCGGCGCGAGATGAACGGCGCGCGCCAGAAACGGCAGCGCTTCGTCGTAGTTTTCGTCCATCAAATGGCTGAATCCGATTTCAAAATTTTCGGTCGCCATATCGGTTTGTTTCTGTTCGCTGACTTCCGCGACGCTCGCACTCGCCGTTTTCTCCTTCTGCGCGAGTTCTTTGCGTATTTTGAAATCGTAAGTGCGGCGCGAATCTTCGTGTTTCAGCGTTTCATAAGCCTGAGCGATTTTTGAAAAAGCGTTTTGAATGCGTTTGTGCTGGGCGTCGTCGGTTTTTTTATAAAAACGGTCAGGGTGAAACTGCTTTGCTAAATTGAAATAAGACAGTTTGATATCGGCAACCGCCGATTTTGCTTCGACTGCTAAAATATCGTAATAATTATCAGTTGCTTCGATGCGCGCCAAATATTCTTCGAGCGTAACCTCTTTTTTAACTTCCGCCTGCGTTTCTTTTGGCGCTTCGCCCGGCGTTTCGATTCTGCCGAGCGTTTCTTTTTGTGTTCTTGCAACCGGCGCGGTTTCCACCGGTTTCGGTGCCGGCTGAAATTCGACGGCTTCTTTTTTACGGGCGAGACGCGCCGACAAAATAGTGTTGACGCGATGTTCGGTGAAAACCGAATTCCAGTTGCGGCGAATCAAAAAACCGCCGAGCCACAAAGCGTAAAGCGTCTGCAAAGTCGGCGTTTCGGGCAGCGCGCTGGTTTGCAGCGCCTGATCGACGGTCAATTCCGAATCGGCAAATCTCGATAAAACAAATGCTTCATGCGGTTGAAGCGCCGACGAAGCGTTGAGCGTGCCGCAAACCGTAAAATTTTCCTTAACGCTGCGAAAACGACGGAAAACTTCTTCGCCGCTCAATCGCCGCGCGTATTCGACGAGAATGCCCGGAAGTGAAACCGGAATTCTAATGCCGTCGCGGATTTTGACGAGCGGGCTGAAAGTCCATTCGCCGTTTTGCCAGTCGAGCGCGTCGCGCAGAATATTTTCGATTTGAGCGGAAAAAAGCCGTTCAATTTCCGCTTCGCTGAAAAGATTTTTTTCGCGCAAAATTTTGGCGAACTCCAAATCATTGGCGTAACAAGGATGTTCGGCAAGGATTTGCTTATCAATCTTTCCGGCACGCAGAAGCATCTCGAAAATTCGCGCCGAACGGGCGTTGGAAACGGCGAAAACGATTTCGCCGTATTTGAAGTAAATAACCGTTTTATTCGTTTCGCGCTGAAGCCGCAGCGAACCGTCGAGCTGCGTTTGCCGCAATTCCACAAGCAGTTCGGCGAGCGGCGAACGCTGAAAACTTCCTTGCAATTCGAGATTGTTCGGTGCAGTCATTGAAAGAAAAATGAGAAAAAAACTGGGAATAAATCAGGGTTCAAAAGGAGTGATTGAAGTTCAATCGGATTTATAATAACAAATCACGCACAAAAATGTGAATTAATTTTCGCCTGTTTCGATTAACAAACGGTGTTTGACAGTTTATTATTTCATCAACGCGAAAGAACGAAAAACGAAAATGCTTTACGATTTTACTTTAAGCGGCGAGCGAGCGCGTTTGTGGCAGCGCGTCGGCGAAAGTTACGAACACGTTTTAATGAAGGCGCTCGGTTACGCGATGTTCGTCAGCATCTATCCAAACTTGGAAATCGAAACGAAAATCGGGCTTCGCTACAAACCGGATTTGATCGCGCATAAGGGAAACGGCGAATACGAATTCTGGGGCGAATGCGGACAGAACTCAATTCGCAAAACGCATTGGATTTTGAAACACACGCGCACGAAAAAGCTCGTGCTCTTCAAAATCGGGCAAAACAACGAATCATTGATCAAACAATTACGCGCGGAAATTCCTCAGAAATACCGCGCTGACGGGAAACTCGTGTTGATAAATTTCGTTTCCGATATTGTCAATTTGACAGCCTCGCGGCAAATTGCGAAAGTTTCAGCAGATTGGTTCGAGGAATTTATTATTTAGAAGATATTTGGAAAATTGCAGAGAAATGACTGAAAAAAATATCGAAATACGCGAAGTTTCGACCGTTGAGGAATTGCAGAGCTGCGTTGATTTGCAGCGCTCGGTTTTCGCCACGCCGGATTTGGAAAATTCGCCGGTGCGCCATTTGATCGTGACGAAAGCGGCGGGCGGTTTCACGCTCGCCGCTTTCGATGGTGCGAAAATGGTCGGATTTGTTTTGTCCGTTCCGATGTTCAAAGGCGCTGAACGCGCGTTTTATTCGCATATGACCGCCGTGGACAAAAATTATCAAAACTACGGCATCGGCGCGAAGTTGAAATGGGCGCAGCGCGAAAGAGCTTTGCAGGAAGGCGTCAACTATATCAAATGGACTTTTCAGCCGGTGCAGGCGCGCAACGCTTTTTTTAATCTGGAACGTCTCGGCGCGACTATCAAAGCTTACGCCGCGAATTTTTACGGCACGGATTATTCGACATCAGCCGAACAAGACAGCGTGCAAGGCGTAGACAGCGACCGACTTTTCGCCGACTGGCAGCTCGATTCGCCAAAAGTCGTCGCGCTTTCCAAAAAAGAAAAGTATGAAGAAACCGATGAAATCGTGAAAACAATAGAAATTCCCAACGAATGGAACGAATTAGTCGTCGCCGATACGGCAAAAGCAATTGCCGAACAGGAAAGAATCAAACGCGAATTTCAAACAGCATTCGACGAAAACTTGATTGCTAAAGGCTTCGAACGAAACGAAACGAATCCGAAATATTTGCTCTTTCAAGATTCCAAAGTAACAAACAGATAATTTTATGAATCTTTCCGAACTCGCCGGACAGCCATTAGAAACCGAAATCGAGTATTTACGCAGTGAAATTGAGCGGCACAACGAACTTTATTATCAAAAAGCCGCGCCGGAAATCGCCGACGCCGAATTCGATGCTCTTTTAGCCAGATTGAAACAGCTCGAAGCGGAAAATCCCGATTTAATCACGCCCGACTCGCCGACGCAGCGAGTCGGCGGACGCGCCGAAGGTTTCAAGCCATTCGTGCATCGCGTTCCGCTGATGAGTTTGGATAATTCGTATGATTTGGACGATTTGAAAGCGTTTGATGAGCGTTGCCGGAAACTCGCTGATGGACGCGCGTTCGATTACGTCGCGGAACTGAAAATTGACGGGTTATCCGTCGCGCTGCATTACGAAAACGGCGTTCTCGCCGCCGGAGCGACGCGCGGCGACGGATTCACCGGCGACGACGTTTTCAGCAACGTCAAAACGATTCGCACGATTCCGCTTCGCTTAAAAGCAGATTTTCCCGAACAAATCGAGATTCGCGGCGAAGTTTTTATGGCGCGTTCGGTTTTTCAAAAAATCAACGCCGAACTCGAAATGCAGGGCGAAAAGGTTTTCGCTAACCCGCGCAATTTCGCCGCCGGAACGCTGCGCCAACTCGACGCGTCAATCGTCGCCTCGCGCCGTTTGGATATGTTTCCTTATGATTTGCTCGCCGGAAATCAAAAAGCGTTTCCGACGCACTGGGCGATTTTCGAGTGGCTCGAAGCGAAAGGTTTTAACGTCAATCCGAACCGCGCCTTGTGCGCGAATTTTGACGAACTGACCGAATTTATTGGAAAGATGCAGGAGAAACGCGACGCGCTTGATTACGACATTGACGGCGTGGTCGTCAAAGTCAATCAAACGCAATTGCAGCAGGAATTCGGCGCGACGACCAAAGCGCCGCGCTGGGCAATCGCTTACAAATATCCGGCGATGCAGGCGACGACCAGATTAAATGAAATAAACATTCAGGTCGGACGAACGGGCGCGTTGACGCCGGTCGCGTATCTCGAACCTGTCACGCTTGCCGGAACGGTTGTCGCGCGTGCGTCTCTGCACAACGAAGACGAAATAAAAAGATTAAATATCAAGCTCGGCGACTACGTTTTGATCGAAAAATCTGGTGAAATTATCCCACAGGTTTTGCAAGTCATCGAAGCGCGCAGAACGGGAAGCGAAATTGATTACGAATTTCCGAAAACTTGTCCGGTTTGCGGTTTCGCCGCAGCGCGTCCCGAAGGCGAAGCCGTGACGCGCTGTACGAATTCCGATTGTCCGGCGAAGGTCAAAGCGAGAATTTTATATTTTGCCGCCCGTAAAGCAATGGACATTGAAGGTTTGGGCACGGTTTTAGTCGAAAAACTCGTTGATCTGGGAATTGTCAAAACCGTCGCCGACATTTATTCCCTAAATCTCGCGCAAATCGCCGAACTCGAACGAATGGCGGAAAAGAGCGCGACGAATTTGATGAATCAAATCGAAGCCTCGAAAACGCGCGGTTTGCAGCGTCTGCTTTACGGCATAGATATTCGCCACGTCGGCGAGCGATACGCGAAAATTCTGGCGAATCATTATCGCTCGATTGATAAACTCGCCGCCGCAACCGTCGAAGAACTCGACGCGATTCACGAAATCGGCTCGACCGTCGCCGTTTCGGTTTTTAATTTTTTCCAAAACCCGCGCAACATCGAAACTATCGAAAGATTAAAAGCGGCGGGCGTTGTAATGGAAATTGACGAAGCCGATTCGGCAAGTTTCGACGAAAACTTCGCCGGAAAAACATTCGTTTTAACCGGAAAATTAGAACAATTCACGCGCGACGAAGCCGCCAAACTTATCGAACAGCGCGGCGGACGCGTTTCATCATCGGTCAGCAAAAAAACCGATTACGTCGTCGCGGGCGAAGACGCTGGTTCAAAACTGACGAAAGCCGAAAGTTTGGGCGTGAAGGTTCTGAGCGAAAATGAGTTCGGGGAAATGATTGGTTGATAAATATAGAAAAATGTATAATTTTCCTGGCGCAAATTTTATTTAAAGCGAGGCGTTCGATGATTGAAACTATAGAAAAAACTGAAAATAAAACAGACGAATTGAAAACGGTCAGCGTTGAAAAAGATACTTGGATTTTGGAACTTCCCGCCGAAATCTGCCGGCAAGAAGGCTTTGCTGAAGGAACGTTTGTTAGTTTAACAATCAAAAACAGCGGAATTCAGGCAAGTTTTATCAAACCGCCGTCGCAGAAAGTTCAGGAGATTTCCAAAAAATTACTTGAGAAGAATCGTAAACTTTACGAGGAAATGAAAAAAATTGGCGACTGAAAATGTGATTTACCTTGAATTCGACGACGCGTTTTGGCTTCATCTGGATTTGATGAAAGATTGGAATGAAACTCGTTACGGTGTAGATCACAGAAGTTTAGTCGAGTCCGCTTTAGCGCGACCGAAACACGCGGCAGTTTATGAAAACGCGGATATAATTCGTCAAGCCGCGACGCTTTGTTTTGGGCTGATAAAAAATCATCCCTGGCTCGGCGGAAACAAGCGCACGGCGGCGCATTTAACCGAAGTATTTCTGGAAATAAATGGTTTTTCGCTCGAATATCAAATCAGCGAAATGGTCGAATTGGTTTTAGCCGTCGAATCGGACGCTTGGAAAATTGACGAGATTGAAAATTGGCTGCGAACGAGAATCAAAAAATCGGAGAAATAAAAATGTTTGAAAATGCTTGGCTTAATTTTTTCGGCTTATTTTTTATCGTGATATTTATCGGACTTGTCATAAATTGGCGCATCAGCAAAAATGCAACCTTGCTCCGAAAAAATTACAATCGTCTGGCTTTGGTTTTAATTTTACAAGGATTGTTTATTTATGGGTTGATTTTATTACTTCCGAATGCTCCGCGTTTTCGTTCGATTAGTTCAAATGGAAATATGACTTTGACAGAGATTCATGACCAGTTGGAAGACCAGAATGAATTTTTGATTGAAGTTGAAAAAAACATTAATGAAACACGCAGAATTTTGTATTCGACTCTTATGTTTATGGGCTTTTGTTTTCCCGCAACAATATACGGTTTCACAAAAGTATTCATCAACGAGTTAGAAAAAGAAAAAGCGGAAAATTAAAGATCCTGATTGACAGTATAAAATTTTTATAAATTTATGAACAATCTTTTTAACGCAAATTTAGCCGAAGTTGATTCAATCGTCGCGGGTGCGATCAGCGATGAAACGAATCGGCAGGCAAACGGACTCGAATTGATCGCGTCGGAAAATTTCGTGTCGGAAGCGGTTTTGCAGGCGATGGGTTCGGTTTTTACGAACAAATACGCCGAAGGTTATCCGAAAAAGCGTTATTACGGCGGCTGCGAGTTTGCCGATGTCGTCGAGCAATTAGCGATTAACCGAGCGAAGGAAATTTTCGGCGCGGAACACGCGAACGTACAGCCGCATTCGGGCGCGCAAGCGAATATGTCGGTTTTTCTGGCTTCGTTAAATCACGGCGATAAAATTCTCGGAATGAATCTGTCGCACGGCGGGCATTTGACGCACGGGCATCCGATGAATTTTTCGGGGATTAATTACGAAGTTTCCGATTACGGCGTTTCAAAGGAAACTGAGACGATTGATTATGACGAATTACAGCGCATTGCTGAAGAAAAACGCCCGAAAATGATCATTTGCGGCGCGTCGGCTTATCCGCGGACGATTGATTTTCAGAGAATTGCGGAAATCGCCAAATCGGTCGGCGCGATTGTTTTCGCTGACATCGCGCACATCGCCGGACTCGTTGCTGTCGGACTTCATCCGTCGCCGGTTCCGCATTGCGAATTCGTGACAACGACAACTCATAAAACTTTGCGCGGACCGCGCGGCGGTTTGATTTTGTGCCGGGAAGAATCGGCAAAGGCGATTGATAAAGCCGTATTTCCGGGCGTGCAGGGCGGACCTCTCGTTCACATCATCGCGGCAAAAGCCGTCGCGTTCGGCGAAGCTCTGCGCGAAGATTTCAAAGCGTATCAACAGCAAGTTTTGGATAACGCGAAAGTGTTAGCGGAAACTTTACAGACTGAAGGCTTACGAATAGTTTCCGGCGGAACGGACAATCATTTAATGCTTGTTGATGTTTTTCAGGACGGGAAGGGAATTACCGGAAAAGTCGCCGAAAAAGCGCTCGACGCGGTTCACATAACGGTTAATAAAAACACGATTCCGTTCGATACGAATTCGCCGTTTACGGCTTCGGGCATTCGTTTAGGAACTCCCGCACTGACGACTCGCGGAATGAAAGAAGCGGAAATGCGGCAAATCGGGAAATTGATTGCCGATATTATCCGCGAACCGGAATCTGAAATCGTACAAACGCAAGTTAAACGCGATGTCGCCGAAATCGCGGCGCGCTTTCCGCTTTACGCGCACCGTGCGAATGGTGAAAAAAGCGAAACTATTTCAGCCAGTTAAAAAAAGTAAAGTAGCTGATGCAAAAAACGGCTTGAAATATTTTTGCTGAAATTATGCGCAAAACTTTTTCTTACAGAGATGAAAATTCCGATAAGTTTTGGACTGTTGACGTTGAAGGAAAAACGTTAACCGTAATTTTTGGCAAAACAGGCACAGCCGGAAGAACGAATATCAAAGAGTTTGAAAGTAACGCAGACGCGCAAAAGGAAGTTGACAAACTGATTAAAGAAAAAACTCGGAAAGGTTATATTGAAATTTTCGGCGGCGAACAAAACAACACTGATTTCGGCATATTGGAATTCTGGAATTTGATTGAAAGATCGAAGCGAAAAGCCACCGGAGATGTTAATGAGCAAGTCGAGATTTTAACCGAAATTTTAACGGAAAGACCTGTCGCGGACATTATCGAGTTTGGAAGAATTCTTAATTATTACCACGCATTGTCATACACATCAGAGTTGTGGGCGGCGGCTTATATTATTCAGGGCGGTTGTTCCGATGATGCCTTTGATTATTTTCGCGCCTGGATAATCGCGCAAGGCAGGGAAGTTTTTGACAATGCTTTGGAAAATCCTGAATCTCTCGCGAAATTAATCAATGTTGAGGAAGCCGAAGAAACTGATGCGGAAAGTTTACTTTATGTCTCTCAGGAAGCATACAAATCTAAAACCGGCGGAGATATAGACGAATTTTCAGACCGAGAAGGATTTGCTAAATTTCCTGAAATTGAATTTGATTGGAAAGAAGATGACGGCAGTTTAGAAAGAAAGTTTCCTAAACTTTACGTGAAATTTACTTGAATATGAGCAATTTATCCGACATCGGCTTTCCGGTGCAGAGTGAACAGGATGTTAACGGTTTGATCGAAGATTTGCTGGGCGTCGTCAAACCGACTCGCTGCAAACAGGGCGCGTATTACATTTACGCCGACGCTTCCGGCGCGGAGATGTATTTGCAGGGGAATGCGGGCGATGAATTAATCGGTTTTAATCCGCATTACGCGGGAGCAAGTCGGCGAACTGTTTGTTTGACTGCAATGATAGAACGGGATTCTTCGGAACTTGACGGCGGTTTTCACGTTTGGGCGAATCCGTCGGATGCGGGCGAACCGGAATCCGGCGATTACCCGTTTGTTTTCGACGCGCCGGATTTTCGCGTTTATACGAATTCGCAATTTCCGCGAGTGTGCGACGTTCAATTAACGGCGTTCGCGTCGAATGATTTCAAGATTTACCCGAGCGAAACGGATTATTACGATTCGCAAACTGACGAACCGAAATTCACGACAAAATCTTTCGTTCCGAGCGCGCTTTTCGGCGCGGTCGAAAACGCCGACGAGCCGCCGCGTCCGATTGGAATGTTCACAGGCGAGATCAAAGCGTTCGAATTGAAGCGCAACGAGCGAACAAAAGCAAATTTCTACTGGTTTTTGGTGGAAACTCTGGGCGGCGAAGTTGATGTCGTCGCCGACCCGAAATTGATTACGGGCGAGCCGCAAATTGGCGGCATTGTCAGCGGGCAGTTCTGGCTTTCAGGTAGATTAATCGAAAATCAGTAACGATTAAACAACTGAATTTTACGAAAAAAAGATTGGCGCGGTTTTTTATGACGCGCGCCAATCTTTTTTAATTTATTTTTTGAAAACCGACGAAGCGTTATTCGCCGCCGTCGAGTTCGAGTTGTTCTAAAATCTGTCGCGCTTCTTCCGAATCATATTCAAATGCCTGCTGTTCAAGCGCGCTGATGGCGATTTCGCCGTAAATCGGGTCATCGAGAATCGGCAGAATCGCCGAAGAAGGCATCAAAGCAAGCGTTTCAAAGGCGACGGCGCGGATTTGCGCCGATTCGGTTTGACGAGCAATTTCGGCGATTTCTCCGGCGGAGAAACGCTGCGCCAGCAAGTCAGCGAGACGATCGAAGCGGTTATAATCGTTTTGTTTTAGGAGCCGTTCGGCAAGCTGAATAAAAATTTCCGCCGATTTGGTCTGCGCTTCGAGAACGCGAACGCAGGTTTCGGCGAGCTGTTTGATTTCAGCGATTTTCTCTGCATCTTTGCGGATTTCGGCGTCTTTCGCCTGCTCGTCGAGAGCGGACAGAAGACGACTGAGTTCCCAGTCAGATTGCGTGTCGTACGAGAAATTTTGCGCGGCGGCGGTCGGCGATGTGCCGGTCGCAAGCGCGCCGACAATCATTTTTTTTGTCATCGGGCGCAAGCCTTCCCAAACTTTTTCAACTCGCGCGCCGTAATTTTTAATCATCATTTCTAACCTTGATAAGTTTGCGCTTGACCGATTTTCTTGTCAAGCAAAGTTTTTGATGCGAACGAAGAGGCGCGAGACAGCACGAAAAATTTCAAGAAAACCTGTTGCGGGAAAATAGAAGAAGAACAGTTATAAAATCTAACTTTTAATATTAAAATAAGCTGGAAAGAGATTTATAACGCGAGATTTTATAAATCTCGCGTTATAAATTTAGTTTTTCGTTTCGCGCAAACGATTTTCCGCTTCGCGCAAAACTTCTTCGCGCGTTTCCGGCTCAATGCCGTTTTCAAAAACTTCGACGAGCGCGAACGGCGTTTCGCTCAAACGCCGCAATTCCCATGTTTCGCCTTGATTTCGCGCTGGACGCGAAAACCACAAACCGTTAATCGGCGCGGAAACCGTTTCCGCGCCGCCGAACAAATCCTGTAAACGGTCAGTCAGATGAACGCGCAGCTCATCTGACAGCAAAACGCGGCGCAGTGTCCAGTCGTGCTTCCGATACAAAGATAAAATTTCCGCAATCGTTTCGGGTTTGATCATTGTCTGCGCCGTATTATTTCGATTTATTTGCCGCGGCAGAATTGGAGTTCGTCCGCATTTTTTCCGCGCCGGGCATGCCGTTGATATTCGGCATCATTATCATACCATTGCCCATTTTGTTCGACGCTTCGGCTTCGATCTGCGACAGACCTTTGCCCGGCGATTGATACGTTCCGGCAAAAAGGTCGCCGACGGCGAGCTTCCAGCCGCCATTTTCCTTGATGAACGGCAAATCTTCCCAGACCGATCTTTGTGAATTGTAAACTTCAACCGCGCCCATATCTCCGCTGACGCGCTCGTCGCGGATTTCCGGCATAGTCGGCGAAAAAGTCGTCGCCGTAAATCCGTTTTCAAAGACTTTATCGAGCGGGTCTTTCTGCCGCTCCGCCTGCGCCTGCGCGAGACCGACGGTTTTTTCGGACATGTGTTTTTTGATTTCAGCGGGTTGTTTGGCTTTGACGTTGTTGTAAATCATTTTATAAGCCTCGGTCGGCGACTGCGCAAGCGGACCGGATTCAGCTGACGAATTCGACGCGGGTTGTTTTTGACAAGCCAGACCGAAAAGGACGAAAGCGAAAACCAGTAGCGCCGCGACGGATTTTTGATTGATTTGAAGTTTCATTTTATTTCTTGCAAAAGATTAGTTGAAAGTGCTTTTTATTCTCTACTTTGTGCTTGTTTTCCTGTTGTTTTCGCGGCTTGCCGCTGAATTTCATCTACAAAGTATAAAGGAAAATAGAAGAAAGTGAAAAAGCGGAAAGCGTTTCGGCACCGAACAGCGGGCGGATTTTAGTCGTTTTTTCTTCGCTTTTAGGGCATAATCGGTTTATTATTCTTGCTGAATATTTATACGAACCAAGGCGAAATTATGAAATACTGTCCAAATTGCCAGACGCGCTACACCGACAATACGCTCAGATTTTGTTTGCAGGACGGAGCGCCGCTCATTGCCGAAGCGGAAGACGCCGGGGCGCCAACCGTTCAACTCGGCGAAACCGAAACGCTCGTCACGCCGCGCGCTGTCGAGCCGTTGCGGTTTGATTTGCCGGAACAAACGCGCCAAGCGCAGGAAAGTCAGCCGGCATTTTCTCCGCCGCCGGAAGCCGCGCCGCCGAAAAAATCTAAAGTTTTGCCCCTCGTTTTACTGACGGCTTTAGTGACGCTTTTGCTGCTCGGCGCAGGTGTGGCGGCATCGTGGATTTACCTGAAAAATAATCGCGCCGACATGACTAAAAATACGGCGGTCAATACGAACAATAAATCGACGGAATCGAACGTCAAGGCAAATTCAAACGTCAAATCTTCGCCCGCGACGGTTGATTTACCGAAAAACGAAAACGCCGCAAACATTTCAAACGGCGCAAATACAGCGCCCGCCGTTAATTTAACGCCGGTTCCGAATGTTGATCGAGAACAAATAAAAGAAGAAGTCGCCGAACGCGTTGACGGCTGGCGAGCATTGACCGAATCGCGCGACCTCAACGATTATATGAAATATTACGCCGATACGGTTGATTATTACAACAAGCGCGGCGCGAGCGCGGCGTCAATCCGTGCCGATAAACAACGCGCTTTCGGCAGTTTCGATTCGATTGAAATGAACATCAGCAATTTAAGCGTGACGCCGGACGCGACCGGTGAACGCGCGACCGCCGTTTTCGATAAGGAATGGGTTTTCGACGGCGAAGAAAAATCTTCGTCCGGCAAAGTCAAATCCGAGATTCAAATGAGAAAAATCAACGGCGAGTGGCGCATTACTTCCGAACGTGATTTGAAGGTTTATTATATTGAATAGCCGAAAAGCGCGAATTAAGAAATAATAATAAATTAAAAGGTGAGGAATAAAGAGTAAGAAAAGTAAAATCAAATTTCGCCTCTTCGTTACATCTTATATTGTTCATTTTCGCTTGTAACTTAAAAACAAAATGCTTAAATTACTTCCAAAGCAATGAAAGTTTGCCCGAAATGTCATTCTTCATATACTGATGAAACCTTGAATTTTTGCCTGACGGACGGCGCACCGCTGATTGACGAAACGGCGATCGGCGAAAGTCAGTCAGCGACTGATTCATGGCAAAACGCCGAAACTATGCGCGACAACCGGGTACATTTTTCGGAAAATTCGTATCTGACAACGCCGCATTCGTCTGCGCCGACGCTGCCGATGATTGATGCGAAAACCGAGAATCTGCCGCGCGCTCAAACTTCCAAAACGAAATTTTATCCGGTAATCGGCGCGTTTTTACTTCTCGCCGCGCTCGGCAGCGGTTTCTGGTGGTTTTCGCAGAATAAAAACCGCGCGGCGATTCCGGCGGCGAATGAGAGCGACAATAATGTGCGAACCGTAAGACCGGCGGCGAATTTGTCGGAAAGCGAACAAGCGAAAATCAAAAGGGAAATCACAGATTTTATCGAATCGTGGCGCAAAACGAACGAAGATCGTGAGATCGAGGCTCACATCGAGCATTATGCCAATACGCTCGACAATTTTTATAAAGAAAGCGGCATCAGCAAAAATCACGTTCGCGCCGACCGCCAGCGCGCTTACGAAGTTTACGATTCGATCAAAATGGAAATTGACAACTTGAAAATCACGCCCGAATCGGAAACTTCGGTAATCGCCGTATTCGATAAATCGTGGACATTCAAAAACGAAAAGAAAACTTCGACCGGTTCGGTCGAGCAGGAACAGCGTTTCGTCAAACAAAACGGCAAATGGCTGATTGTGGGCGAAAAAGACGTGATGGTGCATTTCATCAATAATCGCGTTAATCCGGAAGCGAACGCCGATTCATCGAGTTCCGCAAATCCGACAAGCTCCGCCGCATCGAATTCAAGTTCTGCCAATCAATCTGCCGCGAAAAATTAACGATGAAAGCGCTGCGATTCGAAAATCACGAATTAAAACTAGCTGAAATTCCGCCGCCGAATTCGGAAACGGAAGCACTCGTGCGCGTCCTGAAATCTGGAATCTGCAACACGGATTTGGAAATCGTTCGCGGCTACGCGGGGTTTTCAGGGACAATCGGACATGAATTCGTCGGAATCGTCGAACGCTCCGAAGGTTCGCCCGAATTACACGGGAAACGAGTCGTCGGCGAGATCAACACGGGCTGCGGAAAATGCGAGCTTTGCCGGAGCGGCGACGCGCGGCATTGTTTAAACCGTACGGTTCTCGGCATTCACGGGCGCGACGGTGCGCACGCCGAATTCGTTTCTTTGCCGAGCCTCAATTTGCTCGAAGTTCCCGCCGACGTCACGGACGAACAGGCAGTTTTCGTCGAACCGCTCGCCGCCGCTTATGGAATTACTGAACAAATCGAAATCGCGCCCGAAACTCGCGTCGCTATCGTCGGCGACGGCAAGCTGGGTTTGTTGTGCGCGATGAGCCTCGCGCTCAAAAGCGAGAATGTCTGTTTAATCGGAAAGCATCCGGAAAAACTTTCTGTTGCGGCGCGACGTAATATAGAAACGGTTTTGCTTTCGGACGTATTGAGTTTGCATCGAACTTTTGACGTTGCAATCGAAGCGAGCGGCTCGGAATCGGGTTTTGCGACGGCGCTCGATTTGCTGAAACCGCGCGGGAAATTGGTTTTGAAATCAACGTTTCAGGGAAAAACGAATCTGGAAATGTGGCGCGTCGTGGTTGATGAAATTACAATCGTCGGTTCGCGCTGCGGACGATTCGCGCCGGCGCTCGAACTTTTGCGCGACGGAAAAATCGAAGTCGAAGATTTGATTTCCGCAGAATTTCCGCTGTCGGAAGGCGTCAATGCAATGCAAAAAGCGGGCGAAAAGGGCATTTTGAAAATCGTTTTATCAATGACGGATTAAATTTGTAGTCGGCGAAATAAATTTCAGGGAAAGCCGAACAAATGAAAATTCGTAATTCATAAATTCTTTTTGCTATACTTGTAAAACAGCAGTTTTTACGTGCCGGAATCTTTGTATTTTAAAGGAGAAGCATTAATGTTTGAATTTCGTAGTAAATCCGTGTTACAGAAAGTAAATGCGGCGTCCGCGGCTTTGATTTTCGCTTGTTTTGTTTCGGTCGGACAGTTGCCCGCGCAAACTACAGCGCCGACCACTGAAACTTTAAAAAATACGACGACTTCTCCCGAAAGACTTTCGGCGTCGTTCGCGGAAGTCGCGCGCATCGTCGAGCCGGCGGTCGTCAATATTGATACCAAAGGAAAAGTGCCGGAAATTTCGGCAAAAGGAAGCGCTCCGGCGGAAAGCGCCGACGATATTTTAGATTTTCTGCGCCAGATGCCGCGTCGCCCGTCGTCCGCCGTCGGCAGCGGATTTATCGTTGATAAATCCGGTTATATTTTAACGAATGCGCACGTCATCGAAGATTCTTCGCGCATTACCGTGCGGCTTGATTCCGGCGAGGAATACGTTGCCAAAGTAATCGGCATGGATGAGGAAACCGACATTGCCGTTTTGAAAATCGAAACGGGCAAAGATTTGCCGTTCGTCAAGCTCGGGAATTCTGAAAACGCTCGCGTTGGCGATTGGGTTCTGGCGCTCGGTTCGCCGTTCGGACTCGCGCGAACCGTCACAGCGGGAATTGTCTCGCAAACAAAGCGCGAAACGCCGCAAGGCTCGCCTTTTCAAAAATTCATTCAAACCGATGCGGCGATTAACAAAGGAAATTCCGGCGGTCCGCTTGTCAATATGAACGGCGAAGTGATCGGCATTAATTCGCAGATTGCGACTTCGACCGGCGATTACAACGGCATCGGTTTCGCTCTGCCGTCGAATGAAGCGGCAAGCGTTTACCGGCAAATTTTGCAGGACGGCAAAGTGCGGCGCGGATATTTGGGCGTTATTCTCGATTCCGTTAAAGCCGAATATGCCAAAGTTTACGGTTTAAAGGACGCGGGCGGCGCGATTGTCACCGACGTGCGCGATCCTTTAAGTGCGGCGGCGAAAGCCGGTTTGCAGGTCGGGGATGTCGTTGTCGAATTTGCCGGGCAAAAAGTGCAAAGCGCGCAGGATTTAATCAGCAAAGTTTCTTCTACTAGACCCGACGAATCGGTAAATATGGTTTATCTGCGCGAAACGGGCGCCAATATTGAACGCAAAACAACCGTCATCAAACTCGCCGAAAGACCATCGAATAATGTCGCCGCCAACGCCGACGAAACTCGCCGCCCGCTGCCGCTCAATAATACGCGCGAAGAAGTCAAGCCGTTCGGATTGACTCTGACCGAATTGACGCCCGCATTGGCGGCTAATTATAAACTCGAAGGGCAAAAGGGTTTGCTCGTAAAATCTATCAATCCGGCGAGCTTTATCGCCGATGTCAAATCCTCGACCGGCGGCGACGCGCTCAGCGAAGGCGATTTGATTCAGCGCATTAATCGTGTTGCTGTTACTGATACGAAATCATTTAACGACGTAGCGCGAAACTTGAAGACCGGCGATGCCGTTGTGATGCATGTTTTAACGATGGTGCGCGGGCGACTTCCGCAGCTGAAAATTGTGCAGTTTACGGTGCAGTAGAAATCAATTCAAAATTCAAGATTCAAGATTTAAGATTCAAGATTGAAAAATGCAATTTTGAATCTTAAATCTTGAACTGATAACTTTTAACTTATGGCAAAAGCAGAAAAAACAACGAAATCAAAACCGGCAATTTATCACAATTACATCGGCGGCGAATGGAAGCCGAGCCACTCGGGCGAATATTTTGAAAACACGAATCCAGCTGACAAGAACGATATTATCGGTCGTTTTCCGCTGTCGAACGAAGAAGACGTCAACGAAGCGGTCGAAGCGGCGAAAGCGGCAGCGACTCGTTGGCGGCGAACGCCCGCGCCGAAACGCGCCGAGATTCTTTTTCGTCTGGCGCGAATTTTGGAACAAAACAAAGACGAATATACGCGCCAGATGACGCGCGAAATGGGCAAAGTTTTGAAAGAAGCGGGCGGCGACGTGCAGGAAGCGATTGACTGCACATATTACACAGCGGGCGAAGGTCGCAGGCTGCACGGCTTTACGACGCCGGCGGAAATGCCGAGTAAATTTGCGATGTGCGTTCGCCAGCCGGTCGGCATTTGCGGTTTGATCACGCCGTTTAATTTTCCGATGGCGATTCCGAGTTGGAAATTAATTCCCGCCCTTATTTGCGGTAATACTGTCGTTTTGAAATCCGGCGAAGATGTGCCGCTTTCGGCTTTAAATCTGGTCAAAGCTTGTGAAGAAGCCGGAATTCCGGCTGGCGTCGTTAATTTGATTAACGGTGATGGTGGAAAGGTCGGACCGCCGCTTGTTAATCACAAAGATGTTCGATTGATTTCGTTTACGGGTTCAACCGATACAGGCAGAATAGTCGCCGAGCAGTGTGCCAGTTTGAATAAAATCGTTTCTCTCGAAATGGGCGGTAAAAACGCGATTATCGTGATGGATGACGCCGACATTGACAACGCCGTCGAAGGCTCGCTCTGGGGGGCGTTCGGAACTTCCGGACAACGCTGCACGGCTTCGTCGCGGCTCGTCGTTCATGAAAAAGTTTACAAACAATTCACGGAAAAACTGGTCGAGCGCGTGAAGAAATTAAAAGTCGGCAATGGTTTGGATGAAAAAACCGAAGTCGGTCCGGTCATTAACGAAGCCGCGATGGAAAAAATCATGGAATACATCGGCATCGGACAAACGGAAGACAAAGCGACGCTCGCGTGCGGCGGAAAGCGTTTGACCAAAGGCGAATACAAAAACGGTTATTTCATCGAGCCGACCGTTTTCACCGATGTTGATCGCAATCACCGCATCGGTCAGGAAGAAATTTTCGGTCCCGTCACGTCTGTCATTCCGTTTTCGACGCTCGACGAAGCGATTGATATTGTCAACGATGTAAAATACGGATTATCGTCAGCGATTTACACGCAGGACGTCAATCAATCGTTTTACGCGATGCAGGAGCTTTACACCGGAATTTGCTACGTCAATTCGGCGACCATCGGCGCGGAAGTTCATCTGCCGTTCGGCGGCACGAAAGGCACCGGCAACGGACACCGCGAAGCGGGAACTCAGGTTTTGGACATCTTTACCGAATGGAAATCGCTTTACATAGACTATTCGGGCAAGCTGCAAAGAGCGCAGATTGATCTGGTGGAAATTTAACTTTTAGAAAGTTTCAGGTCTGTTTTTTATTACGCCGTTTTTGAATTTCGCAAAAACGGCGTAAAATTATGCAAACACAAACGGTTTTATAACTAATTATTTGGAGAACATAATGAGAATTGGATTACCGAAGGAAATTAAGGATAACGAATATCGCGTCGGACTAACACCGGCGGGCGTCAACGCGCTGGTTAATGCCGGACACGAAGTTTTCGTGCAGAAAACTGCTGGCGAAGGCTCCGGGTTTCCCGACGAGCAATACACGAACGCGGGCGGACAATTGCTCGAAACGGCTGACGAAGTTTGGCAGACAGGCGATATGATCGTCAAAGTCAAAGAACCGGTCGCGCCGGAATACCCGCGAATGCGCGAAAATCAATTGCTTTTCACATATCTGCATCTTGCGCCGGAATTTGAATTGACCAAACAACTGCTCGAAAGAAAAGTTACAGGCGTCGCGTATGAAACGATCACCGACAAACGCGGACGTTTGCCGCTTCTGACGCCGATGTCGGAAGTCGCGGGCAGAATGGCTGTTCAGGTCGGCGCTACTTATTTGGAAAAAATGAACGGCGGTCGCGGCATTCTGCTCGGCGGCGTTCCGGGCGTGATGGCAGCGCGCGTCGTTATTATCGGCGGCGGCGTAGTCGGCACGGAAGCGGCGAAAATGGCGGTTGGTCTGGGAGCGCACGTCACGATTATTGATAAAAGTCTCGATCGTTTGCGTGAATTAGACGACATCTTTTTGTCGAAAGTCCAAACGCTCGCTTCAAGCCGCTACGCGATTCACGAAGCGATTTCGCACGCGGATTTGGTCATCGGCGGCGTTTTGATTCCGGGCGCGGCGGCTCCGAAATTAGTCACGCGCGATATGCTCAAAGACATTCCGAACGGCGCGGTTTTAGTTGACGTAGCTGTTGATCAGGGAGGCTGTTTTGAAACGACGCACGCGACGACGCACTCGAACCCGACTTATTACGAAGAAGGCGTTCTGCATTACTGCGTGGCAAATATGCCTGGAGCGGTTCCCAGAACCTCGACGTTCGCTCTGACGAATGCGACTTTGCCGTATGCTTTGGATTTGGCGAACAAAGGATTCGAGCGCGCGATCGGCGAAGACGAAGGTTTGAAAGAAGGCGTCAACACCTACGCCGGGAAACTGACTTACGAGGCGGTCGCCGAATCGCAGAATCTCGAATACACGCCGCTCGATACGATTTTGAACGGCGCGATGAGCGCGAAAAGTTAAAAACGAAAATCAGTAGAACGCGGATAAAGCGGATTGGCGGATTGATACGAATAAAATTATAAAATAAATTCGTGAAAATCTGCCTAATCTTCTTTGTCCGCGTTCTATTTTGTGCCTTTCGGGAATAGTAAAATTTCTTTGATTCTCAATTCTTTCATTTCACATGCATGCGCTTTAATGATCCGGCGCAAATGCAAAAAGTGGGGCTAAGAAATAGCCCCACTCGAAAATAATCAATATCTCTCAGGTTTATGAACTAGAAAGTGAATCTAGCTCCAAACTGAGCGGTAAACGGTCTGCCGATTGGCGGACCGAAACCGGGACCATATAACGATGTCGCCTGAAGAAATGTTTGAGGTGAGTTAGCGACGCTTAAACCGAGTCTCGCGTTGGATCCGTAAGCTAGATTTTGCGTGTTGAACAGGTTGAAGAAATCCGCGTTCAAACTAAGTCTGTAGCGTTCACCGAAAGTGAATATTTTCGAAACGCGCGTATCCACGTTGAAAAATCGGTGGCTGCGTTCTTCGATTTCCGAACCGATCACCGTATATCCTGAACGAATTGTGTTCACGGGCGCTTGAGCGCAGCCGAGCGGATTGAGCGCCTGAACCGCCGCCAAGTTATTGCGAACAGCGAACACCGCCGCCGGGTCAACTCCGCTGCAAAGCCGGTCAATCGTAAAAAGTCCGTCACCGTCTATATCAAACCCGGTATTAGCCGAAAACGGTCTCGGCGAACCGTATTGCAGAATCGGCGATACCTGAAAGCCAAAGGGAAGTCCGATTACGCCGCTCAGAACGATGCGATGTCTCTCGTCCATTCTCGTCGGTCCGTATTCGCCTTCGATAAACTGATTTTCCGGCGCAATGGCAATACCGTTGCCCGAATAAGACGCAGTCGGCTGACCGCCCCAGGCTCTCGAACTAGCCAGAACATAACTCGCATTTAACAGTATATTGTTCTTTCGATATTTGAAGGTCGTCGCCCAGCTATCAAAATTCGACCGGTTGTTTGTCGCAAACATATTAATTTGGTTCAAACGACCGGCTCCCAAACCGGCAGCTATGAAAGCGTTATCAAGCACCCGTGTCGCGGCTCCGCGCGGGCAGGCTGCGATATATGCAGGGTTGGTGGGCGGGGTTCCGTTAGGTTGTAACGCTCCGGGATAAGCCGGATTACAGGTTTTTCCAATCGTCGGATTGATATTTAAAAATCTCGGTTCGAACAATCCGAGCGTATGAACGAAATCGCTCGATATTGACATAGCGCTCGAAAATTGGTGTTGAAAGCCTATCGAAAATTTCTGAACATACGGCTCTGTCGCATTGGGATCATTAATACGTCCGACGCCTCCCGGCAATAACACGCTGTAATCAGCATTGGCAGGAACCGTCGGTAACGGATCAGTGCCGTATCTGAACGTCGATAGAAATGAATTCGGCGTAAGTGATAAATTGATTGCCTGTTGAAATACTTGCGGCTCCGATTGAGTTGCTGAGAAAAGCGATAAATTTTGGAAGATTTGGTCGTAGAAAATACCGTATCCGCCGCGAATCACAGTTTTGGCTTTTCCCGTAGGATCCCAAGCAAAGCCTATTCTCGGCTGAAATTCCGTCCAACTTGGAGTAGTTCTGCGAAGTTTATTCTGATCCTGCGTCAATGCTCTGGCTAACGGATGATTCAACTGAGAAAGAAGAAGAATTGTTCGGTTTTTGTCTTGACGCGGCAAATTACCGATGTTCGCGTCCCAGCGAAGACCGAGATTCAGCGTTAAATTAGGCGTTACTCTCCAATCATCCTGAGCGTAAAAAGCCAATTGATCGATTTTCTGAGCGTGCGAGCTCGCGCCGTCGGAATACTGAAGTGTTTGAACAAGTCCCGGCGTATTGTATCCGTTAGGAAGCGCTGCAATCTGCGTCGGGGTTTGGTTGAAAGTGATTGAATACCCACGCGTTCCGAAATAGAAATAACCGTCGAGAACCGTGTGAATGTAATTCGCGCCGAACTTCATCGTGTGGTTGCCGGAGATGAGATTGAAATCATCTCGAAACTGATATTTGCGCTCTAAAGTCGCCTGCGGAGTGTTGGCATTTTGACCGATGGTGATGCCGCCTGGATAAGTAAGCGTTAAGCCTTCTTTAATCGGCAAGATCTCATTTTTGAAATCTTGAAAGTGGAAAATAAAGGTGTTGAGCGCGTTGGACGAAACATTATATGTGTGATTTACGACCCCGCTGTAAAGTTTGTTGTCGGTTTGGTTTCCGCCGGACAGATCGGTTCTGGCAGGAAACGTTACCTGGTCATTCGGTGAGTCGTTTTTCTGATAAGAAAACCGGACAAACATATTTTGAGCGTCCGTCAATCTGTGATCCACTTTTGCCGTAAATAAAGTGTCGTTATACGGCTGCGGGATATTCGGAACGAATGCATTTCCCGGAATCGCTTGAAGGTCCGGAATAATACTTCCTAAAACGGCGACATCCTGGCGTTCACGAAACCGCTCCAAAGCCAAAAAGTAAAAAGTTCTTTCCTTGATAATCGGTCCTCCTAGACTGCCGCCGAATTCCTGACGCGCAAAATACGGTTTTTTATAATTAGGATCAGCAACTACATTAGGATAAACCGGCGCCTGTCCGGCTATCCTTTGTTTGTCTAAAAAATCGAGGGCGCGAAGCTCTTCACCGCGATAGTTGAAAAAAGCCGAACCGCGCAGGCTGTTGGTGCCGCTCTTCGTCACGACATTGACGATGCCGCCGACCGAGCGTCCTTGTTCCGCCGTCCATTTATGCTGAATAACCTGAAACTCCTGTATTGATTCGTAGGAAAAGTTTTGCAGAAGACTTCCGACAACATTGTCTTTATTGTCGCCGCCGTCCACATTAACGTTGACCTGCCGCCCGTCGCCGCCGGCAAAGGCGATATTGCCGACGCGCGTCTTCGTCGGGTCGAAGTTGCCGACCGGACGCGCTTCCGGCGCGATTACCGAAAGACCGGCGAACGTGCGGTTAAGAAGCGGCAGATTTTCGATTTCCTTCGGTGTGATTGATGTATCTAGGTCCGATCTGGTGGTTTCAATCAAAGTGCCTTCTGCCGTGACCTGAACCGTTTCGGTGACGCTGCCCGGTTTGAGATCGAAATTTACTGTTTGTGTCGAGCCGACGTTTAATTCGATTTCTTCGAGCAAAGCCTTGCTGAAACTCGGCGCCTCGACCGTGACGCTGTATCTTCCCGGAGCGAGTTCCGTCACAGAATATTCGCCGTCGCTGTTGGTAACAACAGTGCGTGTTTGAGCCGTTCCTTTATTCGTGATAACTACCGAGGCGTTTGGAACGACGTTGCCCAAGCTATCGGAGACGCGTCCCGTCAAAGAGGCGGTTGTCGCTTGTGCAGAGGCTGTTGAAACGAACAACATCGTCAAAGTAACGAGTGAACACATTACTTTTGTAAAAAAATTTACTGCTTCGCGCATTGTAATTTCTCCTTTTGTAGATTATTTATTTTGACTGCTTAGCATCCAAAAAACTGATGACCAGATTGTCAGGCAGTTATGTAAAGCTGATGAATGCCCCGGTTCGTTATGAAAAGAGTAAGTGAATTCGACTAAATCAAGTTAAAGCAAAGGTTTACTGGCAAATAATGTTCCAAAAATAAAAAAACGAAAAAATGCCTAAACTGTCGAGAAAATACTGTATAATTCGATAATTTGTAAAAATGAAACATACAAAAAAATGAAAAGATTATATAGTTTTTCGGATTTATAAAAGGCGTGAAATGTTCGACGCTCGACTCGCAGCTTTTTCGACCGGGCGAAATTCCGCATTGGTTTTATCTTGCGTTTTTCGGCAATTGAGGATTTAATGCTTTAAAGATTTCAGCCCGGTGAGTTATTTAAAGCTTTAAAAGGAAATTCTTGCGGCTTTAATTTGGCTGTGCAATATCCCGAAATAACAAATTAAATTCTGTTTCTTATCTTACCTACACCGCCGTCAGTAATTTTTCGAGCGCTGCCGTCAAATCGTTTTTCAAGCTCGCATTTTTCACCAGAAAAATATCGGCTACGCAGCCCGCGTCGTCGGAAGCGTTTTGTTCGAGTCCGCTCAAAATAATTAGCGGAAGTTTTTTTGTTCGGGCGCGCAGCATCCGGCATAAATCGTAACCGGACAGATGCGGCATCACGGCGTCAGCGACCACGGCGTCAATTTCGTTGGCAAGCGCGATTTCCATCGCCTGCAAACCGTCTTCGGCGGTGAAAACTTCGTAACCGGCTTGGTGGAGAATGATTTCGACGAAGCGGCGCATCGCGGAATCGTCTTCGGCTAACAAAATTTTGTTTTTTCGAGTAGAATCAATCATTTGATAATGTGAGTGTTTTTACAGAAAGTTTAAACATTTTTTATATTATAAAATGTTTTGAGAGAGATTGGCTAATAGGGAGAACAAAATACAGCTTAAAAAAAATGCCAACCTTTTGTCAATATTTTTGCACTAAGACCTTTACTTTTAAGTTTTAAAGATGTACGAATTTGCAGTTACACCGGCAGTCACACAGCTCCGCCGACCGGGAGTTTTAATCGCGGAAGTCGCGCCGGAAAGTCTGGCGGACGAACTCGGCTTGGAAACGGGCGACCGCATCGTTCGCGTCAACGGTCGCGTCGTGCGCGATTACCTCGATTTTCGCTTTCAAACGGCGGGCGAAACCGAGCTTGAATTAATCGTCAAAAAAACGAGCGGCGAAACGTGGGACATTGAGCTCGAACGCGAAGAAGGCGAAGATTTCGGCTTCGAGTTCGAGCAGATCGTGCCGCGACAATGCGCTAACGAATGCCTTTTTTGTTTCTGCAAGGGAAATCCGGCTGACGCGCGCCCGTCGCTTTTCGTCCGCGACGAAGACATTCGCCTTTCGTTTCTTTACGGCAATTACACGACGCTTTCTTCGATTACGCCCGACGAAATGAAACGCATCGTCGAGCAGAGACTTTCGCCGCAATACGTTTCGGTTCACGCGACCGACTTAAAAACTCGCGCCTATCTTTTGGGCGTTGACGAAAGCCGCGCCGATATTTTCGGAAAATTAAACACTCTGCTCGCAAACGACATCGAAATTCACGCGCAAATCGTGCTTTGTCCGGAAATCAACGACGGCGCGATTCTGGAAAAAACTCTGCGCGATCTGGCGGCGCATCATCCGAAAGTCGTTTCTGCCGCCGTCGTTCCGGTTGCTTTGACGCGCTACAATACTGATGAACGGTTAACTCGCGTGACGCCCGAATTCTGCCAACGCACAATCGCGCAAATCGAAAAACTGCAAAAGGAATTCCGCAAAACTCTCGGCGTCACGTTCGCTTTTCTTGGCGACGAGATTTATATCAAAGCCGGTTTGCCCGTTCCTTCGAAAAAACATTACGGCAATTACCCGCAAATCGAAGACGGCGTGGGAATGATTCGTTCGTTTACGAATTCATTTGAAAATGTGCTTAAAAAGGCGGAAGCGAAAATAAAACGCAGAGACGCGTTGGATAAGAATTTTACGGGAACTTTACCGCAAGCGACGGCGGTTTTCGCCGCCGAAAACGTTCGAACTCATTCTTTAGCCGCGCGCCCGAAAGCCCAGAATTCAGAATCCCAAATCCCAAATCCCAAATCCCAAATCGGCACAATCCTGACCGGCGAAATGTTCGCGCCGATTTTACGCGGGCAAATCGAAAAGTTTAACCGGCTGGTCGGTTCGCAGTTTGAAGTTCTCGCCGTTCCAAACACGTATTTCGGCGGCGACGTGGCGGTTGCTGGGCTTTTGACCGGGCAGGATTATCTGGCAATAAAAGACGAAATCAAAGGCGATTTCGTCGTCCTTCCGAAACATACTATCAAATCCGACGAACCGATTCTGCTCGACGGCATGCAGTTCCACGACTTGAAAGCGCAATTCGATGTTCCCGTCTACGATATGGACGCGGAACAGTTTTTCAGGTTTCTCGCCGATGCATATTAATCCGACCGCTTCAGCAAAACTTTTACTCTCGCCGCTGCAAATATCGCGGTCGCCATTGTAACGCCCGCGGTAAGCATTGTAACCATCGCGGTCGCCAGTGTAACCGCTGCGGTCGTCAGTGCAAGGCTTGTGTATGCCAGTGCCAAGATTTCTGTCACCAGTGTCACCGCCGCGTATGTCAGTGCCAAGCCCGCGGTCGCGAGCGCAAGAATTGACGGCAACAGTGCAATCGTCGCGGTCGTGAATGTAAAGCCTGCGTATGCGAGTGCGAAAATGCAGTTGTCAGTGTGAGACTCAATGTCGGTGCATCTTGTAAATCTTATAAACTGGAAACAAAAATACTTGTTTTTTCACAGCCGGAAAGAATGATTTGAAGTTGTGTCATAAGTCGATAAAAGGAAATAATTATGACATTTTAGTTATGACATGGCTTGTGACACAAAACCTGTTTATAAACCCCTGATTTACTAGGTTATAAAATATAAAAATATTTGCAAAAAGACGGGTCAAAAAGGGGGTTTTTTGACACGCTTTTTATAATTGTTTGTATTAAAGAAAAACACTTTCTTTGTGGAATAAGACTTGCAAATTAAAAATATAAACGCGGGATTCAGTTGGGACGTTATCCAGTCTTAGTGGCTACGAAACCGAAAGTCGGATGCTACCCTAGCTTTATCTCCCGCGTATTGCACTATTCGTGCAATGTTAATTCTATTCGTATGTGATTTTAGATTAGATTTTTTATTCTTCCAGAAGTTCCGAAACTTTCTTCTGTAATTTGTCTACAAAATTATCATCGGTGTTTTTTATTAAACCTTGCGCCCCAATTGTTAAGGCTTGCTTTTCATTCATTGAACTTGTTCCCGTTACAAATAACATCGGCGTTTTAGTATCAAAGTTTTTTATTAAAAGGCACAATTCAATACCATTTCCGTCTGGCAAATGATAATCAAGCAAGTAAATATCGAATTTTTCTTTTGTCGCAAGCATTAAAGCATCAGCCTTACTATAAGCCGATGTGGAGTCATAATCTTTTAAGATAGTTGAAATCAATTCGCAGGTGTCGGGATGGTCTTCGACACAAAGAATACGTTTTTTAGGTTTTGACATAGATAGGCTCCTTAAAAACAAGCATATCTTTGGAAATCAAAAAAGTGGTTGTCAGTAACTTTATTTTGCGCTTAATAATTACTAATAGCAATAAAACTAAAAAATTAATCCCAAAAGGGTTCTTTATGCAACAAATAATTTTAACTTACTTGTTTTGAGCGCACTATAAAAATTAGACCCATTGCAACAAAAGCGATACCGACTGGAAGGAAAATTATCTGAGTGGTGATACCCAGAGAGATAAAAGCTAAGCCGATAGCTATAAAGGCAAAACCGAAATTTTGTGGTTTTTTCATACTCTATGGAACGCTAATTAAAATCAAATGTTTCAAGTTGGTATCTTTAGCTAATGTTAGGAACACGTTTCTTACTCTTTTTGATACACGAAGCAATCTAACTACTTAATTATGCTGCTCGCGTTTCGACATAAAACACAGTTAAGCATAAATTACCGCAAAACAGTCCCGTGAAGGGTCGTTTATGAAACATTGAGAGAAAGTTGTTGAATCGTCCTTGCATTCATCAACTTGTTCGATGTGGGTATTTGCTCTTTGTAGTTTTACAAAGAGCAGGAGCGTGTTTATTTAATTTCAAATTTACTGCAATCGAAACATTTGACGAGTTTTAGCATCCGCCTTCATTACAAATCGGCGCTAAAACTACAGCTAGCACAACCGCCGCCGCCGCCGCTACAGCTACAAGACTGATTATGGCTGTTTTTGACAAGCCATTTCCTCTTACCTTTCTGACATCTCTGTAAAAAATTGACCTGCTTTGTTTAGTTTTTGAATCCGTTAATTCAAAGGAATCTTCACCTGCTTGACTGATGTAACCTTTTGATTCAATTCCGTTCAGCATTATCACCTTCACTCGCTTATTTTCTCCTGTTCCGCGTTTCAGGACAGAGCTTTTCACTTTGGCAGTTAATGAAGCGGATTCGTCAGTTTGGGTTTGTGCTGAAATGAACGTGAAATTGGCGGTTACCAATAACAAGCAGATAAGCGCGGTAGTTGAGTATTTTTTAATCATAAAATTTCCTTCTTATAAAACTAGCTGATTGCTTATTTGTAAACAATCTATTTGACCTTTGAAATTCGTGTCAAAAAGGGTCGTTTATGACACTAAATTGAGTTATCTCTTTTCAGCACAGAAATGCTTCCATTATCTTCCATATGATGATAAGTGCCATTTCCCCAAGTTATGCTTCCTTCTATGTCATTAAACCTTTTTATAAATTCTTGCTTGTGAGCCCATTCAAGAAAACAATTCCTGTGCATTCCTGAATCAGAAAATCGCCATAATGGGTCTGCCGAGTCTGCAATGAAGTGTGAAGTCATAACAATATCTTCTCCTTCATTCAATACTTCATTGCAGATTGAACATTCTGTTTGACCACGAAAAATTAAAGCCATAATTGAAATTTAGATTATCGAAATTTCGTTTCATAAAGGGTCGTTTATGACACAAAATTGAACACTTGTAAGAATTTAATTTTTAGTTTCGATTACTTTGTAAATATGTTCTTTTGGAGATTGTAGCTAAACGAGTTAAATCACTCAAGATTTTGGACAGGTCAAATAATCACGAATAAAATCGTTCGCGTTTTTGTAAACCTGTTTTTGCAGCGTGCCCGGATATTCGTGTCCGAAGTCGTAAAAATAACCTTTGACCGGAATCGCTTTTTTGACCGCTTCGTCGTAAATCGCTTTGCCGCCGAAGACCGGCGTCAGCTTTTTTAGTCCGAGATAATAACCTTTGTCGAACGGAACGATGCCGTCGTCTTTGCCGTGAACGAGCATCAGAGGAATTTTTTCGTCGCCTTTGAGATAAGACAAATCGTAGATCGCGCCGGAAAGGCTGATGACGCCTTTAATATTTTCGCGCTTTTCCAGCTTGCCGTATTTTTCGGGCAAATCCTTCGGCACTTCGTCGTCGGCAAGATAAACCGAGTGCAGCGCGGTAATCGCGCCCGCGCTCGTGCCGACGAGAAAAACATTGTCGGTGTCAACGCCGAATTTTTCGGCATTGGCAAAAATATATTTGATCGCCTCGCGCGCGTCCTGAATCGCTTTGTAATGAGTTTCCTTTAACTTATCGTCGTTAATTTTGAGAAAATCAAACGGCGACCTGAGGCGATATTGGATCGAAGCGGTCACGAAACCCTGCGATGCGAAATACGGTTTCAAGACGTTATCGCTGTATTTAATGTAGCAAGGATCTAAAAAACAGGTGTCAACGAAAGCGCTGCCCTGCAAGCCGATGACGAGCGGTCTTTTTTTGACGGGCAGATTATCAACCGGACGCGTCAGCGCGATGTGCAGTTCTTTTTTATTACTTTTTTTGTCGAGATAGGTTTTATAAACGTATTTCTCGGTTTCGCCCGCCGCCGATTCGGCTTTTGTGTTTTGACACAAGTTCCGTGAAAAAACCGGCAGGCTGGCGCAAAATAATAAGCTCAGTAAAATAAACCAACTTCTTTTCATCTTCAATATTTTCAGCAACGCAAAATAAACTTGATAAAAGGTGTTCTTTAAAACAATTGTCAGTATAACACCACAATAATTACACGCGACAACGTAAAACGCGCGGGAGCCGGTACAAAAATTTTCGTACCGGCTTTCTGGCGGTTGATTGGGCTGGTTTGAAATAGTGAAGGCGCGCTGAATGCGGAAAGATTCGATTTTGGCGTCGAGATTGTTTTATCAAAGAGCGACGGAAATTTTATTGAATAAATTTCCGTCGCTCGAATACGCTTTTACCTTGTGAATTTATAAACGATAACGCCGCTCACTTTTACAGGCTGATTGCTGAGCAGCGTCGGGCTGAACTTCGCACCGCGCGCCGCGCGTTCCGCCGACTCGCGCAGCAGCGGATGACCGCTGACGGCTTTTGCCGATACGACCGCGCCGCTTTCGTCAATCAATACCTGCACGTCAACGTTTCCCGCCGCGCTGATGGCTTTTGCCGCCGCCGAATAAACCGGCACGGGCAAATTTCTCGCTTTGCCGTTGATGACGCCGAGCGATACAGTCGTTTTCGGTTTCTGTGCGGTTTCTTCCGGTTTTTTCTTGACGATCAAAGGCGGCGGAGGCGGAACGGTTTTAAGCAGGTTCGGCTGTTCGGAATTGCCGCTTTCGGTTATTCCGGTACCGCTCGTATTGTTTGTCGAGCGTTCGTTGCTTGAACCTGAACTCGACGGGTCAATATCAATATCGCCGATCAAAAAAGCAGAATTCGGACGCGCTCTGACGGTGCTTGGCGCAACGGAAACTTTGTCCGGCGCTGACTGTGTTTCGTCAATCCGGGCGATGTTCGCCGTTCGCATCGGCTGGACGACTGTCGGTGTCTGCTCATTTCGTGGACGATTTGGCTGTTTTTCCATCATCGGCGGCGGTGGTTCGTTCTGCACAGCGGGAATCGGCACGATAATTGCCGAAAGATCCAAACTTCCGCCGCTCATCGCTAAATCTTTAGCAAAAAGACTCCACAAAACGCCGCTCGAAAGAACGGTTCCGACCACAAAAAACGTCGCCAGCACGAATCCGCCGCGCTGCCGGTTTTCCGCCGTGTGATTTCTCGATTCGATCAATTGATTCAACATATTTTTTATTCTCCTTCCTGTTTTTTCCGGTGCCAGACGAAACTTTCGGAAGCTGTCAATGAAAAACCGCGATTTCCGTTTCAAACGAAATAGCAAATTTGCCATCTCGCTTGATTAGACACCGCGGCGTTTGATTTGTTCCCGTAAATTTTAAGGAGAATAATTTAATTGAATATCATTTATCTTTTATTCTTTCGGCTTTACTTTTATCTCGAAAAGCTTGCGCCAATTTTTTCCCGTGACGAAAATGCGGTCGCTTGCTTCGTCGTAAGCGATGCCGTTGAGCGTGTTTTCCGAATCGCGTTTAACGTCATCGGGCGAGATGCTGCTTAAATCGATCCAGCCGAGCAATTTGCCGGAATTCGGATCAATTCTGGCGATGTGATTCGGTTTGCCCAAAATATTCGATTGTTCCGAGTGCCAGATGTTAGCCCAGATTTCGCCTTTGACGTATTCGAGTTCGTTGAGATTGAGCAACGGCTGACCGTTTTCACGCAAAACCGTCACGGTGCGGACGGTTTGAAAATTTTCCGGATTGACGAAGCGGAGAACGTGCGTGCCGTCGCTCATAATCAAATTCGTGCCGTCGTGCGTCAATCCCCAGCCGTCGCCCGCGTAACGCATTTCTTTGAGCAGTTTAAAGTCGGCATCGTAAACGAAAGCCGTTCTGTCCTGCCACGTCAGCTGGTAGAACTTGCCGTTTAAAAAAGTCATTCCTTCAGCGAAAAACTCTTCGGGAACATCGTATTTTTGCAGAACTTTTCCGGTAGTTAATTCGACTTTCCGCAAAGTTGATTCGCCTTCCTGCCCGGTGCTTTCATACAAAACTCCGTCGCGGAAAATTAAACCCTGCGTGAACGCCTTCGGGTCGTGCGGGTAAGTGTTAACGATTTCGTAAGTGTATGTCGGCACGTTTGCGCTCGTTTTTGCCGCCGCATTCGCCGCATTGGCATTGGTTTTATTGGAAATATTCGCGTTCGTGTTGACGTTCGTCGCCGAATTGCAAGCCATCGTTAAAGAAATGACGGAAAATAATAAATAAAAACGCATAAATTTAAGTTTCAGGTTTCAAGTTTCAAGTTTCAAGTTTGCCGTTTTTAACCTGAAACTTGAAACCCGAGACTATTTTTTCAGTGCTTTTTCAATCGCTTCTCGAAAGCCGCTTTCCGACATTAGGCGGACTTTGACTCCGTTGACGAAAACGGTCGGTGTGCCGCCGATGCCGTAGGTTTCGCCATCGGCGCGGTCTTTGCGAACTTCGGCGGCGATTTGCGCGTCGCTTAAGTCTAGCTCAAATTGTTTGACATTCAAACCCAAATCGGCTGCGTGTTTTTTCAGCGAAACTTCGTCGAGCGCGTTCTGATTTTTATACAAAATTTCCGCGTATTCGAAAAATTTCCCCTGCCGGTTGGCGGCATTCGCGGCGATCGCGGCGGAAAAAGCGTTTTCGTGAATGTTCGTCAGCGGAAAATCGCGCACGACGAAACGGACTTTGTCCGCGTATTCCGCGACGACTTTTTTCAAAATCGGATGCACGCCCGCGCATGCCGGACATTGAAAATCCGAAAACATCACGATTGTCACCGGCGCGGATGCTTTGCCCTGAGCCGGATCGTCGTCGACCGAAATATTCTGCACAATCGGCGCGGGTTCTTTGAGCGAAAATACGGCTTTGTATTTGGCGAAAAGTCGTGTTTTCAGAGCATTTTGCAGCGCGTATCGTTCTTCATCGGAAAATTCGCGCAGTTTATCGGTTACTTCGCGCGCCAGAACGTCGCTCGCGGCGACGCTCAAAGATTTCGCTTCCGCTTCGAGCAAAGCGGTCAAAACCGCGTTTTCCAGATCGGCGCGGACACGGTCGTAAACTTCGACTTCAAAATCGTAAACGGCGATGCGGTTTTTTTCTTCAAATTCCCGCGCCGAAATTTTTCTCGCGGCGACGGTCGCTAAAATGTCAGCCGGAGCTAAATTCGCCGAGTTGACGTCTTTGCCGGGCACGGTTCGATATTTCGTTTGCAGTGTTTGAAGAAAATTCTGTAAAGCCTTCTGTTCCGGTTCGCGGCGCAGAAAAACGACGATTTGCGGACGCGTTTCCGCGAGAGTTTTATCGCCCAAAACGGCTCGATTAGCATCGTAAACCGCTTGAATTTCCGCGTCCGATGGAGCGGGAACTTTCGTTCTGACATCAGCAAGCAATTTTTCGACGGTTTGGTTTTTCGCTTTCGCTTCCGTTTCAAAAATCGCTCCGGCAATCATTTCCGACAATAATTCCTTTCGCACAGATGCGACCGACGCGGGCAAATCGGCATAAATTTTCTGCGTCTCGGGCGAAAGGTTTTTGACGGTAAAAGTTTGCCCGTTCGCCGTCGCCAAAACTTCTCCGGGCTTTTGCGCGAAAATCGAAATAGCGAAAAGAACCAAAAGGAAATAAGGGAAAATGATTTTCATATAAAACTTCTAAAGCAAATTTTTTCGTGATAATTAAGAATTAAAATTGCAGAATTTTAGATCGTAAATTATTCGGCTAATGCGCGCTTCATTCAACAATATCGCCCGCAAATTTCAGCAAATTTCGCGGAACTCTGACAGCTTCGTTTTCGGTCGGCGCGCCGAAAATCGGCGGGTGAAAAATCTTCGCTAAAATTTCCGCTCCGTCAACGACTCGCGGCGCGGGGCGCGAAAAATACGCACTCGCGTCCATTGCCCAGATTTCATCGTTTTGGAAGGCGGAAATTTCCCGAAAGTTTTCCGGGAAAATCGTGTTCGGCAATTGCCGCAAAATGTCGTCTATGTAATAACCGCACGGAACGAGTACGATAACATCGGGATTAGATTCGTAAATTTCTCGATAAGTCGTCGTCACGGATTTTTCGCCCGCTTTGCCAGCGACGCAAAATCCGCCCGCGATTTCGACCTGTTCGGGCGTCCAATGTCCGGGCGCGAACGGCGGTTCGAGCCATTCAAGCATAAAAACGCGCGGGCGTTTTTCGACTTCGGCGGTTTGCCCGCGCAATTTCTCAAGACGATTTTCCAGCCCGCCGACGACTTGTTCGGCTTTCGCACTCGTTCCGGTCAGTACGCCGATTGTTTTGATGTTATCGAAAATATCGGCAATCGTATTCGGCTCTAACGAAACGACTTGCGCGTCCGCGACATACATTCGCGCCGCTTTTTCAACCTGTTTATATGAAACGGCGCAGACTTCGCAAAGCTCCTGCGTGATGATTAAATCCGGCTTTAATTCCTCAAGCCGTTTGACGTCCAAATCGTAAATCGATCCGTGTCCGTCGAGCTGCGAGCGGACGGCGTGATCAATCTCGGCGCTCGACATCGTTTCGTGCGAAATACGGCTCGCCGTCAAATGCGGCTTTCCTGTAATTGAGTTTGGAAAATCGCATTCGTGCGTGATGCCGACGAGATTTCCCTCCAATCCGAGCGCACAGACGATTTCGGTGGCGGAAGGCAGAAGCGAAGCTATTTTCATATAAAATTATTCAAACACAGATTAACACAGGTGAAGACCTTTCAAAAAACAGAATCGAGCGGCTCGAACCGGTTGTTTTCGTCCGCGCATCTGTTAAAATTATGGCGGAGGTTTTTATAATAAAATGTCTGATTTACGCTTTACGGGAACAGTTGACCATCTGGCTTTGAAAACCGATGATTTGACGCGCGATGTCGAGGAATACAAACGGCTCGGATTCGCGGTTGAAAGTTTGTTCGACGATTGGGCGATGCTGCGCGACTCGCGCGGTTTCGGCATCGCGCTTTTACCGCCTGAATCAAAACATCCGGCGCACATCGCTTTGAAGGTCGAAACGATGGCGGAACTCGAACAAGCCGCCGCGCGCGAAAATCGTCCGATCAAGCCGCACCGCGACGGCACGTCTTCGTTTTACACCAAGGGAGTCGGCGGAAACATCATCGAGCTGGTTTATTACCCGGAAAATTATTTGAAATAATGATAAGAAACGAATGAAAAAAGGCAAACAATAAGATTTTCTTATTCGCTTGCCTCTTTTTATTGATTGATTTGTTAACAGACACTTTTCGTATGCTTTTCACACACGCGCAAATTTTCCGCATTTGAGCGGAATTTTACTTTCTTTCTTTTTATGAAACTGCCGCGCCAATTTTATACGCGTCCCGATACTCTGCAAATTGCCCGAGACTTGCTCGGCAAACTGCTTGTCGTGCCCGGCGAAAACGGCGAAAGAATCAGCGGAATGATCGTCGAAACCGAAGCGTATCTCGGCGCGATTGACAAAGCCGCGCATTCTTACAACAATCGCCGCACGAAACGAACGGAAACGATGTTCGCCGTCGGCGGAACCGTCTATGTCTTTTTCATATACGGTATGTATTTTCAATTAAATGTCGTTGCCGGAGCCGTCGATACGCCGCACGCGGTCTTGATTCGAGCAGTCGAGCCCGTTGAAAACATTGAAATTATGCGCGAGCGGCGCGGCAAAATGGTTGACAAAAATCTCACTTCAGGTCCGGGAAAACTGTGCGTCGCGCTCGGCATTGATAAAAGTTTCAACAACGCGGATTTGCTCGAAGATAAAGTCTGGCTCGAGGACTTTAAAGCATTTTCCTCAGCGGAAATCGAAAGCGGCAAACGCGTCGGAATTGATTATGCCGAAGAATTCGCCGCCGAGCCGTGGCGATTTTTGGTAAAGAACAACCTTTACGTCAGCCGACGCGTTTAGGAGATAAACCGCTTAAATAAAAAACTTACGCCGATAAATATTGCGTCAGCACCGGTTCGAGCATATCGAAATCAACCGGTTTATCAATTAATCCGTTGCATCCGGCGGCAATTGCCCGGTCATAATATGATTTACCGAATGCCGTTACTGCGATAATCGGCATTTTGTTCGCTGATTTCGATTCTCTGATAACTCGAGTTGCAGTCAATCCGTCAACTACCGGCAGTGAAATGTCCATCAAAACCAGATCAGGACACATCTTTTTAGCCTGATCAACGGCTTCGATGCCGTCGCTGGCTTCGATAACCTGATAACCGTAACTTTCGATGAGAAACTTCATAAAGTTCCGCGTGTCATCATAGTCCTCAACAATTAAAACTTTCTTCATCATAAAAACACCTGAGAGGCTGAAAAATTATGAAAACAGTATTAAATTAATATGAAATAATAGCCCCGTCGAGCAAGCTATGCAAAAATAATGCCAAAAGGTACGCGCTTAAATTCGGGTGTAGTCAGTTAATTTATCCGAAAGATACGGCGCGGGTTGGGAATTGAATTCTTTTACGTTGAATCCCGCCCGTCAGATGTCTTATGTTTAATGATGTGAATCTTCAAACTCTTCGACGACTTTTCAGTTTGCGCGATTTGCGAAATGCGGTTCTGGCGTTTGCCGTCGTTTTCGGCGGACTCGGTCTGGCGCTTTTTACGCTTTGGGCGCATCGTTCCGGTCAGCTCAGACTGGCGGGCGCGGGCGCGATTGCCTCGCTGGTTTTCGTTTTGTTAATTTTGATTTTCGTTGTTCCGCCGCTCGCCAAAAACGCGGGCGCGGAGGCTTCGCAGATGAATCTGCCGTTCGAGTTCACAGCGGGCGGCGCGATTTTTCTCGGATTAATTTCCATCGTCGGGTTTTCGGCTTGGAACACCGGCAACAATCTGCTTTTTCTCGTGCTTTCGTTTTTGTTCGCGGCGTTTATCGTCGGGTTTGCGGTCGGCAATTTTTGTTTGAAAAAATTAGACGTGAAAATGCGTTTTCCCGAAACTATTTTCGCCGGACAGTCGACGCCGATTCTCGTCAGTCTTCATAATCGCAAGCGGATTTTTCCGAGTTTCTCGATTGTCACGGAAGTGCGCGGGCGCGAGCGTGAAAAATCGCTTTTAGCGGTCGAGCTCGAAAAAATTCTGCCGAAAAAGTGGGCGGAAAAAATGGCGCGTCCGCCGATTATCAAATTGACGCTCGATTATTTCGTTTACATTCCGCGCGCCGAAACCGCTGAAAATCGAGCCGAACACGTTTTCCCGTTTCGCGGCAGATTGATGATCAAAGATTTCGAGCTTTCGACGAAGTTTCCGTTCGGTTTTTTCCGCCATCGCCGCCGACTGCCCGCGCAAGCGGCGGAAATCGTCGTTTTTCCGCCGCTTGCGCCGCTCAAAGACGAAGCCGAAAGTTTGCCGCTTGAAATCGGCAAGCTCGTGACGCAAAAACGCGGGCTCGGACAGGATCTGCTTGCGTTGCGCGAATACCAGCCGATGGACGATTTGCGCCGTGTTGACTGGAAAGCTACGGCGCGCGCCAATCGTTTAATCGTTCGTGAATTTTCCGCCGAAGACGACCGTAAAATCACGGTTTTTCTTGATACTCGTCTGCCGGAAGAAGCGGACGAGAAGAAAAATGATTCGACTTTTCGCGAACGAATCGAAGCGGAAAGAAAAGGAAATTTTGCACCCGCTTCCGAACGATTTGAAAAAGGCGTCAGTCTGGCGGCGTCCTTGCTCGCGCATTTTGCCGAAGATCAGGCGGAAATTCGTCTTGTCATTGACGGCGCGAAAGAAGATTTCGGCATCGGCAAACAGCAGCTTCATCAATCGCTTAAACGGCTTGCCTTAGTCGAGCCGAGATTTGAAAACGATTGGACGTTTTCGACCGAAATGCTCGACGAAATCTTTACCGAAAAGGAAAATAGTTATACATTCTTCGTATCGGCGGCGCGCGCGGAAGATTTTCCCGACGAGTTGATTCAAAAAGCGCAGATCATCAACTTCTAAAGCGCCGAATGTTAAAGTGCAAAAGATTGTCAGCATTTTGACAAAGAATGTCTCTAATTTTCTTCACAATTTAATTCTTGATTTGAAATTAAAAAAAATGTCACAAATTCGAGCTGCGTGGTGTTTTATCATCGGAAGCAGTTTTACGGCTGATTAAATGAGTGAAGGCGCGGAAATATTTGTGGACTTGATGTCCGAACAAACGGCAGGAACAGCAGCGGCGAGAAGCGAAAAGATCGAGTTTAATGAGGCGTTTACGCTTCATCACCGAACAGTTTTTCGCGCGGCGCGGTCGGTCGTGCAGGATTCCGGCTTGGCTGAAGACGTCACGCAGGAAGTTTTTCTGCGGCTTTACAATAATCTGGATTCGATTAACGACGCCGAAATGCTTCGTCCGTGGCTCATTCGCGTCGCCATCAACGTGGCGCGAAACACAGTGCGGACAAACATTAGGGCGAACACGCGCGACGAAAATTACGTCAAAGAAACGTTCGACGAAACGGTTTGTTCAATCGAAAAAAGTTTTGAAGAGCAGCAGCAGATGACGGAAGTCAGCCGCGCTTTAGGAAAGATAAAAGAGCCTTTGCGAAGCTGCTTAATATTGAAACAACAGGGGTTATCATACAAGGAGATTGCCGAAAGCCTGTCGCTTAACGAAACGAGCATCGGAACTTTCGTGGCGCGGGCGAGAAAAGAATTTGTCCGGTTTTACGGCAAGATCGGGAGAGAAATACAATGACGGAAAAATGTTTTGACGAGGGAACCATCCAAGCCTTTTTAGACGGCGAACTCGCGCACGAAATATCTCAAAAAGTTACGCGGCACATCGCCGTCTGCGATGTTTGCGCCTTTATGTTGGCTGACGCCGAAGAAGAAACGGCGTTTGCTTTCTCGGCGCTCGAACGCGAATTCGACACGCTCGTGCCGACCAATCGTCTGTGGACGAAAATCAACGATTCGATCGTCGAAGAAAAGAAACAAACATCCGTCTGGCAGCGCATTTTATCCGTTGTTTCCGTCAGCTTAATGAGTCCATCGATGGCGGTCGCCGCCGGAATCCTAATTTTCGTCGGAGTTTTCGCCGTCGTTTTAAGAGACAATAACGTGCCTGATACAAATGATGTTGCTGAAGTAGAAACTCAAACTGTTTTGAAAAATTCATTGCCGGATGATTTTCCCGTTTCTAATGGCGGTATTTCGGAAACAACGCAGCCCAGCTCGGTTAATGTTTTAGATTCGATTGAAAAACAAGATAAAAAAGTTTATCAGGCTGTCAAACGAGAAACGCCGCGCCGCATTGATACAAAAACTTCAGTTGTTGAGACTAATTACGTCGAGACAAAACGAACCGGAAATTCTGCCGCAACTCCGGCAGTAATTTACTCCGAGTATTTACCGGGCGAAGAAACTTACGTTAAAACTATCGCCAATTTATCGGAAACCGTCGAAACGCAAAAAGATACGATTCTTCGTCCGTCAGCCAGAATTTCCTTCGAGCGCGATCTAGCGGTAGTTGATGACGCGATTAATAAAATGAAGCGCGAAGTGCGTAAGAATCCGAAGAACAATTCGGCGAAACAAGTGCTTTATTCCTCTTATCAAAACAAAATTGATTTGCTCAATTCCGTGGCGGAAAAAACCGAGTTAATGGCGAGTTTGAAATAAAAACGGCAGAAAATTTTAATGAACCGAAATCGCAAAATAACAAAATATCTCGTCATTGCTCTTTGTTCGATTGCTTTTCAAACAATCACCGCATTCGCGCAGAACGAACCGACGCCAACGCCGCCGAAAACGCCGAAAATTTACGCACCGAAAACCGCGCCCAGAACCCAACCGCGCCGCGCTCCGGTTCACGTGCCGCGTCCCAGACCTCTGACGACCGAAAGAGAAGATTCCGAAAAATCAATTGTCGTTGACGGCAAAGTCAATATCTTCGTGCCGTGCGTTTTGGAAGGAAACGTGAAAATCAACGGCTGGGACAGAAACGAAGTCCGCATTTTTATTCAAAATGGAAGTCCAATCGGTTACGTCGTGCGGGAAAAAAATAAACAGAACGGAAATCCCGCGTGGATCGAAGTTTTAGGTTATGACCCGGCGAAAAATCAGGAGCGGCGCAACGAATGTCTTTACGGCGGCGAAATCGAGATTGACGTGCCGCGAAATGCCAGCATCAGCGTTAAAGGAAGGGAAACGAGAATGACGATTGATTCGGTACGCCGGGCGACTGTCAAAACTGCCGGCGGCGACATTTCTTTGCGAAACATTGACGAAGGCGTCGAAGCCCTGACTTATGAAGGCGATGTGAGCGTGGAAAATTCCGGCGGCGCGATAACGCTCGAAAGCGCGACTGGAAATATTCTCGCCTATGAAACGGCTCCGAGCGAAATCGGCGACATTTTTAGAGCGAAAACCACCAACGGCGCTATTGCCTTGCAGGGACTCGAACATCGTCAGATCGAAGTCAATTCGATTTCCGGTTCAATTTCATACAACGGCGGATTTTTAGGCGGCGGCGTATATAATTTCGGCACGTCGAACGGCGCTATCAATCTGGCGATTCCGAAGGATTCGTCATGTAAAGTCAACGCTTCTTACGGTTTCGGCGGATTCAATTCTGAAATTCCGATTGACAAAACCATCGAAAATAAAAGTTCGCGAGGACAAAACATCATCGGCACTATGGGAAACGGGAACGCGAGTTTGAATCTGACAACCGCGAGCGGCGCGATCAGAATTCGCGGCAAAAAATAGCTCTTCAATCAAAGAAACTTCTGACCGCGAAAAACACAAAACAGACGAAAGAAAAAATGTTTTTTTCAATGATCTTTCGTTTTTTTGTTTTTTGCGGGCAAATAATCTTCCAAACCCTTTTTAAAACTGTCCCATCTCAAAACCGGTTCTCTGACGAAACTGATCGGCAAACGAAGGCAATTCCGGCGTGCTTTCGTCACGCGTCAGGCGTTCGACGCGCCACATCGGCACGAAATAATCCTGCATCGGCAAATAAGGCTCGTCGTGTTTGATCGAACGCGCCCATTCGTCGAAATAACTCAAATCAATCGCCCGCAAATGAATTCCGGCGGCATTTATTTCGTCTAAAATGCCGACCAGTTTTTCTCTCGGATTTTGAAGAACCACGATAACGCTTTCGCCTGTTTCGATTTTCATAAATTAATTTTAATCCTTAAATTAGACGAATATCACGAAATAAGATTTTTTTCTATTCGTTTCGTTCCGGTTTTTGCCCGTCTTCTTTTTCTTTCCCGGAAATTATTCTAAAATTGAAAGTTGAATCCAAAATCCAAAATCAAAAACCCAAAATCGGAAGATGCACATCACCAAGATAGAACTCGAAGACATTAAGTCTCATACTCATTTTACGCGTGAATTCGAACGCGGCACGACTGCGATTACCGGCGAGAACGGTGCGGGGAAAACGACGATTATCGAAGCGGTCGCGTGGACGCTGTTCGATCTTCTCGATTATAAAAAAGACGATTTCATTCGGCGCGGCGCGAAAAAAGGCATCGCTCGCGTGACGTTTGAAAGCGGTTTGGACGAGCGGCAATATACGGTTTACCGCGACACGGGAACCGGATATTACATTTACGACCCGCAAATAAAAACGCGCATCGCCGAGAAAAAAGAAGAAGTTACTCGCTTTTTGTGGCAGCATCTCGGCGTCGAGCCGGGAACGGATTTGGAAGCGCTTTTTCGCCGCGCCATCGGCGTTCCGCAGGGAACTTTTACGGCGATTTTTCTCGAAACGCCGACCGAGCGCAAAAAGGCTTTCGATAAACTTTTAAAGGTCGAAGAATACCGGCAAGGCTCGGAAAAACTCTTACTAACAGCGCGCTTTATTGAAACGAAAATCACCGTCGTGCGTGAGAAAATCGCTCGCGCCGAGGGCGAATTGTCACGGATCGACGCGGTTGAAGGCGAGATTGAAATTCTTCAAATGCAAATCGAAGAATTGACCGTAATAATTGGAAACGCGAAACGTGAAACCGGCGAAAAGCGCGAAATCGTGAAAGTTTTGGACGAAACCGAGCGGCGCGTCAACGATTTGAAAACGGCATTCGATAAATTAAACAACGAAAAAACGCGCGCCGAATTCGTTTTTCAGCAAAAGGAAAACGATTTGAATCAAGCGAAAAACGCGGCGGACAAAATCAAGCTCGTCGAAGCCGATCATCTCAAACACGTTGACGCGCTCAGAAAATTAAAGGAATTCGAGCGCGAACGCGCCGAACGCGAAAAGCTTTTTCAGGAAATGCGAAAAACCGAAACCGCGCAGGCGAATGTTTCCGCCGAGCAGAAACGCTTGCAGGAAAATCTTGAAAAAGCATTAAAAGCGCATCAGGAAATCGCCCATTTGACGCCGCAAATCTCCGAACAGGATTTGCTGGAAAAACGACGCGACGATTCAATCGAGCAAATCGCGCAAATTCGGTCGAAAGAAGCGGAAATCAAGCGGCTCGACGGAAAAATGAACGATTTGCGCAGCAAATTTATTAAAAATAAAGAGCAAATCAAAGAAGCCGAAGCGCGCAGCCAAACCGCGAAGGATTACGAACTTTTGCAGCGGCGCGATTCGGAAATCACGCGCGACATCACGAGATTTCGCGCCCGCATCGAACATGACGAGCAGTTTCAAGCCGAAGTGCGCAACGGTTTGTGTCCGATTCTGTCGCAGAAATGTTTGAATTTGCGACCGGGCGAAACGCTCGAAGTATTTTTGCAAAATCGTTTTGGCGAATTAAAGACGCAAATCGGAACGCTCGAAATCGAACAGAAAACTCTGATTGATCGTTTGCGAGTCGCTCGCGAAGCCGAAAAATACGCGGCGACGCTCGAAACGCTGCAGACACGCGAAACGGAAATCGCTGAAGAAGGGAAAAGCTATAAAACGGAAAAGGAGTTTTTACTTAAGGAAATCGTTGATCTACCGAAAATTCAAGCGGATTTGGCGGAAGCCGAAGCGAAATTGAAAAATCTCGGCAATCCGAAAGCGAAAGTTCATCTGCTCGAAGACGAATCGAAACGCGAAATGCAGATTCGCGAAAAACTGGCGGAAATCGAAAGAAACGCCGAACGTCTCGAAAGCGACCGGCGCATTACGACGGAAAAACTCGAAAGCTACAAGGATTTGGACGCGAATTGGACATTTTATTCCGACGAGCGCGACCGAACAGCGAACGCGCACCGCGAATTTTTGATTAACGAAACAATCGCCAAAGTTTTGCCGGAACGCGAAACCGAATACGCGAAAGCCGACGCGCAATTAAAATCTTTGACGGAAACGGCGGCGCAGGCGGAAAAAGATTTCGCGGCAGCAAGCGGCGATTACGACCGCGAGCGGCATCAAACGGAAAAAGTTTCGCTGCTCGAAGCGGAAAAACGTCTGGCGGAAACCGGCGCGAATCTGGCGAACGCGGAACGGCAAAAGGCGCAACTCGAAACGGAAATCAAGCGTCTAGCGGAAATTCGCAAACAGATGCAGACGGAATTTCTCGAAAAAGAACGGCTCGAAAAAATCGCCGAAGCGACCGCGTTTATCCGCGAAACTTTGAAAGAAGCCGCGCCGCGCGTCGCACGAAATTACGTTTATCACGTCGCGCTCGAAGCCAATCAAATGTTCCGCGAAATTTCCGGCAACGCCGAACGCACGCTGAAATGGACGGAAGATTACGGCATCGTTCTCGAAGAAAACGGTTATGATCGCCCGTTCGTCAACTTGAGCGGCGGCGAACAAATGGCGGCGGCGCTGTCGGTCCGACTCGCTTTATTAAAACAGCTTTCCGACGTGCGTTTAGCGTTTTTCGACGAACCGACGACGAACATGGACGCGGCGCGTCGCGAGCGTCTGGCGGAACAAATCAGCCATATCACCGAACGAAGAACATTCGACCAGCTTTTCGTCATTTCGCACGACGATACGTTTGAAGGTTATGTGGATAATGTGGTTTCGGTCGGAGGAAGCGGCAGTGAATAAATTTTTTAACAATCGTTTCGGTTTAGGATTTTCGAGCGGCATTTTCTTGTTCGCAGTTTTTAATTACATCAGCTATATATTATCCGAAGGACAATCAACACATACCTATGACAGATTTGGATTTGGATTTCCTTTTTTTGTTTATGATTATAAAAGTTATGTGGCTAAAGAAGGCATAAATGAAGTTGGTTTGATATTAACTATTATGTGTTCCTTATTTTTTAGTTTTTTACTCGGATTAATCTTTAAATTCGTTTGGTCAAAAACTTTATCGCGCCGCACAGAATTAAAATAATTTATGAAATAAGTAACAATCGTCTGCATTTGATAACGTCGTCTCGATTGGAGGAAACAGAAATGAAGAATCTACCACTAAATAAATCCTTTTTAATAAATCCTTTCCGCTTAGGATTTCTTTCGGGAGTGGTGATATTCATTGTCATTCATCTTTATAATTTCTTAGTCGTCATAAATGGTGAGTCATACGTGTCGAGCAAAGGTGTTTCTATGCATATATCTTACCGCTTTGGTCTTCCTTTCGCCATATACGAATGGAGCGGTTATTCAACGAAGAGTACCTTTTATTTGACTGGTTTGCTTGGAGATGTATTTACGGTAGTAGTTTTTAGTTTTTTACTTGGTTTAATCTTTAAATCTATCTGGTCTAAAATCTCATCGCGTCGCGTAAAATTAAAATGATTGAAAGCCAATGAAGAATCTAATTAAAAACAAAGTATTTATCAGCATGTTTTTGCTGGCTTATTTTCTGTTTTTCGTAATAACAATTTACGTTTTAGACTTGAAAACAAGCGGTTTCGGCGTTGGCTCGATGGATTACGGTTTCCCGTTCACTTATTATTCTTCGCATTGTTTCGGCGGTAATTATTTATGGGTTGGATTGATTGGAAATATTATTGTTGCAACAGCTATTAGCTTTATTGTCGGTTTGATTTCCACGCATTTTTGGCTAAAGTTTTCTTCGCCTCAATTTCGCGCAAAATGGCACATCTAAATAGTTAAGTCAATTTTTTATCAAAACGACGACATTAAATTATGAAAGAAGTAACAATCGTCTGCGACGGTTCGAGTTTGGGAAACGGCAAGGGAAGTCCGCGCGCGGCGGCGGTGGCGATGTTGGGCTACAAAGGTTTCTGGCGGGCGTTCGGTGAATTTTTGGGTTCGGCGACGAATCAGCAGGCGGAAATCGCGGCGGCGACAATCGGGTTAAATAAATTGTCCGAGCCGTGCAAAGTGCGCGTTTTGAGCGATTCGCGTTATGTCGTCGAGACGATGACGGGCAACTTTCGCAAGAAAACCAATCTCGAATGGTGGGCTAAATTAGACGCGGCGGCGCAAAAACATAAAATCAAATGGGAATGGGTTAAAGGTCACGCCGGACACGAAGTGCAGGAAGTCGTTGACACGCTGGCGCGAAAAACCGCCGAACTCGGTCGGATTGACGAAAATATGTTTGAAGAATTAACGGCGGAAATCGGTGTGAAAGAGATTTAGCAATGGAAAATGGAAAATGGAAAGTGGAAAATACGAAACGGAAATATTTCCGTTCGTTTTTCGTCGTCTGTTTTTCGTTTGTTGTTTTAACTTTCACGTTTTCTTTTGGCTTTCATTCAATCTCTGCGCAGAAACGCAGCGCGCTTGGCTGGGTTTGGCAAAATCCTTTGCCACAAGGGAACGCGCTTTATTCGATTCATTTTGCCAAAGATAAGGAAACGGGCTTTGCCGTCGGCGCGGACGCGACGATTCTTTCGACTGAAAACGGCGGGTTTCTCTGGAAACGACAATTTTTGCCGGTTGACGCCACGATTTCCAGCGTTTTCGTCAAAGACAAAAAACGCGTTTTCGCCGTCGGGGCGCGCGGCACAATTCTTTCGTCAGACAACGGCGGCAAAGATTGGAAGCTGCACGAAACAACGGCGAAAGATCATTTTTACGGCGTCGCGTTCGCGGGTGAAAATTACGAAGCCGGTTGGACGGTTGGAACATACGGGCAGATTTTGAAAACTGTTGACGGCGGCGCGACGTGGACTTCGCAAAAAACGGAATCGACCGAACATTTGTCGAAAATCTCGGCGTTCGACGCGACGAAAGCAGTCATCGTCGGACAAAAAGGCGTCGTTTTAACGACCGACAGCGGCGGCGATAAATGGAAAATTAATAATCCGTGCGGCACGGCGACAGTCGCGGGCGCGGCTTTCGGATCGGCTCAAAAAATCATCGCCGTCGGCAGCGGCGGATGCGTCGCGCGCAGCGAAGACGGCGGCGAGAATTGGGCGCGAATCAATGTTTTCAGTCGTGCCGATTTTCTTTCGGTTTCGTTTGCAGACGCGCAAAACGGCTCGATGACCGACACGAACGGTTTGGTCTGGCTGACGGGCGACGGCGGCACGACGTGGCTTCCGTTTAACATTCGCACGAATCCGAAGCTCGTCTCGTTGTTTTTCGCCGACCAATACACGGGTTGGGCGGTCGGCGAAAGCGGCTTGATCGTGCGTACCGACGACGGCGGTTACAGTTGGCAGAGATTGAGCGAAGGCGGGCGCGAAGACGTCAACGACTTGACGCTTTTCGACGAATCGCTCGGCGTGTCGGTTGGTGCACGCGGTCGCATCTGGCTGACGAACGACGGCAAAAATTGGTTTCCGGTTTTTTCGGGCGTCGAAGAAAATCTGAACGCTTTGAGTTTTGTCAGTAATGATCGTGGCTGGGTAGTCGGCGATAAAGGCACGGTTTTGCGGACGATTAATGGCGGTGCGAGTTGGGGAAAAGGCATTTCCAATGTTTCGGAAGATTTGCTCGGCGTCGATTTCGTTAATGAAAAACTCGGTTTTGCCGTCGGCGCCAGCGGAATGATCGTGCGTTCTACTTCGGCGGGCGCGTATTGGGAACAAATCGAATCGGGAACGCGCGCGTGGCTCGAAGACATCGAGTTTTTCGACGAAAAACGCGGTGTCGTCGTCGGCGACAAAGGCACGATTTTAACAACTGCCGACGGCGGTTCGACGTGGAAACAAATCAAAACAAATCTCGCGGAAAACCTTTATGCCGTTTCGTTTTACGACGATAAAATCGGTTTCGCCGTCGGCGCTCGCGGCACGATTTTGCGAACCGCCGACGGCGGCGAAACTTGGGCGGATCAGGAAACGCCTGTTCAGATGAATCTTTACGCGGTAACGGCTTACGGGCGAAATGAAGCGCTCGCGGTCGGCGAACTGGGAACTGTGCTGCGAACCGACGACGCGGGAAAAACATGGGAAACTCAGCCGAACATTACGAGCAACGCTTTGCAGGCAATCGCTTTCTTGGGCGGCTCGGATTTATGGATTGCCGGTCGCGGCGGTTCGATTCTCAAACGAACCGAAGCGCTTTCGCCGATTAAAGTGTTTTCCGCGCCGCGCGTTCCGCCGGTTTTGCGACCGGGAATTAATAACGGCAAACCGAAAATCCGGCAACCGCTCATTACAATCACTGACGACGGCGACATCGCGCCTGCTGTTGCGCCGCCGAAAAAGGAAAAGGATAATTAATGGAAAGAGGAAAGTGGAAAATTAAAAAAAATCTTTTATTTTCCACTTTCCTCTTTTCGTTTTTTTACTATTATCGAAATCCATTCGCCGAAAGTTTGAGTTTCCGCATTTTCGACGCCGAGTTTTTCTAATTCCGTTCTGACCGCACTTTCCTGTTCCTGCAAAATTCCCGATAAAACCAAGACTTTTTTGGCTTTTTCGACTAAAAGCGGCAAAATCGGAACGATAACGTCAGCCGTTAGATTGGCGCAAACGAAATCGAATTCAGGCGTTCCGGCAGAAATCGAGCCGACGAAAAAATCGATAGTTTCGATGTTGTTTAACTCGGCGTTTTCTTTAGCGATTGTTATCGAATCGTGATCAGTATCGCAACCGACCACTTGAAATGCTGAATCCCGTGCTTTCAAAACCGCCGCAATCGCTAAGATCCCGGTTCCGGTTCCGACATCGAGAAAACTCATTCCGTTTTCATACCCGCGCTCAATCGCCTGCAAACAAAGTTGCGTCGTTTCGTGCGTTCCCGTGCCGAACGCCATCGAAGGCTCGATGCGGACGACGATTTTGTCGGTATTTTCGATAACTTCCCAAGTCGGTGCGACGATAAATTTTTCCGTTACGGTCGGTTTCCAATGTTTTTTCCATTCGTGCAGCCAATCGGCGTTTTCAACCGTGTGAGAATCAATTTTTACGATTGTTTCAAGCGGCAATTCGTAAATTCGCAGCGCCTCGTGCAATTCAGTTCGCACGGTCTTTTCGTCCGGTAATTCGTTGAAATAACCGACGACGCAAAGCGGTTCGTTAGATTTTTTGCCGAGATGATTGATTTCCGTTCCCAACGCGCCGAGTTCGTTCAAACCGAATTCGACGGCTTCGGAAGCGTTTCCTTCGATTGTGATTTCGAGCGCCAACCAATTTTGATTTTTGTCGTTCGTCATTCTTTTTCGCGCTTTTATTTTTTAACTTTTTATTCGGTGATGCCGATTTCGTCCAAATCGCGCTCGCGGTTGCGCCAGTCTTCGACGACTTTGACGAAAAGTTTGAGAAAAACCTTTTTGCCGAGTAGTTTTTCGATGTCAACGCGCGCATCGGTTCCGATTTTTTTTATTTTCGCGCCTTGTTTGCCGATGATAATTGATTTCTGCGAGCTTCGCTCGACGAAAATCGCGCAATAAATTCTCGTTAAATTCGGGTCGGTTTCGTCGTATTTTTCGGTGACGACCGCCGTCACATACGGCAGTTCTTCGCCGGTCGTCTGCAAAATCTTTTCACGCACCATTTCGGCGACAATCGAGCGCATTGATTGGTCGGTCAATTCATCTTCGGCGAAAATCGGCTCGCCGACAGGCAGATGTTTGATGATTTGATTTAACAAATTTTCAATCGCTTCGCCTTTGAGCGCGGAAATCGGCACGATTTCGTTGAATTCGTATTCTTTCGAGTAATCTTCGATGAGCGGCAGAAGCTCTTTTTTATCCTTGATTTTGTCGATTTTATTCAAAACCAGAAGCGCAGGTTTTTCGGCGTTTTTCACCAATTCCAAAACGAATTTATCGCCGTTTCCCGTCGAAACTGAAGCGTCGCGTAACAAAACCAGCGCGTCAACGGAAAGAATCGCGTCATGAACCGCCGACATCATCCGGCGATTTAATAAATAACCGGGTTTGTGCACGCCCGGCGTGTCCACGAACACGATTTGTCCGGCTTCGGTCGTGACGACACCTTGAATTTTATGGCGCGTCGTCTGCGGTTTGTTGGAAACGGCGGCGATTTTTTCGCCGACCAGATGATTCAAAAGCGTTGATTTACCCGCGTTCGGGCGTCCGACGAGCGCGACATAGCCGCTGCGGAAATTTTCGGAAGTCATAAGAACGGATTTTATCACACACAGGCGAAGACGAGGATATTTGGAAAGGAAGAAATAGCGGGAAAACAAATGACTGCCTGCGAAAATACATAAAAAACACGAAGTAGAGAGAGTAAAAGATCAAATATTTATTCTCTCTACTTCGTGTCGTTTTGATTTTGTCTGCGACTTTTCTTACGGGGTTTTTACCAACCTTTCCTTGGCGGCAATCGCTTCTTTATACGCGCCGCCCGGCACGTCGCCGATTCTGATAGCGGCATCGTAAATCTTAACGGCATATTCGCTTTCATCGTAAAATTCGTGAATTCTCGCCAGCGCGACATACGAAAGCGAAATCAACGCGCCGTCGGTTCTGGGAGTTGTTGACGTGAGAACTTTTTCATAAGCGGTTTTCGCTTCGAGCAGTTTCTTTTTTCTCTGTCCTTCATCTTCTATATTTTCAGCCGAAAGGCTTGCTACGCGTCCGATGTTGTAATAAATGCGCGCGTCAGACGGATTTTTCAGCGCCAGTTGATTGAGTTCCGAACTCGCCGCCGCATAGTTTTTCGCTTCGATTGATTTTTGAATTTCAAGCAGTCTTTTTGTAACCGGATTTTCAATCAATGTAGAAACTGTTTGCGTCGTGCCGGATTTTCGCCGGTCTTCGGCGCGTTTTGCCGCTTCAGCAAACTGTTCCAGTCGATTGGTTTCTTTCGTTGCGTCGAGCGACAAAATCATATCGCGCAGACTCGAAGCGATGTCGAAACCGGAATCTTCCAAACCTTCCAACTGCTCGGCGAAATAAAACGAGAGAACCGCGCCGTTTTTATAAGCTTCGGACAATTGTCGGGCGGTTTCATCGGCGGCTGTTTGTTTGAATTTTTCGAGCTCGGCGGAAACTGCGAGTTTTTCCTTTTCAGTTTTCTGCCGTTCGATGTTTTGCCGCGCCTGCGCCGTGGCGATTCTCACTTTTTCGTGTTCGGTCTGGCGGGCGTCGCTCGCAGCGACCAGCGAGCGTGAAATGGAAAGATAAACGTCGGGCGAAACGTTCGCATTATTTTTGCGCTGTTCGTTCAGAATTTGTTGAATTGTCGGGCGGAACTGCGCGATGTCTTTGGCGTTATTTAAAACCAACGGGTCGAAAACGAATTGCAAAAAAGCGCGTCTCGCTTCCGAAGAACTCAGGTCGATTTCCGGTGAAACGATAGCAAAATAATCGTCGCCGATATTAAGAAATGTCGTATTTGAGGCTGGCGCGAGCATTTCGGGAACGATGAAAAATCGGCGTTCGCGTTCTCTGGTTTCGACGTTCTGAATTTTAGCGTTTTTGCTTTTGCCTTTTTGCGTTTCGGTTTTTACTCGTTCAGCATAAAAAATTTGCGGGCGCGTGTGCAGATAATCGAGCAGTTCGCTAACCATCAATTTCGCCGAATTTCTCAATCGCTCGTCCGCAGCACGGCTGTAAGTTTTGACGTAATCGTTTAATTTCGCCGAAAAACCCGAGCGACGATAAAATTCGCGCACCAATGGCGCGAAATCAAGCACGTCGAGCAATTCGCCCGGCAAATCGTTGGTGATTACCGGATCGGACAAATCGGGCACAGGCGCGAGCGTGTAAGCCATCGATACGAACGGCGCGACTATTTCCGCGTCCGACGCTTTCGGGCGCCGCCTTTTATATTGTTCGACGAAAACAGTGATTTTATTGCGCAAATCTTCGGGCGTCGCGGCTAAATCGGAGCGCATCTGTTTGCGAAAATCTTCGCCCCGCGCTGACAAAGCGGTTTTAATGAGCGGCGTTTCCTCGCCTGCGGCGTTTTTCGTTCGCGCCATTTCAAGTGTTGCCAAAACCGTCATTAGACGTTTATCCGGTTCGATTTTAACGCCGTAATTAGACAAATCGAAACCGGTTGGCGGAGCTGTCTGCGCGCTGCAATCGAGCGAGAAAATTAATGTAAATACTAATGTAGAAAAAAATAAAACAGCTTTTTTCATCGGTCTTAAATTCGGATTTAATATATTTATCGGAGTGATTAACCGGGCAAAGCGCAAAACGAGTGAAGAAATTAAGGGGAATTAGTTTTAAGGGAAAATTCCTTCGCTCGTTTTGCGCTTTGCCCTTGTATTAAAAGATGAATTTATTTAACGCAAAGATGCACCCGCGTTAAATAAATAACTGAATAAATAAAAGGATAAAGGATGAACGAATCTTCAAGCCTTTACCCTATTTATTGAAAATAAAAATTGTCAACGAAAAAATTAATTGTAACTGCTGAGCGCTTCGTCTTCTTTTTCAAACACGTCGAAAACCGTCAGCAATTTGGTAATTGCCAAAAGGTCTTGAATTTTCTGCGTCAAATTCAAAAGTTTGAGCGTCCCGCCTTCTTTGTTGACGGCGGTAAAGCTCGAAACAAGCTCGCCGATGCCGCTCGAATCAACATAACCGACGCCGCCGAGATTCAAGAGAATCTTGTTTTTGCCTTCGCCGAGCAGTCGTCGAATCGCGCCGCGCAGCGCCACGCTGCCTTCGCCGATGGTTACTTTGCCGCTCAAATCCAAGATTGTTACGTCGCCCGCCTGGCGTTCCGTAATGTTAAGTTCAGCCATTTTTTTCTCCTCAAATAAACGTAAATTTAAAAATTTGTGATAGCAGATTTTAGACCAATCCGCTTGAAAAAGTCCAAGAAACAAAAACTATTTATCGTCGTTTCAGCATTTTCACGATTGTCCCGCCTTCGACGTGATTGACCCATTCGACTTCGTCCATAAAAGTTCGCATAAACAGAATGCCGCGCCCCGATGCCTTCAAAAGATTTTCCGGTTCGGTCGGGTCCGCAATTTCCTCGACCGCAAAACCCGCGCCGAAATCGCGGATGACGATTTCAAACCCGTCGGGCATATTCGTCAACGTAATTTCGACCGACTTTGTTTCGTCCAAAAGGTTGCCGTGTTTGACGGCATTGGCGACCGATTCGCGCGCCGCCATATCAATCGCGAAAATCGCTTCGTCGCCGAAACCGATAAGTCTGGCGAACGCGTCAATTTCCTGAGCGGCTTTTTCGACCGATTCGAGACGACTCGGTAATTTTAATTTTTTTTCTTCCTGCACAATATTTCTTTGTAAATTATCGGTTTACTACGGTTTATGTCAAGACGGTTATGCAAATTTTGTTTTTCGCCGCCGGAATCTGAAGGCTTTGCCCGATATGTTTTCCTCGTTTATAGTAAATTTTAACAAACGGGAACAAAAATTTACGACGAATAAAATAATTACCAATTAAAACGAACAATGAAAATAAATCCGGCAACACGCTTAAACGGAACGATCAATCTGCCCGGCGACAAATCAATTTCGCATCGCGCCGCGCTTTTTTCAGCAATGTCGACGGGCGCGGCGCGAATCGAAAATTTCGCGTCAAGTGCCGACTGCGCTTCGACGCTCGAATGTCTGCGCGATTTAGGCGTTGAAATTCGCCGTGAAAATTCGACGGTTTATATCAAAGGCGTCGGCAAAAACGGGTTTCACCATAGAAAATTACCTGAAAAAGCGGCGCTTGACTGCGGTAATAGCGGAACAACAATGAGATTACTCGCAGGAATTTTGGCAGGACAAAATTCCTATTCCGGTTTAATTGGCGACAAATCATTAAATGAACGCCCAATGCGAAGAGTGATTACGCCGCTTGAATTAATGGGCGCTAAAATCGAGTCAGTAAATGGTTGTGCGCCGCTCGATATTTACGGCAAAAACCCGCTGAAAGCGATTTCTTATAAACTTCCGGTCGCCAGCGCGCAAGTCAAATCGTGCGTTTTGCTTGCCGGTTTAAATGCGGAAGGGAAAACGACTGTCATCAATCCCGAATCGAAAAACCGCATCGTTACATCGAGAAACCATACGGAATTAATGCTCGCGTATCTCGGGGCGGATTTGCGGGAAAATTTTATCGAATCGGAAAACGGTTTCGTGCAGGAAATCACGATTGACGGCGATTCACGCCTCGAAGCGCGGGATTTAAGCGTTCCGTCCGACATTTCCTCGGCGGCGTTTTTCATCGTCGCGGCGGCGTGTCTGCCCGGCTCGGAAATCGTTCTGCGCAATGTCGGATTGAATCCGACGCGCACGGCGATTCTCGAAGTTTTGCGTAACTGCGGCGCGAACATCGAGATTTTAGAAGAGCGCGAAGTCAGCAACGAAAAAATCGGCGATATTCGCGTGACGGGCGGCGACGGTTTCGCGCCGAAACAAGGCACGAATGTTATCAGCGGCGAAATCGTCGCCAATTTGATTGACGAAGTTCCGATTTTAGCCGTTTTCGGCACGCAGCTCGAAAACGGTCTGGAAATACGGGACGCGGCGGAATTGCGCGTTAAAGAATCGGATAGAATCGCGGCGGTCGTCGAAAATTTGCGCCGAATGAACGCGCGCGTCGAGGAATTCCCCGACGGCTTGCGCGTGGAAAAATCCAAATTAAAAGCGGCGCAAATCGAATCGTTCGGCGATCACCGCATCGCGATGGCTTTTTCCGTCGCCGCCCTTTTTGCCGGAGGCGAAACGGAAATTTCCGGCGCGGAATGCGCGGCAGTTTCGTTTCCCGAATTTTACGACGTGTTGAAGTCGGTCGTAAATTAGCAAATGAAATGCTTGCTGAAACACTGGGAAAGAAAAAAGGAAAACGCGGATTTACACGGATAAAAACCGAATAAGAAACAGGACGAAATCAAATTGTTTTCATCTTTTTCAATCTGTGTTTGTCTGTGAAAATCTGTTGTTAATTTATTTGCTTCGCTGTTTTCGTCGTTTTGCGTTAATATTTGATTGAATTTCGATGAATAATTTCGAGCAAAAAATCGTTCTGACCGGATTTATGGGCGTCGGCAAATCAACCGTTGCGCGACATTTGGCGTTTTTGCTCGGGTGCGAACGTATTGATCTCGATTATTACATCGAATCGGCGCAGCAGCGTTCCATCGCCGAAATTATTCAAGCCGAAGGCGAAAAACGTTTCCGCGAAATTGAAACGGAAAATCTGCGCGCGCTTCTGCGCGAAAACTACGCGCCGATTCTCTCGCTCGGCGGCGGCGCGTGGACGATTGCGGAAAATCGCCGCATAATCAAAAATCACTGTTACACGAGCGTCTGGCTTGAATCCACTTTCGATCACTGCTGGCAGAACATCAGGCTTTCCAGAAAAGAAAGACCGCTTGCCGCCGACAAGCCGCAGGCACAGAAACTGTTTATCGAGCGCGAAAAACATTACTGTCTGGCGGATTGGCATTTTATTATCAAGCCCGGATTTACGTCGTTTGACGTTGCCCGGCAAATCGCCGAGGATGTTTTTTGCAAAGTTTAGCTTTATTTTTCGGCAAAATGCTTTAATATAAATTTTTAACGGAAATTAGTTTGGATTTTCTCGCGTTTTGAGAAAATTTTTTTTGAGTATGAGGTTGAAAATCGGACGTGTTTTTCCGATTCTCGAATGAAATAAAGAAACAGTTAAATTCAAGGAGGAATAGAATGAAATTAAAAATTTTAGCTACCGTCGGTTTAGGCACGCTTCTGCTGCTCGGCGGTTGTAAAGGCAATGCCGGCAACACAAATACCGGCACTCTGAACACAAATACGAACACTGCAATGGCTACGGCAACGCCGACGCCGATCGTGCAGACCGGTGAATCCGCAACGACCGATACAGTTTTGAAAACGCAAATCGAAAATGCCTTGAAAGCAAAAGGTTTTACCAGCGTAACGGTGGATACGAGCACGACGCCGGCAACTCTGCGCGGAACCTATCCGAAAGGCAAACTCGCTGAAGTTGTGCAGACGGCACAGCAGTCAGCCGGAAAACCGCTTCAAAACCAAATGGCTGAGGCTAAATAAACAGCCGAATAAAAAAGGAGGGAATACAGATGGCTTTACAGGAAAAATATCAATCGCTGATTGATTTAGCGAATCAGTCGGGCATTTCCGGCTTGAACGTCACCGAAGGCGACGGTTTTATCAAAATCGAAGGCACGGCGCCGAGCGCCGACGTTAAACAACAGCTCTGGAACGAATACGGACGCATTGACCCGGAATATCGTTCGGGCGATTTAGTACTGGACATTACAGCGCCGGAAAACGCTTCGGCAACCGGCAGCGGCGGCGGTTCGACTTACACGGTTCAGGCGGGCGATTCGTTGAGCAAAATCGGTACGCGCATGGGCGTCAGCTGGAAAGAAATTTTTGAAGCTAACCGCGACAAACTCGACGATCCGGATAAAATTTATCCCGGACAGGAATTAACGATTCCGCAGAGTTCGTAAAATTTTGTAAAAATTTTATTGCTTTTTAATCGAGCACTTTGATATGTTTGCGTTTGCAGGCAAATCAAAGTGCTTTTTCTCATTTTAATGTTAAGAAAAAAAGGAGTTTTATGAAACACGTTGTCAAGATAATTGTTTTCATCGGACTTTGCTCTTCGCTCGTATTCGCTCAGGAAATAACGCGCGAGCAAAAGCTGCAAAAGCTCAATGAATTGACCGCTCAAGTCAGCGTTTTGGAACAGGATATTTTATCGCCCGATACGAATGATATAATTCGGGCGCGAAAGGAAAACTTCGAGGTTTTCCGCATTATGCCGCGCGAGAAATACGACCGCAAACTTTCGATTCAAGGCGGCGGTTCTTATTATTCCTTTACGACCAAATCGCATGATTATCAAAAAATCGCGCAAATCGGCTTGGAGCAGAATAACTTGAGAACCGGTTTTGCGGGCGCGAATTACGGCTTCATCGCTGATTTAGGCGAAAATTCGCTCGCAGAAGTTACGACAGATTCCGCTGAAGCAAACTTTCTCGTCAATTATAAGCCGCCGACCAATGAATCAGACGTGAGAATTGAACAACAAAGAACGCGAAATTATGAAACAGCCGGAATTTCATATAAAAACGCAGTTCCCGCCGTTGTCGGGCACAGTTACGTTTTTCGCACGATTAGTTTCGGCGACGCCGACGTTTTGGTCGCTTTCAACATTCATCGCAAGGACGCCGACGGTAGTTTGATAATATTCTGGAAATTGCTCGAAAACTATGAAAAGCCGCTTTTGGCAAGAAATAAATAAAAGAAAAATAAAGGAAAAATCCTGAAATAAAAAAGCCCGCGTAAGAAAATTACGCGGGCTTTTTTATTTTACTGCTGAAATATCTACGGCAGTTCAATTAATTTGGGCGGCGCTGGCGGAATAGGCAGTGCGGGCGGCGGTAGCGGAGCTTCAGGCGCGAGCGGCGGGGCGGGCGGCGGATTTTTTTCGCTTCTGTTGTTCCACAAATCTTCCACGAACTGACTGACTTTCGGTTCGGCGCGAAGGTTTTTGTTTTGCGCTAATTGCCATCTTTCAAACCACGAAATGCCGGATTTGCTTTCGATCATGGCTTCCGGCGATTGATACGCTTCGTCCTTTAACGCTTCATCCATCGAAACGAATCTGTAACCGCGTTTTTCGATCATTCCGAAAAACTCGTCGGCTGTATCGGCAACCAAACGGCTCGGCGTCAAAACCATCGTTTGCGCGATGTCGCGCCCGAACATTTCCTGCGAATACGCTTCGTAATGATCGAACATTTTCGTCATATAATCGAGAAACTCCCGGCGAACTTCATTCATCTTGTTCAAATCGTTATTCTTGCGCGCCGCGTCATATGCGAAAGAATACATCCATTCCTGATTATCAATCGTGTATTTGACCGGCGCTAAATCGCGCGACGCGAGCCACGATTCAAATTTTGCCCTATCATCTGCGGATTTTCCTGTGTTCAGAAACGGGTAGCTGAAATACCGCAACTGCAGATTTTTCTCCGCTAAAATTTGCCGAACGACGCGCTCGTTTTTTTCCGTGTTAGCGATGAACTCTTCGACCGAGTTGTCGTGAAACCAGATGTGTCGAAAGCCGCCGATGCCGACTTCTAGTCCGGCGTCGATCCATATTCTGACCGTATTGGCGCGGTTGGTGAATATTTTTTCAAGCTGCGATTGCTGAGCTCTTAATTTTTCAACTGTTAAGCGCATTTGAGCAGTTTTGTCGGAATCGAAAGATTTGTCGCCGCCGGCATTATTACTCGCCTCGTTGAGAGATGTAATTATTCGGTCAATCTTTTCTTTAACATTTTGCTCGGGCGAAATGCTCGCGCCGCTGACAAATCCGATTGCCGGAATGCGCCGCGCCGTTAATTTTTCAATCAGCAAAACAGCTGTTTCGTCGAAGTTTTTGTCTGACTTTTCTCTGTTATTGGGCGCAATCGAAACGAAGCCGACGGCGATTTTTTTATTTTTCATAGCGGTTTGCGCGTTGACACCCGCGCCCGATGTGAACGAAAATACAGTTAGCAAAACCGCCGAGATAAGCATCAAAGCCAACCCAGCCGACCAAGCGGAAGAGCTTTGTTCTATCTCGGTATTTTTATTTAAAATTTTAGTTATTCTCTGCATTAAGTTACCTCCGTTCGCCGCCGCTGCCAGCGGCGATAATGTTTGTTTCGCCGTTTGGCGAATTTCCTCTAAATTTGCCAGCGCGCTGGCGTAAACGATATGCGAATTTTCCATTGTTTCAACGACCGATTCGTCAGTTGCAAATTCGCGTTCGCGGCGAATGACCGATGATATGAACCACACGCACGGGTGATAGAAAAATAAAACTTCAATGATGCTCTGCGCGAAATTGACGAGCGCGTCGCGGCGGCGAATATGGATGAGCTCGTGCGCGATAACGGTTTCGAGCTGCGCCGGACTGATTTGCAGGAAAAGGCTCGCCGGAATCAAAATAAACGGCTTCAAAATACCGACGGCAATTGGCGATTCGATTAAATTCGACTGCAAAAACGTGACGGATTGTTTGATTTTGAGTTTTTCACAAACTACAAGAAATCTCGCGCGCCATTCATCGTTCGGCTCAAAAATTCCGCGTGTTTTGTAAATGTGAAGCTGCCAAACGCCGCCCGTTAAACGCACGGCGAAAAATATTATCCCGAAAAGCCACAAAGCGACGACGAACGGCGAAACAGCGGCGAAATTTTCGGCGAAAATGCGGCGCGAAATTTCGACGGCGGCGAAAATGTTTTTATTTTCCTTGTTGACGGGCGTTATTTCCGTTCCGGCAAAATCAAGAAAAATTTCCGGCGGAGACGTCTTTTTATTTGTGTGACTGACGGAAACGTCTTTTGCGTTCGCCGCTTGAAAATATTTGGGCGACGAGTTTTCCGTTATTTGCACGAAAGTAAAGATCGGCAAAATTGCCGCCAAAGCGAGCGCTAGAATCGCCGAAATATAACGAGCGTTTGCCGGAGATCGCCGCAAAACGCGCAGAACGAAAAATAAAACGAGCCAGATTAAACCGATCTGCCACACGGAATGCGCGAGCGTCCAGCCGAGATTTTCGACGATTTTTGAATTTATCAAGATTCCCCAATTCATTTATTTTTCCGCTCCGCTTCGCTGATTAATTTGCGAATTTCTTTTAACTCCGCCGCCGTCGCCGGTTTCGCTTCCAAAACGTGCTGCACGAGCTTTAACGCCGAACCGCGAAATGCTTTTTCGAGCAAATCGGCAACGAGATTTTTTTGCGTTTCCGTTTGCGGCAACATCGGACGATAAACATGTGCTTTCGCCGCTTTGTCGCGCTCGACCAGATTTTTTTCGTTCATTATTTGCAAGGTTTTAAGAACCGTCGTGTAAGCCGTCGGCTTGCGTTCGTTGATGATTTCGTGAATATCGCGCACGGTCGCCGCTTCGCGTTCCCACAAAAGATCGAGTATTTCCAGTTCGGCTTTGGTCGGTTGAAATTGTTTTTTCGTCATAAAAATTTGCACTGCAAAACCGCAATTTTATTTGCTCCACTTATCCCAAGCGGCTTTCGCGGCTTTGGCAATCACGCGTTCGCGCGTCGTTTCGTCCGCCGGAGAATCGGAAACGAAAACCGCGATTGCCAGATGTTTTCCGTTCGGCAAGGTGATAATTCCTATATCATTTGTCGCCGCCGTTACGCCGTCGCGCGTCCCCGAAGTTCCGGTTTTGTGCGCGACGATAGCGTCTTTCGGCAAAAGCCCTTTTAAGCGGCGCGGTCCGGTAATCGTTTCGGTCGAAATTTTAAGCGCCAGCGCCTGACTCGATTCTGACAATCCGCGTTTTTCATGCAGAGCGCGCAGCAAACTGATCGCGCCGTTCGGCGAAGCCCAATTGCGGTACTGCGTTTCCCAATCACTTCCGATTACTTTTTCCGGGTCGGCGACGACGACTTCATTTACGCCGATTTCACTCATAAATTTGCCGATTGTTTCCGCGCCGCCCGCGAGCACGAAAAGCAAGTCGGAAGCCGTGCCGTCGCTTTCTTCGATCGAAAGCCGCAGCAATTCTTCGACGGTTGTTTTCGTGCCGTTCGGATTTTTATCGCGCAAAGGGCTATGCATTCCTTGCCGCACAAAATCGGATTCTTCAACCTGAATTTCTTGATCGAGTTTTAATCGTCCGGCGTCAATTTCTCTTAAAGCCGCCATTCCAATCGGGAGTTTATAAACGCTCTGCATCGGAAAACGTTCGCTCGCGTTCAGCGCCGCCGTTTCGCCGGTTTCCAAAATTTCGGCGGCAATTCCGACGCGCCCTTTCGCTGCCGAAGCTATCCGTTCAAATTCTCTTTGCAGATCTTCGTTAGGTTTTTTTTCCGCTCTCGCCGGTCGAGAACTGTCATTATTATTGACATTATTAATTGGTAAATTGCTGTTTTGAGTTGAAGCGTTGTTTGAACAAGCCGAGATTAAACCACAAATAAAAAATAAAATTGCCGCGAAATTCAGTTTTTTCATATTCTTTTCTCTACGGAAAGTTTCGTAGTTTTTGGATTCTATACGAAGGGTTTCGTAGATGTCAAGCAGTTGAGCGAAAATTGTATTACGCTTAAAGCGTCGAATATTGAAAATTTGTTAAAGTAGTCTTTTGCGCTTATGGCACTTGAAACTGATTTTATCGTTATCGGCAGCGGCGTCGCCGGTCTTCGCGCGGCGATCGAACTGGCAAAATCCGGCGCGGGCGTTACGGTTTTAACCAAAGACAAAGCGAGCGAATCGAACACCGAATACGCGCAGGGCGGCGTCGCCGTTGTGCTTTCAGACGACGACGCCGCCGAATTGCACGAAGGCGACACGCTTGTCGCAGGCGCTGGTTTATGCGACGAAGAAGCTGTCCGCACATTAGTCGTTGACGGCACGAAATACGTTCAGCAGCTGATCGAATGGGGAACCAGGTTTGACCGCGAAGGGGGGCGTTTGATTTTCACGCAGGAAGCGGCGCATTCGCGGCGGCGAATTCTGCACGCGCACGGCGATTCGACGGGCAAGGAATTCGTGCGCGCTTTGATCGCCAGAGCGCGGGCGGAAAAAAATATCGTTTTGATGCCGTTCGCCAACACGGAAAGTTTAATCGTGCGCGACGAGAGATGCATCGGCGTGCGATTTCTTGATCCGATTTTGCGGGCGCCGCGTGAAATTTTCGGCAAAGCCGTGATTTTATGCACGGGCGGCGCGGGACAGCTTTACCAGCACACGACGAATCCGCCGGTCGCGACAGGCGACGGAATGGCGATGGCTTATTTCGCCGGCGCGGAAATGGCTGATATGGAATTTATACAGTTTCATCCGACGGCTTTAAGCGTGGAAAACGCGCCCAGATTTCTACTGTCTGAAGCGATGCGGGGCGAAGGCGGCATTTTGCGCAATAAATCGGGCGAACGATTTATGGAGCGTTACGACCAACGGCTCGAACTCGCGCCGCGCGACATCGTTTCGCGCTCGATTGTTGCCGAAATGCGGCGGACGGGAACGCGTGAAGTCTTTCTCGATATGACGGCGTTAAGCGAAGATTATCTGCGCGAACGCTTTCCGAAAATCTACGAAACGTGCAAATTTTATGATTTGAATCTCGCCGCTGATTTATTGCCGGTTTCTCCCGCGTCGCATTATTGTATGGGCGGCGTGCGGACGGATTTGGACGGCAGAACGACGGTTGCCGGACTTTACGCGGCGGGCGAAGTCGCCTGCACGGGCGTTCACGGCGCTAATCGTCTCGCGTCGAATTCGCTGCTCGAAGGCTTGGTTTTCGGAGCGCGCGCGGGCTCTGCCGCTGCGGCGGACAATCACGAATTACGAGTTGCGAATTACGAGTCGAATGTTCAAGGTTCAGGATTGAAGGTTCAAGATTCAAGATCCTTTGAAATTTCGACGGCTGTGAGAAAGCGCGTCAAGCGCGTGATGTGGGAACGCGTCGGAATTTTGCGCGATGCCGGCTCGCTTAATCGCGCTTTGCATGAGTTCGAGCAGATTTCGCAGGGAAATTTGAGCGTTTCATCGCGTAATTTTGTGACGTTGGCAAAATTAGTTGCCGCCGCCGCTTTATGGCGCGAAGAATCGCGCGGCGGGCATTTTCGCAACGATTATGCGGAACGAGATGAAAAATGGCGCGTTCATTCGATTCAAAAAATAAACGCGGAAATTGCGTCGAGCGAGAAAATCAATTTTTAGTAATCTGTTTGAAAGTTCGGAAGTTCTGCCCGTGAAACACACAAATGAAATGAAAATAAAGCTTTTTGAATTTGTTTTATCTCTTTTCGATTATTTCGTGTATTTCGCGGGAAAACTCAGATTTCATACTCCTTCTCGAAGATAATTTCGGCTGTCATCGGCTTTAAATAAATTTTTCGTCGAATAAATTATAAACTGTAAATGAGCTGTGTTAATCTGTTTTCAAAAAAATTATGGAATACGGTGCAACGACTTTAAATCTGGCTTCGATCATCGAACATCACGCGCGGCTCGCGCCCGAACGGGAAGCGATTGTCTGGAACGAGATGCGTTTTACATACGGGCAGTTGAACGCGCTGTCGAACCGCGTCGCCAACGCTCTACAGGAAATGGGCATCGGGCGCGGCGATAAAGTCGCTTTGAGCTCGCCGAATCTGCCGTTTTTTCCGATTGTTTATTACGGCATTATGAAAGCGGGCGCTGCGGTCGTGCCGCTCAGCGTTTTATTCAAGCCGCGCGAAATCGCTTATCATCTGACAGACTCGGATGCCAAAGCTGTTTTCGTTTTTGAAGGAACGCCCGAACTGCCGCTCGCGCAGGCGGTCAAAGCCGGATTCGATGAAGTCGAAACGTGCGAGCATTTAGTTGTCATGACCGTTAATCCGATGGGGGAAAGTCCGTTTCCCGAACATCGAACTTTAACGCAAATCACTTACGACAAACCGGAAACTTTTGAAATCGTCGCTACCGCGCCGCACGATACGTGCGCGATTCTTTATACTTCCGGCACGACCGGACAGCCGAAAGGCGCGGAACTGACGCATTTGAACTTGATGACGAACGTGACGACGACTTACGGAATTCATCTGCCGGTGCTGGATTTCACCGACGGCGCGCAGAAAACCGCTCTGATCACCTTGCCGCTTTTTCACACGACCGGGCAAACCGTCCAGATGAATACGAATCTTTACGGCGGAAACCGCGTCGTTTTGCTGCCGCGTTTCGAGCCGGAAGCGACTTTGCGGGCAATGGAACGCGAAAAAGTGAATTTCTGGGTCGGCGTTCCGACGATGTATTGGGCGATTTTGAAATACGTCGAAGAAACCGGCTATGACATCTCCAAAATCAAGGAACATCTGAAAGTCCCGACTTCCGGCGGCGCGCCGATGCCGGTTGAGGTGATGAAGGAATTTGAACGGGTTTTCGGTTTGCGAATTTTAGAAGGTTACGGCTTGTCTGAAACTTCACCGCTCGCCTGTTTCAATCATTTCGAAAAGCCTTCAAAACCCGGAACCGTCGGACAGCCGATTTTCGGCGTAGACGTGAAATGTTTTGACGAAAACGACCGGGAAGTTGCTGCAGGCGAGCGCGGCGAAGTAGTCATTCGCGGGGCGAACGTGATGAAAGGTTATTACAAGCGACCGGAAGCGACCGCCGAAGCGTTCAAAAACGGCTGGTTTCACACCGGCGACATCGGCATCATTGATGATGAAGGTTATCTGGCAATTGTTGACCGCAAGAAAGACATGATTCTGCGCGGCGGCTACAACATTTACCCGCGCGAGCTCGAAGAAGTGATGATGACGCACGAAGCCGTCTCGCTCGTCGCCGTCGTCGGCGTCCCGTGCGAGCGAATGGGCGAAGAAGTCAAAGCGTTTGTCGTCCGCAAACCGGGCGCGGAATTGTCGGAAGAATCATTCATCGAATGGTGCAAACAGCAGTTCGCGGCGAACAAATATCCGCGCTTCGTAGAATTCCGCGACGAACTGCCAATCGGCGGCACAGGCAAAATTTTCAAGCGCGCGCTTCGTGAAGAAAATAATTAAAAAGATATTGCCCCAATTAATAACGTAGTTTTTTCAACATGTTTTGTGCATAATACGGATAGTTTTCCTTAGTCTGGTTAATTTAACTTGTTAATTCAATAAATGTTCGAGATTACGCACGAAAAGCACGTAGAAGGTAATAAAAATTTGTGGTTTGCTGCGTTTTTGGCAATCGGCTGTTTGTATTTATTTGCCAGATTTTGGAATTTAACCGCCTCTTGTCTTGTGTTTGACGAGATTTTTAGCGTTCACGCGGCTTCGCTTCCTTGGAACGAGTTATTCGGATTTATCGCGCTCGATTTAATTCATCCGCCTTTTTTTTACACGGCTTTAAAGATTTGGATTTTGCTCGGCGGTGAATCGCTTTTATGGCTCAGATTGTTTCCGGTTTTCTGGTCGGTTTTGGCAATCGCACCTTTTTTGCTGTTTTGCCGCGAATTAAAACTCGTCAATCGGGAAACGCTTTTTGCCTTTATTTTCGTTGCCGTCAATGGGGCTTTGATTAAATATGCGCAGGAAGTCAGGATGTACAGTTTGCTGTTTTGTCTGGCGCATTTCTCCTTCTGGTTGTTCGTTAAATTTCTCGAAGCAAAATCAAAAACTGTTTTCTTTTGGCTTTTTTTCGTTAATTTCCTGCTGATTTATACTCATTATTTCGGCTGGCTGATAATAGCCGCCGAGCTTGCCGCAGTAGTAATTTACAAATTTGATAAATTAAAAAGTTTTTTATTGTTGCTGGCTCTTTGGATCGCCAGTTTTCTGCCTTGGACGACGGCTGTTTATTTTGCATCGCAAACCGGAACCGGTTTCGGGCAAAATTTAGGCTGGGCTACAAAACCCGGCATTTTTGGTGTTGCTCAATTAATTCTGACGATTCACGAGCCATTTTATTGGCAGCGAAGCAGCGTTGACCCGGCAAGTCTATGGTTTGTGACAATTCCTCTCGCGCTCGTTTGTCTGGCGACAATAGTCTTAAATTGGAAAAATTCAAAAATACGATTTTTGGCAATCTTTGTTTTTCTGCCGATTTCGATTGCCTTCGTTATCAGTCATTTGTTTCCATTTTCAGTTTGGGGAGTGCGGCATTTAATTATCACCGTCGCGCCTTATGCTTTGCTGTCGGGAATCGCTCTTAATAAATTGCGTTCAGAAAGCCTGAAAATCGGCGCTTTTTGTTTAATAGGGGTTTTGGTTTTAACCGGCGGAGCGGTTCATTTTATTCGTAAATCACCGAATTTTATCTGGTGCGCGTGGGAAAATCTGGCAGTCCGGGCAACGGAAACGGATAAAAGCAGTAAAATTACGATTTATGCTTTTGAAGATTTAGTGGCGTATCATCTATGGTTTGCAACAAAAGGTAATGAATCCGTTGATGTCATTGCCATCAAAAATTATCCTGGAATCGAAGAAGACAATGCTTATTTTCTTCCGCGAGGCTTTGAAGAAGTAAAAATCTCGAACCAAGATGCAATTACAGGCGAACGATTCTGGATTGCTTTTCGAGACCGAAACTGGAACTCGCATCATCCGCTCATTCAAGATTTGAACGCGCGCGGCTATAAAATAAACGCTCCGCTCGAAATACGCGCACAAGGATTGAAGGCGTTTTTAGTTTTGGTAGAAAAATAACGTTTTGCCACATGCTTTTCAATTCCGGTTAAAGTTTTTTGGCAATTTCGGGGCTGTCAAAATTACGAAATACCCTGCTTTGAATTTTTTGCCGAATCGAAAATTGAAAAACTCGTCGTAAATTTAATCGTCGCAGCCAAAAAGCGCGCTTTGGAATTATATTGCGCAACATGTTTGACTTCGCCTAAACGATTTTAGCTGTGAAATCCGTCGTTGACGTGAATAACCAAATCATTTTAGGTTTTCCGAAAATTGTCTCAAAATCTCCTATCATGCAATAATTGAAGAGTGTCATAAACGACCCTTTTTGAAACGCTTTTGTCTAATCACAGAATTTAATGAGTTACTTAACGAATGAACCAAATTATCTTCAGTTAATTCATCAATTTTTAAATTTCGAGATTGATGCAGAATCTTTCTGCCAGAAATTTTCTTCCTTATGGAAGATTGACCGTGACGAACAAGAGTCTCAGCGTAATTCTTGGAGTGAACGCTATGATTTGCAATTAATTGATGCCTTCCAACGTAAGGAAATAATGGCGGAAGAATTTGAAAGAAAATGGGTTGAACTTCACGGATACGGTGAATATAAACATTTACTTGAAATGGTAGATAAGATTTTTACGGCTTGCGATGCATTCAATCCTAAACCTGAAAGTGAATATGAGATTGATGAAGTAGAGTTGAGAAATGAGTTAAGAACACAGTTTGCTAATTACGAAACAACACAATCAAACCGATTCTAATAAAGCGTGTCAAAATCCCCCCTTTTTGACACGCTTTTTCCAATCCATAAATAAAAATTAAAACCCAATAAAACACAGGTGTCTGAAGAATAAGTGTGTCATAAGTCATGTCATAACTAAAATCTCATAATTATTCACTTTTCTTGACTTATGACACACTTGCGCAAATCACACTTTTAAGCAAAAGAGAATCATTTTTCACCAATTATAAAATCGCAAACCAGCTCATTAAGAAAAATTACTATTTCAAAAAAGCAAAATCGATGCGATTGGCGGAAGAAATTTCGCCGGTAAAGTATTACACTTGTCGGTAGAGTTGTAATACGAAAGAATCGGATTTCTTTTTAATGCGTAAATTAAAGTTCTCGGCGATCGGGTTGTTTTTTCTTTTCGGATTATTGGCTTGCGCGAATTCGAGCCAGAGAGGAATCGTCGTCGCCGACAGCAAAAAATACGAAGCGTCGCTTTTTCGGCAAAACTGCGCGATTTGTCACGGCACGGAAGCCGAAGGACGAACGCTTGACGACGGCGTCAACGTGCCGAGCTTGCGAAAAGCCGAGCATAAATTCAACACGCGCGACGAGATTTATAAGCAAATCACCGAAGGCGGCAACGGAATGCTGCCGTTTCGCGGTTCGCTTTCCGAGCGGGAAAGGCAAATGCTGACGGAATTTATTTACAAAGATTTACGCGGCAATCAGTGAAAAATAAAAAAATATGAAAATTTTAATCACGGGCGCGAGCGGATTAATCGGCAAGGTTTTGCAGAAAGAGTTTGCCGAAAAAGGTTACGATGTCTTAACGGCGACGCGAAAAACGAGCGGAAAACCGAACGAAATCGAATGGGACACGGAAAAAGGTTTCGCCGACAATGATCTGGCACGGCTCGAATCGCTCGACGCGATCATTCATCTCGCTGGCGAAACGATTAGCGGACGATGGACGGACGAAAAAAAGCGAAAGATTATGGACAGTCGCATTTTCGGGACGCGAAACATTGTTGCAGCGATTGAAAAGCTCGCCGATAAGCCGAAAGTTTTGTTAAATGCCTCAGCAACAGGAATTTATGGCGACCGCGCCGACGATATAATGACCGAAGAAAGCTCAATCGGCGACACGTTTTTAGCAGAAGTCGCGGAAAACTGGGAAGCGGAAGCGGTCAAAGCCGAAAACTTTGGCGTGCGCGTCGTCCTTTTGCGAACGGGAATCGTTCTTGCGAAAGACGGCGGCGCGCTCGCGCAAATGCTGACGCCGTTCAAATTCGGTTTAGGCGGCACAATCGGTTCGGGCAAACAATGGATGAGCTGGATTTCTCTGGAAGACGAAGTTCGCGCGATTATTTTCGCACTCGAAAACGAAAACGTGCGCGGCGCGATTAATTTAGTCGCGCCGAATCCGGTGACGAACGAACAATTTACCGACACGCTCGGCGCGGTCGTTCATCGCCCGACTTTTCTACCGCTCCCGGCGTTTGCCGTCAATCTCGCGTTCGGCGAAATGGGCGACGCGCTGCTGCTCGATTCGACGCGCGTCCTGCCGACGAAATTGGAAGAAATCGGTTTTACTTTCAATTTTCCCGATTTAAAAGCGGCACTGGAAAAAGCGGTGAAATAAATCCGTTAGAACATCTGTCCACAAGAGGCGCGAAAAGGACGAAAAATTAAAAAGTGAAAGAAAAACTGTTCTTTTTAGTATTTTTCTCGTCTTTTGTGGGCAAAATCTTTTAATTCATTTTACTGCGAACAACACCGGACGGCTTGGACTCGCGTCAGCGACAAACGGCGCGATTTGCAGATTTAAAAGATACGCGCCGTCAGGAATTTCGTCGGGCGCGTAAATCATTTCCGTTATCGTTTTATGCGGAAAACTTGCTTCATTCAATTCATAATTTCCTTTCTCTACATTCCAAAAAATGCGGTGATTACCCAGTTTTCCCTCGTCGAAAATTCGGTCGATCGAGGGCATGTCGACGAGTAGATGATTGACTTTCAGTTCAATCATCAATTCCATCGCCTGGGTCGAAAAAAACGGCGGGATTTTTTTGAGATAAGTTCGCGTCAGTTTGCTTTCGTCATTAGGCAAGGTTCGGACAATTAACGCCCGCAGAAAATTTTCGTCCGCGTTTTTTACGACATTTTCAAGTGATTTCCGTGTAATCAAACGGTCAGCCGCATCCAACCGAATCGAATAACTCTCATCCGTTTCATTAGCCTTTTCCGGCTCTACGGAAACGAGTGTCGCCGGAATAAAAGCATCTCGCAAACATTCGTGAACGGAAATTCGTTCGTCTGTGATATGTCCGATTGATTCGGTGTGCGTGCCGTTACAGTGCGGAATCATCGTGAGTTGTTCGAAATTACAGCTTCCGCTGCGTCGCGTGTCGCCGATTAAATCGCCGGCTTTATAAGGTGCGGAAACAGCTTTTTCAACATTGTAAGCATTTGGTTGCGCATCGTAGAAATTGAGCGGAATGGCAATACTAATCTGCTCGGCAGGATTGATTTCGTAAATTCGATTATTAAAACGGACGACAATTTTCATCTTGAATAACGCCGCGTGACGAGCGCGATCGGTAAACCGACGCAAAATATATGAATTAATACATTTATGATAACCGAATGCAGCGTAAGCGGCATCGGAAAGGGAAAAGCCGAGAGCGGAACGACGATGAAAGACATAACCAGATAAACGGCAATTCCGTATAGAATGCCGGAAATTACCGGTTGGTCAGTCAAAAAATTGATTTTGCGGCTCGCCAGAAAGAAAACTGCGGCAGCGCCGAATGCTATGACATAATGAAGAAAAATTCCGAGCGCCGCCGTTGCTGAACCGCCTTTCAAGCTTTCCGCGCCGAGCAATCCGGCGGCAATCGCCTGCAATACACGATTAGGACTCACGCCCTGTAAACCGCTGTTGATAAATGCGGCTATTAAATCCAGTGTTCCCGCAACAAAACCGCCGAGTAAAATCTCCTGTCGACCGCTTGATTTTCCAGGCGAATTTCGCGCAAAATCTGTTTCCATAAATCTACTCGTACGATTCTTTAACTCATAAACAAGTTGTTCTTCCGCCGTCAACCGGAAGATTTATGCCATTGATATAAGCTGCCGCCGGACTTGCCAGAAAGGCAATCGCATTCGCCACTTCCGACGCTTCGGCGAACCTTCGCGCCGGAGTTTCGTTCTTCATTTCCGCCTCGACTTTTTCGACGGCATCACCGGTTTTATTCGCTTTGTTTTCGATTATTGATTGCAATCGCGCAGTTTTCGTGAATCCGGGCAAGACGTTGTTAACCGTAATGCCGAATTCGCCGAGTTCGCCCGCCAGCGTTTTCGCCCAACTCGCCACCGCGCCGCGAATCGTGTTCGAGACGCCGAGGTTTGGAATCGGCTGTTTAACCGAAGTTGAAATAACGTTGACGATGCGCCCGAATTTTTCCGTTTTCATTCCGGCGATTAGCGATTGAACCAGAATTTGATTGCACAAAAGATGATTATTAAACGCGCTGACGAATTCGTCCAATTCGGCGTCAATCGCTTTTCCGGCGGGCGGTCCGCCCGTGTTGTTGATTAAAATATGAATGGCTTGCGCATTATTTTCGAGATATTCGGCGACTCTTTTTTGCAGCTCGTCGGGGGCGGAAAAATCAGCGACGATGTAATCGTGAACTTGATTTTGTTCGGTGTTTAACTGGCTTTTCACCTGTTTGAGCGCATCTTCATTACGCGCCAGCAACACGATTGACGCGCCCAGATTCGCCAGCTCGATCGCCGCCGCGCGACCGATTCCTTGCGTGCTGCCGCAAACGAACGCTTTTTTATTTTTCAGATTAATGTCCATAGAATTTCAAGATGAATTATCGTTTATCGAGTGAAAATATCCAAGTTTCGATGCTGAGACGTTCATTCAATTCTTCATTGGCTTTTTATAAGAATCTGTTTGCGGAAGTTGTTTTATGAAAAATATCGAAAAAGTTGAAAGTTTTGCGGCAAAAAGCGATACTTTCTTTTAATAAAACGAACTAATCTTTATGAAAAAACAAATCGAAAACATCGTTGACGAATACGTGGCGGAAAAACTCGACCGGCGCGGATTTTTGACCAGAATGATCGCCTTGACCGGAACATACGCGGCGGCGCATCTTTTGCTCGAACAAACCGGACTCGCGCAAACAATCGTTTCGGACAAGGAATCGAAAAAAGCGAACGTTGATTCGTCGGAAGTCAGCTACAAGAACGGCAGCGTGAATCTTTCCGGTTATTTGAGCAAGCCAATGAAAAAAGGCAAATATCCCGCGATTCTAGTCATTCACGAGAATCGCGGGTTGAACGAACACACTCGCGATGTGGCGCGTCGTTTTGCCGCTGCCGGATACGTCGCGCTCGCATCCGACGCGCTTTCTCGAAAAGGCTTCGCGCGCTTTGCCACGCCCGACAAAGCGCGCGAAGCCTTTTCGTCGCTGGTGATGACCGAAGTAATGAGCGATTTGAACGCCGGACTCCAGTTTTTGAATTCGCACGCTAACGTAAAAAAAGGCAAACTCGCTTCTATCGGTTTTTGCTGGGGCGGCGCGCGTTCGTTCAAATTGGCGACCGAGCCGAACGACCTAAAAGCGGCAGTAGTTTTTTACGGAACCGCGCCGACCGAAGCCGAACTCGCGAACGCGCATTGTCCGGTTCTCGGAATTTACGGCGAAACTGACGAGCGCATCACGTCAAAAGTGCCGGAAGTCGCCGCTTCGATGAAAAAATTGAAAAAGCAATACGAATCGAAAATTTACAAAGGCGCGGCTCACGCGTTTTTCAATGACACCAACGTCGAACGTTATAACGCTGAAGCCGCGAAAGACGCTTGGTCGCTGACGCTGGCTTTTTTGAAACAGAACGTGAAATAAAAGTTAAGATTTGTTTTACAAATTTTGAAAAATCTCGTTTTCCGCAAACGGCTTGGTAAAATTTCCGATCTCGAAAATCTTTATCAAGCCGTTTTCAATCGTGAAAATATGCTCGACCGTTTTATCGTCTAAAAGATTGCCGCTTAAATCCCTAACGATTTGACGAAGCAGGACGACTTCGCGATTTTCCGCATCGACCGTAAATTTCAAAGTTTCAAGCTGCGGACTGATTAATGCAAATTGCCTGCGCCAATACTCGCGCACATTTTCGCGCCCGAAAACAAAACCGCCTTCCATCCCGTTCGCCCATTTGACGTTTTCATCCATCATCGAAAGAACGGTTTCAATCTCGCGCTTATTAAACGCGTCGTATAAATTCTGCATAAACTTTTGTTCGTAAATCATATTATCAATTGAGTTTGAAGCATTTCTCCGTCTCGTCCCAATAAATCTTTTCTTTATTTTCGTTCCAAAATTTCTGCCATCGCGCTTTTATTTTCTTTCTTCCGTGGTTTTTAATATATTTTCGCAAAATTTCTTCGCCCATATCTTTATCATTTCTACGCTCAAAAAATTCATCCCAATCGAATCCTTGAATTGTCGAAGTCATTCCATCTTCTTTCGTGAAAAAATCGTTTAAGATTACCAGCGCAATATCGCCCACATAAACTCGATACCAAAAATCTATGACACTTCTGTTCATCTCCGTTTCATCATCGAGTTTGTCGATCAGAAAAGGAATTGAATTCTTGCCGTGAGCAAATAAATCATCAACAATCGAGAGTTCCTTAAATTCTTCGTCCTCCAAACTGCCGTCCTGCGCTCTGCCTTTCGGGCTGATGTGCTTGATTTCGGTTAAATTAATTTCATTTAAAGGTTTTTTCGGCAAAACAGAAGTCTGAGACGGCAAAATTTCAGAATTGGGCGTCTCAACTTCGGAAATTTCAGGACTTTTACAACCTGAAACAAGTAAAATAACAATGAAAAAAGAGACTCTGTAATTTAGAATAGACATAAATGACAATTCCTCTGATTTATAGCAAATTCACTTTTCCCATTACTTCATTCAAATCAATTTCCCTTACATTCTCGACATTCGCGCAGATTTCCATTAGCAATTTATCCTGTGCGTTGCCGCGTCGTTTCGCCACCGCATACGGCAAATCTTCGCGGAAAGTGACCATCGAATATTTCGAGAAATAATCGGGAAAGGTTTGTTCGAGCCGGGTTTCGAGTTCGCGTTTGCGCTGAAAAATCGGATCGGCGACGGCGTCGCGCATTTCGTAGAAATTTTCTTCCGCCATTTCCGCAATCGCGTCCGTGTTCGGTTTGCGCGTTCGCGTGAATTCGTCGAAAACCGTCGCCCAATCCGCGCCGTGTTTTTCGATCAGCGAATCTAAAACGCGGCAGTCTTCAAACGAAGCGTTCATTCCTTGTCCATAAAACGGCACAATCGCGTGCGCCGAATCGCCTAAAAGCAGAGCCTTCCCGCTCGCGTTCCACGGAAAGCATTTGATCGTGCCGAGATTTCCCGTCGGATTCGTGAAAAAATCTTCCAAAAGCGTCGGCATCAGGGGAACGGCGTCGGCGAAATTCGTTTGGAAAAATTCGAGAACGGATTTTTCGTCTGTTAAACGCTCGAAACTGTTTTCGCCTTGATGCGCTAGAAACAGCGTGCAGGTGAAACTCGCGTCCGCATTCGGCAGCGCGATCATCATAAACGAACGCCGCGCCCAGATGTGCAAAGCGTTTTTCTCCAGCAAAAAATCACCGTTTTCAGCGGGCGGAATGTGCAGTTCTTTATAGCCGTGTTCGAGCCATTTTTGCGAAAAATCAAATCTTTGAATCGCGCCGTGAAGCATTTCGTTTCTAATCACAGAGCCTGCGCCGTCAGTCGCAATCACGGCTTCGCTTTTAATCGCGTTGCCTTTTTCAAATAAAACTTCGCCCGAACTCGCGTCAAAATCAATACATCTGTGATTGAAAAAGAATCTTACGTTCTCGTGTTTTTCGGCTTCGTTTATCAAAGCGACGTTCAAACCGCCGCGCGAAATCGAGTTGATGTATTCGCCCTCGCGTCCCGAATACGGCAAAAGTTTCGTCTGCCCGTCCGCCGCGTGAATCATTCGCCCGCGCATCGGCACAGCGTCGCGCAGCATATATTCGTCCATTCCGACTTCGCGCAAGGCGGCGATTCCTCTATCCGACAGCGCGAGATTGATCGAACGCCCGGCAGCAACTTCCGTTCGCCGCATATCGCCGCGCGCTTCATAAACTTCGCATACGATGCCGCGTTTGGCGAGATAAATTGCCAGAAGCGAACCGGAAAGTCCCGCGCCGATGATGATTATTTTTTGTTTAGACATTTTTTATTTCAAACAATTCCGCAAAATTTCAACGAATTGGTAAACGTCTGTAAACGAATTATAAAGCGGTACGGGCGCGACGCGAATGACGTCCGGTTCGCGCCAATCGGCGACGACTCCGCGCTCTGAAATCGCTTTGAATAAATTTTTGTCGGCGTTTTTGACGCGAATCGAAAGCTGGCAGCCGCGCTCGTTCGGATTCGCGGGCGTGATGACGCAAATGCGTTCGTCTTTGATTTCGGACAGCAGAAATTCCAGATAAGCCGTTAAAGTTTTCGATTTTTCGACTAGATTTTTCATTCCGGCTTCTTCAAAAATGTCGAGCGAAGCCTTTAATGCAGCGAGCTGAAAAATCGGCGGATTCGACAATTGCCAGCCTTCCGCGCCTTTGATCGGCACGAATTGCGAACCCATTAAAAACCTCGTTTCTTTTTCGTGTCCCCACCAACCGGCAAAGCGAGGCAGGTCAAAGCTTTCCGCGTGTCGCTCGTGAACGAACGCGCCTGCAATTGCGCCCGGACCGGCGTTTAAATATTTATACGAACACCACGCCGCAAAATCCGCGTTCCAATCGTGAAGTTTCAATTCGATGTTTCCCGCCGCGTGCGCCAAATCGTAACCGACGACCGCGCCGATTTTGTGACCGATTTCGGTGACGCGCCGCATATCGTAGGCTTGTCCGGTGTAATAATTAACCCCGCCGAGCAATATCAAAGCAATCGAATCCGCGTTTTCGAGAATCGTGTGTTCAATATCTTCAATTCGCAAAACAGTTTCAGTTTCGCGAGGCTGCAGTTCAATCAGAGAATTTTTGACGTTGAAGCCGTGAAATTTGATTTGCGACTGCACCGCATATTGGTCGGACGGAAACGCGCCCGCTTCAATGACGATTTTGTGTCTTTTCGCGGTTGGTCGGAAAAACGAAACGAGCAAAAGATGTAAATTGACCGTCAAGGAATTCATCGCCACGACTTCCAAAGGCTTTGCGCCGACGATTTCCGCCAATTGTTCCGAGACAATTTCGTGATACGGCATCCACGGATTTTTTGCGTGAAAATGCCCTTCGACGCCGAAAGTTTCCCAATCCTTTAATTCCTGCTCGACGTATGCGCGCGTGGTTTTCGGCTGAAGTCCGAGCGAATTGCCGGTGAAATACAAAACGTCTTCGCCGTTTGATTGTTTGGGAATATAAAACTTTTCGCGGAAATGTTTGAGCGCATCTTGCGCGTCTACTTCGCGGGCGAAAGATTCGCTTGCTTCGTAATTCATACAAATAAACTTCTATCCAAATTTAACCAATCTAACGCTGCGCCGTGCAGTAATTTTGCTTTTGTCGCTTCCTCGAAAGGCATTGATTCGATCAATTTTCCCGGTTCTGGCTCGCCGAGCGGAAACGGGTAATCGGTGCCGAGCGCGACCTTTTCCGCGCCGGCGAGTTTGACTAAATAATCAAGCATCGGCGCGTCGTGAACGAGCGAATCGAACCAGATTTTTCCCAGATAATCGCGCGGATTGCATTCGTTGTCGGCGGCGCATAAATCCGGTCGAACTTCAAAACCGTGCTCGATGCGTCCTAAAGTTGCAGGAAACGAGCCGCCGCCGTGCGCGAAACAAACGCGCAGATTTTTGCATTTTTCCAGAACGCCGGAAAAAATCAGCGAGCAAATGGCGCGGCACGTTTCCGCCGGCATTCCGACGAGCCACGGCAGCCAGTATTTCTGCATTTCGCGCTCGCCCATCATTTCCCACGGATGAATGAAAACCGCCATTCCGAGTTCTTCGCAACGTTTGAAAAAATCGAAAAAATGCGGCTCGCTCAAATTCAGTTGATTGACGTTCGTGCCGATTTGGACGCCGACGAGTCCGATTTGTTGGCATCGCTCAAGTTCTTTAATCGCCAGATTCGCGTCCTGCATCGGCACGCTTCCCAAGCCGACAAATCTTTTCGGAAATTTACGGACGATTTCGGCGATGCCGTCGTTCAAACCGGCGGCGATTTCCGCCGCGTCCAGCGGTTTCGCCCAGTAACAAAACATCACCGGAACGGTTGATAAAACCTGCACGTCAACGCCGAAACGGTCGCATTCTTCGATGCGGCGTTCGGCGCTCCAGCAATTATCTTCGATCTCGCGAAAAAAATGCCCGTCATCTTTCACCATCCGGGCGCAGCACGATTTGTGATGGTCGAGCTTGATAAATCCGCCGTAGCCGAAACGCTCTTTCCAAGCGGGAATGTTTTTCGGCAAAATATGCGTGTGAACGTCAATTTTCAGCATTCGTCTTTTTTACAACCGGCTTATTCTTTTTAGCCTTTTCGTCAGACTCACGTTTCGCTTTCATCAGCGACAGGCAAAGCTCGCGCAGTTGGTCAACCGTTCGCAAACGTCTTAAAATCGCCTGTTCGGACATATCAACTTTCTTCATTTTTCAGCCTCTCAATATCTGCCAAATCTTGCGGTCTGCCTGCCAGAGTTTTCATTTTTATCAAGCCTGTCAGCGAAACAACCGAAAGCTGATTGCCGAGAAAATCAATCGTCTCACGTGTTTCCCAAACTTCCTGAACCTGCGGCGTAACCAGCAATAAATCGAGTGAAAGGACTTCGCCATTATCATCAATTTTGGAAACGCGCCTAATTTCGACGGCTCTTTCCTTAAACGAAATATCAAGTCCTCGAATATCAAAACCGTTTTCCGCGCCGACTAAATAGGCTTTTTCCAGCGATTCGGGTTGAATCAAAACATCAATATCTAAAGTTGCCCGCGCAAAACCGTGAATCGCCAACGCCAAACCGCCGCACACCGCGTATTCGATTTCGTTTTTGCCGAGCGCGGAAATCAACTGTGATAATTCATCTAAAAGCGTCGCCATTTTTAGTTTTGATATTAATTACTGTTGCGAGTTCAGCCAATTTAACGAAACTATAATCGCATCTTCATAATTGAAAGCTGTTATTTCCTTAACAGGTATTTCAATATCGTTTTCCCAAAATTCAACCCAAATACCATCATCGGATTGAGAAATTTCTATCGCGCGATGATTGTTTGTAGCATAAATAAATTGCCCGACACCGTTGCCGCGAATATCTGCTAAAGTTGTTGAATTTTTTATGTGTTCAATAACTTTCTGAAGTTCAATTTCATATTTGTGTTCTGGTTGGAGCATATTTCGGTTTAATTAACTCACAACCGGCGGCGGTTGCATCACAGCGCCGCAGTTTTTGCACGTTCGCAAATCTTCATCGCCGTAGAATTTTTTGAACACTCCTTGAAATTGCGTGGTGATGTCTTCTAACTGAAAATATTCTTCATACAATTTCTCGTTGCAGTTTTCGCAAAACCAGAGAAGTCCGTCCTTTTCGCCGTTCCGGCGTTTGCGTTCAATGACCAGACCGACGGTGTTTGCGCCGCGCACCGGATTGTGCGGAACGCGCGGCGGCAGCAGGAAAATCTCGCCTTCGCGAATCGGCACGTCAACTGCCTGACCGTTTTCCTGGATTTTTACTAAAATCTCGCCTTCGAGCTGGTAGAAAAATTCCTCGCCTTCGTCGTAGTGAAAATCCTTGCGCGAATTCGGTCCGCCGACGACCTGGACGATAAATTCCGCGTCTTCATAAACCAATTTATTGCCGACCGGCGGTTTTAATAAATGACGATGCTCGTCAATCCATTTTTTGAAATTAAAAGGTCTTCGTATTGGCATAATAAATCTTCCTTTTATTTAAAATTATCTAAAATTCTAAAATTTTGTTAACCGTTCGCCAATTTCTGGCTGTCGCAGAAACTTTTAGTTTTTTGCCGATATAATCTTTGCCCATCAAACTGTCCGCAACGCCGACACGCAAAAGGCAGAAAATCTCGCGGTTTTGAACGGCATACATTTCGTTTTCGTTGTTGTTGGAAAGCAGAAGTTCGCGTTTTTCTGGCGGCAATTCTTCGTCCAAAAAGAAAACGTGCAAATCTTTGTCGTTTTCAAATTGTCCGTCAAACGGATTATTTTTGGTAATGTGTTCGATTTCGTCAACGGAACGCGTCATTACTTTTATCTTGAGTGAAAATTCCGCTTCAATCGCTTTTTCGATTTGTTCGGCAAGCGAGTCGTTTTCTGATTCCGCCGTTTCAAAAATCACGTTGCCGCTGTTGATGTAAGTTTTGACGTTGTTAAAACCGAGCGCGTTTGAACATACTTCGCGCAAAGTTTCCATCTTGATTTTGTTGTGTCCGCCGACGTTGATGCCGCGCAGAAATGCGACGTGTTTCATGAATTTCGGAGTTGGCTTTTACGCTCAACGAACTTTGACGGAAAGTTCTTTTTTTCCGCACGGCGCTTCAAAAGTAACAGTGAAAATGCCGGTTTTCGGGCTGATTGATTTGATTACGTAAAACGCCTGACCGGCGGGCGCGATGATTTCCGGCTCGTAAACGACTTGCACGTCATCGGGACTGCTCGAAACGGCGGTAAGCTCTTTTAAATCGCCTTTTTTGTTGATTCCGACAGAAACACCCAAAACTCCTCCGCCATTGAGAAGCGAAATGTTTTCTTCATTAACATAAACCGAACACGGAGCGATTTTCTCCGGCGGAAGATTGTCGGTGATAACGACGCGCTGTCTGGTAATCGTTGAATTGTCGGCGACGTTTTCTGATTGCGCTGACGGTTTTTGTTTCGCGGTTTGGACAAGATTCGGCTCGGTCGCGGCAAATTTCTCGCTTTGCGACGGAGTTTTCGAAACGGTTTTTGAATTTTGCAGTTCGTCGCGCTGCGGAACATTGATGACAATCGGATCGAACAAAGATTTCGATGCGGAATCGGTTTTCGCACTAATCGGCTTTTCTTTAGGCGCGTCAATCGGTATAGCCGTTTCGGCAGGCGTGTTTTCCGGCGCGCTTTCGGTTTTCGCTTGTGGCTCTGGAAGGACGTTTTCGGTCGATCGGTTATCAGCCGTTTGCATCGTTTCGGTCGGCGTTTTTTCCTTTTCGACAGAATTCTGCAGCGCAGTTTCCAACTCTATTTCCGGCGTCGGTTTATTTTCTGCGTTCGCCGCCGATTTTGCAGCGCCGACAACCGGGTTCGGCGTTTGATTAAAGTTTTTCGAGCCGTTTGAAGAAATTTCCTTTGGCGCTTCGATTTTTATTTCGGGTTTGACCGATTCCTCGCTATTGGTATTTTCCGGCTTCACAGTGTTTTCCAAATTTTCGGTATTAACAACGTCTTCCTTTTTCTCAATCGTCGCCATTTCTTCTTTTTTCTCGACAGTAGCGATTTCTTGCTTCGAAACTTCCGTTTGCTGCGATTCTTCTTTCGGGACAATCGTTTGCTGTTGCCGCGTCGCCTGTTCTGCAAGCGCTACGGGAACGAGAGGAACGTTGTCGGGAATCCTTTGCGTTCTCGCGGGGCGAACTTCCGGCGTTCTCGATTCCGCCGCCGCTTCGGGTCTGACATCGTTTCGCGCCGTCGTTTCCGCCGGTTTAGTTTCTGACGGATTGATTGCTGACGCCGAGACGAATGACGGCGCGGCGCTTTGCGCCCCGATGCTCGCGTCCAAGCCTTCGACGCTGCCGTTTACCTTTTGATACAGCGTTTCGATGATGCCGTATCTGGCTGAATCGAGCGCTTCTCGCGGATAGCTTTTCAGATAAGCGTCGAGCGCGTCTTTGTCTTTGCCGTCGGCTTGAAGAGCCGCGCCGAGACGCCACATACTCGAACGCCACCAAGCGCTGTTTTGCGGCAAAACGCTGACGGCGCGTTTAAGCCGAATGACTGCCTGCGCGGGATTGTTTTGATTGTAAAGCGTCCAACCGGCGATTTCTTCGACGCGCCCGCGCAAAATGGCGGAAAGCGTCTGGCGCGGAACTTCCGGGACGAGAATCAACTGATTTCGGCTGACGGCGAGCGCGCGGCTTTCGTATAGCTCGTCGGCTAAGACAGCCGCCGCCGGACTCGCCACGTTCAAAGCCGCGTCGGCTTTACCGAGCGCGCTCTGCGTGATTTCAAGGGTTTTCTGCAGAGCTTTGCCGGTTTGCAAAAGGCGGTTGGCGGCGTAAATTTGCCGGTGCAGCGTCATCGCGTCGTCGCCTTCGACAAATCGGTCGGTGACGCGTCCGATTTCCGCTTCATCATTTTCCCCCGCGTCGAGTTTTTGCGCGAAAACAAGCAAAGATTTTAATTTCTCCGACGTTTCGCGATCGTCGGCGGCGACGGGTTGAAAAATACTGGCGCGGCGTTCGGGCGCGAGCAGTTCGATAAAATTATCGCTTTCTCTTGTGACGCGCCCGCCGAGACGCGTTTCAACCGTTTCGCCTTTGATTGTAAAGTTTTGGCGCATAATTTCGGCGGCTTCGCGGAAAAATCCGGCTCGGAAACGCGCCGACGCGATTTCGTAATCGAGCGTCGGGAAATTGCCGTATTGACGCGCCGTGAGCAATGTTCGCTCCGCATCGAGCGGGCGTTTTTGCGCGGTGAAGCCGCGAGCGAGCGCGATGTGCGCCCATGTATAACGCGGCTCGATTTCGACGGCTTTCGTCGCCAGTTCGACGGCTTTCGCGCCGTCGCCGGTTGCCGCATACCAATACGCCGCGCCGACAAGCAGCGGCAGATTGTTTGGATTGGCTTCGAGCGATTTGCTCATTTCCATTTCGGCTTCAGCGCGTTTTCCGCTGTCGAAAAGCGCGAGAATCAAACCGGTGTGCGCTCCGGCATCTGCCGAATCCGTTGTTAAAATTTCGCGGTAAAGCGCGGCGGCTTCGTCCGGTTTTCCGGCGCCGCGTTTCATTTCCGCGAGACTGCGTTTCGAGACGCTCGAAGCCGGGTCGAGTTCGAGCGCTTTTTGATAAGCGTTCGCCGCTTCATCGAGCTGAAAATTGATGCGGTGCGCGAGACCGAGCGTTTGATATGCGGCGGGCAGATTAGCGTCCGAAGCGATGGCTTTGCGCGCCAGACGCTCGGCTTCGGCGGCGTTTTCGGTTCCCAGATAAAACGTCGCTAACCCGAGCGTTTGTTTGGCGTTGCCGTCGGTTTTCGCCTCGATCATCTGCGCGATTTCGAGCGCGGCTTTTTGTTGCCCGCGCCAGAAAAGATTGGTCGGAATCTGCAAAATGATTTCGGTGAACAGTTTATCGGAAAACGGAACGGGCGCGTCTTTAACAGCGATTTTGAACAATTCCGTGCCGCTTTCGTTTTCGCCGAGGCGAAGTTTTTCGTCTGCGGCAGCGGCGCGCGCGACAGCGACGAGTTCCTGCGCCTCGGCTTTTTTGTCGGATTGCGGAAAGTAAGCGACGAATTTTTGCAAAGCCATGATGCGCTCGGCAGCGTTCGTCGTTGTTGCGGCTCGCTCGAATTCCGCTTTTTCGTCGCCGGGTTTTTCGGTTTTGACGAGATTGGATTTGGCTGCCGGTTTCGTGTTTTTCGCCGCCGGTTTGGGCTTTTGAGCTAAAGCCGCGAGCGAAAGCGTCAATAATAAAAATATAACTGCCGAGTTTTTCATAACAACTTTATTTTAGTGGAAAGTAGTAAACGATAAGTGCCAAGTATTTTCTTTTACTTACCACTCAGCACTTTTCAATTTCCACTTTCGTTTACCGTTAAAGACAAATAATAACACGAAATTGCATTTACCGGCGCACGGTTTTATGCTCGAAATATGTTTGAACTCGAAGAAGTTTGGGCGCAAAAGCTCGAAGAAGCCATCAGCACGGCGCGCGCCGCCGGGCGAAATGACATCGCCGAATTTTTGACGCTCAAAGCGTCGAACGACGCCGTGCGGCAAACCGGCGTGCATTGGCTTTTCGGCGCGATGCTCGAAAACGCTCTGCTTGTGCCGCAAATAAAAATCGAAAATGAAGCCGCGCATCGTTTTACGTTAAATCACGCGACGATGGTCGGCGCGATGCTTCGACTGCGTCTCGGCGTGAGATGCCTGACAATCGAAGCGGGTTGGACGCGCTCGCCCGGTGACGGCTTTATGCGCGGCGGCGCTTTGGCGGCGGCGCGGCTAACGCATTTCGGAATGACGCGGGAAAACGCCGAGCTTTTATTGATTAAGCGCGCCGACGAAGCGCCGAACTGGTTTGCCGCCAAAAAAAACGGCGAGCGCGTTTTATTCGATAACGCTCAAATTAATCATCATTTTCGCGTGTTTCTCGGCGAATTATAAAATCATTCATCGCCTAAATTCGGAATGCCTTTCTTTTTTTTAGATTTGTAATGTAAAATAACGATTAATTTAATAAGTTGTTTTAACAGGAGAATTTTACAAACGTGAAGGCAGAATTAGAGAAGCTGATAGAGTTGCAGGTGACCGATACGAAAATTCGGCAATTAAAAAAATCAATAGAAACCGCAGAAGAGAGGCGTGCAGGTATCGAACAAGAGTTTGAACAGCACGCCTCTTCTATCCGCGAAATACAGTTGCGGCGCGATAAGATTCAAGAGGAAAGAGCCGCGCTCGAAAAGCAAATCGCCGAAAATAAAACGTATCTCGAACGGGCTGATCGCAATTTGAAACAGTCGCAAAATCAAAAGGAATATGAAACGGCGATGCGCGAAACCGACGCGCTGCAAAAACAAATCGGCGCGCTCGAAACGCAAGCCGTGGAAAAAATGACGGCAATCGAAGAGCTTGAAAGCTCTCTGTCGGAACGCGCCGAAGAAATCAACTCGCTCGAAGCCAACCGCGACGCCGCGCTCAAAGATTTCGACAAGCAAATCGCTTCCGAACGACGTGCTTTTGAGACGCAAACGAAAAAACGCCATGAAGTTTTCGTCACGCTTCCCGGACAACTCGCTTCGGTTTACAACCGCCTGACCGAACGCAGCCGCGACGGAATCGCCGTCGCCGAAGTCATCAACGGCTCGTGCAGCGCCTGTTTTATGAAACTGCGCCCGCAGCGTCAGGTCGAAGTTAAAAGAGGCAGCGAAATCATCACCTGTGAAAGCTGTTCGCGCATTTTATACAATACGCCCGAAGCCAAAAGCGCGACGCAGGAATCGTAATCGGAAAGCTGGATTCATTCACGGCAAAAGCAGGTTTTCGTATGAAAACCTGCTTTTGTTTTTTGTTCCTGTTCGTAATTGATTATCCGATTTCGGTGTAAATCCAGTTGGCTTTGTGTCTGGCAAAATACGAAGCCTCGTTGCGGACTGTGCCGACGACATCGCGCCACGGGTCGCAGACGACGGCTTCGTCGCCCCATGTGCGGTAATCGGTAACGTCGCTGCCGCGCCGTCTGCCGATGATGACGAAGGCGTGTTGGTAATCGTTAACTTCCATCCAATCGAGCGGGAAGGTTTTCTGGCGGCGCAAAAAAACGAAGGCGATGGCGCTCTGCTCGCCGCAGTTGCCGCAGCCGTAGGCTTCGGCTGCCGCCGCGCTTTTTTCCATAATGAGGCGCTGCACTTGATGTTCCAACTTGATCGGGTGACGGGTTTTGATTGAGGGCAAGCCCGCCATAATGTCTTTATCAACCTGCTTGCGCATATCGCCCGTGTTAATGGCGCTGCCCGAACAAGCCCACGCGATCGGGAAATCCACGCGCAATTTATTCGACGCGCCGATGGTCATTTTGCTTTTGACGTATTGATTGGCAATAGTTGCAGCGGAAAGATTATATTTTAATTTCGACATAATTCGTTTAGCTCTCCTGAAATTGGCTGTTAATTCGTCTCCGCAAATTAACGCGCAAAAGATTGAAAGAAAATGTCTTTAGTTAAATTAAAATTTTAACGGTGTAAAAATAGGGAAGATGAATAAAAATACTTTTCTTCTTAGCGCCTTTGCGGGAAATTTCTTTCCCGCAAAGGCGCTAAGAAGAAAAGCGAGGAATGCCTTTGAGGTTTCGACGGCAACTTTCGAGCGATTTTCAGGTTTTATTATTTCGTCCACTCGTCAGCGACGTGAACGTCAACTTTAACGGGTACTTTTTTGACGTATTCTTCGCCTGCCGCGCACATCGCTTCTTCGAGCGTTTTAGCCGCCGCGTCCGCCGCGTCCGCCGCGCATTCGAGAATCACTTCGTCGTGGACGATGTTGACTAATTGCGTCGAAGTGCCGCTGATTTTTTCGTGTAAAAGATGCAGAGCGCGTTTGAGAATGTCGGCGCTCGTGCCTTGAATCGGCATGTTTTTGCCGTTTCTCTGCGCGAGCGAAATGGCTTTGCGGTCTTCTTCGTCAAAGCGAAAGCGCATCATTCTGCCCGTTGCCGTACGCGCGATTCGGTCACTCGTTACCTTGCGCGCCGCGTCTCGCAGCCACGAGTCGAGACCGCGATAAGTGCCGAAATATTTGCGCATCACGTCTTCGGCTTGCGTTTGCGAAAGTCCGGTCATCAAGGCGAAACGCTGCGAACCGATGCCGTAAACGACGCCAAAATTCAATCTTTTCGCAAACGAGCGCTGATCGGCGGTCACGTCTTCCGGCTTGACGTTGAAAACCTGCGCGGCGGTAATCGTGTGAAAATCAGCGCCCGAATGAAACGCGGCGATGAAATTCGGATCGTTGGAAAATTCTGCTAAAATCCTGAGTTCTATTTGCGAGTAATCGGCGATGACCAATTTTCTACCTTCGGGCGCGCGAAAACAGCGGCGATACGCTTCTTCGTGCGGAATTTGCTGGACGTTCGGGTTCGACGAGGAAAATCTACCGGTCGGCGCGCCGATTTGCCGGAAATCCGAGTGAATTCTGCCGGTTTCCTGTTTGATAAAATTGAGAATGTTTTCGCCGAAGCTCGACAAAGATTTCGCCACGCCGCGATATTCAAGCAGTTTGGCGACGACCGGAAAATCGTTGGCGAGCGGCTGCAATTGCCAGCCGCGAGTTGTTTCGGGAACGGGAACGCCGAGATTTTTCAGCGCGTCCGTCACCTGCGTCTGCGAATCGAGATTGATTTCGGTGATGCCGAACAGGGAAGCCTGAGCGACGCCAGCCGAAAGCATCTGCTGCAATTCGAGGGCGACTTTCGTTTGCGCGATTTTTACTTTTTCGAGCTGTTCGCGCCATCTTTCCGCGTCGAGATAAAAGCCGTTCAATTCCATTCTGGCAATCGGCACAACGCAATCGAATTCGAGCTTGGCGACTTTGATTAATTCGTCCTGTTTAAGGCGCTCGACGATTTTTTCGCGCAAAGCGACCATAATCGCCGCGTCTTTCGCCGCGTATTGAACTTGCGACTGCGACAATTCCGGCGCGCTCCAATCGGAAACCTGTTCGGATTTGTCGAGTTCGATGTTCAGAAAATGATTGACGACTTCCGCGAGATTATGCCGCCGATCCTGATCGCCCGCCGCGATCAATTGGCTCGCCAAAAGCGTATCGAAAACGCCGCCGACGTCTATTCCCAGATGATGCCCGACCCATTTGGCGTCGAATTTGGCGTTGTGAGCGATTTTGATCGGCTTCGGCGCGGCGAGAAGTTCGCGCAGCGGCGCGAGTTCGGCGCACGTTTTCAAATCGCTGCAATCGGCAAACGGCTTCAAATCAATCACTTTCGTGTCTTTGCCGTTGCTCAATTGCACGAGCCGAATATTGCCTTCATACGGGTCAAGCTCGGTCGTTTCCGTGTCGAACCCGAGATAATCTTCCGCCCGCAATTCGTCGCACGCTTTGCGCACGCCTTCCGCGTCGCTGATGAGTTGAAAATAAACTTCCATAAGATTAATGGTAAATGATAAATAGCGCAGAGTGAAAAGTGAAGAGCGAAAAAATAAGGATTTTATATTATTTGCGAAAGTGTCATAATCTTGCAGTGCTTTGTTCAAATTGTTTAAAGGCGTCTTTTTCGAATCAACATTAAACGAAATTCATTAAATTGATATGAAACAGCCGATTCTGATTATTTTGTTTTTTTTGATGATTAGTCTCACAGCAAGTCGCGCCGACGCTTGCTTGAATCCTATCGGTCGTTTTCAGGTTGGAAAGCGGATTAAGGTTGACGGCGTTTCTGCACAGGACTTTGCGAGAGATTTTGTTTCGCACGAAGATCGAAAATACTGGGAAAAAGTTAAAGCCGATATTGAAAGGCGAAAGAAAGCTTACCCGTATATAGATAACAGGAATAATTTGGCAGTCGCTCTCATTCACTTGGGAGATGTCAAAAATGCCATCGCAATATTAGAAGAGCTGGAAACAAAAACGCCGGGACAATACGTAACAGCTGCAAATTTAGGCACGGCTTATGAGTTAAATGGCGAAAATCAAAAAGCGCTCGATTGGATTAAACAAGGCATAAACAGAAAAAGTGAATCTCATTACGGCACAGAATGGCTCCACGTCAAAATTCTCGAAACCAAATTGGCAATGGAAAAAGATGCAAATTGGCTTAACAATCACTCAGTTTTAGAAATGGACTTCGGAAACGGCGACGTGCCGCAACAACCGAACAAATTAACGATAGACTATTTATGACAACAAAAATCATTAACTGAGATTGAAGACGCACTAATCTATCAACTGCACGAACGCCTCGAGTTTGTTAAACCACCCGAACCGATTGTCGCTGATTTATTGCTTGATTTAAGTAAAATATTTGCTCTTTCAAGAACTCCAGAGCATACAAAAACAATTTACAATCTTGCGCTTAATTACGGGGCAAATCCTGCTGAAAAAATAAAAAACAGCCAGCCAGTTAAAAATGCTGAAATTATGGCAGATAACTCAAAGAACTATGTTTTTTATGTCATTTTTGGAGCAGTATTTTTAACAGCGATTGCAAGTATTTTCATTATTATCAGAAAACGAAAACTTCAATGATTAAATCTCTTCGCTTTTCACTATTTCCCGTCCGCTATTTACCATTTCCAAGTTTTCATCTATACTAGCGAAAGTTTGCCGGAAATTTTTTAGGAAATTAACACGAAAGGCAGATTTTTCAAAGGATTTTTACATTCGGTAAAGTTTTTATTGAACGAGAATTTACAGTTGGGTTCGAGCGCGATTTCGGTAATAAAAATCAGCGCTCCCTAGTTTGAAAAAAGCCGACGACGGTTTTTTTTGTAAAACGAGATTCCTGCGTGAACAAACTCAAGGTTGCGAAGCGTTTTGGAAATCACTTCCAAAATCAAAAAATATCAATAAAAAAACATACGATCCGCGTCGCGCTCGTTTAGACGAGCCGACGCCGGAGTTTGTAATTTTCCTGCCCGAAAAATCCTTCGCTTGTAAAGAAAGTGTTCGCCGTAATTTCTAATTTTCTGCGCAAAGCTCAAATATCTAATATTTTCGAGGAAATAATTTTGTATGTCGAAAGAAATGATTATCAGCGTCAATGGGCGCGAAAAGAAAATCGCCATTCTCGATAACGGTAAAGTTACCGAATTTTACATCGAGCGCGGCGAAGAAAATTCCGGCGTGGTCGGTAATATTTATAAAGGACGCGTGCAGCGCGTTCTGCCCGGAATGCAGTCGGCGTTCGTCGAAATCGGCTTGGAGCGCGACGCGTTTTTGTATGTCTCGGACTTTTTCGACGAAGAAGAAGAAATCGAGCGCATCGTGATGGAGAAATCCAAAAAAGGCTCGCCCGAAGACGCTCGCCGCGAAGCCGACGACCGCATCGAACGCGCGCGGCTTGAACGCGAAAAACAAATGGAATCCGTTCAGGAAATCGCCGAACCGCTCGGTGAAACCGTCACGGCGGACAATGACACCGCCGAAAACGAATTGGTCGCCGTCGAAGATTCGCCCGCCGACGAAGATTTTCAGCCGCAATCGAGACGCGGCAGAAACCGTCGCGGCGGCAAAAAAGAACGCGCCGAGCAGACGGAAACGAGAAGTTTCGATATGCAAACCGTCGCTTCCGACGAGAGAATTTTAGACGACTCGGAAAATGACAACGCGGAGGATGCCGAGCAACCGACAGGTTTTGCCGAAGCCGAGAAAGAAGATTTCGCGCCGCTTTTCGATGCGGAAGATTCAAATTTCGAGCGCATCGTAGATGCGGACGACGAAGAAACGACCGGCGATATGTTCAAGGATGCTTACGTGCAGGAAGCGATTGTCGACAAAGTTCGCGCTATCGAATTCGATATGGAAACGACGGGCGCGGCGGAAGTCGGTTCGCTTCTCGGTTCGGTTTCGAACGCGCCGAACGGTTTCGAGCGCATTGCCGACGAAGACGAAGAACCTGCCACAGAAACAGGGCAAGCGCCGTCCGGTAAAAATAAACGCAGCCGCGGCGGAAAAGGCAGAAAGAAAAACGCCGGAACGCCCGCGCCTGTTGCCGAAATCGAAAATCAAACGGCGGCAAATGCAGCGGATTCGGAAATTTCGGATGCGACGCAAACGGAACCAAAATCCAAAGGTCGCGGAAGGTCGTCGCGAAAATCGGCGAAGAACGAAAATGCTGCCGATTCGCCAAACGAAGACCAGACAGCCGTTAACGCCGAAGCCGTTCAATCCGAAGAACAAACGGAAAATCAAAGCGAAAATCAAAGCAAAACCGGACGCAGCAAAAGATCGAATCGAAAACCGAAAAAATCAACCGACGATACCGCGCTCGAAGACGCTGAAGCGAGCGTCAGAGAAACGGGCGACATCGCTGATATGGCTGTGCGCCGCGGCGGACGCGGCGGGCGAAATCGTCGCGCCGGTCGCGGCGGTCGTCCCGAAGGCGAAGAATCAACGGAAGCGGCTGACGGCGGCGAAATAGAATTCGACGAACCGGAAACAATCGAAGCCGCTCCCGTCGAAGCGGTTGAAAATCGCCCGGAAAGACCAGCGAGCAGACCGGCGCAACAAAATCGCGCGCCGGAACGCGAATCTTCGGACAATCGCGGCGGCAGAAAAGATTTTCAAGGCGGAAACGGCAGCAGTCAGCGACGCGACAGCCGGGACAATCGGGACAGCCGCGATAACCGCGGAGACAATCGAGAACCACGAGACAATCGCGATAATCGTGACAGCCGCGAACGACGACCGCCGCAACCGACGATCACCGATCTTCTGCGCGAAGGTCAGGAAATTCTCGTGCAGATCGCCAAAGAGCCAATCGCCCGTAAAGGCGCGCGCATCACCTCGCACATCGCGCTGCCGGGCAGGTTTCTGGTTTATATGCCGACGATTGAACACCTCGGCGTTTCGCGCAAAATCGAATCGGCGAGCGAGCGCAGCCGTCTGCGAACTCTGATTCAAAACATCAAACGCGACGAAGACGTCCCGACCGGCGGTTTTATCGTGCGCACGGCGGGCGTCGGCATTTCCGACGAAGATTTGCGGCAGGACGCACGCTATCTGGTCAGAACGTGGCAGGACATTAAAAAATCTTCGGAAAAGAAAAAATCTCCGGCGCTCGTGCATCAGGATTTGGATATTATTCAGAGACTTTTGCGCGATCAATTGTCCGACGATTTTACGGCGATTCGCGTTGATTCCGAAGAGGAATATTTGCGCATCGTCGAGTTCGTCAACCGTATTCAGCCGAGAATGGTCAACCGCGTTAAGCTTTACACGCGCGAAGAACCGATTTTGGAAAATTACGGCGTGCAGGAAGAAATTGATAAAGCTTTGAAACCGCGCGTGTGGCTCAAATCCGGCGGGTATCTCGTTATCAACCAAACCGAAGCTCTTGTCGCGATTGACGTTAACACCGGCAAATTCGTTGGCAAAGGCAGTAACCGATTGGAAGACACGATCACGAAAACGAATATGGAAGCAGTTGACGAAATCGCGCGTCAGATTCGTCTGCGCGATCTCGGCGGCATCATCGTTCTCGATTTGATCGATATGGAAGATCGCCGCAATCGTCACAAAGTTTCGCAGGCTTTGCAGGAAGCTCTATCAGGCGATAAGTCGCCGACGAAAGTGTTGTCGTTCAACGATTTCGGTCTGATTATCATGACCCGAAAACGCGTCAAGCAATCGCTCGAAAGAACGATGTGCGCGCCGTGCGAATATTGCGAAGGTGCGGGCTGGATCAAATCGCCGACGACGATTTGTTATCAAATTCTCGAAGAAGCGCGACGCTTGGCGAAAACCGTCGAAGATGTGCGGCAGACGACCTTAAGAATTCACCCGGAAGTTGCCAAAGCTCTGCGCACGACGGAAAAGCCGGTTTTGGAAGAAATCGAAGCTTACTTAGGCAATGTTGATTTGACCGGCGACAAATCAATTCATCAGGAACAGTTCGATTTCGCGTTTATTTAGAACAACTCTCAAAATACGAGCGTTACAGGGACGTTTGTATCCAAGATAAAAAGGCAGATCGTTTAATAACGGTCTGCTTTTTTGCATATAACACAACTTTTTAGTTTGTTTCTCACCTTGTGAAATTCATTTTCCGCAAAATCTTTTGAAAACGCGCATCATCGCGCAAAAAGTCGAATTCAGGCTCGGCATTCATCCATGTTGCCCACGGATGATGTTCGTTCGTCGTTGTTTCAGTCCAGCGCAGCGCTTTCTCAACATCAAGACGGTGCGCCACTAATATTGCTAAATCCGAAGCGTTGAAACTGTTCTGATTCAATCTCGATTCCCAATTCCGTGCTAATTTCAAAATTATTGCTTCGGGCGTTGCGAACTTCAAATTTTGTTCGATTATCCGCGCCGATTCTTCATCTTTTGTTATATGGAAAGTTTTGAGATACTCGGACAGAGCCTTTTCTGTCTCGCCCATTTGCCAGTAACAGCGCGAAAGCCGCCAGCGCGCTGAAAGGAAATTTTCTTTTAATTCAAAAGATTTGTTAAATTGCGCGATCGCCGCATCGTATTTTTTGGAGAAATATAATACGACGCCGAGATTCGTGTTAATCGGCGGTGAAGTCGGGTCTAACTCGACGGCGCGGCGCAATTCGCTTTCGGCTTCAGCGAAGCGGCGTAACTTAACCAACAATACTCCGTAGCGATGATGAGCGTTCGGCATATTCGGAGAGAGTTCGATGGCTTTTTTTAATGACTTTTCGGCTTCCTGCCAATTCCACTCAAAACTATTCTGAATCAATCCGAGCGTCGTAAAGGCTTCGGCAGAAGCTGGATTAAGCGTAATTGCCTTGAGCAAATTATCTTTAGCCTTCGTCACATTTTCCGGCGCGGTGTTGTAGCTGTAATAGAAAGCATACTGCGAATCGGCAAGTCCGACGTAAGCATCCGCGAAATCTCTGTCGAGAGCAATGGCTTTTTCAAAATAAACGACGGCTTTGCGCAAATCATCTTCCACGCGTTTCTGCCAGAAATATCGCCCTTTGAGATAATTTTCATAAGCTTCAGCGTTTTCGGTCGGACGTTTACCGGCTTTTTGATTGTCGCCCTGATTAAAAGTCTGCGAAAAATCGGCGATAATTTGGTCTTGCAATTTTAAGGTTTCTCCCGATTCTCCGTCGAATTGTTTTGCCCAGATTTGCGCGCCCGTTTTCACGGAAACAAGCTGAAGCGTAACGCGTACTTTGTCACCCTCTTGCTGAACGCGTCCTTCTAAAATCGCATCAACCGCCAGTTTACGCCCGATTTCGAGAGCGTCTTTTTCATCATTGGCAAACGGCAAAATCGCGCTCGTCGGTCGCACCGTGAAATTGTTGATGCCGCCGAGCCCGGTTATCAACGAATCGGTAATCTCCAAACGAAGTTTTTCATTTTCTTGATTTGAAGCGAACGATTTCATCGGCAAAACGGCAATTGATTGAATTTGACTGCCGGATGCTGTTTGCTGATTGGAATACCGAAAATAAGCGCAAGCACCGGTTAGCAAAATCAAAACTACAGCAAAAGCCGCCGACAAATAAAATTGCCGCGAGCTTTTCGCCGCGGGCAAAACCGGAGCGATTCGAGCGGACTTCTCCGTTTTGTCGGGCGCATATGAACCCAATTCAAAGATTTCTTCGATCAGGATATTCTCGACAACATGCTTTTCAAAAACAGCTTTGTCGCCCGAAGATTCATTATCTTTCGCGGAAACTTTGTGCGCCTTGCCGACGAATCTAAAATGACGCACAGGGAACAACTCACGGCGTGCTGCAAAACGGAACGACGTTCGCCGCTGGACAAGTCGGGCAAGCATTCAACTTCTCTGCGCAAAATCAGTATGTTGACATGCCGAATAGTCAAACGTTATTTCCGGCGACGGCAATTACTGTTGAAGCATGGCTAAAACCCGATTATACAGGTTGCTCGAGATTTTATCGCATTATTCACACCGTCCAGAACCCGGCTATTCCGCCGAATACTTTTACGGGCTACCACACGCTGCTTCAGTGCGACGGCAAGTTTGTCGCTGAAATCTACGATAATACAGGAGCGAGAAATGCTATTACTTCCAACGCGGTGATTCCGGCTGGAATATTTACGCATGTCGCTTTCACTTGGGACGGCTCGAATTTGCAAACATACATAAACGGCAATTTGGACAACACGATTCCGACAACGATCTACGCAATTGGCTCGAATTCTTTTCCGATCAGAATTGGCAATGACGCTGCAGTTGGATTCAAAGGACAAATTGATGAAACGGCAATTTACAATCGTGCCCTGTCCGCATCGGAAATCCAATCAATCTTTAGCGCCGGAAGCGACGGTAAATGTCTTGCGCCGACAGCGGCGAGCGTCCCGGTCGGCGGGCGTGTGACGACGGCAAACGGGCGGGGAATTTCCAGAGCGCGAGTAGAGTTGACGGATGCACGGGGCGAAACGCGAATGGCAAATACTAATTTGTTCGGTTATTACCGTTTTGAAACGGTTGCAGCCGGAGAAACATACGTTCTCAGTGTGAAAAGCAAACGACACACATTTGCTTCAAACACCTCTGTCTTGTTTATCTCTGAAGATGTTGCCGATGTGAACTTCACTGCTTTGCCGTGAGCTCGCCGGCAAACAACCGGGAAGAGCCGGAATGATTCTTCCCGGTTTACAATTTCAAATCCTTTTTCATTTCCTTCACGCTTTTCGGTTTAATGAATATCGAATCGGAAATTGGTTTGTTAAATTCGACCGATTCGTAATTAATGCGCGAAGCGTGCGCGCCGTTGGTAAATCGGTCAACGACGAACGGCGTTTTGATGCCGGACACTTCAATGAATTGGGCGTAGCGGTCTTCTTCTTTGATTTCTTCGCTGTCCGAGCCCGTTCGTTTGTGAATTGATTTGACCGGCGTGCCGTCATCGGCGAACTCGAATTCAACGGTGAAACCGTCCGCGTAAGTCAGTTTGACGACATCGTTTCGTTTGCCCAAGCTCGCCTGTCGTCTACCGACATAACTCAAAGCCGCGTTTTCGCGCCATTGTCCGCGCAGAAGGTTGTCGAGACTGACGTTGATACCGCGCCGGAAGTTTTCAATTTGTTCCGGGTTTTGTTCTTTGATGATTTGCGCGTCGCCGTCGAAAATCCAGCCGGTTTTGCCGGCATTGGTTTGCACAGTTTTCCCCGCGCCTTTAAACTCGGTGCGTTCTTTGTCTGGAAAAACGATCACGTCAACAAACGATTGAAACGAAATAACGACGTTTTCGCGCAAAACGCTGAATGTGCCGCGCCCGATTTGCGATTTGATTTGCAAATACTTATCGCCGCCGAGCTTTTCGACGGCTTTTTTAATAATCGCTTCGGCTTTTTCAACAGTTTTAGAATCATCTTTTTTTATCAGATCGGACTGTATTTGCGCTGCCGCAGTCTCGGATGATTTTACTTCTTGAGCTGTAATAATTGAACATAACGATATTGCGAAAATTAATGCAAATGAAAATTTTTTCATAAGTTTTAAGGAATAAAAAAGGCTTCGGTGAGATTTTATCACCAAAGCCTTTGATACGAAAAGAATTTTTCGAGTTGTATTTGCCTAGTTCAAACTGAAAGCGTCGGTCGTTTTGACGACGATTTCGTTGTCTTCAGCGTCAACCACAAAGCGCATCGCCGTTTTCCATTGATTGGTAATCGGCAGTTTAACTTTCTGGTCAATATACCGCTTCAGGAAACGAGCGCCGTAAGCCGGGCTGTAGCCTTTTTCGGTCATCGTGTCGAGCGCGGCGTCGGTGATTTCGACCAGCTTGCCCTGACGTTCCATATTGCGTTTGATTTTCGCCAGGTAAAGCCGGGCGATCTCGCGCACTTCGTCCATCGTCAGCGGCGAAAAGACAACGATTTCATCAATTCGATTTCTGAATTCCGGCGAAAATCTCGTTTCGGCGGCTTTCATCACATCGCCTTTGATTTCCTTCATTTCGCCGCGTGATTTCATTCCGAAACCGAGCGGTTTTTCGTATTTTTTGAAGTTTTCCGAACCGAGATTGGAAGTCATAATGACGATTGCGTCCGAAAGATAAACCTTCTTGCCGCGCCCGTCTGTCAGCCAGCCTTCGTCGAAAGCCTGCAAAAATATGTTCATCAGATACGGATTGGCTTTTTCAACTTCGTCGAGCAAGAGAACGGTATACGGATTTTCCCGCAATTGCTCGGTCAAAATCCCGCCACGTTCCGAGCCGACGATGCCGCGCGGCATGCCGATTAATTTCTCGATGCCGACCGTGCCTTCGCCGTATTCGCTCATATCAATGCGAACCATTTTTTCTTCGTCGCCGAACATAAATTCGGCAACCGCTTTCGCCAGTTCGGTTTTACCGACGCCGGTCGGTCCTAAAAATAACAAAACTCCGTCGGGCGCGTAATGATTTTCTTTAAGCGGTCCTTTATTCAAACGAAGTCTCTCAGCAACCGAACGAACCGCTTCTTTTTGTCCGATGACGCGATTTCCCAAATCGAGTTCCATTTGCGAAAAACGGTCGGACGTGTCGCGGTAAATCATATCCTGCGGAATGCGCGATTCCTGCGAAATGACTTCGATAATGTGTTCCGGTTTGACGACGAGCGACGCCGGTTCGTTGATTTCGACTTTGACCGAAGCCGTATCGAGCCAGCCGATTGCCTTGTCGGGCAAATGCAGATTGCGAATGTATTTCGGCGACATTTCCAAAGCCGTGTTGATGGCTTCGTCGGAAATCGTAACCGAATAATTTTTCTCCAAACGCGGTCGCAATCCGAGAAGAATTTCGCGAGTTTCGGCAATCGTCGGTTCAGAAACTTTGACTTGGCGAAAACGTCTTGCTAAAGCTTCGTCTTCGCCGATGTATTCTTTATATTCAGTCAAAGTCGTCGCGCCGATGATGCGCAGTTCGCCGCGTGCTAGCGCCGATTTGAACATATTTCCGGCATCGCTCGAAGTTCCCATTGCCGCGCCCGCGCCGATAATTGTGTGCGCTTCGTCAATGAAGAGAATGATGTTCGTCTTTTCTTTTACTTCATCAATGATGCCTTTGATGCGTTCCTCGAACATTCCGCGCAGCATCGTTCCGGCGACTAGTCCGCCCATTTGCAGCTGAACGATGTGCGAATCGCGCAATCTTTCCGGCACTTTTTCCGGTTCTAATTCGATTAGACGCGCCAAACCTTCGACTACCGCCGTTTTACCGACGCCCGGTTCGCCGACGAGCATCGGCGAATTCGACCGCTCTTTATGCGCGAGGATTTCGATCATCTGTCGAATCTCTTTTTCGCGTCCGATGGTCGGCGGAATCTTGTCCTGACGGGCGAGCTTGTTGAGCGAAACGCCGAAGTGTTTCAGAAACGAAGGCAGTTCGTATTTTTGTCGCACTCTTTCTTCTTCCTTTTCGCGTTTGCGAATGCGCGTTCGCGCCGTCTGCGCGACTTCTTCCGCCGGAACGCCCAAATTTTGCAGAACATCATTTAAAATGCTGCGCTCGTCGTTCGACAAAACGTAGAAAATATCGCTTCCATCAATTACGCGCCGACCTTGCGAGCGCGATCGGTCCATCGCCTTCTTAAATAATTCTGTTGTTTCCGGCGCGATGCGAAAACCTTTGCCGAGATGCTGTCGCCCGGCGTCCATTCGTTTTTCGATCAAAAGTTTAACCGAGCGCGGGTCAACCGACAAATCGCGCATCGTCGCATTAAAAAGCTCGGCTTCTTCGTTAGCAATAGCGTGCAGAATATGCTCGATTGCCACATAATTCTGATCGCGCCGTTTCGATTCGTCGAGCGCGACTTCCAAAATGCGCCGCCCCGATTCGCTGAATTTATCTTTATATGCGTCTATATCTGCCATAATTTTTTCTCTTCTAAAAACTGTAAACTTTTGATGCCTCTCACCCGGTTTATTATGCCAGAAATATTCTATCATTTTGCGCCTGCCGAATTGCAACTTTTAAAGGGGACTTATTCTAATCGAATGCCGAAACGGGTTTGGAGGCGAACTGCTGGAAATCGTAAATCTATTTTACAGAGCGGTTAATCGGCATTATTCAAAACCGCTCGATTTTCAAATTTCAAAAGCGACTCTATTACGGACAAAAACGCGGAAGATCGTTGAGAATAATGCAGAATGCAGTTATTCGGCGCGGACATTTTTATATGTTGAAGCGGTCACCCGCGGTTGCGACGAATCGGTTTTCTCAGCCGCGGAAATTAATTTCTAATCTTCTTTGCGGTCGTAACACATCTCGCCGTCGTTCTCGACAAGGCAAAGGCGCGTTACTTCGTATTCGGTCTTTAAATTATATTGAAATGCGACGACGGAATCGGGCAATGTTTTCTCGAAGTCCTCGCTCGAATCGCACGAATTGCTGTTTGTGTGTTCCATTTCGCCGAAATTGATCGTCAGAGTTTTGCCGCTCGCCGTCACCGTGCCTTCGGCGCGTTTTGTTTCTTCGAGATTGCACTGCAAAATCGTCAGCACTTTTTTGTCGAGGCTATATTCGACCGAGCCGTCGGATGCGATTTTATAAGTATGTTCCGCGCCGCTGCGATATTGAGTTTTGCCCGTGTAATCAACGTGTCCGCTGCCTTCGGTGCGCCACCAGACGCCGACGAGTTCGGGCGGCACGCTTCCTTTTCCTTTCGCCTGTCTGGAAATTGTCGGTGGCGGGGAAGTTTTGTCAGAAGTTTCTTCCGTTTCAGATGAAATCAAAGCAATGCCGATGATTGCGGCGACGAATAAAACAAATGCGCCACCGATTAAAACTAAAGCCGTTGCGCCAAGCAAAACATATTTCGTTGTTTTCGTCATAAACTTTTCCTTTGGTCTGCGCTTTTAATTCTTTGCAATGGTTTTCTTGATATACTCCAGAACCGTATCTTTGCCCGCCGTTAAATCTTCGAGCGTTTGTTCGATTTTGACGTCCGGTTCGAGAAAATCGGTTTGCGCTTTTTGATAACACGGCGGGTAGAAATGCGATGACGCGACGTAGCCGACGATTTTCGAGTTTGGCAGCGTGAATCGCATCAATTCGCCGGTCAGATTGCGATGCGAACCGAGCGATTCGCCGAGCATCGTGCCGAATTTGTAGCATTTGAAGGTTTCCGCGAGCATAAAGCCCGACGAATACGTGCGCGGCGTGGTTAAAAGATAAACTTTGCCCGGATAAATCCATTTCGACGTGTCCGGCGCGGCTTCGTCTTCCGCGTCATCGGATTTTAATACGATCTTATCGCCGACAACCGGATTCGCCGTTTTTAACTTCGCCGTCCAATCGCGGTAGAACTTGTTGTTTTCGGTCAGATAAGATGACAGACGGATTTCCTTAATGCCCGATTGGCGGTATCTTTTGCGGGTTAAATACTCAAAGACCCAATCGCCGACAACTGAATTGCCGCCGCCGTTGCGCCTGATGTCGATGACCAGCGCCGGATAATTCTTTTCTTTAATGCGCGCGAAGGTTTCGTCAATGAATTTCTTGACTTCATCTTTCGACTGCATCTTATTGACTTCCAAAACCATTATTTCCGGCGTCAATTCGTAAGCGTCAACGGCTTTGTCGCCGAACATCATCTTTTCCAAAGCCTCGCCGCTGATTCCCGCCGCTTTAATCGTTTCGGTCTTGCCGCTTGCCGGTCGGCGAATCCTGAGCGCAAACTCGCTGCCCGGATCAAATTTCTGCCACAGCATCAAACCAAACAGACGCTCGACGGTTGCGGCTCTGTTCGCCGTCGTATCGCCGCTCATCGCCTTCGTTAATTCGCCGAAAACATCGCTTGCCCGCTTACCGTTGATCGAAACGATCTCGGTTCCCCGCGGCAATTCGAGCGTTCCGTGATTTGCGGCGACGAACAATCTTTCATTTTTCGCCCAAATTTTAAACGGGAAAAACAAACCGCCGTTTTTCACATAATTTTTATACTCGTCGCCGTCGAGCGGCAGTTCGAGATAAGTATGCCCGTCGTTATACTGGCTGAAAACCGGATTGAGCAAATTAACGAACTGCCTCTGCGTCAAAGGCTTCTCGATGCGCCCGCGAGTTTCCCGCCAATTCCTCTCGGCGCTCTCCTCGCTCGTCCCGCGATACAAATTCGGATGCGACTCGCGCACAATCCGCCGCAAAACGTCATAATCCGCCCGCATCTCCTCGACCGACAAAACCTTTCCCGCCGTCTGCGCCCACGCCGCCGAACTCAACAAACAAACCGCCGCGACAAAATAATAAAACCCGCTCAATTTTTTCCCGAACATCACCGATTAACCGTTCTCCGCATTAATTTGACAAACTTACTCGCCAATTAACGCGTGAAAAAAGCGGAATTGTTATCAGCAATTCCTTAAAATAAGCGGTGAAAATTGCGACGTTAAACTTTAAAAGCAAGATTTTATAAATATGATATATTTTGTTTGAGAAAAGTTATGGAAAACGAATTATTAAAAAGAATCACGCTCAACCCGAATGTCTGCTTCGGCAAGCCGACAATTCGCAATATGCGTTATCCGGTCGAAATGATTTTAGATTTGCTCGCAGCGGGAATGACGTTTGATGATCTGCTAGAAGATTATCCCGATTTGGAACGCGAAGATTTCCTAGCCTGTCTGCTATTTGCCGGAAGATTAATGAAAGTTAACTCGATTAATCAAATTATCGCTGCGTAAATGAAATTTCTGATTGACGCCCAACTCCCATACCGCTTAAAACTCTGGCTCGTCGAAAACGATTACGACGCTATTCACACCGACGACTTGCCCGAACGAAATTTGTCCGCTGATTTAACGATTGCCGACCACGCCGACACGAAAACCGAATCGTTATCAGCAAAGACAGCGATTTTCTCAAACTCCGCATTTTGCAGGGCAGACCGCAGAAACTCTTGATGATTACCACCGGCAATATCGTTAACAAAGAATTGCTCACATTATTCAAACTGAACTTTGCCGCCGTCGTAAAACTTTTCAATTCGTATGATGTCGTCGAAATGAACAATCAATTCGTCGCCGGACATAGATTTGATTGAACATTTTACCTTTTTGCGTTCAACTTTAGCGGCTTCTCTCCAAATGAATCTCCGTCAACAATCTAATCTTGCCCGTTTCATCAACTATCGCTTCTAGTGTTTGAATCATAATGATAACTTGATTATTTGTATAAAGATTCCATTAGTATAATAAAGATATTCTCTTGTTTTACATAGCTAATCTAAAGTATAAACTAAGCATATTTCTTAAATATTTTCTCTAATTTTTTAAAGATTTCAATTTACGATAAAAGAGGTGAAATTAAAATGGAAGGACAATTATTTTCTTTGTCAAAGATTTTCACGGAAAGGATATTACGCATCCCCGATTACCAAAGAGGTTACGCATGGACAGATAAACAGTTAAAAGAGTTTTGGGCTGATTTACTACAATTAGATGAAGGCAAAAACCATTATACAGGAGTTCTCACCTTAGAAAATGTACCAGAAAGGAATTTTTCTAAATGGACAGACGATTTATGGATTATTCAGTACAAAGGGTATACCCCATATTACGTTGTAGATGGACAGCAGAGACTTACAACGTCAATAATTCTAATTCAAGCTATTTCTGAATACATTCCAAATGATAAAAAATTAAATTTTACTGATGTAACAAAAATAAGAGAAAAATTCATTTTTGAATCTAAAGATGAAAGCATTTCAAGGTCATATATATTTGGATATGAAAAGGATAATCTTCGTTATTACGAAAGAGGAATATCCTCGCAATCGACAAAAGGACGGTTCATCACAAGAGACATGTTGTTGATATTAGCCTTCCGATTAAATAAAGGAAAAGTCGACATTGAAAAAGTAATAAAAGAAATTGAAAACGTATTAAATGCTCAATGGTGGAAAGAAGACCTTATAAAATTATTGATAAAAGATTTTGGATCAGGAGGATTTTATTTTTGGGAAGGAATTAGATATTTTCTTTATGAATATGAAGAAGAATTACGTTCAAAAGGTAAAAATTATACTCAAAAAATTGATTGGCAAGAATTTACAAAAAAAGATAGCCGCGATTTTATTAGTGTAGAACATATCTATCCTCAGAAAGCTAAAAAAGATTGTTGGAAAAAAACTTTTAACAACTATTCTCTAGCTGAAAGAAAAATTCTTATGAACGCTTTAGGAAATTTAGTTCCTCTCTCCAGACCTAAAAATTCTAGCCTTCAAAATAATTGCTTTGAAGACAAAAAAGGGAGTAAAGAGAAAAAAGTAGGATTTAGGTATGGCTCTTATTCAGAGATAGACGTTTCTAATCACAATGATTGGACGCCAAAGGAGATTCTGATTAGAAGCATTGAGTTATTAAATTTTTTAGAAAGTAAATGGGGAGTTAGTCTAGGTAATGTAGAAGAAAAAATAGATTTGCTTAAATTGAGATTTGTTCTACATAAGGAAATGCTAAATCTTTCAGAATTAGAAAGTTTTTCAAAACCAAAAGGTAAAAAGAAGCTTTCAATTACTTAAAATATGGAAAATATATAAAAAAGTGTCACAAGCGCAATTCGTTCAAATTGCGCTTGTGACACTTTTTTATTTGTTATATTGCTTTATCTCACTAACTCCACGTCCAATTTATTAACCTCGCCCATGAGCACGGTTATTTCGTCGTTTTCGTAGGTTGTAAAACCGTTTGCCGTGATGGTGACGGTGTATGCGCCGTGGGCGGTGGGTTTGAAAAGGGCTTCGCCAGTGGAATCGGTGGTGATTGATGCCGGTTCGCCGCCGTTGGTCATCGGTTTGACGGTGACGACGGCGTTTTTGAGCGGGGATTTGGTGGTTTTGTCGGTGACGCAGACTTTTAGCTGGGTCGTGGTGTGCGGCGGTTTGATGATGCGGCGGGTTGCTTCGTAGGTGCGGACGAAATCCGGGTGTTCGGCTTTGAATGCGACGACTAATTTGTCCATCCGGTCTTTGAGAATGGCGTCGGTTTCGTCGAAAAGCTCGGCTAAACGGGCGGTTGTCGTTTTTCGTTCGGCGATGGCGGTGCGCGGTTTGGGCGATTCGGCGGAATATTTGGTGATCGCTTCCTGCAAAGCAGCGAGCATCGGAAGAGTGACGCCGTAATCGGCGAGTTCGGCGAGATTGAGTTTGGCGATGTCGTGAATGCTCTGGCATCTCGGCGCGAGAGCGTCCTCGCGGAGACGCGTGAGCGAGCTGACCGGACAATCAACTTCCGCTTTGAGCGTGTGATTGCCGATTGTCACGGCGTAAGCGTAAACGATGCCCGCGATTTCCGACGTTCGTTCGCAGAGAGTCTGCTTCATCATATTTTTATCAATCGCGATGCCGGTCAAAGGCACGCCGTCGGTTTGGATGGTACTGACGATTGACGTGATTTTCGCTTTGAACTCGGTAAAAGCCGTTTGAAAAGCGATATTTTCCGCGATGATCGCGGCGTTTTCGCTGCAATAGTTTTCGGTCGCCCGAAACATTTTGAGTTTTGCTTCCTGAATTGCATTCATAATTTATTTGTTCCTCTTTAATTTGTGAAAATCTAGATCTCGATGCCCGCAATTCGAGCGCGAAAGACTTTTGCATCAGCCGAACCGCCGTTTTACTGGAAATCGAAAACAATTTTTTGACGTATAAGTCCGCGTGAATAAATAAAAATCCCGCTTGAATGAGATAAAAACCCGCTTGAACAAAATAAAATGTGCTTTGAACAAAATAAAATCGCGTTTGAATCGAAAAAGTTGTCGTTTGAATCGAATGAAATACCCTTTGAATCAAAAAAGTTGCCGTCTGAACGAAAAAAATAGGCTTTGAATCAAATTAATTGCCGTTTGAATCAAATCGAATAACGTTTGAATCGTTCTATATCGTTTATGAACGATATGAAATGCCATTTGAAAGATATTATTCGCCGTTGAATCAAATTAAATGCCCGTTGAACGATATAAAACGCGCTTTGAATCGTCTAAAACGCTCGCTGAACAAATCGAAATTTCGTTTGATTGAACTGAAATTCTCTTTGATTAAATGGAAATGCTCGATGAGCAAAGGCAGGCGCGTGATTCGGAAAGGCTGAAAGGCGCTGTTTCACAATTAATGGGAGATTCAGTGAAAAACATACGTGATATTTAAACGTGAAATATCGAAAATAAATCGTTGAAACCGTCTGAGCGAAAAGAGATTATCACCGTTCAAAATAAATTTCAATAATTTTTTTTGCGGGTAATTATTGAGCGTTTCTCGGTTCGAGTTTTCAGATAATATTCAAGATTTTATCTGTTTGTTAAAGCGACAAATTCGATTTAATTAAGTGAAACACGAGTAAAAACCGCATATCGTTTTAATCGCTCTTTCCATTAGCCACGCGCTTAAGCGCGTGGCGTGATTGTGCGAGCAATTCAGGGCGTTTTAACGTCCTTTTTTTGTAAAAAAAGGACGTTAAAACGCCCTGAATAATTGTTGGCGTTTGTCCACGCGCTCAAGCGCGTGGCTATTAAAGATAAGAAAAAAATTGATTTACATGTGTTTGGCGGATTTCCACTATTAATTCGTTTTAATTCGGTATTGACGGCAAATTAATGCGAGTTTATTGTTTCGTTTTAAAGTCTGACATTTTTTCGTTTACCGGATAAACGATCTTCGGCGACGATTGGCGGCTTAATTCCTTCCAGACGATGGTTAATCTGCCGTCCGCGTCTTTTCTGACGACGTGAAAAACGAGCATTAAATCCTTTCTTTTGTCATTGTCCAGATTGTCGAAGCGTTTATCATCGGTATAGGAAAAAAACTTATCACTTTTAATCGGCGGAATTTGGTATGCCACGAGACGAAGCGCGTAAGTCGTTCCCGTTTCAGCTTTGCGAACGTTGGTATATGCAAATCCATCAGCGTTTATGCCGTCGCTGATTTGCCGGTATTGATTTTTAACCGCTTCAAATTCGATTTCCGGTTTGAGATCAATTAAAAACTTCATTCCTTTGCTGTTGAGCGAAACATTTTCAATCGGAACGTCACCGAGAACAGTTAAAATTCCTTGCGAAAGGAAAGCTTTGCTGATTAATTCGTCGTTTTTTAACAGAACGTCGAGGTTTTTCGGGTTTGTCGTGTGCTCGCGGTCGTAAAACGAATATGCGAAAGTTCCGGTAACGGTTGAAGCGCATTTGCCGTCTATTCTGACGGTGAATTGTGACTAGCAATCGTAACCGGGCGACAAACGAAACAATCCGGTGCGCGATTGTTTGAGAAAAGTTCTGTATCTTTCCAAATCTGCCGCGTCGGGCGTGATTAATGCTTTGATTTCCTTTTTTTTACTGCCGGATTCAACGGTTATTTTGCTGTTTGACAAGTCGGATTCTTCGAAAACAGCCGTTCTTTAAGTTTTGGAATCATCGAAATTAGACTTTTTAACCTGCTCTGTTTTCGTTGCGCCGCTCGATTCAGCAATAACCGCCTGCCCGGAAACGCTTTGAAACGTAAAAAGAATAATGACACCGAAAATAAAAGCATTTATTTACCGCATCTCGCTGAAATCGTCAAAAGAAAACATAATCTTACAATAAATTAAAAAAAGTAATAGATACTTAAACCAAAAAACAGATTGATTCGGCTAAAAAATCGGAGTTTTTAGCCTTTTTATTCTGAAAACAATCTTTTTTCTCCGGCAAAGTCGCTATTCCGAAAAGAAATCTTTCCCTGATACTTTTTACGCGTAATTAGCGCGTTAATTTTAGACCGGAATTTTCCGGCGATCCTTCATTTTTGTTATACAAAGGATAAAAGCGTAATAATGCACAAAATCAAATATATTCTTTTAATAGTTTTATGCGCGGGATTAATCGGCAGCGCGATCAACGTCTCGGCTCAAACCGGCGGAAGCCGCGTTTTGGTTGCGGGAAAAAAGTCTCTGCGCGAATCGGAAGTCGAAAAACTGATCGAATTTTACGAATGGGCGATGGACGCGACATTTACAGCGGACGAACGGGCGAGATTTCAGACGTTCACGATCAATGAATTTCGCAATGATCCGAATACGAGCCGCTCGACGATTGACGATATTGTGCAGACAATGCCGCGCATCTTAGCGGCAGCGGTTGACGTGCAAAACGAAACGAAAAAGAATTTTTTAGATGTGTTTCTGCCCGAAGCGCGCCGTAATTCGGACGAAAATTCGCAAATGCTCGTCGGAATTTACGACAGAGCGCATGGCGGCAAGCGAAATTCCGGTGAAAATGCTGCTAACAACAGGGATGTTGTCACCGGCGGTAATCAAATGAAAACTGCGGCGAACAATCAGGGCGGAAACGCGGGAAATTTGAGCGGAAAATGGCATCGCAGCACCGGCAGCGGTTCGAGAGATTACACCGGAAAAACTCAATACAAAGCAGGCGAGGATTTTTACTTTGAATTCTTCCCGGACGGCACGGTTACATACACATCGCAGCTCGATGTCCTGACCATTATGCAGTGCGTCATCAAAGGCGAAAACAAAGCGCGCGGCACATATTCGGTTGCGGGAAATTCGCTGACGATAAATCTAGGCGCGATGACTGCCGCGCAAACGCATTCGTGCGAAAAAAAGGAAAACTACAACAAAACGCTCGAACCGACCAGCACAACCGTCAAATTCGAGGTCAAAAAAATGGAAAGCCTTTTCCGCCCGGACAATCCGACGATTCTTTGTTTTGACGGCGCGAGCGATAGCGATTGTTACGAAAAAGTTAAACAATAAAAGATGACGATTGTTCAGCCAAAGCGTCCGCTTTCACCGGCGGGCGCTTTCGTTTTGTTTATAACGATATTGCTTGATTATCAAAAGTTCTCGAAAAACATTCGCAATATTTTCAATGTCGCACGCGAGAAGAAAATTATTGCTTTTAATTTCTTGAATACGTTAAATTAACTTTGAAAAATATGAAGTTAATGAATGATGCCGAAAGAAAGAATTGGAAAAAAACGAGAGCGAAAGGTTTTAATCACTTTGTTGTTAAATGCACATTGCTCTTTGGAATTCTCATGCCGATTTTTCAATCGATTTCCGAATATATTTTCGATGAAAAGATAAATACAAGATTCATTGGTTGGCGATTGATAGGTTATTCGATTATTGGATTTTTATACGGTTGGTGGACATACGAATGGAACGAGTATAAATATAAAAAAACAATCAACAAAGATGAGTAATCTCACATTTTTATTTTATTGTTGCCCGCCCATTTTCCTTTGATTCTCGAAATGATCGAAAATAATCTGCGCGGTTTTCGCTCCGACGAACGGAGAAAGCTGTTCGACGCTGGCTTGTGCGACTTTTTCGAGCGAGCCGAAGTTTCGCAGAAGTTTCATCTTGCGTTTTTCGGCGACGCCGGGAATTGCGGTGAGTTCTGATGTAAAATCGCGTTTTTCCCGACGCTTGCGGTGAAATTCAATCGCTGTTTTGTGCGTTTCGTCGCGGATTTGCTGGACGAGACGGAACGCGGGATTTCCGGCTTCAAAGAAAATCGGAGAATCTTCGTAACCGAAACGAAGCAGATGCGAGATTTCGTTGTGACGTTTCGGCGGTTTGACGAGTCCGTAGATCGGGATTCCTTCTAAATCGAGAGATTGCAAAGCGGCAGCCGCCGCGCTGATTTGTCCTTTGCCGCCGTCAATGAAAATTAACTGCGGGAGTGGTTTTTCTTCGGCTAATTGGCGTTTGTAACGGCGAAAAACCGCTTCGTTCATCGAGGCGAAATCGTTCGCGCCTTCGACCGACTTGATGATAAAGCGCCTGTATTCGGCGCGATTCGGCTTGCCGTTTTCATAAACGACGATGCCCGCGACATTATCCGAGCCTTGAATGTTGGAAATATCGAAACTTTCGATACGTTCGGGAAAATACGGCAGTTCAAGAATTTCCTGCAAATCTCCGAGCAGCTTTTCCGAATTCGGATTGAGAACGCGGAATCTTTGTTCAAAGGAAATTTTCGCGTTGTTCTCGACGAGCTGAATCATTTCCAGATTGCGCCCGCGTTTCGGGTCAAGAATACGAACTTTTCGCCCTCGCCGCTCGCTCAAAGCTCTTTGCAGCGTTTCGCGGTCGTCAAAATCGTTCGGGACGTGGATTTCGAGCGGAACGTAATCGGTCGTGTAATACTGCACGAGAATTTCACCGAGAAACTGCGCCGGATTAAAATTCTCCGCGTCCAAATCTTCCCAGAAAAACTCTCTCCGCCCGACCATTTTGCCTTCGCGCATCGTGAAAAGCTGCAATGCGAGACGCGAGCCTTCGCGATAAAAGCCGAAGATGTCTATATCGCGCTCGGCGGTCGTCGCCATTTTCTGTTTTTCGCCTAATTCGATAACTGTTTTGTGCAAATCACGATATTTCGCCGCCAGTTCGTAGTTTTCATTCTCGGCGAAATGCCACATTCTCTGCTGGAGATTGTCGGCAAGCTCTTTGTTTTTGCCTTCGAGCAGCAATTTCACGTCGCGGGCGGCTTCGGTGTATTCTTCCGGCGTGCACAAGCCTTTAACGCACGGTCCGAGACATCGTTTTAAGTGATATTCCAGACAAGGACGCGGCAATTTGCCGTCAATTTCAATATCACACGTTCGCAATTGAAATGCGCGGTTGATTAAATCCAGAGTTCGACGCGCAAGACTCGCCGGCAGAAAAGGACCGTAATATGATGAACCGTCGCGGACGATTTTTCGTGTGATAACGACTTTCGGAAACGGCTCGTTCGTCATTTTCAGATGCGGATACTGCTTGTCGTCTTTGAGAAGAATGTTGTAGCGCGGTTTATGTTTCTTGATGAGGTTCGATTCGAGCACGAGCGCTTCGACTTCGTTGTCAACGACGATGAATTCGAGGTCGGCGATTCTTTTAACCAGTTCGCGCGTTTTTGCGTCGTGATTGCGCGAGTTTTGAAAATAAGAACGAACACGGTTTTTGAGGTTTTTCGCCTTACCGACATAGATGATTTTCCCGTCGGCGTTTTTGTGCAGATAAACGCCCGGCGCGGTCGGCAGATTTTGAAGCTTTTCTTCTAAAGTCATTTAATAAAATCTTACGAAATCAGCGGGGAAAGTCCAAATAAGATTGACTTGTACGGAAATTTCGGCTAAATCAGAAATGCTTTCTCAAAAACAAACGAAAAATCGAGGAGAATTTGTATGGCTTCAAAAGAAACAACGAAAATGGTTTTGCAGTCAATGATCGCACTTGCTTCCGCCGCGCTCGGACTTGTCGCCGCGCTGGCGTGGAATGACGCGATTAAAGAAACCATCAAAATTTTAATGGCGGATGACGAAAGTTTGGCGTCGAAATACACTTACGCGGTTTTAGCGACGGCGATTGCAGTGATCGTCGTTCTGGTTTTAGCAAAACTCGCGGCAAAAGTCGGAGGCGAAGCGGCTATTGCTCGCGAAGCAGAAGGTTAAAATCGAAGTTCAAAATTCAAAAATCAAAATTCAAAAAGTAAAGATTCGCCTTACTTTGCGTTCTTTGCGTCTTTGCGGGAAAATTTTCGCTTGGACGCCTTTTTTATGGAAACATATTTGACCGAATCGCCGATTGAAGCCGCCAAATTTATCAAACGCGGCGGCGTGGTCGCGTTTCCGACCGAAACCGTTTACGGACTCGGCGCGAATGTTTTCAATGAAAAGGCGATTGCGAAGATATTTGCGGCGAAACGGCGACCGAACGACAATCCTTTGATCGCTCACGTCAGCGATTTGGATCAAATCAATTCGCTTGTGCGGGAAATAACGCTGTCTGCGCGGAAGTTTGTCAACGCGTTTTTCCCGGCACCGCTTACTTTGGTTTTGCCGAAAGCGGAAAAAATTCCATTGATTGCGACTGCAAACCTTGACACAATCGGCGTGCGGATGCCGAGAAATGATTTGGCGCGAAAATTCTTGAAATATTGCGAAACACCGCTCGTCGCGCCATCAGCTAACCTTTCCGGAAAACCTTCGCCGACCGATTGGCGAGCGGTTTATACGGATTTGAACGGGCGAATTGACTGTATTCTGCAAGGCTCGCCGACGGAAATCGGGTTGGAGTCAACCGTCGTTGACTGCACGGGCGATACGCCGCTTGTTTTGCGCTCAGGCGCGATTTCGCTCGAAGACTTGCAGAAAATTGTTCCCGAAACGCAGATTTATACGGTCAAAGAAAACGAAATCGTCCGCAGTCCGGGCTTGAAACACAAACATTACGCGCCGCGAGCGAAAGTTGTTTTAGCAAAACGCGTCGTTAAAATTCAAAGCGAGGGAAAAGCGGCATTTATAGGATTGAATAAACAAAACGCGAAATTCGACTTGACGAAAATTTGTGCTGACGTTGATGAATACGCGCGCGAAGTTTTCGCGTTCTTTCGCCGGTGCGATGCGGAAAACATCGAAACCATCTACTGCGAAACGGTTGCCGAAACGGGAATCGGTCTCGCGCTGATGGACAGATTAAGGCGCGCGGCGGAGAAATAGTTATTTCGCTTTGACCACGACCATCGCGTGTTCGCCGTTGCGGTCGAGAACTTTCGTTTCGGCAATCGTATTTTCATTCAGCAGATTCGAAACGTCTTTCTCGGGCACGAGAACTAATATTTGATTGTTCGGTTCGTTTTTCGCCGAGTTGACCAAAACCGAAAAATTGTCGAAACGCTTTTGTTTACCGTCCGCTTCGCGCACAAGTCTATTTGCCGCGTAAAATTCCAGATTATGCGAAACCGTATAAAGATTGACGATCTTTTCGCGTTCGTAACCGTTCGCGTTTGCCGTTTCGACGAGATTTTTCACCGTTTCGTGACTCGCGTAACTCATTAAAATAAACTGAATAATGATTGCGATGACCAAAAGCATCGTCGCGGCGAGAGCTTTCACGAAAACTCGTCTCTTTTCGCTCTTTTGCGCGAAACGGTAAACGTAATCCGCCGTCAAAATCAGCGAGCCGGGCAATGCTGGCAGAACGTAGCCGGGAAGCTTCGATCCCGACAAAGAAAAAAAGACGAGCGGGACGAGAAGCCAAGCTATTGCGAAGACGAGAAGAGGAGAAGAGGAAAGCGGGAGAAAGAAAAAGCGGCGCGAAAATGTTTTTCCATTAATCTTCTGCGTTTCTGCGTCTCCGGGTTGAAAAAATTCTTTGACGAAATTCCAGATTGCCGCAAAGAAAAACGGCAGCCACGGAACGGTCATCAGCGGCAAAACGATCCAGAAAAACCAGAACGGCTGCGGGTGCTGGTATTTGTTCGAGGCGTAACGCTGAAAATGATGCTGAATGAAAAATTCGTCAATAAATTTCCAGCCGTTAGCCTGATACATCGGCAGATACCATGCCGAGGCGACGATTAAACTCGTAAAAGTTCCCCAAACGAGACTCAAAACAAAGGTTTTGCTCGGAAGTTTCCACGATAAAACGTGATAAAAGGCAACAATTGCAAACGGAAAAACTATTCCGACTAAACCTTTGGCGACCAGCGCCACGCCGATGAAAAAGTAGAAGGCAAATAATCCCGCAAAGGCGCAAAGAGGCGAAGAAGAGAAATCGTTAAGAAAACCTTTTCGGACGTTTGTCGATTCTTTTTGCTTCGTTTCTTCGCTTTCCTTTGCGTCTTTGCCCCTTTGCGGGAAATTTTCATAAACAAAGAATCCGACCAAACTCGCTGTAATCGGAAAAGTCAAAATAATATCGAAACTCGCGCCGCGCGAAAATGCGATCAAACCGATTGACGAAGCGGCAATCAAAGCCAGGTAATTGGCAAAATCGCCTGGGTGTTTTTGGATTTTAGACGAATCCTGAATCTTAAATTCTGAGTCTTGAACCGTTTTCCCTAAAAGCCACAAGCAAAAAATCGTTCCCAAGCCGAACAGCGCCGAACCGAAACGCGCCGCGAATTCTGAGACGCCGAAAAGTATGTAAGAAGCGATTTGCAGCCAGTAAAGCAGTGCAGGTTTTTCAAACCAATCGAAACCGCCGAGCGTCGGTGTCGTCCAATCGCCGCGCTCAAACATTTCGCGCGCAACTTGGGAATAACGTGGCTCGTCAGGTCCGAGAAGCGGAACGGTCAAGCCGAAAAAATAGATGAATACAATGACGAGAGCGAATAAAAGCCAAGTAATTTGGCTTTTAGATTTTGTGTTTTGAATTTTGGATTTTGTGTTTTCCGTCATCATCAATAAAAATAACAAGTATTGCTGAAAAATCGTCTGCGTTCAAATTATGGCGGAAATTCAAAATTCAAGATTCAACATTCAAAACCTGCGAACTGCTGTGATTGGCGTCGGAAGTCTCGGACAGCATCACGCGAGAAATTACTCTGAAATAGCGCGGGGAAACGGCGGTCAATTTGTCGGCGTCTGCGATGTCAGCGAGGAAAACGCACGCGTCGTTGCCGAAAAAAACAACTGCGATTATTACACCGATTGGCACGAATTGATTGATAAAGTTGACGCGGTTTCCATCGTGACGCCGACCGAAACGCACGCGGAAATCGCCTGTGCGTTTTTGGAAAAAGGCGTCAATGTTCTGGTCGAAAAGCCTTTTGCAAAAACTTTGGACGAAGCCGACCGGATGATCGAAGCGGCGGCAAAATCCGGTGCGAAATTGATGGTCGGACATTTGGAAAGATTCAATCCGGCGATGGTCGCCTTGCGCCCGTTTGTCACGAATCCGCTGTATTTCGAGATTCACCGCGTCTCGCCGTTCCCGAATCGCAGTTTGGACGTTGACGTTGTTTTGGACGTAATGATTCACGATCTCGACGCGATTCAATGGCTGGTTGACGCAAAGGTTTCCGAGATTCATGCCGTCGGCATTCCGGTTATTTCCGACAAAGTTGACGCGGCGAACGCACGCATCGAGTTTGAAAATGGCGCGGTCGCCAACATCACGGCGTCGCGCATCGGCACGGAAAAGATTCGCAAAACGCGCTTTTATCAAACGAATTCCTACGTCGTTCTCGATTACGGAACGAAATTCGCGTCCGTCACGTCGCTCAACCCGGAAGCCGTACACCCGCTTTTGGGAATTTCGATCAATCGCCTCGAAATCAATGATGTCGAACCGCTCCGAGCTGAAATTGAAGCGTTTTTGGATTGTATAATTAATGATAAAACGCCACCGATCACTGCCGAAGACGGACGACGCGCATTGGCGCTCGCGCTCGGCGTTCTGGAAAAAATAGATTCGCACGCCGCGAAAGTTTTCAAGCAATGAAATCCGAAGAAATATCAAACTTTCTGCAAGAACGAATCGAAGCGCGAGATTTCCCGTCCGCCGTTTATCTGGTCGCGGAACGCGGCGAAATTATCTTTCAAGATGCGCTCGGTTACGCCGTTGTCGAACCAGAAAAAATTGTGGCAACGACCGATACGATTTACGATTTGGCGAGCTTGACGAAAGTCTTAGTAACGGGCTTGTTATGCGCCAAATTGATTGAAAGCGGCGAAATAAGTTTATCAGATAAAATCTCACATTATTTCAGCGAATTTGATACGAATGAAAAGCGTGAGATCACGATTGAAAATATTTTGACGCACACTTCGGGATTTGTCGCCTGGTTGCCTTTTTATGTGGGCGACGATGCCTATCGCTCTTGGGATGATGAGAAAATCATTGAGCTGATCGCGCAAAAAGAGCTTTTAAATCCGCCGAATACGAAAGTCGTTTACAGCGATTTGAATTTTATTCTGCTCGGAAAATTGATCGAAAAAATTAACGACGAAAATTTTCTTTATCGCCTCAATGCCGCCGCACGCTGGGACATATTTACGCCGCTCGGACTTGAGCGCACGTATTTTAATCCGCATTTAAGACTTAGAGAAGAATGCGCGGCGAGCGAAAAAGGAAACGAATTCGAGAAACAAACCTGCGCTGAGTTGGGTTATAAAATTGAGCCGCTATTTTTCCCGCAAATGCCGTTTGGCTCGCAGTATCCGATGTATGCGCCGTTTCGCGTGTATCAAATCTGGGGCGAAGTTCACGACGGGAATTGTTATTTTATGAACGGCGTTTCCGGTCACGCCGGACTTTTTTCGACTGCCGAAGAAACATTCAAAATAGCGCAGCAGTTTCTGGCGAATCAAACTGTTTTGTTAAAGCCGGAGACCTGCGAATTGTTTCGCACCAATTTCACAAAAGGTTTTAACGAAGCGCGCTCAATCGCTTTTCAATTAGCCGAAACGCCGGATTCGACGGCTTCAGAGGCTCTGTCGCCGGACAGTTTCGGGCATTTGGGTTTTACCGGAACGAGTCTTTGGATCGAACCGGAAACGGAACGCGTTTTCATTTTACTGACCAATCGCACTCACGCTCGCGAACTGCCGTTTGTCAATATCAACTCGACGCGACGACGTTTTCATGAATTGGCGACGCGCGTTTTGAATCGGAGATAATCGTTGTTTGATAAATCACCGAAACAATTTTATAAATCAGCCAAACGAACTTTCATAGCATCTAAAAAATCAACGTTTGAATCAAACAACCGCCTTTCCCCTATAACAGCGAGAATATGTATTTTGGAGAGTTTGAGAGTTATGAAGAGACTGATTTACGCCGCCGTTTGTTCGATGGTTTTCGGTTCGGCGGTTTTCGCTCAATCTACACGACCGCGTGTTGCCGTGACGCCGACGCCTTCGACAGAAAGAAATAGAAATAATCCGCCCGTCATTGAAAACGACAATTCATCGCCGACGCGTTCAAATCGCCCGCCGGTTCTGATCGGCGACAGGAACGCGCCGCAGCCGAAAACCGATAGTTCCGAAGAAGTCATATCGGGCGACGACGAAATCATTAAAGTCGAGACCAATCTCGTGACGATGCCTGTTTCGGTTCTCGACCGCGACGGCAGATTCGTTTCCGGTTTGGGACAAAAGGATTTTCAGATATTTGAAAACGGCGTCGCGCAGAAAATCGAATATTTCCAGTCGGTCGAACAGCCGTTCACAGTTGTTTTGCTGATTGATGTCAGCCCTTCGACGGCGTATCAAATCGAGGAAATTCAGGACGCGGCTATTTCTTTTGTCAATCAATTGCGCCGCGACGATAAGGTCATGGTCATTTCCTTTGATGAACGCGTCAACGTATTGAGTCCTGTCACGAACGACCGCTATGTTTTGCGGAACGCGATTTTACAGGCGCAGTTCGGCGACGGCACGAGTCTTTACGAAGCAGTTGACCAGACGATTAATCGGCATCTGCGGCAAGTCGAAGGACGCAAAGCAATTGTCATGTTTACCGACGGCGTTGATACTACTTCGCGCCGCGCTACATATCAAAGCACAGTGGCGCAGGCTGAAGAACTCGACGCTCTGATTTATCCGATTCGCTACGACACATCCGGTATGATGATGGGACGAGGCGGCAGAGGCGGCGGAATGGGCGGCGGTTATCCGGGAGGACGCAGACGTTCTTCGGGCGATATTTTCGGCGACATTCTCGGCGGAATCCTGAACGGCGGCGGTGTAATCGGCGGCGGTTACCCGCAGGGCGGAGGAAGCGCCGGTTCGAGTCGTTCTGAATATGAAACAGGACAGCGTTATCTTGAAGATCTGGCGCGCAATTCCGGCGGCAGGGCTTTTGAAGCAAATGTCAACAACAATCTTGACGCCGCTTTCGCCGGAATCGCCGAAGAGCTGCGCCGACAGTATTCGGTCGGTTATTATCCGGAAAACGTCGGGCAAAAAGGCGAGCGCCGCTCGATTCGCGTCCGCGTCGGTCGTCCGAATCTCGTCGTCCGCGCTAAAAACAGCTATATTGTCGGCGATCAAAGCCGTCAGAAGTTCGCGGGCAGGTAAAACAAACAACAAAAAAGGCGTCAAATGAATACGAATAGCTTTCATTTGACGCCTTTTTTGTTGTTTGTTACCTTCTCGGCTCTTGCATCTTTTCTTCAAACTCAAAGCATCATACAATCGCTCAACGAGGTTCAATCAATGAAAAAACTTGCCGCGCTTATTCTCGCTGTTTTGTGCTTTGGAATAATATCCGTTCAATCTCAATCGCGCCGTGCCAATCCGACAGCAGACGGCGAGAGCGGAAAGGCAAACAAGCGCCCGCCGCAAGCAGTGCCGAGTCCGACGCCTAAACCCGATGAAACAACCTCCGCGTCGTCGAATATCGGCGAAAACGAACAAGCCGCAGCCGCTCAGACAGTTGCCGACGACAGTGAGATAATTCGCGTTGACACGAGCATCGTTACCATTCCGGTCAAGGTTTCCGACCGCAGAAACCGTTTTATTTCCGGCTTGAACAAGGAAGATTTCAAGGTTTTGGAAGACAACGTCGAACAGGAAATCGCGCTTTTTTCCAACGAACAGCAGCCGTTTACCGTCGCGCTCGTTCTTGATATGAGTTATTCGACGAAATTTAAGATCGCCGAGATTCAGCAAGCGGCAATCGCATTCACCGCGCAGCTGCGACCGAACGACAAAGTAATGATCGTTTCTTTCGCCGAAGAAGTTAATGTGTTGTGCGAGCCGACCAGCGACCGCGACGTGATGCAGCGGGCGATTCGGCAAACGCAGATTTCAACCGGAACTAGTCTTTACGAAGCGGTTGATCTGGTCATCAATCAAAAACTGCGAAAGATTGACGGGCGCAAAGCCGTCGTTTTATTCACCGATGGTGTGGACACGACTTCGCGGCGCGCTCACGATTTGAACAATCTGAGCGACGCGCTCGAACTCGACGCGTTGATTTATCCGATTCAATACGACACTTTCGCCGACGTGCAGGCGATGAAGAATAAACCGGTCATTCAATCTCCGACCATTCCTAAACCGTTTCCGTCGAAAGATAAAAGCCCGTTCCCGATACCGACCGGCGGCGTCGGCACGGCGAGCTCTCAGGGAACGACGCCCGAGGATTACCGAAAAGCGGGCGAATATCTGAGCGAAATGGCGGTGCGAACGGGCGGAACGGTTTATCAGGCGGACTCGACATCAAATCTCGCGCGCGCTTTCTCCGAGATTGCCGCCGAACTGCGCGAGTTTTACAGTATCGGTTATTATCCGAGCGGCGAAGCGAAACCGGGCAAGAAACGTAAAATTAAAGTTAAAGTCAATCAAAATAACGTCGCAGTCCGCGCGCGCGACAGCTACGTTGTTGCCAAAAAGGACGCAAACAACAAATAATAAGGATGTTACTTAAGAAGAAAAGAGACGAGTTTCAATGTTAAAACTCGTCTCTTTTTTTAGTTTATTAGCTTCGATTAAATAATCATGTTGTCGTGAATAATTGCGTTTTTAGGCACGATGATGATGCCTTCGCGGATATAGTAACAGCCGTTTTCGCCGTCTTTATTTTCGATGCCTTCGCGATTAAGGAGTTGGACGTTTTTGCCGATGCGCGTGTTTTTGTCGATGATGGCACGGCTGATCAGGCAGTTTTCGCCGATGCCGATGTTCGGGACGCCGTGACTGATGTTGTTGCGGATTTCCTCGATCGACTCGAAATAATCCGAACCCATCAAAATCGAATTCTCGATGCGCGTGCCGTTATCAATCCGGCTTCTCAGCCCGAAAATTGATTTGCGCGCGAAAACCCCGTTTAAAATACAGCCTTCGCTGACCATCGAGTTGTCGATGTCGCAGTTATGCAGCTTCGACGGCGGCAGATAGCGCGAGCGCGTGTAGATCGGCGCTTCGGTGTTGAAAAAGTTGAATTTCGGCAGCGGCGAGGCGAGATCGAGATTGGCTTGATAAAACGCTCGAATCGTCCCGATGTCTTCCCAGTAATCTTTGAAAAGATGCGCCTGCACGTTCAGTTTTTCAATCGCCGACGGAATGATTTCGCGCCCGAAATCAACCCACGTATTATCTGTTTTGAGCAAATCAACGAGACGATTGTAGTTAAAAACGTAAATGCCCATCGAAGCGAGAAACGGGCGTTCCGCCGCCTGTTCGGCATCCAAACCGAACTGCGTCGTGTCCACGCGCATCTGTTCGAGCGCGTCGCCTTTCGGTTTTTCCGCGAACTCGACGATCTCGCCTTTGGCGTCGGTTTTCAGCAATCCGAACTCTTCCGCCTCGCTCGGCTTGCAAGGAATGACGGAAATCGTGACGTCGGCTTTCGTCTCGAAATGCCGCTTGAGAAACTCGCGGTAGTCCATCCGGTAAAGGTGATCGCCGGACAGAATCAAAAGCGTATCGACTCTCCAATCGCGGATATGCGGCAGCATCTGACGCACCGCGTCCGCCGTGCCTTGAAACCACTCGGGATTGTCCTTCGTCTGCTCGGCGGCGAGAACTTCGACGAATCCGGTCGAAAACGATGAAAACCTGTATGTGCGGGCAATATGACGATTGAGCGACGCCGAATTATATTGCGTCAACACGAAAATCTGCGTAACGCCCGAGTTAATGCAGTTGGAAACCGGCACGTCAATCAAACGGTATTTCCCGCCGAGCGGCACAGCCGGTTTCGACCGCTCGCGCGTCAAAGGAAAAAGTCTCGAACCCGCACCGCCGCCTAAAATCACCGCCACCACATTGTCGTATTGAGCCATAGATTTGAATAGAAACCCCTGCATTTTCAGATTTTATGCTTACAGAATAGCCGCAAGCCGCGAACATTTTCAAGCCCTTTTTTCTCAAAGTTCGATTCTTCGTCAGTATGAGGAAGCTTTTTCAGCGAAACTCAAATGCATTATTCAAATCGTCAGCCGAAAACTTTCACCGCTGCCGTTATTCTTTTTAGCCGCGCTGCTTCAGCGCGCTGTAACAAGTGCTGATTTATTAGCCGCGGCGCATTAGCGCGTAGTTATGGGCGCTCATTGCAGCGCATGGCGTTTTAACGTCCTTTGCCGTCAGCCGACGATAATACTGTTGATTGATAAGGACGTTAAAACGCCCTGTGTAATTTTTTAATTCGCCTGACCACGCGCTGAAGCGTCATGGTTAATCATCCAGAGAACATCGAAGTAAACGATTTTACGGAAGTATCTTTAAAAAGAAAAAAGACGATCGAAAATCTCCGGTCGTCTTATTTCGATGTTAACAAATTATTTGCTCAACGCGACGCCGAGCAATCTTTTCCTTGTTAGACCCGAACGGCGTTCCGAAGTGGCGACGTAGCCCATTCGTTGATAAAGCGCGCTGTTTTTGCCGTATTTTTTGCTGCCGGCGACGCTGAGGACGACGAGCTGCGACAATTGCCAGTTGGCTTCGTCGATGGCGTCGCGTTCCATCAGTTTTTCCTTGAGCTTGTTTTCAAGGTCGAGAATCTCTTTGCGGACGGCAAAAGATTTTTGAATGTCCGTGTCGAACTCAACTGCCGTCGTTTCGGCGAAAGTCTCGTTCGCCGCGAGGTCTTGCCACGCGTCGTTGATGGTGTCGAGCTTGTCCATGATTTTGGTCGGATTGATCTTCATAATTGGTTTATCTCCTTTATAATCGGTGTTGCTGCGGTTGGAATTCAAGCGATTGCGAACGTCCTTTCGCTCATCGAACGCGGGCAATTAACGGTTGCGCGAATGTGATTAACGGTTGCGCGAACGCGATTAACAGTTGTGCGCGGGCAATTAACAATTGTCTGCGGGCGATGACTTGAATTGTTGGAAAGATAGATAATCTTGGGCGGGCGATGAAGAATCTTTTGTGGAAGATTGCTGTTCGTCTGTGGAAGATTATTTATCCGTGGAAGAGACGGCTACGATTTGTGAAAAACCAAACCGCTCACACATATTAAATATCAACTTTTCAACGTTTGTAAAGACTTTTTTTCGAGCAATAATGAGCGAAGATGAATAAAATGCTTGATAGACAAGTGTTTTAACGGTATCAAGCAGTTGTTAAACTTGACAGACTCCGAGTTAAATGCTGATAATCAAAAACGTTATTGGATAAATCAAATAAACAAATAACAAACTATTTGATTAGTGATTTATCCAATACGACCGACCTTTTCATAGTAGAACAAACCTTCTTGAATCGATCTTTTTTCTCAAAATTACTTCGATAATGAAATTTCAAGGTTAATTTCAAGTCGTTTGTTTTAACCCTCGAAAACCGCTCTTCGCTTTTCGATTTCTGTAACCACCCTTAAAACATTTCAATTTGTCAGGAGTCTCTTTAATGAAAATCAAACGTCTATTGAAAGACAGAAGTCTTTACGTCTCTCTGTTCGCTTTTTGCTTAACCGCGCTCACCTTTTCGTTTCCGGTCATTTCCGGTTTAACTCAAAAACTGTCGGATGAAACCGTCGAATCGTCGCCCGCGCGGGCGGAACGAAAAAATATCGTTCGCGATTCGTCAGCGTCGAAATCAATCTTCGCCGCTGCCGTTGTTTCGCCGGGCGGCGCTATTATCAACGCCGGAGATTTAATCATCTCGGAATTTCGCTGGCGCGGTCCGAACGGCGCGAACGACGAATTCGTCGAAATTTACAACAACACCGATCTCCCGATTACCGTCGCCGCGTCGGACGCGTCAGCGGGTTATTCGTTAGCCGCGTCGAATGGCGTCGCGCGTTTCACCATCCCGAACGGAACGGTCATTCCCGCGCGCGGTCATTTTCTCGGCTGCAACTCGGTCGGATACAGTTTAGCCGCCTATCCGGCAGGCAACGGCACGACCGCTACCTGCGACGCGACATACACGACGGACATTCCCGATAACGCGGGGCTGGCGCTGTTCCGCACGGCAACCGCGGCGAATTTTACTTTGACGAACCGTCTCGATGCAGTCGGCTCGTCGTCTGAAGCGAACACGCTTTACAAAGAAGGAACCGGCGTTCGTAATCTGATTACTTACTCGATTGACTACAGCTACTACCGGCGACCGTCGGGCGGCTGTCTGGGAACCAGCACCGGAACCGTTGACGCAAACTGTACGACTTTATCATCGGTTGTATTAACTCCCGCGCCGGGCAGCAGCAACTCGCCGGACACTAACGACAACCGCACGGACTTCTTTTTTACCGATACCAACGGCACATCAGCCTCAAGCGAAGGCACGCAGCAGCGGCTCGCCGCGCCGGGACCGGAAAACCTGTCGAGTCCGATTGCGACCGATTCGAGGGGCATCGCAAACTCGCCGGTTGACAGCGGGGTTCTGGATATGCAGGCACCGAACTTCGTGCGCAATTATACGAGCGAACCGGCAAACAACGCGACGTTCGGCACAATTACTCTGCGCCGCAAATTTACCAACAATACGGGAACGACTCTGACGAGACTGCGTTTCCGCGTGCTGGACATCACGACGTTTCCAGCGGCTTCCGGCGTTTCTGATTTAAGACCGATAACTTCGACTGCGACAGTTGTTACAATCAGCGCTGCCGGCGGCGGCGGCAATGTTACGGTTCAGGGCACGAGTCTCGAACAGCCCCCGAGTCAGCCGAACGGCGGCGGTTATAATTCAACGCTCTCTGCCGGGACGGTTACGCTTGCCACTCCGCTCGCGCCGGGCGCGAGCGTTGACGTGCAGTTCCTTCTGGGATTGCAGCAGACAGGCGCGTTTCGTTTCGCGGTCGTCGCCGAAGGCTTACCGACCGGCGGCGGCATCTTTTCGATCTCCTGCGCTTCGGATGCCGGCAGCACCTCTTGTCAGGTCAACAACAGCCTCGTCTTCACGGCGGCAAACGCATCGGTCGGCGGCAGAGTAACGCGGGCAAGCGGTCGCGGCGTAGCCAACGTCAACATCACATTAACCGACACAAACGGAAACAAAAGGGAAACGCGCACGAACCCGTTCGGTTATTACCGTTTCAACGATGTTCCGGCGGGCGCGTCTTACGTCGTCTCGGCAAAAACCAGAAATCTCTCGCTCAACCAATCGTCAAAAGCGATCAATGTCGGGGAAGATATCACCGACATTGATTTTATCGGTAATCAATAATCAATTGAAACCGGAGCATTAACATAATCCGTTAATAACCAAACGAGGACGAAAGTTGAATAAAAACTTTCGTCCTCGTTACTTTAAAGCCGGACGAATCGAAAATAAAAAAATTCTAACGGCTGGAAACTATGAAACGATGATTTGATAATTTAATGTTCGCGGTCAAACAGCAGACGTCACTAAAAATAAAACGAATCCTTTGACACGCGTCGCCGTCTCGCTCGCTGCGACATCGAACTTGTATTTTCCGGCGTCAATTCTTACTCTTTAATCAAAAGAATTTTATTAACAGGCAAATCGGCGATTTAATTTAAACAAATGAAAATAACGATTATCGGCTCGGGATTCGGCGGACTCGCGGCGGCGATTCGGCTTCAGGCGCAGGGACACGACGTGACGATTGTCGAGAAACGCGACAAGCCCGGCGGTCGGGCTTATGTTTACGAGCAGGACGGCTTCGTTTTCGACGGCGGTCCGACGATCATCACCGCGCCCTGGCTGATTGACGAATTGTTTGCGATTGCCGGAAGGAAAACCGATGATTACGTCAAACTCGTTAAAATCGATCCTTTTTACAATATCCGATGGGCGGACGGAACGGTTTTCAATTACAACGACGATAAGGAAAACCTTTTGACGCAAATCGCCAAGATCGCGCCGGATGAGACGGGAAATTATAAAAAGTTTTCCAAGGATCTGGGCGAAATTTACCGCGTCGGATTTGAATTGATCGACCAGCCGTTCGACACGATTGCGAGTATGATTCGTGTCGTGCCGCAGATGGTCAAGCTGCGTTCGGATCGTTCGGTTTACAAGTTCGCTTCGCGTTATTTCAAAAACGAAAAGCTGCGCGAAGCGTTTTCGTTTCACCCGCTTTTAATCGGCGGCAACCCGTTTACGGCGACCTCGATTTACGCCATGATTCACGAACTGGAGCAAAAATTCGGCGTCTGGTTCGCGATGGGCGGAACAGGCGCGCTTGTCAAAGGTTTGTCGGATTTATTTAAGGACATCGGCGGAAAGATAAAACTGAAAACCGAAGTTGATTACATCTCGATCAAAAACGAAAAGGCGAACGGCATTCGTCTGAAAAACGGCGAATTCATCGAAGCCGACGCGGTCGTGTCGAACGCCGACATCGCGCACACTTATCTCAATTTAATCGCGCCCGAACATCGCCGTAAATACTCCGACAAAAAAGTAAAATCGCTGACTTATTCGATGAGTTTGTTCGTCATTTATTTCGGCACGGACAGAAAATACGAAAATATGGCGCATCACGAAATTTTGATGGGCAAGCGGTACAAAGGATTGCTCGATGAGATTTTCGTTGATAAAACGCTCGCCGAAGATTTTTCTTTATATCTGCATCGCCCGACGGCGACCGATCCGAGTTTAGCGCCCGAAGGCTGCGATTCGTGGTATGTGCTTTCGCCCGTGCCGCACCTCGAAGCTGATATTGACTGGAAAACCAAAGCAAAGCCTTACCGCGATTCGATTATCAAATACCTCGAAGAAAATTATATGCCCGAACTTTCGAAGCATATCATCACCGAAACTCACATTGATCCGCTGCATTTTCGCGACACTCTGAACAGCTATCTCGGCAACGCTTTCGGCGTCGAACCGACGCTGATGCAGTCGGCATATCTGCGACCGCACAACAAAAGCGAGGACATTCCGAACCTTTATTTCGTCGGCGCGGGAACGCATCCGGGCGCGGGAATGCCGGGCGTCATTTCGAGCGGGAAAATCGTGGGAAATATGATCGGCAAAGCGTAATCAATTACGAATTACGAAATGCGAATTACGAATTTGGAACGAATCGTTTCGGCAGAGGAAATGCGGTTTGGAAGAGCGTTGAATGTCTTTTCGCTAACTGCACCTGAACTTTACTGTTTTACAATTCGTAATTCGTCATTGATAATTCGTAATTGACTTATGTGGTATTGGACAAAAGTTTTATTTTTAATTCTCGTCGGCGCTGTTCTGGTGTGGGCGGCGTATGAATTCATTACCTTTCCGAATATTTCCAAATTACGGACGGAAAACCCGACGACGTCTTCGATGATCGAGTATCGTATCTCTGAGGCGCAGGCGAACGGTCAGGAACCGCGCAAATATATGGTCTGGCAGCCGATTGAGCAAATCTCGCCGCATTTGCAAAGAGCGGTGCTGGCAGGCGAAGACGGGCGTTTCTTCGAGCACAACGGCTTTGACTGGGAAGCCATCGACGCGGCGTGGCAGGAAGCGCAGAAAGAAGGCGAAAAGGAAGCCAAAGCTGAAGGCGATTACGACCCGGACGCCTGGATTCCGCCGATGCCTTCGTTCAAACGCGGCGCTTCGACCATTTCGCAGCAACTGGCAAAAAATCTCTATCTCTCGGAAGAACGGAATTTTTTGAGAAAGGGCAGAGAAGCGGCAATCACGTATTTTCTCGAACGCGAACTGTCGAAAAAAAGAATCATGGAGCTTTATCTCAACATCATCGAATGGGGCGACGGCATTTACGGCGCGGAAGCTGCCGCTCGAACTTACTTCAAAAAATCCGCGTCTTCGTTGACGGCGCAGGAAGCCGCGTATCTTTCGGCGATGATTCCGAGTCCGCTGAATGTGTTTAATCCGAAAAAAAATCCGAAACGTGTCGTGCGCAGGCAAAAGGTGATTCTGCGCGGGATGAATCACGTCAAACTTGCTTATTAAAGATTTACACCTACAACAAAACAAAAAGGGCACAAAATATTAAAACATATTATATTTTGTGCCCTTTTTGTCTTTAGTTAACTAAATTTTACTCAGCCGTTGCGCGGCGCGTTCCCGCGTTGCCGCCTTTGATCGTCATTTCATCAACAACCCATTTAGCGTTGCCGAATTTTTCCGTAACGAATAAAACATAGCGAATATCAACGGCAATCGTGCGTCCGAGATCGCTGCTGTAGAACAGGTCGTTGCCGAGTCCTTCGTAGTTGCCGTCGAAAACGAGTCCGATTTGTTCGCCGTAAGCGTTCATAATCGGGCTGCCCGAATTTCCGCCGATGATGTCGGTCGAAGCGAGAAAGTTGACGACTACCGAATCGCCTTCGGCGTATCTCCCGAAATCTCGCGCGCGCTGCAAATCTTTCAATTTTTGCGGCACGTCGAACGGATTAGCGCCCGTATCTTTTTCGATCATTCCTTTGATCGTTGTGAACGGACTGTATTTGACGGCTTCGCGCGGGCTGTAGCCTTTGATGTTGCCGTATGTAAACCGCAAAGTCGAATTGGCGTCCGGGTAAGGCGTCGTGCCGTTCATTTCCGCCATTCCCTGTTGATAAAGCAGCCGAATACGGTCAATTTCCGAATTAAACCGAGTTGTTCGTCCGAGAACCGCATTTCTTTCCTGAATGAAAGCCGTCATAAACTGCGCGATGTTCGGGTACCGTTTCTGCATATCGCCGAGAGACATATCGTACAGCGAGATGACTTTCTGCGGCGTGTCGAAGTTATCTTTTTCGGCGATTGATTCGGCGAAAGTTTCTTCGGCAAGACGTCGTTCCTTGCCTTCATATCGATTGAAAAGCGCGTCAGCCGCCGCGAATCGTTGTCCGGCGGGCAGCTCGTCCATTTTCTGCAAAAAGAACTTAATCAGTTCGCGCTCTAAAATCGGTTCTCGCGTTTTGTAAATCTCCTGCAATTCGGCGAGTTTTTTCTGTTTTTCTTCGCTTGAAAGTTTTTTGCCCGATTGAACCGCCGCAATCGCGTCCATCACTTGTTTGAAAACCGGCGTTGCTGCCGGCGGCAACGTGCGGATAATCACATCGCGCTGTCCGCTCGCCTGATATTCCTGCGAAAGACGAGCGAGATTAGGAATAACTTCGCCGTATTTCTGTTGCCGCTGCTGATTTGCCGCGACCCAAGCTGCGAATTTCTTTTCTTCAGCCTGACGTTTCGCTACCGCGTCACCGCGTTTCACCGCGATGCTGCTGCCAGCGTAAACTTTGCGGTAGTTGTCGAGATTAGCGCGTTCCGATTGAAATTTAATGCGCTTTTCACCATTTGTCTCACCCACTTTGCCGAGCGCATCAGAGCGCGCCTGCAAATAAGAAGACAGAAACGGAAAGTTTGTTTTTTCCGCGTAATCAATGGATTGGCTTTCGCGGTAACGAGTCGTCGTTCCCGGGTAACCCATCACGAAAACAAAATCGTTTTCTTTAACGCCGCCGATGTTCATCGTCAGATGTTTTTTCGGCTGGTATGGAACATTCGATGTCGAATAAACAGCCGACGAGCCGTCGGGCGCAACATACGCGCGCAAAAAGGTGAAGTCTCCGGTGTGACGCGTCCACTCGAAATTGTCAGGGTCACCGCCGAAAACACCGATGTTGCGCGGCGGCGCATACACGACGCGCACGTCCTTAATCTGTTGTGACTGGTAAAGATAGTAATAATAACCGCTATTTAATGCCTGAATGCGGATGGTCGAACCTTTCGGCGCTTTAGCTTGTTCCTGCTGCTGTAAAGTTTCGGTGTTGCGCTTGAGCGCTTGCGCTAGCGCGTCGCCGTTTAGATTTTCCGTACCTTTTCTGATTTGCGCCGAAACGTTTTCGACGCGTTCGGTAATGAAAATCGAATAATCTTTAGCAGGCATTTCCGTTGCCATGGAATCGGCTTTAAAGCCGTTTTCCACATAATCGGTTTGCGGCGTCGAAGCCGAGACGAGAGCGTCGAAGCCGCAATGATGATTCGTCAGAATCAAACCTTTCGGCGAAACGAACTCCGCCGTGCAGCCGACGCTGAGGCGAATGATGGCGTCGGAAATATCGACGCCATTCGGGTTATAAAGCTGCGTCGCCGCAATTTTCAAGCCTTTTTGTTTGAGCGGCAGCCGCGCGATCTGGTCGGGCGCGAACATTCCTTCTTCGGGAACGGCGAGCGTCGACGGGACTGACGAAAGCACGAATGCCAATGTCAAAATAAAACTAGTCAAAATGTTGAACTTATTACGCATAGACAAAGTTTCCTTGATTAATAAATTGTGTAAATCGAAAGAGTTAAATGTAAAAAAATGATTTTAACTCAAACGGTGAAAAATATCACAAATAAAAAGCGAGCCGCTTTCACGAACTCGCTTTTTAGATGATTATTGACCGAAAAACTATCCGACTTTTTTTAGTTAACCGGCGTTGGCGGCAAAAGCCGACGCGGATTGATCGGTTTGTCGTTGACGCGCAGTTCGTAATGAAGATGCGGTCCGGTCGATCGTCCGGTCGAGCCGATCAATCCGATGAGCTGCCCGCGCTGAACGGCGTCGCCGATGCGGACGTTGCCCTGCGAAAGATGTCCGTAGCGCGTCGTTAAACCGTTGCCATGGTCAATTTCAATCAAATTGCCGTAGCCGCCATGCCAGCCGGCTTTCGTCACGATACCGTTTGCCGGCGCCATTATCGGGTCGCCTTTTTCGCCATCAATATCTATTCCGCCGTGAAATTCGCTGCCGCGACCGTTAAACGGGTTGCGGCGATAACCGTATTCGTTGTTAATTTTTCCGAGATGCGCCCACATCGTCGGCAGAAATGCCGAACTGCTGACCGTTTGAATCGAGCGCATACGGTTTTCCATTTCCGATTCTTCGATGGCTGGTTCGGTGTCCATATCAATAGTCGTCGCGGGACCGCCGCTGTTGATCGTGATATTTTCGTTTTTAACCGGATGCGAATAATTGATTGATTTATAATTCGGAGTTGAATCTGAAGTTTGAACGGCTGATTCGCTTGATTCTGAATTGATAACTTCTGACTTTGCGATTGAATTATTATTAAAAATGCTTGTAAAACCTAAAGTCGTTAAACCTAATATTAAAAATAAACCGACTAAACTGATGTGCAAAGTTTTCTTGGAAATTTCAATGCGGCGGATATAAAGTTTCGATTTTGTTTGATGCGATAAATGAAAAGTATAAAACTTGTCGTTTTTTTGCATTACGCTTTTAGAGCTCCTTATTTTATGATTTCGTGCCTGAAACATACTGCAATTTCCGGCTAAACGGAATCACGAAAGACTATAGCTTACAGCAGACTAACGCGATTTCCTTGATTGAAAGTCGTTTCGTTTTCTTAAAAACAAAAAAACCTCATTTAGGGGTAAATACCAAAATTTTTCGTATTGATTATTATTTTGGAAAGATAAAAACTAACATAAGCCGCCGCCGATGGCAAACAGCCTTGCGTTCCGGCAGTCAAAACTGAGCTGCCGAAACGCTTTCGATTACTGAAAACTAACTCTTATTTTTGCGGTCGCTTCTGAAACTGCGAACGACCATCAAGCCGACAGCGACGATAACGACAACAAAAGCCAGAATAATAAAAAGTTTGATCGCTCCGGTAATAAAAGCGATAAAAGCGATGATTTGCTTTAATAAAGTAAGCACTAAAGCGAGAATCGCTAAAATCGTTCCGACAACGCCCGCCGCTTTTAACATATACATAACTTTATAAACTCCCGTAGTTTAACTTGAAAAACGAACCGCAAAATAACTTTTTTAATAAAGAATGAAAACCGTACCGATTCCATCATAACAAATACATCACAGAAAAGGCTAACGATTTTTCCACGAACGAACTCGCGTCTGCGTCGGATATTCCGACTGCGAATCGTATGTATCGTTTTGAAAAGACGTTTTTCCGATTGCTCCGACGAAATCCGGCGCTCCGTTTTGATTGCCGTAACTTGTTTGATTCGTCTCGTTTTCCTTAGATTTGAAAACGTAATCGCGCAAAATATAAACGCCCAAACCGATTAACAAAACCGGCAGAATGCCGCGCATCAGACCGCGTATGTTAAAGAACGCCTGCAGGAAAAATAACGATCCGAGAACTGTTAAGACGATGCCCCACAATTTCGGGTTGCCAGAAAATCTCTGCACGAGAATATCTTCCGCACCGTCGGGCGTCACGCCGGAACGAATCAGCCGCGCCGTTTTCCACGCGTCAACCGCCGCGTAAAGCCACATTCCGACGACGCCGAACGCGAAAGCCGGAACGCCCGTCAAAAGCGCCATCTGAAAAAGCCCGACTGTGACGGCGAAATGAATCAACGCCTTACCTGTCTGTCCGTTATATGCCGCGCCTAAGCCCGGACAAACGAACGAAAGAACGGTGGCGAAAAACGGGGAAGTTTGCGCTTTGACCAGCGGAACATACGACGAATTGTTATGATTTCTCAAAAGTTCGACGCCCGCCACGATGCAGTCCTGACAAAACGGAAAGCCTTTAATGCGGTGATCGCACGCCGGACAGAGCGGTTTGCCGCAACCGTTGCACCCGACGACCGCCACGTTTTGATTGTGATAAGCACAATTCATTGTCTGTTTTCCCCTTGATTAACGTATGTTCCCTTAACCGGCTCGGTCGCGCGCGGCTGCTCAGCGCTTTTTTCGTTCCACACGTCGGCGCTTTGATGATAAGTCTGCTCGGCTAACTGATAGCTTTTTTGATAAACGCCGGTCAAAGAACCGTCAGCTGAAACCGTCTGGCTCAAAACTAAAAAGGCGAAAATGAGCATCATCGCGACGGGCGCGAGCTGCGGAATAGGCAAACTGAAACCGCGCATCCATTCGCTAACCTGCGAAGCCCACGATGCTTTAACGGCTTTTGCTTCGACGGTACCGATGGTTGATTGCAGAATTCGCTCGTGCAATCCTGAAGGCAAAGGCATTTCTTCCATTTTATATGTGTAACAAGCGGCAATCGAACGAACGACTTCGCCGGGAAGATTCGTACATTCGTTACATAAAACCGCATGGCGTTCCCATCGGTGGAAAAGCTGCGCGGGCAGAAAACCATCTAAATAATCGGTCAGATATTCTTCAAACTCGCGGCAAGCCATCGCCGTTTCCGGCGCGATCATCGCTAAAATCTTCGCTTCGAGTCGCGTTAAAGGCTGTTTCGGCGCGGAGAGCGCGTGGCACACTTCGAGTGCGCCCTTGACTTCGTTCAAAAGCGAATGGCACAAAGGGCAGCGCAGAGCGTGCGCGGCGACGGCTTTGTGCGTCGGTTTGTCCAGAGCTTTGTCCAGATAATCGGTCAAAAGTTCCTCAAACAGCGAACAGTTGATAATTTTTTCGTTCTCGTAATTCATAACAAACGAACCCTTTGATTTACATCAAAATTTCTCCAAGTTGTTGGATTCAGGATTCAAAATTTAGGATTGCGAATTTCTTTTGTTAATCCTAAATTTTGAATCCTGAATCTTAAATTCTCAATCAAACATTGACGACTCTCATTCGCCGCAATATCTTCGCCAGTTCGATGCGTCCGCGATTGATACGCGATTTGACCGTGCCTTCGGGAATTTGCAAAACATCCACGATTTCCTGATAAGTCATTTCTTCGATGTCGCGCAAAATAACGCACGTTCGCAAATCCGACGGCAGCTTATCAATTCCTTCCTGCACCTGAGCGGCGAGTTCGCGCCGTTCAAGTTCTTTATGCGCCGATGTTCCAGCCGAACGCAGATGATAAGCGTGTTCGTCAACATCGTCCGCCATCGTATTTTGCGGATTTCGCTGGCGATGGCGGTAGTCGTCAATTATCAAGTTTCGTGCCAGACGCATCAGCCAGTTCGACAAATCGCCTTGTTTGGCATCGTATTGATCGAGCGTTTTATAAATGCGGATGAAAACTTCCTGCGTCAAATCTTCTGCCGCGTCAATGCTCGACGTGAAACGATAAGCGAGATTGAAAATCCGGCGCGAGAAGCCGACCACGATTTCTTCCCACGCCGCGCCGTCGCCCGCGCGAGCACGCCGCACGAGTTCCGCGCCATTTATCTCCACCGCCGTTTTAAGTGCTTCCAACGCTCGTTTCTCCAAAAGCAAATGCTTTTTCCGTAAAGCAACAAAACCGTAAAGCTCGCCTTGTCAAAAGTTTCTTACGAAACGCAAAATGAAAAAGTTCCGAAGAAAATTTCGCTATCCGATTCGCATTCAAGGCTTTGGATTAAATTCAAAACATTGAAAATAATCTGCCGAAAATAATTTCCGCCGCGCAATATTTTCTTAAGTATGCGGCGTTCGTTGCGGTTTTTTGAAAGAATGCTGTATCTTTTGTGTTTATCGCATACTTCGACGATTTTGTTGAATATGCGCGTCCTTATTTATTTCTGCATTTTCCGTGTGGTTTTTGTCAACGGCAGAAACGGGTTGTAAAGATTTTGCGTAAACACTTTAAATTCATACTTTTATTTTTATTCGCCGCTTTTATTTTCTGGTTTTTCGGGCGCAGTCTCGATTGGCAGGAAGTGAGCCGCAGTTTGCGTCAGGCGAATCCTTTTTATATCGCGGCGGCGACTTTGATTATTTGTTTCGGCTATTTTCTGCGCGCCGTGCGCTGGCAGGTTTTGCTCGCGCCGATTACCAAAAGCAGTCTGCGCGAGCTTTTCGCGACGACGACCGTCGGATTCGCGGCTGTTTTTTTGATCGGAAGAATGGGCGAAATCGTGCGTCCGATGTGGCTGCCGATGCGCGACAAACGAGTGCGACCGAGCGCGGCGCTTGTTACATTGGGCGTCGAGCGGCTTTTCGATCTCGCTTCGCTGATTTGTTTTTTCGCCGTCAATTTGTTGTTTTTCACGGTTCCGGCGGGCAGGGAAGCCGAGTTTGGTTATATTAAATTAGTTGGGAATCTGATGCTCGCCGGAGCTGCTGCCGGATTCGCCGCTTTAATCGTTTATCAAAAAATCGCGCCGCGCGTTATCGCTTACGCCGAGCGCGCAACCGATAAAAGTTTCGTTCCGCGACGACTCCGGGCAATTTTTTTGAGTCTTTTACGGCAGCTTTCCGCGTCGCTGCAAATCTTAAAAGATTGGCGCGAAATACTTTCGGTCAGTTTTTGGACGTTTTGTTTGTGGCTTTCGATTGCCGTTCCGACGTGGTTCGTGCTGCTCGCCTTCGATTTGCCGATCAGTTTCAGCGGTTCTTTATTTGTCATGGGCTGGGCGGCAGTTGGTTCGGTCGTGCCGACGCCGGGCGGCGCGGCTGGTGCGTTTCACGCGGCAACGGCGGGCGGTTTGATTTTTTTGAACGTCGAACGTGAACAAGCGGCGGCGGTTTCCATTGTTATGCATTTAGTTTATTTCGCTCCGGCGCTCGTCTTCGGGTTGTATTATTTCCTGCGCGGCGATATAAATATTGCGAGCTTCAGTCATCTTTTAACGGCTGAAAATGCCGTCGAAGAAATCGAGTCGGAAGCTCCGAACGCGAAAATAGAATTTGACACGAAACAAGCTGACAGTGAAAGGCGGACTTTCGTGCAACAAGCCGAAATTCCGAATCCCAAAACCAAAATCGTATGAAATGTCCATTTTGCGGATTTTTAGAAGATAAAGTCGTTGATTCGCGCGAATCTAAAGACGGCGATTCGATTCGCCGCCGCCGCGAATGTCTCGAATGCAGCCGCCGTTTCACGTCCTACGAACGGATTGACGAAATTCCGTATATGGTCGTTAAAAAAGACGGCAAGCGCGCAACGTTCGAGCGCAACAAAATTATGTCCGGTTTGCTGCGCGCCTGCGAAAAACGCCCGATTTCTTCAGCCCAGCTCGAACAAATCGTTGACGAAGTGGAAAAAACCGTGCAGGACACGCCCGACCGCGAACTTTCGACCAGTGAAATCGGCAAAATCATTATGAAACGCCTTAAAGTTCTTGATAAAGTCGCGTACGTTCGTTTCGCTTCGGTTTACCTTGAATTTGAAGACGTTTCCGAATTTATGACGGAACTCAAAGATTTGGTGCGTTCGCGCGATAAATCGGCGGAGAAGAAGGCGAAAAAAAGCGGATAATTGTGAAACTAAATGTTCGTAATAATAATTAAAATAGCAAAGGCGGATATTCTGATTTGAAGGAAATCCGCTTTTTTTTGCCGGTAAATGATTTGATTCTATTTGAGCTCGCACGAAACAAATCGCAATCGTTTCTTGATTTCGCCCGTTCACATTTCCACTTTCGCATCTTTTTTCTTAACATAAATCTATATGAGCCAAATTGAAGATTTCTCAGAAAGCGCCTCTGATGCCGAAGTCGTCGAATCAATGATGCAGATTCCTTCGGAACTGCCCGTTTTGCCTCTGCGCGACATAGTGATTTATCCGTTTATGATCGTGCCGCTGTTTGTTTCGCGCGACAAATCCATCAAAGCCGTGGACGAAGCCTTGAGCCAGAATCGAATGATTATGCTCGTCTCGCAAAAAGATTTGGACAAAGAAGAGCCGTCGCAGGAAGATTTGTTCTCGGTTGGAACGGTCGCCGTCATTATGCGTATGCTCAAATTGCCAGACGGTCGAATCCGAATTTTGATTCAAGGGCTTTCACGAGCGCGTGTTGATTCGGTAACGGCGGGCGGCGATTACGTCAAAGCAAACATCACGCCTATTTCAGAACCGCTCGCGCCGGAAAACTCGCTCGAAGTCGAAGCTCTTGTTCGCAACGTTCGCAGTTCGATGGAACGCGCGACAAGTTTGGGGAAAAATATCTCACCCGAAGTTTTAGCGATTATTGCCAATCTCGAAGACGCCGGAAGACTGGCTGATTTGTCCGCTTCAAATCTTGAATTAAAAGTCGAAGACGCGCAAAGCGTTCTCGATATTTTCGATCCGGTTCCGAGATTGCGGCGCGTCAACGATTTGCTCAGTAAGGAAATTGACGTTTTAACCGTTCAGCAGGAAATCAACACGCAGGCGCGCGCCGACATTGACCGCTCGCAGCGCGAGTATTTTCTGCGTCAACAACTCAAAGCGATTCAATCGGAACTCGGCGAAGGCAACGAGCTTTTCGAGGAAATCGAACAGTATCGCGACAAGATCTTAAAGGCGAAAATGCCGGAAAACGCTGAAGAAGAATCATTGCGCCAGTTAAAAAAACTCGAAAGAATGCACCCGGACACGGCGGAAACGGCTACTTTGCGAAATTGGCTCGATATAATGACCGATTTGCCGTGGACAGTAACTTCCAAAGACAATCTGAATCTGAAAAAAGCCGAAAAAATTCTCGACGAAGATCATTACGGTTTGGAACGCGTCAAAGAAAGAATCGTCGAAGCGCTTGCCGTTCGCAAACTAAAGGAAAAACCGAAAGGCTCGATTCTGTGTCTTGTCGGACCGCCGGGAGTCGGTAAAACATCTTTGGGGCGTTCGATTGCACGCGCTTTGAATCGCAAATTTGTTCGTTTATCGTTGGGCGGTTTGCACGACGAAGCCGAAATTCGCGGACATCGCCGCACTTACGTCGGTGCGATGCCTGGCAGAATCATTCAGGCGATTCAGCAAGCGGAAACGAATAATCCGCTGATTATGCTTGACGAAATCGACAAAGTCGGCGCCGATTTTCGCGGCGATCCGTCGTCGGCGCTTTTGGAAGTTCTCGACCCGGAACAAAATTCGAGTTTTCGGGATAATTACCTTGGAATTACTTTCGATTTGTCGAACGTGATGTTTATGACGACGGCGAATGTTCTGGACACGATTCAGCCCGCGCTGCGCGACCGAATGGAGATTATTTCATTGTCCGGTTACACCGAAGAAGAAAAAAGCGAAATCGCCAGGCGACATCTCGTTCCGAAGCAGGTTGAAGAAAACGGTCTCGATAAAGACGACATAAAATTTGATCGCAAGGCGCTCGCCAAAGTCGTCGGTGAATACACGCAGGAAGCCGGACTTCGTCAATTAGAAAGAGAAATCGGCAAAATCTGCCGCAAAGTCGCGCGCAAAAAAGCCGAAGAAGAAGACGAGTTCAAAGCCGTCAAAATTACTGCTCAAACCGTCAAAGATTATTTGCGCGCTCCGAAGATTTTCCCGGAAGAAGCGTTGAAAAAAGACGAAATCGGAATCGTTACGGGCTTGGCGTGGACGGCGGTCGGCGGCGATATTTTATTCATCGAAGCCTTGAAAACAAAGGGCAAAGGCAAATTGCAGCTAACCGGACAGCTCGGCGACGTGATGCAGGAATCAGCGCAGGCGGCGTTTTCTTATGCCAAAGCGCGCGCGAAAGAACTTGGCATTAACGAAGAAGATTTTGAAAATTACGATATTCACATACATCTGCCCGAAGGCGCGATTCCGAAAGATGGACCGAGCGCCGGAATCACGATGGCGACGGCAATGGTTTCGGTGCTCGCTCAGCGCCCAGTGCGTAAAGACGTGGCGATGACCGGCGAGATTACTTTAAGAGGCAACGTGCTGCCGATCGGCGGAGTCAAAGAAAAGATGCTGGCAGCAAGGCGCGCTCGGATCAAAACGGTTATTTTGCCCGAACCCAATCGCCGCGATCTGGAAGACCTTCCGCAGGAAGTTTTGGACGATTTGACATTTATATTTGTAGAGAACGTGCGACAGGTTTTTGCCGAAGCGCTACGCGAAAGCAAGATCGTTGCGCAAAATGATAAGACTCGCGCGGCGAAAAAATCATCATAAACTCGGCTAATAAAAGTTCGGTTTTTATTAATTAAACTCATAAAGTGTAGATTTCATCGGTATTATAAACGTTGACACGACTTTTTGAGTGTGATAGTTTGAGAAAGTTTCTGTTGTCCTATATTATAAACAGATTATTAAAGGAACTTTTTAGACATTCAGGCGTTAAAATCTACTGACGCCCGTTCAAATTTAGGTCGTTTTACGAATTCGCCCTAACCCCGATAAATCAACGAAAGGAGTATAGACGAACTTAATGAAAACAACCATTTATAAGGTTTTCAGTTTAACTGCATTTATATTTTTAATTTCCAATTCTTTTGCTTTCGGTCAAACGCCGGAAATCGCACAAGCTGAAGCTCGCATTAATAAAGTAACAGGCGACGCCGGAATCGCTTTCAAACAAGGATTATTTTATTTGAAGGATAATCGCCGTCAGCAAGCCGGTGAAGATTTCAACAAATCCGTCGAAGTCTTTTTAATGTCCGGCATCAATTTAACCTCGAAAGACAATTCCAAAGCCCGCGATTGTTACAATCAATTAATCGAAACCATTTATCGCATCGAATTTCCCTCGGACACGCAGTTGCCGCAAATTCGCAGCCTTTCGGCGACGTGCGGTTGGAATGTCGACAATCAATTAGCTGATGACATCGCCAAACTTGTCCGACCGGCGGCAAACAAACCGGCGAATGATTCTTCATTAATCGCAGCGGCAGCGGGAAACGTTTCTGCTCCGACTGCCGAAGCGCAAATCGGTTTTAACGAACAGAAATTTGAAGTTTCGCCGCTTGATGAACTGGCGAAATTAGAATTGACGCCGGAAGAACAGCAGGTTGAAGGCGATCCGGTCGCGCAGCAGCAGCTTCAATACGCGATGGTTGCCGTCGCTAATAAATCGCTCGGATTTTCCTTTCAGGTTCATCCGATGATTCAGCAATACGTCAATTATTATCGCGGGCGCGGACGCTCGACGATGGAAACCGGACTTTATCGTTCGGGAATGTTTATGCGTATGGCGCGCCGCATTTTCCGCGAAGAAGGCGTGCCGGAAAACGTAGCTTGGCTAGGACAAGTCGAAAGCGCGTGGAAACCGACGGCTCTTTCGTGGGCGGCGGCTTCGGGTTTATGGCAGTTTATTCCGGGAACGGGCGCAAGATTCGGTTTGCGACGCACGGCTTACGTTGACGAAAGAAACGGATTTGACGACGCGACGCGCGCTTCGGCACGTTATTTGAAATTTTTGGCAAACCGTTACGGCGGCAACTGGGAATTGGCGATGGCGGCTTATAACTGCGGCGAAGGCAACGTTGACCGCGCTATTCGTCGGGCAGGCGTTTCGAATTTTTGGGCAGCTTATCCGTATCTGCCGCAGGAAACGCGTAATTACGTGCCGAACATTCTGGCGACGATTCTAATCGCTAACAATCCGCAAAGTTACGGTTTCGGACACGTTCGTCCGGCGGCTCCGCTGATGTATGATCGCATTCGCGTTCCGGCTTCAACCAATTTGGGATTATTGGCGCAGGCTTCTGATACTTCGGTTCAATATCTGCGTTATTTAAATCCGCAGCTCAGAACCAACATTACGCCGCCCGAACCGTATATTGTCAATGTTCCGGCGGGCAAAGCAAACGAAGTCGTCGCGTTGTTCAAACGCGGACCTGCATCAAAAATCAATAATTCGAATCTGGCGAATTCTGTAGCGGGGGAAAACTGGCAGACTATTTCCAATCGTACCGGTGTTCCGGTCGAACAGCTGATGGCGGCAAATCCGGGAATGGCTGTGCCGCGCGGAAAAGTTTTCGTGCCGCAAATCGGCAATAATGTGAATAAAACCGCATATACGCGTCCGACCACGCCAAGCGCAGCGATTCAGGCAAGCAATGTGCGAGTTTTGAAAGCTCAAGCTGGTGACACGGTCGCTAAAGTCGCTCAACGAGCCGGTGCTAACGCGACGGAAGTAGCGAAGTTTAACGGTCTTTTGCCGAATTCTGTTCTACCTGCGGGACGCGAAATCAAAATTCCGGCTAACTAATTTTGCTGTCAGACATTTGTAAAGCCAAGTTCGAGAAATCGAACTTGGCTTTTTTTGTTGTGAATCAAATTTAAGACAATATTATAATTATTTTGCCTTCGCGCTTTTAGCTTTGATTTAATACAAACTTTTCCTTTATTTGTTCTGAAAACGCACAATTTAATAATAAAATCCGGCAGGCATAATTCTTGCAGTTTTTCGGGTTACTAATTTTAAGGAGAAATAGAATATATGCAAAACACGCCAAATCCAGACATTAACTCGCCAACTGTCGGAGATGTTTCAGATACAAATATCGAACGAGAAAACGAAGAAATGCCGACGCCGCCTGATCGCGCTCCGAACGTGCCGATTGAAGAGCCGCCCGAGAGCGATAAACCTGCTATCGAAGATGATGGCGAGAACGAATCGCCGCGTATTCTGTAAAATTATTGATTGAAAAAATAATAGGCGTTGACAAATAAAACAATTGTAACTAAACTTGTTACAGTTATGGCGACAAACAGTCAATTTTCAATTGCAGTACATATTTTGACGATGCTGGCGAAATCGCCGGATGAGCGGGTGAAATCGGATTATCTGGCGAAAAGCGTCAACACCAATCCGGTCGTCATTCGCCGTCTTTTGTGCGGCTTGCAGAACGCCGATTTAGTCGTTTCGCACGTCGGCGCGTCGGGCGGAACGACGTTGACTAAAAAACCAAAAGATATAAGGCTGTGTGATGTCTATAACGCCGTCGCGGGCGGAGAAGTGTTTTTGCTGCATCCGAAAACGCCGAATCAGGATTGTCCGATCGGGAAAAATATCGAAGCGGTGTTGTGTCGGCTGCAAAAGGAAATTGATAAGTCAATCGAAGAAAAATTGCACCAGTTTACGCTGCGCGATGTGATTGAAGGAATCGAACAAGCGTAAAAAAAATTTTGTTTTGAATTGTATCATATTAAGTTACAGATAGAATTATTATGAAAGTTGAATTAAAAAAAGAGCCGGTGACCGGCGAACAAATTTTAGAAAGTTTGAACTGGCGGTACGCGGTCAAAAAGTTTGACCCGACCAGAAAGATTTCCGAAACGGATTGGCAGACGCTCGAACAATCTTTGTTGCTCGCGCCGTCGAGTTTCGGTTTGCAGCCGTTTAAGTTCATCGTCATTACCGATCCGAAATTAAAGGCGGAATTGACGCCTGCGGCTTACGGCCAGACGCAGATCGCCGATTGTTCGCATCTGGTCGTTTTCGCGTATAAAAAGGTGTTAACCGACGCCGATGTCGAGCATTTCGTCGAGCGAATTGTGGAAGTTCGCGGAACGCCGCGCGAATCGCTTGCCGAATACGAAAACACGATGAAAACGGCGGCGAAAAATGCGGTCGCCGCCGGAACCATTGAAACGTGGAATTCGCGTCAGGCTTATATCGTTTTCGGCTTTCTGCTCGAGACGGCGGCGCTTTTGGGCATCGACGCGTGTCCGATGGAAGGTTTCGACGCGGCGGAATTTAACCGGATTTTAGGTTTGGAAGATTACTCGGCGGTCGCGCTTTGTCCGGTCGGTTATCGCGACGCGAAAAACGATTGGCTGGTAAATCAGGAGAAAGTGCGTTTTCCGTCAAGCGAATTGATTGACCGGCGTTGATTTTTGTGAAAAACCGTTTAGATTGTAATTTCCAGCGCGATTTTGCTTTATCGAGTGTCAATTTATAATTTTGAGGTGAGAGAAAAATGAAAGAATACATCGAAAAATCAATGACTTATGCTGAGTATATTAAATTGATAGACGATTTGCTGCTCGACGGCAAGACGACCGGCGAAAATCAGTCGGAGACGATGTTTAATTACGGCAAATTGAATCGTCAGCGTATGCATCGCTTGGAGAAAACCGTTCGGCTCACGGATTCGTTACAGGAAAAAGCGGCGAAAAATGCGCGTCCGATGATCTGGCTGATTATCACCGAAGGCTGGTGCGGCGACGCGGCGCAGAATATTCCGGCAATTGAAAAAATCTCCGCGGCAGCGCCGAACATCGAAACGCGCTACGTTTTGCGCGATGAAAATTTGGAATTAATGGACAAATATTTGACCGACAACGCGCGCTCGATTCCGAAACTGATCGCGCTCGACGCCGAAACGCTCGAGGAACTCGGCACTTGGGGACCGAGACCGCAGGCGGCGATGGATTATTTTTACGAAATGAAAGCGGCTGGACTGGAAAAACCGCAGATGATGGAAAACATTCAGCGCTGGTATAACCAGAACAAAGAACAGGCGATTCAGCAAGAGTTTGAGACTTTATTTGACGCGTTGAATGCGCAGAAGGAATCAGCGGCGAGCCGTTAAATTAATAAAAATTAATCGAGAAGATAAATATGAACAAGTTTGCAATTGCAATTTTAGCGGCAACAGCGTTTCTGTCGGCTTGCGCCAATCCGGCGGACAATAAAACGAAAGCCGTGACGAGCGAAGCGAATTCGCAAACGGCGACGTCTCGGCAATCAAAAGGCGAATCGGTCGCAATTACGCCGGAAAACTCTAAAATCGAATTCGTCGGCTCGAAAGTAACCGGCAAACACGACGGCGGTTTCCGACAGTTTTCTGGAAATATCGATTTGGTCGGCAACAAAGCGGAAGCGAGCCAGGTGACGATTGATATTGAAATGAATTCGGTCTTCACCGACGCCGACGGTTTGACCAAGCATTTGCAGACCGGAGATTTTTTCGAGGTCGAGAAATACCCGCGCGCATCGTTCGTTTCCACGCGCATCACGCCTGACGCGGCAAAAGGAGCGGAAGTGTATACCGTCACGGGCGATTTGGAAATGCGCGGCGTTAAAAAAACGATTTCATTTCCGACGACAATCAAAATCAGCCCCGAAACGGTCGCGGTTGACGCCGAATTCGTTATCAATCGCAAAGATTTCGGCATCGTTTACGCCGGAAAAGCAGACGATTTAATTCGCGATGAAGTCGTGATGAAATTGAATTTACGCAGTTCTCGTCGGAAATAAAGATTTGCCCGCGAGATATTTGAAAAGCGCGAAAATTGTTTCCTGTCTCATTTTTTCGTTTCTCGAATATTTCGCGGGCAATGTTTGTGAAATGACCGACTTATCGGCAGCAAAAGTGTTAAAAAACGGATGAGATGCGTCGAAGAACGAAAAAATTAAGAATTTGATTTTGGCGGGCGAACACGACAAACTGATAAAATATGAAAATTTAGGAAGCGATGTGGCGCTGGCAACTCCGAGTGACGAACATTATTTGCCGCTTTTATACGCTCTGGCGTTAAAAGACGAAAGTGAGCCGCTGGAAATTTTCAACGACCGGCTTGATTTAGGCTCGATTTCAATGACGTCGGTAAAAATCGGTTGATAAACGAAGAGCTTAAAAACGAAAGTTAATAAATATTGATTTTCGCGTCAAAATTTATGAAAGCATACGAGATACAACAGTTCGGCGTGGAAAACTTATCGCTCGTCGAGCGCGACACGCCGCAGCCGCAGTCGAACGAAGTTTTGGTGCGAATGCGCGCCGCGTCTTTGAATTACCGCGATTTGATGATGGTCAAAGGCGTTTACAACCCGCGCCTCAAAATGCCGCTCGTGCCGTTTTCCGACGGCGCGGGCGAAGTCGTCGAAGTCGGCTCGGCAGTGACGAAATGGAAAATCGGCGACCGCGTTTGCCCGATTTTTATGCAGGGTTGGTTGAACGGCGGACTTGACGGAACGAAAGCGCGAACCGCTCTCGGCGGCGATTTGGACGGCGTTTTGCGCGAATACGCAGCGTTCGACGAAAACGGTTTGGCGCGAACGCCCGATCATTTAAGCGATGAGGAAGCGGCGACGCTGCCGTGCGCGGCGGTCACGGCGCACAACGCTCTGATGGTTTCCGGCTCGATGAAACCGGATGACACGGTTTTGCTGCAGGGCACGGGCGGCGTTTCGATTTTCGCGCTTCAATTCGCTTCGGTTTTCGGCTGCCGGACGATTATTACATCGTCGGACGACGATAAATTGCGGCGCGCCGAGGAATTGGGCGCGACTGATTTGATTAATTATAAAGAAACGCCTGATTGGGACATAAAAGTTCTGGAATTGACGGAAAAACGCGGCGTTGATCACGTCGTCGAGGTTGGCGGCGCGGGAACTTTGCAAAAATCTTTAACCGCTGTGCGGACGGGCGGACACGTCGCCGTTATCGGCGTTTTGTCCGGCGCGGGCGAGATCAATCCGGTCACGGTTTTGATGAAAGCCGTCAAAATGCAGGGAATTTACGTCGGTTCGCGGCAGATGTTCGAGGATATGAATCGCTTGATTTGCCAACACAATTTGAAACCGGTGATTGATCGAGTTTTTGAATTCGAAGAAGCGATTGACGCGCTCAAATATATGGAAAGCGCGGCGCATTTCGGAAAGATCGTCGTTAAAATTTAGCTGCCGGAGCGGCATTAAAAACAAATAATTATAAAAAAGGGGAATAGAAATGATACAAACAAAGGGTTATGCGACGAGCGCGCCGGATGCGAAATTCGAGCCGTTCACGTTCGAGCGGCGCAGCTTGGGCGCGAAAGATATTTTAATTGATATTCAATATTGCGGCGTTTGCCACTCTGACATTCATCAGGCGCGCGACGAATGGGGCGGCTCGATTTATCCGATGGTTCCCGGTCACGAAATTGTCGGGCGCGTGGCACAAATCGGCGCGGAAGTTTCAAAATTCAAAGAAGGCGAAACTGCTGGCGTCGGCTGTTTCGTGGATTCGTGCCGTGAGTGTGAAAACTGCGGCGAAGGATTTGAACAGTTTTGTCAGAAACATATCGTAATGACATACAACGGCACGGAAAAGGACGAGAAAACTCCGACTTACGGCGGTTATTCAACGCAAATCGTGATGGATGAAAATTACGCGCTGAAAATTTCCGACACGGAAAATCTTGCGGCGGTCGCTCCGCTTTTATGCGCGGGAATTACGACTTACTCGCCGCTGAAAAGATTTAATGTCGGCGCGGGGCAAAAAGTCGGCGTCGTCGGCTTGGGCGGACTCGGACACATGGGCGTTAAAATCGCCGCTTCGATGGGCGCTGACGTGACGGTTTTCAGTACATCGCCGTTGAAAGAGCAGGACGCGCTCAATCTCGGCGCGCATAATTTTGTCGTCACAAAAGACCCTGAAGCGATGAAAGCGCTCGCCGGTAAATACGATTTTATTCTCGATACCGTAAGCGCGCCGCACGATTTAAACATGTATTTAAATTTGCTGCGTCTGCAGGGAGCGATGGTTTTAGTCGGCGCGCCGGAAAAACCCGCCGAGGTTTCCGCTTTCTCGCTGATCGGAAACAATCGCACGCTCGCCGGTTCGATGATCGGCGGCATCGCCGAAACTCAGGAAATGCTCGATTACTGCGCCAAGCACAATATCGTTTCGGAAGTCGAAGTGATTCTGATTCAGCAAATCGAAGAAGCATACGAGCGAACAATCAAATCCGATGTTCGTTACCGGTTTGTCATTGATATGCAGTCGCTGAAAAATGAAGGTTAAGGAAATCGAACTAAAGCGCGGCGATTAGTTACTAAAATCGCAGCGCTTTTTCGGAATCGGAAAAATACGGGTACTTAAAAAAATAACGAATTACTGAAACATCAAACGAAAATTATGGCAGAAGAAATTTACGAAATTCCGGTGAAAACGATTGAAGGCGCGGAAACGAATTTGAGCGAATTTAAAGGCGATGTTTTGCTCGTCGTCAACGTCGCGTCGAAATGCGGTTTGACGCCGCAGTATGAAGGTTTGCAGAAACTTTATAGTCAATATAATGACAGAGGTTTTGAGGTTTTAGGTTTTCCGGCAAACAATTTTATGGGTCAGGAGCCGGGCACGGAAGAGGAAATCAGGGATTTTTGCGATACGAATTACAACGTCGAATTTCCTTTATTTTCAAAAATTTCCGTCAAAGGCGACGACCAGCACGAACTTTATCAATATCTGACAAACGCCAGACCGGAGACCGATATTAATGACGGCGTTTTTGAAGAAAAACTCGCCGGTTACGGGACGAGGCGTTCCGCGCCGAACGATGTTCTGTGGAATTTCGAGAAATTTCTAATCGGCAAAAACGGCGAAGTCGCCGCCAGATTCGCGCCTGACGTAACAGCGGACGACGCGCGTTTGATTGAAAAATTAGAAGCGGAATTGGCTAAATAATCAAAAAACGAGATGGCAAAGTTTCTGGACAAAATTGATGATAAAATCAGCCGCTTTATCGGCGAACAGAAAATTTTTTTCACGGCGAGCGCGCCGCTTTCCGGTGACGGCAGAGTAAATCTTTCGCCGAAAGGCATTGACACTTTTCGCGTTTTGGACGAAAACACGGTTTGCTATCTCGATTTGACGGGCAGCGGAAACGAAACGGCGGCTCACGTCGCGGAAAACGGCAGACTGACGATCATGTTTTGCAGTTTCTCGGGCAAGCCCTTGATTTTAAGGCTTTACGGACGCGGCGAGATCGTCCGACCGTCGTCCGATAAATGGAACTATTTGGAAGCGCATTTTGAAGATTTTGCGGGCGAGCGTCAAATTATCATTCTGCACGTCGAATCGCTCCAAACATCGTGCGGCTTTGGTGTTCCGCTTTATGAATTTGTCGAACACAGAAACGAATTAGTTGAGTGGGCGGAAAGAAAAGGCGAAGACGGCATAAATGCTTATTGGCGCGAGAAAAATCAGACTAGTATTGACGGATTGCCGACAAAAATTTTCGAGTAAAGGGAATTATGGAAAAGAGAAAATTCGGAAAAACGGATATGAAGTTTTCCGTGCTCGGCTTCGGCGGCGCGGAAATCGGGTTTAACGCGCAGCAGACGCAGGCTGATGTTGATACATTGCTGAATTCGGCGCTTGATGCGGGCTTGAACGTCATTGACACAGCCGCCGCTTATCATAAAAGCGAACAGATGATCGGCGAGGCGATTTCAAAGCGTCGCCAGGATTTTTATTTGCTGACGAAGTGTGGCGCGCTTGACGGTTTTACCCGTGAGGATTGGTCGAAAAAAGGAATTTTGGAAACCATTGAGCAAAGTTTGCGTGCATTGAAAACCGATTATCTCGACATCGCGCAGCTTCACAGCTGCAGCGGCGAAATTTTGCGGCAAGGCGATTGTATCGAAGGTTTACAGCGAGCGCAGGAAAAAGGCTACACACGTTTTATCGGTTATTCGGGCGACCGCGAAGAAGCGAAATTGGCAATTGAAATGGACGTTTTCGACGCTTTTCAAACTTCGGTCAACATAGTTGACCAAACGCCGATTGACGGAAATATCAAACTCGCGGCGGAAAAAGGTTTGGGAATTATTGCCAAACGCCCGATTGCCAACGCGGTTTGGCGGCACAAAGAAAAACCTGCCGAACCGTATCACCACGAATATTGGGACAGACTTCAGAAATTAAAATTCGATTTTACGAACAAATCAACTGAAGAAGCGACGGCGACGGCTTTGCGTTTCACGATGACGATTCCGGGAGTTGATACGATGATCGTCGGTACCACGCGACCGCAGCGCTGGCAGGAAAACGCGCGTTATGTCGCGGAAGGGAATTTGTCGGATGAAGAGTTCGAAGAGATTCGCAGCCGCTGGCGCGAAACGGCAGACGAAGGTTGGGTTGGAATGACGTAAAAATTATGCCGTATATCAATGTGAAAATTACGAAAGACGGCGTAACCGTTGAGCAAAAAAGGCGAATTGTCGAGGAAATGACGCAGACGCTCATTAATGTTCTCGACAAAAAGCCGGAATTCAGAAAAAAAGTGAGTGAACAAAGGGAAGTTATGAGTAAATTGTTTGAAAAATTCAAATTGCGCGACATAGAATTTCGCAATCGAATCTGGGTTTCGCCGATGTGTCAATATTCGAGCGAAGACGGAATGCCGAATGATTGGCATCTGGTTCACTTGGGAAGCCGCGCAACCGGCGGCGCAGGACTCGTGATTATGGAAGCGACCGCCGTTTCGCCCGAAGGCAGAATTTCGCCATCGGACGCTGGAATCTGGTCGGACGCGCACGTGGAAGCGTATAAACGAATCACGACATTTATTAAATCTCAGGGCTCGGTTGCTGGAATTCAAATCGCGCATGCCGGACGTAAGGCTTCGACTGCAGAACCTTGGAACGGCGGAAAATTAGTTGACGAAGGTTACGGTGGTTGGGAAACGGTCGCGCCGAGCGCGATTGCTTTTGCCGATGATTATCCGATGCCGCAAGCGATGACGAAAGACGACATCGAAAAAGCGACAAAAGATTTCGTCGCGGCGGCTAAACGCTCGGTTGATGCGGGATTTGAAGTTATCGAAATTCACGCGGCGCACGGATATTTGTTTCACGAATTTCTGTCGCCATTATCGAATAAAAGAACCGACGAATACGGCGGAAGTTTAGAAAATCGAATGCGATTTCCGCTTGAAGTTTCCAGGCGAGTGCGCGAAACGGTGCCGGAAAATCTGCCGGTTTTCGTGCGAATTTCGGCGACCGATTGGATGGAAAACGGCTGGGATTTGGAGCAGTCAATTGAATTTTGCCGTCGGTTGGAAGAAATCGGTGTTGATTTAATTGACGTTTCAACCGGCGGCAATGTGCCTGACGCTCGAATTCCGATCGCGCCCGGATATCAAGTGCCGTTTGCGGCGGAAATTCGCAAACAGGTTGGAATCGCGACGGCGGCAGTGGGAATGATAACCGAACCGCAGCAGGCGGAAGAAATTTTGCAGAAAGGCGAGGCAGACGCGGTTTTAATCGCCCGCGAATTTCTGCGCGACCCGTATTTTCCGTTCCGGGCGGCAAAAGAACTCGGCGGCGAAATTGATGTGCCGAAGCAATACGGACGTGCAATTGATTTGCGAAAAGCGAAAAGCGCGTAAAATTTTAATCAGAGATTTACACGGATAAACACTGATTTTATGAAATAAGAATTAAGAGCTTGTGAAGTAATGATGTTTTGTTTTTAGCCAAGTTTATCTGTGTAAATTTGCGGTTTATTTATTGATTTTTAAAAGAGGTTTATGAGCAGTTTTACAAATATTCCGTTTTCGGTTCTGGATTTGTCGCCTGTTATTGAAGGTGCGACGCCAGCCGATGCATTGCGGAATACTCTGAGTTTGGCGCAGCATACGGAAAATCTGGGTTATGAAAGATTCTGGGTGGCAGAACATCACAATATGCCGGGTATCGCAAGCGCGGCGACTTCAGTTGTAATCGGCTATGTAGCGAGCGGAACCTCGAAGATTCGCGTCGGAGCTGGCGGCATTATGCTGCCGAATCATGCGCCACTAGTGATTGCAGAACAATTCGGCACGCTTGAAACACTTTATCCGGGCAGAATTGATTTGGGTTTAGGACGCGCTCCTGGCAGCGATCAGGCGACGGCGCGCGCTTTGCGGCGCACTCTGCAGGCGAACGGCGATGATTTTCCCGAACTTTTGGAAGAATTGCGTTTCTTTTTTCAGAAACCAATCGAAAATCAGCGCGTTCAAGCCGTTCCGGGCGGCGGTCTTGATATTCCGATTTGGCTTCTCGGTTCGAGTGGTTTTTCGGCGCAATTAGCCGGAACACTAGGTTTGCCGTTCGCTTTCGCCGGACATTTTTCGCCGGAATATATTTTGCCCGCGTTCGACCTTTACCGGAAAAATTTCAAGCCGTCCGACGCGCTCGAAAAGCCGCAGGCTATGCTCGCGCTCAACGTTGTCGCGGCGGAAACCGACCGGGAAGCCGAATTTCTCGCGACATCGCAGCATCAATCGTTTTTGAATCTGGTGCGCGGACGACCCGGAAAACTTCTGCCGCCGGTTAAAAACATCGACGGGATTTGGAACGCGCAGGAAAAAGCTCTGGTCGAATCGCGTACCGGCGGCTCGATTGTCGGGGGACGCGAAACGGTCAAAGCCGGTTTAGAACGCATTTTACAAACGACCGAAGCCGACGAATTGATGATTAACGCGATGATTTACGATCAGGCGGCGCGTCTTCGTTCTTATGAAATCGTCGCTGAAGTTTGGAAAAATAAGGCAATTAAACAAACAGCTTAATGGATTAATAGGAATATGAAGGCAATCAGAATTCACGAAACGGGCGGGGCGGAAAATCTGCGCGCGGACGAAATCGAAAAACCGAGTCCGGAGGCGAACGAAGTTTTGATCAAAACCGAAGCGGCGGGCGTTAATTTCGCGGACATTATGCTGCGGCAGGGAAAATATCTTTTTCGTCCCGAATTGCCGTTTACTTTAGGGTTTGAAGTCGGCGGAACGATTGAAGAAATCGGCGACGACGTGACGAATTGGAAAGTTGGACAAAAAGTTTTGGCGATGAATCGCGGCGGCGGCTATGCCGAATACGCCGTTGCCGACGCCAAAACGCTTGTGCCGATTCCCGAAGGTTTGAGCGCGGGCGAAGCGACGGCATTGCTCGTGCAGGGTTTGACGGCGCTCGGATTGTTATCTGATTTGAAATCCGGGCAAACGATTTTGATTCACGCGGCGGCGGGCGGCGTCGGAACGCTCCTCGTTCAACTCGCCAAATTAAAAGGCGCGCGCGTTTTGGGAACGGCTTCGAGCGCGGAAAAGCTCGAAAAAGTGTCGAATTTGGGCGCTGATGTCGGCATCAATTACACGGAAGAAGACTGGACGCAGCAGGTTTTGGAGGCGACCGAAGGACGCGGCGCGGATTTGATAATCGAAATGGTCGGCGGCGAAATCGGGCGGCGTAATTTTGAATGTCTGGCGGTGAAAGGCACGATGATTGTTTACGGCGCGGCGAGCGGCGAAGATTTTAACGTGTCGGCTTTAGCCTTACTCGGCAAAATGCAGACGGTTAAGGGTTACAATTTGAATCTGGAAAGCCGCGAAAATATGGCGAAATTTACCGCTGAATTAATGCAGCATATCGCCGTCAAGCAATTGGAAATTTCGCTGACCGAATTTCCGCTCGAACAGGCGGCACAGGCGCATCAGGCGATTGAAAATCGGCGAACGACCGGAAAAGTCGTTTTGACGGTTAAATGAATTAAATTGACGGCGAGGAAAAAAAAATAAATGAAAATCGGAATCATCGGCGCGGGATATATCGGCTCGACAGCCGCAAAATTGTTTGTTCGAGCCGGACACGAAGTTGCGATCAGCAATTCGCGCGGCGCGGAAACTCTTGCTGATGTGGCGGCGGAAACCGGCGCGACGGCAATGAATACAGAAGACGCAGCCAGTTTCGGAGAAGTCGTTTTGGTGGCGATTCCGCTCGGCAAATATCAAACGCTTCCAGCTGAAGAATTTGCCGGAAAAATCGTCATCGACGCGAACAATTATTATCCTGAGCGCGATGGAAACATCAAGGAACTCGACGAAAATTCAATGACTTCGAGCGAGCTTGTTGCCGTTCATTTGAAAGATTCGCGTATTGTTAAAGCCTTTAACACTATTTATTACGAGCATCTTGCCAAACAGGGCGATACAAATTTGCCGCTCGAAGATCGCCGCGCAATTTTCGTGGCAAGCGACGACGCGGAGGCGAAAAAAAAGGTTTCCGCCTTAATCGAAGAAATCGGTTTCGCGCCGTTTGATACGGGAAATCTGCGCGACGGCGGTTTGACGCAGGAACCGGGAACTGCCGTTTATAACAACGAATTGACGGCGAACGACGCTCACGCCTTGTTGAGCGGCAACGGCGGCTACTAACAGATTTGCGTTTAATTATTAATATCGTCAAAAGCCTCAATTACAATTAATGCTTTTGGATTTTAATTCGCAAAACGGCGGCGAAAATAAAAGAGCGAATTTCAACAGGGAAGATCGAGATGAAAATATTTTTGACTGGCGCGACCGGATACATCGGTTCTGTGGTTGCTGAAAAATTGCGGGCGAAACGATTTGATGTTTTAGGTTTGGCGCGAAGCGACGAAGCGGAAGCGAAATTGGCGGAAATGGGAATCGAGCCGCTGCGCGGCGATTTGACTGATGTCGAATCGCTAAAACGCGGCGCGAGCCAAGCCGATGCGGTGATTCACACGGCGTTCATTCACGATTTTGCCGATTTCAACGGCGCGGTTGAAACCGAGAAGTCGGCAATCGCCGCGTTTGCCGATGCAGTTGCCGAAACGAACAAGCCGTTTATCGCAACGACCGGCTCGGCTTTTCTCGGCGATACGGGCGAAAGATCCGCCGACGAAGATTACCCGGCAAATCCGAACTCGCCGTTTTTTGCGCGCGCCGAAGCCGAGGACGGCGTTTTGCGGCTTTCGGCAAAAGGCATTCGCAGCATTGTTTTGCGGCTTCCGCTTTTGGTTTACGGGCGCGGCGGCAGCTCGTTCGTGCCGTTTTTGATCGAACAGGCAAAAGCGGCTGGCGCGGTGAATTATTCGGGCGCGGGCGCGGAAAAAGTTTCGGCGGTTCACGTTGAAGACGCCGCGGATTTGTATGTTCTCGCGCTCGAGACCGGCACGGCGAAAGGTCTTTATAACGTCGCGGCGGAATCGGTTTCGTTGAAAGATTTGAACGAATCAATCGCCCGCCTCTTGGATTTACCGGCGAAAAGCGTTTCGGCGGCAGAATTGGAAAAACAATACGGCGCGCTGTTCGGATTTTTAACCATCAGCAATCAGCTTTCCGCCGAAAAAGCGCGCAGGGAACTCGGCTGGCGGGCGAACGCGAATAAAACGATTGCGGACGACATCGAAAACGGTTCGTATCGGAAGTTGAAATGAAAATCGAATGAACGTCGAAAACAAAAATATTCTCGTCACCGGCGGCGCGAACGGCATCGGTCGCGCGTTATGCGAACGCTTTGCGGCGGACGGCGCGAAGAAAATTTACGTCGCCGATGTTGATGACGAAAACGCGCAGAAAGTCGCCGGACAAATCGGCGGCGAAGCAATTCATCTTGATGTCGCCGACGAGTCGGATGTTAAAACGGCAGTCGAAAAGATTTTAAGCGAATGCGGACATCTCGATCTTGTTTGCTCGAACGCGGGAATCGGCGGCGCGGAAGGCGGTTTGGAAATTGAAAACGATGTTTGGCGGAAAATTTACGAAATTAATGTGTTGTCGCATTTGTATCTGAGCCGCGCTATTTTTCCTTCGATGCTTGAACGCGGCGCGGGATATTTTTTGATCACGGCTTCCGCTTCAGGACTTTTGACGCATCCGACCGCCGCGCCTTACGCCGTAACGAAACACGCGGCGCTGGCATTGGCCGAATGGCTTTCGATTGCGTATGACGAGCATGGCATAAAAGTTTCTTGTCTTTGCCCGCAAGGCGTGAAAACTCAACTGATTGCGAGCGCAGAAGGCGAACCGGAAAATTTTTTAATGGCGGAAGCGATCACGGCGGAAGAGTGCGCCGGTGCTGTAATCGAAGGTTTGAAAAGCGAGAGTTTTTTAATTTTGCCGCATCCGGAAGTCGCTCGATATATTGTTAATAAAGCGGAAAATTATGAGCGTTGGCTTCATTCGCTGCGAAAGATGCGCAAGGCGGTTTTGGGAGCAAAATAAGAAGTAACATTTAGGTGAAAAACAAGGGGAAATATTTATGAACAAGCGAAAACTGGGAAGTGATTTGGAAGTTTCGGCAGTCGGTTTGGGCTGTATGGGAATGTCGGATTTTTATTCGGGGCGCGACGATAACGAATCAATCGCCACGATCCACCGAGCGCTCGAACTCGGCGTTAATTTCCTCGACACGGCGGATATGTACGGACCGTTTACGAACGAGGAATTAGTCGGTAAAGCAATCAAAGGAAAACGCGACGAATTCGTCATCGCGACAAAATTCGCCATAGTGCGCGATCCGAACGATGCGAGCGTCCGGGGCATCAACGGAAAACCCGAATACGTGCACCAAGCCGTCGAGGGAAGTTTGAAGCGGCTCGGCATCGAAGCGATTGATCTTTATTATCAGCACCGCGTTGACCCGGAAACGCCGATTGAAGATACGGTCGGCGCGATGGCGCGCCTTGTCGAAGAAGGAAAAGTGAAGTATTTGGGCTTGTCAGAAGCGAGCGCCGAAACTGTGCGCCGCGCCGCGAAGGTTCATCCGATCACGGCTTTGCAAACCGAATATTCATTGTGGACGCGCGACGTCGAAGACAACGACATTCTAGCGACTTGCCGCGAGCTCGGCATAGGATTCGTGCCGTATTCGCCTTTGGGACGCGGATTTTTGTCGGGCGAAATTAAAAAATTTGAAGATTTGGCGGAAGACGATTACCGTCGCCACAACCCGCGTTTTCAAGGCGAGAATTTCGAGAAAAATATCAAGCTTGTCGAAAAGATCGAAGAAATCGCCAGAGAAAAAGGCGTCACGACCTCGCAGCTCGCGCTCGCGTGGGTTTTAGCGCAAGGTCAGAACATCGTGCCGATTCCGGGAACGAAACGCCGCAAATATCTCGAACAAAACGCCGCTGCCGCCGATATTATTTTAAATCAGGAAGAACTCGCGGCAATTGAAGACGTTTTCCCGAAAGACGCGGCGGCAGGTTTGCGTTACCCGGAAGCGATGATGGCGAGCGTCAACAGGTAAATTTCAACAAAGCGAAATTATGAAAGGATTGGTTTTATCAATCATAACTATTATTTCCATTTGTGTTTCTATGTCGGCTCAAAAACTGACCGAGCCGAAATATTTAGGCGGATGGATTGCCGGCGAAGATTCCAGCGAGTTTTTATACCATCGAGTTTTAGAAACTTCGCTGGAATTATTAAAGGAAAATCCTGACGGAAAATTGATTGTAAGAATTTGCAGTTCCGACGAATTTTCTGACGCTTTTGTTAAATCTTCGTTAAATCCATTAACAATAGCTAATTATGGTTTTTATCAGGTTTTAACTCCTGAAAGAGTTTTTGTAGCTCGATCAAAAAACTGTTTGTTTGAAAAGAAATTCCTTCAAAGCCAATATTGGTTCGTGGCTGATAAAATTGATTTGGAATATGATGAAATTTATTCTGCAAGAAGCATTTATTATAAAGATTTTGAAATATATGAATTTGACGCAAAAGATAGAAGAAAATTGAAACGAGAGTTTGATGAAAATCTCGAAAAATTTATCAGTGAGTTAAAAAATAATCCGCAAGCCGAAGGGTTTATTGTTCATAATTCAACCAATAGAAAAATGAAACGTCACATCGAAAAAGTTCAAAGTCTTCTGAGGAATCAAAGCGTAAATTTAGGACGAATCAAAACTGTAATAAAGGTTCAACTAGAACCGATAGAAAGCGGAAAACTAATGTCGGTAAAGGATAAAAATTCTTTTCCAACGTTAGCAGTAATAGAAATTAAGAAATAAAAGCTATGAGGGAAAATATCGTGCTGTTTGCGCGTTTAAAGGTGAAAAAAGAAGCGGTCGAGAAAGCGAAAAAGGCGGCTTTATCAATTGTCGTTGATTCGCGCGCCGAATCAGGCTGTCTCAATTACGATTTTCACCAGGCGATTGATGACGAAACAATTTTTTTGTGGCACGAAACTTGGACAAATAAAGAAGCGATTGACGCGCACGCCGCTTCAAGACATTTTAAAGAATTCAGCGCAGCGATTAAAGATATTACGGACGAGCCTTTGCAGGTGACGCTGGCTAAAATGGTCGGCGAAAAAGCGTAATTATTACAATTAAACAAGTAAATTTAATTTACAAAAGGAGAAAAAACAATGCATTTTACAAGAAAAGCGGATGCCGATTGGAACGGCGGAATTATGGACGGAAAGGGAACTGTTAAACTCGGAAGCGGCGCCTTTGAAGGCGCGTATTCTTTTCAGTCCCGCTTCGGCGAAGACACTGTGGCGACGAATCCGGAAGAATTGATTGCCGCCGCGCACGCAGGTTGTTACACGATGGCTTTATCGGGGAATTTGGGCAAAGCCGGCTATGCCCCGAAAAATATTCACACGACGGCGAAAGTAAAAATCGAAAAACAGGGCGACAGTTTCGTTATTCCGAATATTGATTTGACGACGACCGCTGAAGTTGATGGCATTGAAGACGCGGAATTTCAGCGCATTGCCGAAGAAACGAAGAAGACTTGCCCGGTTTCGCAGGTTTTGTCGGGCGCGGAAATCAGTCTCGACGCGACTTTGAAAAACGCGGCTGCTGCCGCTTAATGAAAAAAGAAATGCGAAAAGCGAACGATTGAAAATAAATTCGTCGCTCGCTTTCCGCTTCTCGTTATTAAATTTTCACTATTTTGAGTCAGCGCCGCGTCCGGTTTTTTGCTGAAGCTCTTCGATGCGTTTGGAAGCCTCGGCTTTGCTGAGATTTTCGTCAAATTCTTCTTTGGCTTCTTCGCTTAAGGTCGAAAGGTATGAACGCTGCGCGCCGGTCATCGGTTCGTCACCAGTCGTCCAGTTGTCCGGGTCTTTGATCGTGTTGCTTTCGTCGGCGTGTTCCTGTGTTTTTTTGTCAGACATAATTGTTTACTCCTGTAATGTTCGATTTTGTTTCAATGATTAAACACTTGCCCGTTTGTTGCACGAATTGTGCCACAAAAATTATAGGACGGCAAAAACGACGAGTTTGGCAAAAAAGCGCTGGCAAGTTAAGATAAAATAAAGATTTGCGGAAGACTCAATCTAGATTTTTCGCATCAAAGTAGATATAACAAGGAGAATAAAAATGGCAAATTTTGCAAAACCTATAACGGATACAAATTTTGAAACCGATGTGTTGAGTTCGGACAAACCGGTTCTGGTAGATTTCTGGGCGGAATGGTGCGGACCGTGCCGCATGATCGCGCCGTCGGTCGAAGCCGTCGCCGAAGACTACGAAGGCAAAGCGAGCGTTTATAAAATGAACGTGGACGAAAATATGAACGTCCCGCAGCGTTTCGGCATTCGCGGCATCCCGACTTTGATCGTTTTCAAAGGCGGTCAGGAACAGGAACGCATTGTCGGCGCGGTTTCGCGCGAAGCGATTGCGAAAGTGATTGATAAATACGTTTAATCGTTCGGTAAGCAATTGAAAAAGCGTCGGCTGGCAAACACATTTTGCCAGCCGACGCTTTTTTTAATTTCAATTTACAAACGATAACGAACTTTTTTTCGCTTCAATTCGGCGTCTTCGTTTTCAAAGTTCTGCAAACGCATCGTGACGTCCGCTGTCATTTCCAGACCGGCTCGCTCGCCGTTTTGCAGGTGATAAAAACCTGCCGCTGCAATCATCGCGGCATTATCGGTTGAAAGATGTTTCGACGGAAAATAAACCGGCAAATCGAATTCCGCGCCGAGTTCCGAAACCGCTTCGCGAAGAGCGCCGTTGCAGGCGACGCCGCCCGCGACGATTAAAGTTTTCGGCTGTAATTCGGCGGTTAATTTGCCCATCGTTTTGACGAGCGATTTAACGACCGTCGCTTGAAAGCTAGCGGCTAAATCTTTTATCTCCTGCGTCGGCTCGTCGGTTTCCGCTTGCAGCGGCGTAATTTCGTTTTCGCGCACGTAACGCGAAACGGCGGTTTTCAAACCGCTGAAGCTGAAATCAGGGCGACCGTCGGAAATTTTCGCAATCGGCAGTTTAACTTTCGTGGGGTCGCCTTGTTTCGATATTTTTTCAATTACGGGTCCTCCCGGATAACCGAGACCGAGCATTTTCGATACTTTATCGAACGCTTCACCCGCCGCGTCGTCGCGCGTCCGCGAAACGACTTGATATTTTCCGGCTTCGGGGACGAAAAACAAATTCGTGTGTCCGCCCGAAACGATCAGCGCGAGCGCCGGGAATTCTATCGGCGGATTTTCAAACGCGACGGAAAAAAAATGTCCTTCGATGTGATTAACGCCCACGCACGGAATGTCCAAGCTCCAAGCCAGCGCTTTTCCGTAACAAACGCCGATAAGCAACGCCCCGATTAATCCGGGACCTTGCGTGACGGCAACGGCATCGAGGTCATTAAATGAAACTCCGGCTTTTTCGAGCGCTTCGCCGATGACGGGCTCGATTTTTTCCAGATGCTCGCGCGAAGCAAGCTCCGGCACGACGCCGCCGAACGGTTTGTGCAGCTCGATTTGCGAAGAAATAATTGACGACAAAATACGGTTGCCGTTTTTAACGACTGCCGCTGCTGTTTCGTCGCAAGAGCTTTCGATTCCTAAAATCAACATAATTAAAATGTAAATCGTAAAAAGGGAAATTGAAAATGAAGTTTTATACTTTCGCCGACAAACGATTATTTATTGTTTGATAAACATTAAAATCGCGTTTTCCACTAACGGAAAACGCGATTTCGCTGCAGAGCTTTAATACCTGAAAATGTCTTATCGCTGAGGTTGTCGCTGTTGTTCAATTGTTCCCGGACTTTGAATATCACCGCTGGTCAGCGAACCGGAGAAAAATGCGATAAATATGATGGCAGCGATAATAACAAAAGCCGCGACGCTCAACAATGCCCAGACGGTTCCCCGATACGATTTCGCCGTATCTTCTCGAACTACCTTTTCTTCACCGCCGACATTGATTACATCTTTCGACATTCGTTTTCTCCCAAGACTTATATTTCTTATACTTTATAATTTTTTTTCGACAAAAGCAAAACGTTTTTCCACCGAAGTTAAACCGTTTCGAAGCGGCGCGGATAACTGCCCGAATACCCAATCGAAACATTGCTTTTTACGCGCAAACCTTCTCTGAGAAACAATCGGTAATTAATTTCTTCTCATTACATTAATATTGGCTCAAGACTTGATTTAGCCGCCGGCAGAACTGAAAAATGCGCTAAACAAAAGACTTGCGATGATTAAAAAAATAATCGCGACAGCGATAACACCTAAAGTTGCTTTTGAAAACACTTTAGGCGCGCTGTTAAAAGATTCTTCGTCCGATGTCGGCGTTCGGTCATTTTCTGCGTTTATCTGATTTGCCATGATATTTCTCCAATCTTAGGAACATCATGGCAATCATTGTGCCGCCCGAAAATGTTCGGAAATTAACGGAAAACAGAAAACTTCAAAGTTTTAAAATCTTTTCACGTATCGGAATGAAACGACTCTTCGTATGTCTCTGATACGCACTGCAAAAGTTATTTTTTAGTTTGAGGCGGTAATTTCGCTTAAAAAACTTTCCCCCGATTTTAATCGAATATTGAAGTTTTCGGCGATAGTCTGTCCGATGTCGGCTAAAGAAGGGCGAGTTCCGAGATTGATGTTTGAGAGTGCCTGTTTTCCGTAAACTAAAAGCGGCGTGTACTCACGCGTGTGATCCGAACCGCGAAACGTCGGGTCGTTGCCGTGATCAGCGGTAATAATTAATAAATCGTCGTCTTTGAGCGCGGCGATGATTTCCGGCAAACGTCGGTCAAAATATTCGAGTGCTTGCGCGTAACCTTCGGCGTCGCGGCGATGACCGTAAAGCATGTCGAAATCAACCAGATTCGAGAAAATTAAGCCTTTTGAAACAGCGTTTAAGGCGTTAATTGTCTGGTCAATTGACTGCTCGTTGTTTTTCGCCGGAACATCTTGGGTAACGCCGAGCGAATCATAAACCGAAGCGACTTTGCCGACGCAGACGACATCGAGATTTTTGTTTTTCAGCTGCGGCAAAAGATTATCGTCAGGCGGCAGCACGGCATAATCGTGACGGTTACCGGTGCGCGTAAAATCTGCCGCGTTTGAGCCGAGAAACGGACGAGCGATGACGCGACCGACTTCGTTTTCGCCGCTTAAAATTTTGCGCGCGATTTCGCAGATTTCATATTGTCTTTCAATCGGAATCGTTTCTTCGTGCGCCGCGATTTGAAACACGGAATCAGCGGACGTATAAACGATCGGTTTGCCGGTTTTGACGTGTTCCTCGCCGAACTCTTTGATGATTTCCGTTCCGCTTCCGACGGTGTTTCCCAACACGCCGGGCACATTTGCTTTTGCAGCGAATTCTTCGATTATGTCAGGCGGAAAGCCGTTCGGAAAAGTTGGAAACGCTTTTTCCAGAATAATTCCGGCAATCTCCCAATGTCCGGTCGTCGTGTCTTTGCCGTTAGATTTCAAAGCGCATTTGCCGTAACTGCCAATCGGTTTGTCGATTGCCGGCAACTCGTTCAGCTCTTTGATATTTCCCAAACCCAGATTCTGCAAATTCGGCAAAACGACTTTGCGAGACTTCAAAATATTACCTAAAGTATCCGCGCCCGCGTCGCCCCACGCCTCCGCGTCCGGCATTTCACCGATTCCGACGCTATCCAATACAACCAAAACGATTCGATTAAATTTCATAAAGTTTATAGCAAGTCTAATAAGTTTGGCAGATAAGCAGTTTTTACTGACTCGATATACTCATAAAACTCGCCGGACTAATTCACCGGCGCCGTGTAACCTTCGCGGGCGCGAATTTGCGCTCCGGCGGGAGTTCCTTTTAATACGATTTTGATTTTTCGATATGTTCCGTCGCGTTTATCGTTTGACGGATAATAACCGAGCGAATATTTCGTGCCGATTTCGTCGGCGACGGCTTTAAAGGCGATTCGAGCCTCGGAAACGTCCGTTGCCGGAAAAACTTTTCCGCCCGAATTTTTGGCTAAATTCTCCATTTCCGCGTTCGCCAGATCATACAGACTTTTGCTTATTGCGAGCCGCTCGAAATCTCCGAGCTGGCAGAAAGCGGAAACTTTTTCGACATTCGCCTTCCGTTCAAAACGCCGATAATAGCGTCGAATCTGCGCCTGCGAGAAACGAATCGCGCTTTCGCAGTCACCGAGCAGGTTTTCCTCGAATGATTCGCGCGTGTCAACCTGAATAAAATAACAAGTGATTCCCGCTTGCTGAATCTGCTCGCGGGCTTCGGCAAAGTCCGCCGCGCTCGTCGAATCAACGCCGTCCGTCAAGGCGACGAGCGCGCGTCTGCCGCGGAACTCGTCAGAAGGTTTACTATTGAAAACCTTTTCTGTTATTTGCAGAAGGCTGTCGTAATATGGCGTGCCGTTGCTGGTTCCGGCGCGCCCGACGGCATCTTTGAGACGGTTTCGGTCGCTTGTCAAACCGGTTAGAACTTCACTGACTGCAACGCTTTGACGATCTCTCGTCTCCGAATTATATGCGATGACCGAGACTTTGTCGCCCGGTCGCAAAGAAGAGATGAAGTTTGCGGCGGCGCGTTGAATCAGCGCTAAATCCGAACGCGTCGAGCCGCTCGTGTCGAGCAGGAGCGCGACTTCGAACGGCGCGGCAGTCGCGGTAAAATCGGTGATTTCCTGCGGTTTACCGTCTTCGAAAACCGTGAAGTTGCTTTGTTTGAGGTTGACCAGCGGCTTGCCGGTTTTGTCCGTCACGACAATCGGCACGTCAATGACCTGCGTGTCAACGCGCAATATTTCTTCGTCTTCGCTTTTATTTTGCGCCCATAAATCGGCGGCGAAAATCAATGTGAAAATCAGCAACAAAAAAAACTTGTTGAATTGCATTTCTCGTAACCTCGTTTGATGTGTTTGCTGTTAAATTGTAACAGAAAGCGAGGTCAGGCGAGCAATAAAAATCATCGAGGTCTGCTGTTTTACGAAACATTTATTTAGCATCTTTTTCATTCACGGCGAATAGATTTTATGTTATATTGCAGTTCTTAAATAGATTGTTTTACCTATAACTACCAAGTATTACAGAGTGGCATTCAGTGAGAATGTAATTTTATTCATTCACTCAGTATCACTCTATAAAAACAGGTAACAGATACATTTTCAGATACAGGTAGTTTGTATGTCGTCAAAATAATTTGTTAGACTGCTTTTGCTAAGTTGATATTCAGTTATCAAATATCGAAGCCTTTGGTTTTAACGGAACCGAGGGCTTTTTTAATTATTCAATCCTTGTTATTTGCAGAGTTTCATTGTCTATGGTTTTAACCGATATTTTAATCCCTGCCGTCTCCGCGTGGTAATAGAAAGTTCTATGCGGCTGTTTTACCGGAGGACGGGGAACCGTCAGCTTCTCTCCGAGTTCCAGCTTTTTAATTGCCGGGTATTTATATTTTATATCGCCCTGCAAACGAATTTCGATGCCGTGCCTTTTTAGTTTCTTTACAACTGTTGGACAAGACACCTCCAAACGAGCCGCGACTTTCAATATAGACAATTTTTCTTTTTCATAGAGCTTGGTTAAAACTTTCCGATCTAAAATCTTTTTCTCCGGTCTCCGTCGCTTTCTTTGCAGCGTTATGCCGTTTTTCGTGAATCTGTTGTAAACGGTTGTTTTTGATACGTTGTAATAATCGGCTATTTGTTGGAGCGTCCATTCCTTCTTCAAATAGAGCCGCCGCATTTCTTTCAGTATTATAGCCTGCTCCTGCTTATTCATCTCAACCGCTGCCCTTGACTAAAACTGTAAATAGACGGCATATAAAGCGCAGACAATCGCAGCGCTGCCGACACAAATCTTCATTACCCGTTCCCGCCGGATTTCCTTTTCCCGGATAGCTTCGATCTTCATAAAACGCTCGAATCTGGCGTCTCCGCGCTCCAGGTGATCTTCAATGTCTTTTATCCGCTTGGGCATTTTTTTCCGGAACTATCTACTAATTGACCACTGACAAAAGCTGACGAAACTCAATCACGATTTATTTCTCGATGACAAGCAAATCATTCGGCGTGCAATCAAGGTTGTCGCAAATCTTCTCTAGCACGTCGAATGTAATGCCCTGTCCTTCGCCCTTATTCAATTTAATTAGGGTTGGGTAGGTAATTTTAGTTTCCTGCTGGAGTCTATAAAGCGTCTTTCCTTTTTTCTCCAACACCTCTTTAAGTTTTATTTTTATCACGCTCGAAATCATAGCTAAATTTTAAATCAAATTATAGATATAGTCAACTATAGTTTTATTGCAAAATAGTTGTATTTATCTTTACCTATGCTTGACTATAGGTAAAGAGTAGTGATAGTATTATTTCAAGTTAAGGCAATTAACCAATAAAACAAAGGAGAAACGACAATGCAAAAAACAATCATCAGCGGATACCAAATAACAATCTTCAACAGCTACAACGGAACACAGCTTTTCATTACCGATCAAAGCGGCGTTCAAATTTATGCTCACAAGGTTTCCGGTGATCCGATGCAGAGAGCGATGGAAGTTATCAACCGTCAATAACGACGAAAGGCTTAGGAATCACCACATCCCTAAGCCTCTCTTCCCCTAACAAAAGGAGAACAATGAAGATGTTTATATTAAAACAGAAATCGCAATTAAACAACGCAATCACGAAAGCTAAAAAGATTCGCCCGACAGTTAAGTTCGATCACTTCGGCAGATACCGGGTTTCAGGAAGCAAGGGCGGCTATTACACCGTTATCTGCAAGAAATCAGATAACAACTACCGATTGGTGACGTGCACCTGCAAAGGCGGGTCGGAAGGCTTGGTTTGCTATCACGCTGCAGCAGCTCTCGCTCTGCACACGGGACTGGCACGGCTTCGGCAAGCGGCATAAATACGAAAGGCTTAGGAAGATGCGCGTAATCCTAAGCCTCTCTTTAACCGACCGTTCCAATTGGAACGGTCAACCTAAATGGAGAATAACAAAATGGAAATCACAATATCAACTAACGAAGAAACCAATAAACAAGTCGCAACAGTGGCATTCAACGTACCAATGCGCATTTATCTTAGCGGCGAACGTTCGCTTAAAGAGTATAAAGACATTGTTCTTCAACATATGCGAAACGATTCCAGCACCATCTTTGAACTTTTAGAGTATTTAAGTATCGCTGTCGAAAACAATGATCTTGATTCGACAACTTTTTGCGGCACTACCACTACTCTTGCCGGCATCGGCAAAGGATTACAGGAAGCGGTCGAAATTGTAGAAATGGACTACAAGCGCAAAAAAGAAACTTCTGCAACTGCGGATTCTGCAGTTGCAGAAACCGATGTGAGTGCAGAATCTGCGGCTTTAGAAACAACTACCGACATGGCAAAGCAGATTGCCGATCTGCTCAACAATCCGAATTTGCCGCCGTCCCTTGTAAACGCCATTCAAGAAGGTTTGACCGATGTTTACAACAACGATTTGGACAAAGAGAAACTCAGTGATGAGTTAACATCGCCCGAATATATCGCGCGGCTTTTGAGTATGGCTAAGAAGTAAATAAATGTATTCCACGGGGCACAAAAGGAGAATAATAATTATGAAAACGGAAATGCAGTTTGTAAAAAAAGCCTTGAAGGCGGAAATGACAGACAAAGCCGAACAGCTCACACTGCTTTTGGATGGCGCAACAACCACTCCAGAAATAAGAGAAGCAATGCCGAAGTGCGGCGACTTTTTCAAATCACTAACGAGTGATGAATTTGTAGAGTTATTAAGCAAACACTCTACCAGAGACCCAGTTTATACTGCTTTGTGGTATCACTACGGCAAAACTATGCGCAAAGCAGTTGATGAATGCGCTTTAGCAGGTAAAAGCCGAATGATGATGCTTTATCCGCTTTGGCGTTTATATGCCGATGAAGCGGATAGTTACGAGTAAACAAAAGTATTCAATTGAATAGAAAAGCCGTGAGCGTGATTGCTCACGGCTTTTCTTCGACAAATGGAAGTAAAGTTTGCTTCAAAAATCCGTGGTTCCACGTAGGCAAATTACGTGGAACCACGGATATTCATTTCCTTCTGACGAATTTATAATCGATTCAAGAGTGAAACATTCATATTTGTTTGATTGTAGCCTGAACACTGCAAGTCTTTAATTAATTTGAGAGCAAAGAACAATATCCAACAGTAGAGTTCGCTGGCGCTTTAAATAAATAAAACAAGCCCTATCTCTTGGATACAAAAGAGTTTCCTCCCTTGTGTTTATTTTTTATTACTATATGCTGTAATTCAATTCTTAGGTATCAATCTAATCTTATTTACTTCGTTATCTATTAATTCCTCGAACTCTCGCGCGGCAGTCTTGCACTTTCAAAAGGGTGTAAGCCCCTAAAAGGAAGAAGTGTGCTTTTAAGAATATTAACTATTAAATAAAAACACGAGATTTTAGAATGCAAATGAAAAATACTAACAAAAAATCAATCTTAATTTCGGGCTTTTGCCTGATTCTGCTGACTGTTTTATTCAGCGTCAGCCAGGCGCACGCGCAGACCATTACCTACAAAGGCGATGTCAAGCTGCCGCCACCGCTTATCGCCACTCCCATCCGTATGGTAAACGACTCCGGGCTGAACGCGACCGATCGGGATGTACCGAGTGATCCGAGCGATCGCTCCTCGGTTTCGACCAACTCGCGTGTTCTACTCAACTTCCGGGTTGTCTACACCATGTACAACGACGCGAATGGCAAGCCCTATTTTGTCCGGACACTTTTCAGAGCAGGTCTGCGCACCGATTCCCTGAATGAACGCCACAACAACCTGAGTCCCACGCTTTCCAGTGGAGGCGATACCCCCCCGAATATCACCGGCAATTACGGTCTGGGTGTGTACCAGCTGTTAAACCCCTTTGGATATAATCTGGTTGCTCACGAGTTTGTTCTCCCGTCCGAAGCGCGTGCGATGAGTCACGGCGGCATCTACGGCGGCAAGACCACCACGATACTTTCCACGATAATGCCCGGGAATATTTTGCAGTTGTACAGCGTGGACGTCGGACAGATTGAGGGAGGTTATTACCTGACACCCACGATGATCATCCCGAGTGACACACCGAATGCCGATTTGGTCTTGGCTCCTGCCCCTGCTGGGGTATTTTGGAATGTTTCCCAGACGTTCGGCACCGATGGCAACCTATATGTGCTGGACCCCTACGGCAAGCGCATCCTGGCATTCGACTTGGGTCTGAACGGCGGGACGCGTGGAAAATTGCTGAGCAGCTTCTCTCTCGACCAAACCAAGCCGGCAGACAACTCGCTGACGATGGATTTCGCGGGCAACCTGTACGTCGGCGATGGCGCGGGCGGCTTCAACATGTACAGCAAGGAGGGGCAGTGGAAGATGGGTTTTTCGGACACGTACATGCCCGATCCCAACATCCGCCTTGAATTCAACGGATCGGTCAACTCGTACATGAACTTCTACGCCAGCGGTTTGAACGACGGCAACGGCACGCTCGACATCTACGACATCACCGGCTATCGCCAGTACACGATCAAGGCCTCTAACAACACCCCTATCAACACCCCTCCGACCGCCGCCAACGATTCCTACAGCACCGATGAAGACACCACGCTTACGGCTGCGGCGGCATCCGGGGTCATCGCCAACGACAACGACAACGAGAACGACGATTTAACGGCGACGCTTCTCACCAGCCCAAGTCACGCCGCGTCGTTCACTTTGAATCCCGACGGCTCGTTTAGCTACACTCCGGCAGCCAACTTCCACGGCTCGGATTCGTTCACCTACAAAGCCAATGACGGCACCGTTGACTCAAACATTGCCACTGTCACCATCACGGTTAATCCGGTGAATGATGCGCCCGACGCGGTGAATGACCCCAACGCCACCACGAGCTTCCTGTCCCCTTTGACCATCATGGTGCTGGCCAACGACACCGATGTGGACGGGGACACGCTAACGATCACGGGGGTGACGCAACCGGCCAAGGGCGCGGTGACGATCGCCGCAGACAAAAAGAGCGTTCTGTATACGCCGGTCAAAGGCTTCGCCGGCACCTTTTCCTTCACCTACACCCTCAGTGACGGCACGTTGAGCGACACGGCTACGGTGACGGTCGCGGTGACGGCTCCCGGTCCCGTACGGCGGCGGTGAGCGTCAAGGTCACGTCAAGCCAGAAGTAAACAGAAAAGCCGTGAGTGTTAAACTTGCGGCTTTTTCTTTTGTTTCAATGACTCGGGAAATAGTGTATAACTGTCTGGAATTAATTAAACAAAGAATCTCTAACCGGAAATGCGTTTCCTTAAATTACTGGAGCCCTTCTAATGAAATACTTACTACCATTATTCCTACTACTTTTCACCGCTTCCATTTCAGCTCAAACACGGGCTTATGTGGCAAATGTTTGCACTAATAACATTGCTGTTATTGATGTAAGCAGCGGTTCAGTCATTTCAAATATTCCTGTCGGCAATAGACCGCTATCATTAGCGATTAATAGGCAAGGTGATCGTGTTTACGTGGCGAACTTAAACTCACCTTTCATTTCCGTTATCGATGCAATAAATAATGTGCCATTTTCAAACATTCCAGTTCCAAATGAATCCGTTTCTATTGCATTATCGCCTGACGGCTCTAGGATCTACCTAATCTCCAGAAATAATAATAATTTGAGGGTGATAAATTTAGTAACCGGAACCGTTAATAATATTCCTCTTACTCAATCGCCAGCGGCAGTTGCCCCATCTGATATTATTGTTAGCCAGGATGGCAACCGCGTATATGTTTCTAATACTGCTTCTGATTACGTTGCCGTTATAGATGCTAACACTAATACAGTTATTAACACTATTGTTGTTGGGAACACACCAAGACAACTCTCCTTGAGTCCTGATGGAACTCGATTATATGCAGTAGTCGGTTTTTCTAATCTTTCAGTTTCGGTAGCCGATACGACAACAAATAATTTAATAGCTAATATCCCAATTGGCGGATACCTTTTTGGGGCTATCAAGGCAAGTCCTGATGGGCGTTTCGTTTATTTCACGAATACTGAAACCAATGTTGTTTCAGTAATCAGCACCGCGACAAACACGGTCGTTGCATCTTTTTTAGCGGGTGGTGTTCCGTCTGCTATTGCGTTTAGTTTTGACAGTAATCTAGCTTACATTACAAATCGGGGTAGTACAGGTGATACACTCGAGATCCCTGGAACGATTTCTATTGTTAACACAGCAACAAATACTGTAATAAACACAATACCAAGCGGCGGCAACTGCCCAGAAGATATTGTTCTTTCACCTATCACACAAAATACTGATACGGATGGTGATGGAACCGCAGATATAAGCGACAACTGCCCGAACGCACCCAATCCTGACCAGCGCGACTCAGACGGCGATTTCCTCGGCGATGTCTGCGATTCTGACGACGACAACGACACTATTCAAGATACAATTGACAACTGCCAATTCGTCAGCAATTACGGTCAGCTTGATTTTGACCAAGATGGGATCGGTAATGCCTGCGATTTGCAGACGGGACCGGTGACGCTTCGTGAGCAGTGTTTAGGTGGCGGTTATCGATTGTTCAACTTCCCGCGTCCGTTTAAGAATGAACGCGATTGTTTGAGCGCTTTGACGCCGGTGAGATTGAGATTCTTGGGATGGGAAAAGAATTTATAGTCGCGCTGAGTGATTAATAAAAGAAAAGCCGTGACAACCAATCGCTCGCGGCTTTTCCCTTGCTCACGAACCTCCCGAAACGATTCGCCGCAAACTGTTAATAAGTTCCCGTTTTGTCGAATAACTGAATTTCCGTTACGCGAACTGGACCGCCCGCAACTTCCGTAAACCTGAATTCAAGTTTCGTTGTGTATAAATTAACCGATGATTCGCTTGCCACTAAAGTGTTATTAGTAACAGTAGCAACTTCCGTCAAGACGCTGTTGATTAACGCCCAGATCGAATAATTTTTTATTCTTTGATTGTTTGCCACGTCCGAAGGGTTCGGATTAGTCGGGTAACCGTCGCCCGTTCCCCAAACCCGGATCAATTTAATCTCCTGCGGCGATTGAGCGGTAAATGTCAGCGTTTGCGGTGCTTCAACCGATGGCGCGGGCGAAGATGCCCACATTCCAACGGCAGGGTTAATAATCCCGTCGTTGACGTGTGACGGCGCGCGTCCGGCATTCCCCTCGCCGCCTTCGATGGATGATGCGGTTACCACAAAAGCCGATGCGACATTAGTTCCTTTTGGCAGTCCGGGAGTGATTTCCATCGGCTGGAACAGTTGGCTTTTGCTGCCGGCGGCGAGCGTCGCCTTGCTTAATTTTTTACTGTCAAACGTGCTGCTGTTGACTTTCCAGACACCCGTTTGATTTGTAATCGCCGCGCCTGAATAATTTGTCTGCGCGCTGTTGACGGAAAGAACATTGGTAATTTTTATGACTGTTCCGTTAACGACAAACTCCCAATCCTTCATATGCGGGTAAATCGAGCGGTCAACGCCGATGCCAACCGTTAAAAGTCCAGTCGCGCTGACGGTGACGCCGAGCGGCTGCCCGTTGGACGTTCCCGACGTCCACGTTAAATCTTGTTCCAGATACTTATCGTTTCCGTTCGGTCCGCCGTTCGTATGATCGAAGCTGTCGCCTTCAAACGTCGAATCTTTGCAGCTTTGAATCCAGACGATACCGGTTGACGGCATCGCGCCTTCAAAGACGTTCCCTCTGTGCTTTAAGTTGGTGTTGGCGCGCACCTGGCTGTAGGCTTGAAGGCAGTCGGAAACTTTATTGTTTTCGACATAACTATTTGTTAGATCGCGCATTTCCAAACCCATTAGGCAGCCGCCTTCACCGCGAATGGTATTTTCTATGACAGCGATTCTGTCGCCGACCGACGCGCCCGCTCTTTGAGCGACAATGCCGAAAAAGAATCGCGATTTATGAACCGCATTGCCGCCTCCGTCCACGCCGACCTGCGCCGACTGCGCCGGATGTGCCGCGCCGGTAAAACTGTTTTTCTCGCCGGCGACCGCATAGCGCAGGAAGTTTCGGCGAATAATCAGGTTTTTCATCTGCGCGTGTTGATTGTTCGGCTCGAAATCTATCACTGTAATATTGGAATTGAGATAAGGCGCGATTTCAAGAAAATGATTGTCTTCGACGATTGAATCTTTGATGGCATTAAGCGCAATCATTTGGCTCATCGCGCCGTAAATGCGACAGTCTTTAACGAGCTGCTCCGAAGCAATTAATCCGCCGATCGGCTGCCCGTTTTCCGTTCCCGGCGTCGCGTCGAGCCCCATCTGCGCTAAATATCCCTGCACATACATCGCCGTGCATCCAATTAGCTTGATGCGGATGCCGTTGCCCATATTGAACGCCGCGCCGGTTCCGTTATAAACGCCGGTTCCGTGAATGCTGCCGTTATACAAATCCGTCGGCGACGCCGGAAATAGTTCAACCTTGCCGTTGCCGTAAACCTTGATATTTTTCCACGTAATGTCCTTCGGCTGATACCGAACATAACCGCCCATTGACGAAGGCTCTAAACTTGCCAGCGTCGCAAAGACGCTCGTTCGCTGATTCGACTGCGTTGCCGTTGAAGTGATATACAGCTTTGCCAGTTCGTGGGCGTCGGCGACTGAGTCGCTATCAAAAATAAAAGGCGCGCCGTTTGCGCCCGCGAGGGCGGGATTGTTCGGATATTCGCCCGGCTCGAAATAAATATCGCGCTTTTGTTTGAAGATGACACGCGAAGAAACGGTGTTCGGCTGCGCTTCGATCCTCACAAGCTTTCCGCCGATTGCTTTATCCAAAACATCAAATTGGACGCCCAAATCCGGCGAATCAATCAAAGCCGTTCGCAAGACGCGCGGATATTGCGTCGAGTGCGCCCACGAAATGCCGCTCGTGCCGCCCTGTCCGTAATCAGCCAGGTTTACGGCGGCGGCGGCGGCTCGACCGGAACTTATAAGTTCGATTACATCGAACTGCTCAATGTGTCGGCGACGCCGCAGTCATTGAACGGGCTGGCTCTACAATACGGTTCGGCGACCGGACAGTTAGGAGGCTCCGCGACCCAAATTTTTGCTTTGCCGGACGTTACGCTTCAACCAGGTCAATATTTCCTCGTGCAAACGAGCGCGGTCGGAACGGGCGGCGCTGATCTTCCCGTGATGCCTGACGCAACGACGGGTAATCTGAGTATGGCGGCGGGCGGCGGCAAAGTAGCTTTGACCAACACAACAACCGGATTAGCCTGCGGCGCGACGGCAACGCCTTGTACTTTGCCCGATTCTCGAATTATTGACCTTGTTGCATACGGAACCGCAAATAATGCTGAAGGCGGAACGGCGGTCAATAACGGAACGGCGCTGACTTCGACGCAAGGCGCGGTTCGCAATTCCAACGGCTGCTCGGACACCGATAACAACAACAACGATTTCACAGTCATTACCGCTCCGACGCCGCGCAACACGGCTTCTGCCAGAAACATCTGCGGTGGCGGAAATCCGCCGACTCCGGGTGATGCCAACGTTGATATGAATGGCGACGGCAAATCCGATTATGTTATTACGCGTAATGCAAACAATCTGAAAACGTGGTGGGTCAGTATAAACGGGTCAAGCGCTACATCCGACGGGCAATTCGGTTTGGCGACCGACGTGATGACGCCCGAAGATTTCGACGGCGACGGCAAAGACGATGTAGCTGTTTGGCGGTCCGGCGCGCCGTTCCAAGCCGCGTTTTATATCTATCAAAGTTCGACGAACACGGTTCGCACCGAAATCTTCGGACAAACCGGCGATAATCCGACTGTTGTAGGAGATTATGACGGCGACGGCAAAGCGGATCCGGCAGTTTATCGTCCGGGAGCTGGCGGACAAAGCTACTTCTATTACCGCGGAAGTTTGAATAATCCGAGCGGCGCTATTACATTCGTTCCCTGGGGAACGGGAACGATGCGTCCGTATAACGGCGATTTCGACGGCGACGGCAAAAACGATTTCTGTTTGTTCAACACTGTTAACGGTAGAGGACAATTCCTTTTACTTAAATCCAACGGTTTGGGGGCTGAGTATATTGATTGGGGAACAAGCGATGACAGTCTCGTTCCCGGCGATTATGACGGCGACGGAAGAAGTGATTTCGCGGTCGTTCGCGCTCAAGGCGGACAGCACGCTTGGTATATTCTCGAACGCGACGGCGGCGGCACCGGCGCATCGCCGATTCTGTGGGGCTTGTCGACCGACAGCTTCGCGCCGGGTGATTATGACGGCGACAGAAAACAAGACATCGCGGTTTGGCGCGCCAATGCCGATCCGTCAATGAATTATTTTTACATCCGACGTTCAACCGATTCCGCGCTGCAAATCTTTGAATGGGGACAGTCGGGCGACATTCCGGCGGCAAGCTGGTATGTTAATTTCCCCGTCACTACCGCGCAGTAGCGGCTTGACGACAACTTAACGCTAAAAGGATTGGTATTGAACTTGATACCAATCCTTTTTTTTGCTGGTTGTGTATCTTAATATCCGGCGCATTTTTATATAGCTAAAGACGTTGATTTATCGAATCAATAAATATTTCCCGCTGTAGTTTTTAGCCGAATCATCCGCCAAACCAAAAGAAAACAGTTCGTGCTGCAGGTAATTCTTAGTTTCTTATGGCACATGAATTGAACCGGACGAAGAAGTTCTTGCGTTTACGGTTGTCGAATCGTTACAATCTAAAATCAGCCAATCAAAAATTTAACGAAATTTCATACGGAAATAGAAATAGAAAAAAAGGTGTTTTGTTGTTTTTGCAAACTATTAATCGGACAAAATCTGATCGCGAAAGCAAATATTTTAAGGGGGAATTTAATGAAAAAAATATTATTTTCAATCGGTATTCTTTTTAGTTTAACATTTTCAACTATAAGTGTTCAGGCGCAAACCGCGCCGACTATTCGTTTACAGCCGGTTTTGTCCGGTTTAAGCTCGCCGGTTTTCATCACGAACGCGAGCGACGGTTCAAGACGTTTGTTTATTGTCGAACAAGGCGGCAGGATCAAAGTCGCGCAGCCGGGCGCGACGACTGTAACGGAATTTCTCAATATTTCATCGAAAATTATCAGCGGCGGCGAGCGCGGCTTGTTAGGACTTGCCTTTCACCCGCAATACAGCCAGAATCGCCGCTTTTTCGTTTATTATACGAGAGCCGGCGACGGAGCGATTCAAATCGCCGAATATCAAGTTTCCGCGAACAATCCGAACGTCGCCGATACTGCCGAAAAAGTTATTATTACGATTCCGCACCCGAATTTCACAAATCATAACGGCGGCACCATCGCTTTCGGCGCGGACGGTTATTTATATGCCGCGCCGGGCGACGGCGGCGGCGCTAACGACCCGGATAATAACGCACAGAATATCAATGTGCTGCTCGGAAAAATGCTTCGTATTGACATCAACGTTCCAATCGGTTCGACCGCGAATTATCTGATTCCGCCCGACAATCCGTTTGCCGGAGCGACGGCGGGCGCCGATGAAATTTACGCTTTCGGATTGCGAAACCCGTATCGATTCTCGTTTGACCGCACAAACAATCAGCTTTGGACTGCCGACGTCGGACAAGGAGCGAGAGAAGAAGTCGATATTATCACGCGCGGCGGCAACTACGGCTGGCGGATAATGGAAGGCACGATCTGCACGCCAGGCATCAATCCGAACTGCACGCCGCCCGCCGGTCACATCCCGCCGATTTTTGAATACAGCAGCGCGGAATCGAACGGGCGTTGCTCGATTACGGGTGGAAATGTTTATCGCGGAGCTCGCGGCGCTTTGCCAAACGGCGGGTATGTTTACGGCGATTACTGCTCAGGCGAGATTTTTCTCTGGAACAATAATCAGCAGACTGTGCTTCTTGACACCGACCGCTTTATTTCATCGTTCGGAGAAGGCGAAGACGGAGAAATTTATGTCGTCGGCTTATCGAACGGAACAGTTGACAGAATCGAGCGCGCCGGAGCGCCGCTCAATAAAGCGCCTGCAGATTTCGACGGCGACGGCAGAACCGACACGTCCGTTTTTCGCCAGTCAAACGGCGTTTGGTATTTCTCAAACAGCTCCAATAACGCATTTCGCGCCATTCAGTTCGGACAAAACGGAGATATTCCCGTGCCGGAAGATTTCGATGGCGATAACATTACCGACATTGCCGTTTTTCGACCATCGAACGGAACTTGGTATTTACTCCGAAGCAGCGATAATTCGTTTGCTTCCGTGCAGTTCGGCGCAAATGGCGATATTCCCGCCGCGGCTGATTTCGACGGAGACGCGAAAGCGGATTTCACCGTGTTTCGTCCGTCAAACGGCGTTTGGTATCGCTTGAACAGCGGTTCAAACAATTCGTTTTTCGCCGTTCATTTCGGACAAAACGGTGACGAACCGGTGCAGGGCGATTATGACGGCGACGGACGAGCAGATATTTGCGTTTGGCGCCCGTCAAACGGCGTTTGGTATCGTCTTAACAGCACTAATAACGCATTTTCAGCATTCGCTTTCGGAACTGCCGGAGACCTTGCGATGCCCGGCGATTTTGACGGCGACAATCGAATTGATCAAGCCGTTTTCCGATTTTCAAACGGAGTTTGGTATTTGCAGCAAAGCTCAAACGGTTTTCAAGCCGTTCGGTTCGGATTAAGCGCCGATGTGCCGGTTGTCGGTGATTACGACGGCGATGGCAAGGAAGACATTGCGGTCTGGCGCACGGGAAATTGGTATATTCTGCGCAGCTCAAACGGCTCGGTGTCGTCTCCAGTTTTCGGGACAACCGGCGATTTGCCCGTTCCGACCTATGACAGACCGTAGTTAAATAAATAAAAAAGTCGCGTAAAAAAAGCGAGGAGAAGTTAAATTGAAAATCAATTTAACTTCTCCTCGCTTTTCTTCGTTTTGCTGTTTATGAAATCGTTCGCGCTACGGTCAGCACGTAAACTTTTTTCGCGCCGCTTTGTTTTAATACTTTCGCGCAGTTGGAAACGGTTGCGCCGGACGTGAAAATATCGTCAATTAATAAGATGTTAAAGTTTTCAACGAATGCCGAACGTTTCACCTCAAATGCGTTTTCAACGGTCGCTTCGCGCGCTTTTTTATCCATTGCGGCACGGTGCATCGGCGTGTGAATGCTGCGGGCGAGACTTTTTTCGTCTGTTTTTATTTTTGTTTCTTTCGCCAGAATGCGGGCTAAAATTTCCGCTTGATTAAAACCGCGTTCGAGCAGACGCTTTTTTGAAAGCGGAACGGGAATTATCAAATCCGCGTCGTGAAAATCGGAATCGTAAAAAGCGGTAAAGAATAGTTTACGGAGATTTCGAGCGACGAACGGCTCGCTTTTGAGATGCAAAACGGAAGCGGCAAGCGCGTTTTCGTAAATTCCGACGGCGCGTGCCCGTTCGTAAAACTGTTCGTCGCACTGATGGCAAAAAGTTTCTACCGGCTTATCGGAATCGCGCAAATACGCGCCGCATTTGGCGCATAAAATTTCTCGATCGGAAAAAACGCGGGTTTTGTTCCAGCAATCGCGGCAGGCAACTCCGTCGGCAAACTTTTCGACGCTGTTGCGGCAGATGTAACAGGCTTGCGGGTAAGCGAGCGCAAAAAGAGAATCGAAAACTTTTTGCAGCATAAAATTAACTGAAAACTGAGAGCTAAGAACTGAGAAATAAAAAGCGAGAGATGTTCTTAAATATCAATTTTCAGCTTTCAGTTCTCAGCTCTCACCTGCTTTTTAGTCTTCGTCAATCAAACCTTGTTCAAGCAATTGTTGACAATCAAGGCAGTAGCGTGCCCACGGAATAGCGGCGAGACGTTTCGGGTTGATGTCTTTTTCGCAGTTCTGGCACTGCCCGTATTCTTCGTCTTCGATACGAGTAAGCGCCTGGTCAATCAAAACGATCTGGCGGCTTTCGTTTTCCGAGACAGCCAGCATCACGTTTTTGGAATAGTTTCTGACAGCCAGATCAACCGGGTCGGGCGTTTCCGCGTCGTCCACCGTAAGATCGTTGCTTCTCAGTTTGTTAATCAAGCCCGCGCGCTCGACAATTAGTTTTTCTTTTATTTCTTTCAAGTTCAACTCACTCATTTTTGATATGGAAAATTCTTTATAATAGTAAATGCTCGATACAGCTGTTCCAACAAAACAACACGCGCCATATCGTGCGTCAATGTCAGAACGGACAAGGATAAACTAATATCAGCCCTTTCGACAACCTCGGACGCGACGCCTTCGGCTCCGCCGATGATAAAAGTTATCTCTTTCAAACCCCGGTTCTGCCATTTTTCAACTTCCTTTGCCAAATCCGGCGATGAAAGCGAGCGTCCCAACACGTCCAACAAACAGACGAATCCACTTTGATTCACATTTTCCAGAATACGTTTGCTTTCGGTTTCCGGCGCGCCGTCTTTAATTTCTGTTATTTCAAACTTTACAAAATGCGCGAGGCGCGACAAGTATTCTTCTTGCAGCGCCCGCCAGTTTACGTCTTTGGTTTTGCCGACCCAAACAAATCTGAATTTCATTAAAAGTAAACGCTCGTTTTTTTATTCGTGAAATCGTGATTTTCAACCGCTTCCAGAATCTTCGCCGCGATTTTCCGCCCGCCCGCGCTCGAAGGCTCGATTTCATTGGCGTAATCCGTTTTCTCGCTGCAAATCAGGCGCAAATCCAAAAAGGGAATTCCAGCCAGAAATGCTTGCCGAATAATCACATCATTAAAAGCGGAAAGCGCGACTTTGGCGATTTTCTGAAGCGACGGTTCCATAAAATTCGGGTGATAAATCGTGCAAACGACCGTCGGTAGATTACGTCTCGAAACCGTTTCGAGCATTTTTTGATACTGCTCTTCAAATTTTTCAATCCGATTCGCTAAAACATTGAAAACTTCTGCCGACGAATTAACCTGCAAATTCAGCACCTCGGCATTCATAATCGCGTTGTTCCCGCCGGTGCTGACAACGTAATGCGTCGCCGTTTCCGGGCTTGAAGCCAATTGCGATTCGACATTTTCGACCAGACTTCCGTCAACTGCTTTCAGCGTTGCGCTCCAATCCGGCGCGATCATTTCACGCAGATGCGTGATCACGTCAGACTCATTACCGACATACGCCTTGTTGTCGAAAATCGAATCGCCGAGTAAAACAATATGCGCCATTTTTTTTAATGAATTAAAGTTCGGCGGGAATTTCAACCCGTTTCGCGTCGCGCCACAAGCGTTCCAAATCATAAAATTCGCGCGCGTTTTTCTCGAATACGTGCACGATGAAATCGCCGTAATCGAGCAAAATCCATTCGCCGGACGAATATCCTTCGATTCTGACGGGACGCGAATTCAATTCTTTTTTCAACTGTTCGTTGATTTCATCGGAAATCGCCTGTACCTGTCGCTGGTTGCCACCGCTGGCGACGATAAAAAACTCGGTGAAACTGGCGATTTCGCGTAAATCTATGATGACCAGATTCGACGCTTTTTTCTCGCTCGCGCAATGCAGAGCGAGTTTTACTTCCTCGTCCAAATCGGAAAACGGCGTCAAACTTTGTGCCTCGATTTCAATCGTCAATGTTTCACGCTGCAGAGATTTTTCTTGTAATTCTTCCATATTTTGCTTGCAATATTTATCGATTATTTTTTTCAAATAAAACTCGTTCCACAACAAATGATAAATGTTAACTGTAAAGTTCGTATTTTTCGATGTATTTTGCAACCGGCGGCGGCACATCCTTGCGCCAGTCGCCGATATTTTCTTTAATTTTAAGTCGAATTTCCGTTGCCGAAACGTCTAAACAAACGGCGTCGGTAATAAAAATCCGCGGATCGTTAATCAAGACTCGATTTTTTTCTTTTTCTCGTAATTCATAATTCGCAATTCGTAACTGATTCTCGCCTCGTAAATCAACGATTTTCTTGCGAAATGTTTCTCCGACGTGATCGTCGAAAATTTCGTAATCCGGTCGTGTCACGACGATAATATCGGCGAGCGACAGAACCATTTCCCACTTGCGCCAAGTCGTGATTTCCGCCCACGAATCTGCGCCCATTACGAAAAAAATCCGCGTGTCGGCGAGTTCGTGTTTTAGACGCGTTAAAGTCTCAAAAGTAAAGGGTCGTTCCGGGGCGTCGAGTTCCATTTTGGAAATGCCTATGCGCGATTCGTCGTTAGTCGCCACGGCGAGCATTGCGTAACGATGTAACGCCGAAGTCGGCTTTTTATTTTTATGCGGCGCGTGAAAAGCGGGAATAAAAACGAATCGGTCAAGCTCGAATTGTTCGACGAGCGCCTGCGCAATCGTTAAGTGTCCGCAGTGCAGTGGGTCGAATGAGCCGCCGTAAAATGCTATTCGTTTCATCGTTCCAGCAATTTGCGAAAATGCCCGGCAATTTCAAGCAAAATTTCATCAGGACATTCCGCGTCTTCGACCAGAAACCAGTAATCGCCGAATTTATTGCCGATGAAAAATTTGTGACCGCGAAACCGGAATTCGAGCCACATCTCCAGCGTTCCGTCGGTTTCAAATTCGTAAATCTCAACGCCCGGAAGTTCTTCCGCGTGTTCGTAAACATCGTCGAAAAACACGACTTCCGGCATATCAACGAAATGGCGCGCGCCTTCGTCTAATTTATTTTCGAGTAAATCATTCAACATCAACTTGCTGACTCAAATCAATTTCCGTTCGTTTTATTTCTTCCAAATGCTTGGCGACGAGCGAAACAAGCTCTTTCGTTCCCGTATTTGTCACCGAGGAAATTTCCAGAAAAGGTTTTCCGTCTTTCTCCGCCTGCGCGCGCAAATTTTCCAATCTTTCCGGTTCGTCGAGCGCGTCAATTTTCGTCGCGACAATGATTTGCGGACGTTCCGCCAAATCCTGATTATAATTCGCCAGTTCGCGGTTGATGATTTCGTAATCTTCAATCGGATTTCTGCCGGAAATCGAAGAAACGTCAACCAGATGCAGCATCAATTTTGTGCGCTCGACGTGGCGCAAAAATCTGTCGCCGAGTCCCGCGCCCTCGGACGCGCCTTCGATTAAACCGGGAATATCGGCGACGACAAAGGTTTTGAATTCGCCGAGATCAACGACGCCTAAATTAGGTTCTAAAGTCGTAAACGGGTAATCGGCGATTTTCGGTTTGGCGGCGGAAATAACCGAAATCAAAGTGGATTTTCCGGCGTTCGGAAAACCGACCAAACCGACATCCGCAATTAATTTCAGCTCAAGCTGCAATTCCTTTTCTTCGCCCGGTCTGCCCGTGTAATGAAATTTCGGCGCGCGGCGTGTCGGCGTGGCGAAATGCTGGTTTCCCCAACCGCCTTTGCCGCCTTTTGCCGCCAGAAATCTTTGCCCGTCTTCGGTAAAATCGAACACTAAATCGCCGGATTCGGCGTCGAAAATCTGCGTGCCGACCGGAACTTGAACAACGATGTCCTCTCCGTCTTTGCCGTGACGATTCGAGCCTTCGCCGTGTCGTCCTCGTTCGGCTTTGTGTTCCGGGTTGTAGCGCAGATGCAGAAGCGTATTCAATCCTTCGCTGCCTTCGAGCCAGACATCGCCGCCTTTGCCGCCGTCGCCGCCCGACGGTCCGCCTTTCGGCACGAATTTCTCGCGCCGGAAAGCCGTCACGCCGTTGCCGCCGTCGCCGGCTTTGATTTTAATTTTTGCGCGATCAATAAACATCTTTAGATTTTAGATTTTGGATTCTCAATTTTGGATTGTCAAACCAAAATAAAAACGCGTGCCGATTTCCGTTGCGGCGCGCGTTCGGTTTAAAAAGCGTTTGCGATTTGCGCGCCTCAAAGAAACTCGCAAATCGCAAATCGGCAATTGTTAATTTCGTTAAGCGGCGACCGCCGTTTCTTTCGGCTGCAGTTCAGCTGCGCCTTCGGCGTATACGCTGATAAATTTGCCTTTCTGACCTTTGTCTTCAAATTTGACGAATCCTTCGATCAGCGAAAACAAAGTGTCGTCTTTGCCGCGACCGACGTTTTTGCCGGGTTTCCATTTCGTGCCGCGTTGACGTGCCAAAATATTGCCGCCGAGAACGTGCTCGCCGCCGAATTTTTTCAGTCCGAGTCGCTGCGCGTGCGAATCGCGTCCGTTTCGTGATGAACCTACACCTTTCTTATGAGCCATAATTAAATTTAGGATTTAGGATTTAGGATTAAAGGATTGCAGGAAATAAATCCTGAATTCTGAATTCTGAATCCTGAATCTGTCTCCTCCAACTAAATCTTTTCGATCTTGATTTCCGTGTACCCTTGACGGTGACCTTGTTTGCGTTTGTATTGTTTGCGGCGTTTTTTCTTGAAAACGATAACTTTGTCGCCGCGTCCGTGCGAAACGACGGTTGCGTTCAAGGTTGCGGCGCCGAAGTTAGCGCCTGCGCCTTCACCGACAACCAATGTTTCGATTTCGACGGTCTCGCCCGCTTTTTTATCAATCGTCGGGACGCGCAAGGTTTGACCTTCTGCGACCGCAAATTGTTTTCCGCCTGTTCTGATAATTGCGTAACTCATTTTTAGTATTTACTCCTGACGACCCGGCGATAATTTCCCCGATAAGCCGAAAAGATGAAATTATACTGAACCGTTTGAACAAAATCAATCGGAGCGGCGATGTTTTTGGATTATGGCGAAAAATTCGGTTCGTCTTTATAAAAAGTCTTTATAAAATATCGGGATTTTTAACGACGCCGATGAAGGGCAGGTTGCGGTAACGATTGGCAGCGTCCAAGCCGTAGCCGACGACGAATTTATTCGGGATTTGAAAACCCGTGTAATCAATTTTCAATTCTTTTTTAATGCGCGGTTCGGGCTTGTCGAGCAGCGTAGCAATTTTTATCGAGTTCGCTCCGCGCGAGCCTAAAATTTCCATCAAACGGAAAAGCGTCAAGCCCGTATCAACGATGTCTTCGCAGATAATCACGTCTTTGCCGCGAATCGGGTTCGTCAAATCCTTCAAAATTTCCACGTCGCCGGTCGAAACCGTGCCGTCTTTGTAGCTCGAAACCGCCATAAAATCTATCGTCATTTTCAAATCAATTGCGCGAATCAAGTCCGCCAGAAAAATGACCGAGCCTTTCAAGACGCCGATGATAACCAAATCCTTGTCGGTGTAATCACGCGTAATTTCCGCGCCGAGTTCTGATACGCGCGCTCCGATTTCTTCGGCTGAATACAACATTTCTAAGTTTTGATTGGTAAATTCCGTTGTCATAAGTTTGATTAAGAAGTGTTTTGGAAATACTATTTGAGCAGAGAAGAAAGGTCAAACTTTGATAAGTGAAAAACGGAGAATGTATATGTTTGCATTTTCCCATTTTCTGTTTTCCGTTAATAATTTATGGCAGAAGATAAATCAGCGCGTGACCGCGTTCGCGAACTCGTCCGGCAAGTTTTGGCGACTGTTCCCGATGCGGAGGAAAACGATGCGGAAAAAGCGGCAAACGCTGAGCCTGAAGTTTTCCCGAAGCGCGTTGTCGTTAATTCGCTAAAAGACGAAATCGGCAAAGAGTTCGACCGCGACGAATCGGCGAAAAGTTTGATTACCGAAGACGATCTGCGCGGATTAAATTTCGGCGCAAAAATTCGCGTCGCCGAAACGGCGCGTTTGACGCCGCTCGCGCAGGATTTCGTGCAAGCAAACAATATCGAACTTGTCCGCAAACAATCCAGGCGCGGCTCTCTGAAAGTAAAATCCGTCGCCGTCGGCAGCGATCACGGCGGGTTTCCGTTTAAGGAACAATTAAAAAACTTTCTCTCAGAAATCGGTCTGCAAGTCCGCGATTTCGGAACCGATTCGACCGACGCGGTTGATTATCCCGATTACGCGCACGCCGTCGCGGTTGCGGTTGCCGACCGAACTGTTGACGCCGGAATCATCGTTGACGGCGCGGGAATCGGTTCGGCGATAACGGCGAACAAAGTTCCGGGCGTTCGCGCGGCGGCTTGTTACAACGCGGCGCTGGCGAAAAATTCCCGTGAACATAACGGCGCGAACGTTTTGACTTTAGGCAGCGGGCAAAACGATTTTAATCAAGTAAAAGAAATTGTCGAAGCGTTTTTGTCAAGCGATTTGACCGAAGAACGACACAAAAAACGGGTAACGAAAATTGAAGCGATTGAGAAACAATATAAAAAATAACCGCGCGGCTTTGACCATTTTCAACTTTCGACATTAGACTTCTGATTTATGACAAACGGCAATTACGAAAAACTCGTCGAGCAAATCACTGATTTGGTTCTGTCGAAACTTGACGGCGGAAACGATTATTGTCCGTCGTTTTGCCGCGCTGACGTTGAACGCGTCGTTGACGCGGGCGCGTCGCGCATCGGCATCGTTTTGGGCGAGACGGCGACGGCGCACGATTGGGCGAGTTTGATTGACCACACGCTTTTGAAGCCGGAAGCAACGGAATCAGATATTAAAAAATTGTGTAACGAAGCGATTCAATTCGGGTTTGCGTCGGTTTGTGTCAATCCGTCGTGGGTTAAAAAAGCGGCGGAATTTCTTCGTGGTTCGAGCGTTCCGGTTTGCACGGTCATCGGATTTCCTTTGGGCGCGACTTTGCCGGACGTGAAGGCTTACGAAGCGCGTCGCTCGATTTTCAACGGCGCGCGCGAAGTTGATATGGTTATCAACATCGGCGCGCTCAAATCCGGTGACGACTGCGCGGTCGAAGACGACATTCGCGCCGTCGCCGAAGCCGCGCACGAAAATGGCGTTTTGTTAAAAGTAATTATCGAAACAGCGCTTTTAACCGACGAAGAAAAAGTTCGCGCGTGTCTCGCGTCGAAAAACGCAGGCGCGGATTTCGTCAAAACCTCGACCGGATTCGCCAAAGGCGGCGCGACTGCCGACGACGTTTCCTTGATGCGCCGAACGGTCGGTTCGACTCTCGGCGTCAAAGCGTCGGGCGGCGTCAAGGGAATCGAAGACGCGCGCGCGATGTTTGAAGCCGGAGCAACCAGAATCGGCGCGTCGGTCGGCGTCAAAATCGCTCAGGAAGCGAGCGGCGTCAAATCGAATATCGTCGCCGGAAGTTATTAAAATATCTCGAACGTGAATTCTTCGGTAAAAAGAAAAAGGCGAACTGTTAACAGTTCGCCTTTTTCTTTGACTGCAAAATTAAATTTCTGTATTTAATTCGTCGCCGATTTATAGGCTTTGCGATACCATGCATAAGCTTTTTTGTAATCGCCGGCGGCTTTGTAAGCATCTGCCTGCGCGAGAAAAGAATTTGCCTGCGAGATGCTCGAACCGGCGAGATTGGTAATGGCGTGGACGACAATCGTGCGCACCATTTCGATATATCCGCCTTTCACCGCCGGAAGCATAAACACGGCGACTGGCGTGGCATTGTCTGCTTCGGATAAATCAGCGGCGATAGCCAGCCGCACAACCTCGTCCTTATTCGCGTTGGCGTTGACGACAATAGTCGTTTTGGCGTTTTCGATGGCGGTAACGATTGTATCTCTATTGGCGGCAGCATTGTTGATAATGTCCGTTTTGGCGTTACCGACCGTTGTTACGATTGTATTCTTGTTAGTATTGTCATTGTTGATAATCTCCGTTTTAGCAGCTGACAAATTGGTCAAAACCGTGCCATTGTTAGTGTTGTCATTGCTGATGATACTGGCTGCATTCGCGTTATCGTTAGCGACGCTGTTTTCGAGATCGGAATGCAGATGTCCGAGTCTTCCATAAGTTGCTCCCTGTTCCGCCTGGTCAATCTTGTCGTTGCAATAATGCAGCCCGTAGTTGATGATTTTGGCGGCGTGGTAAATTCCGTCGGCGACAATACAGGCTGTACTGAGGTTTGCGCCGAAACCTGCTACGACCGCGACTTGATTACATCCGCGACTTGCGACATCTCTGATTACTTCGGCGGCAAAAAGCGCAGTGTCCGACGCGTCAATAATTGCATCATCCACTCTGTTAGTACCGCACGAAGGATAATCGGCATTCGGAAAACCCGAAGCATTTTCCAGCGCTTCGCCATTTTGCCGCGCTTTTGCATCGCCGCGTAAAGATGCTTGCTGAACGGCGCTTTCGAGCTTCTTAGTGGCGCTGTTCATCTTTTTTACACCGGCAGTTCCGTTATGAATGACGTTGAGCTGTTCTAAGGATAACCGTAACAATTGTTCTTCGATGCCGTTAAAGTTTTGCGCTTGTTTCGGACCGACGAAACGCGCCGCTTCCTGGTAAGCGCGCACGAAGTTGATCAAATCGGCGCGAAAATTCTCCAGCTCTTCGCTCGAATACTGAACTTTACGTTCGGCTGAACTTCTAACGGCATCCTGCGCGAAAACAGGCGCGGCAGAGAAAACAAACAACGAGAAAAAAGCAGCGAACAACGCCGTCGTAACGACGGATTTCATTTTTGACATAAGTCTCCTATTTTAGGGTTTCGGAATTATTATTAGTGATTGGTGAGAATTGTTTGCGGAAACTATTATCACACGTAAATATTTGAAAAAACTTGGTTTAGAAAAACATATATCGTTTTACCGTAAAAGTAAATACCGAAACAACTCGATTTCCCAAATTTTTCAAAAAAAATAAATTAACCGTAACCTTATGATAAGAAAAACTTTAACTGCAAAAATTTGTTTAACTCGTTTAACACTGAAACGACGACTCTTCGCGGCTTCAGCTCGTTAATCACCGTAAAATAGCACCGTGTTGTTGCTAGGACTATCGCTCATTCCGCCTTTTTTCTCTTCCATCAAAAATCCCTGGGCGACGAAAAGTTTAACAATGGTGCGGGCGTCGCTGCGCTGAAATTTGTCGGAAAACGTGCTCATTCGGTTCAAGTCGGCTTTGCCGAGCATTTGAATTTGATTGATGTAGCGGAACAAAAGCAGTCCGTCGAAACTGTAGCCGTTGACTTTCATCAACAGCTCGCCTTTTTTGAACGTGCGATTGCGTTTGTTGTATTTGCTCAAAATCGCGGTTGCCTGAACGAAGTCGTTGATTTGGTCAACAATCGGATCGAAAATGCGAAACGCTTCGTCCGCGTCAATAACGGCGTAACCTTTGACGATTTCCATTAAATCGTTCAATTCATCTTCATCTTCCGGATATTCGTTCGCCAGACGTTTCGCGTCCTTCATCAAAACGACGGCGGTTTCGCGGTCTTTTTCCGTGTCTTTTTTATAAAATTCCATTGCCAGCGAGACGAGTTTTTGAATCTGCGTTTTCTTTTTGTTTAGATTTCCGATCATCTTTTTCGCGTCGTCGAGTTTGCCGTCGTTCGCCGTGCGGCTGATTTTCGCTGATTCGTATTGTTCGCTCGCGTTGGCGCGCGCTTTTTCGTCAGGGATTTGCTCGATTAATTTTTTGGCGCGGGCTTCGTCGTCAACCTGAGCGATTTTCATCGCCAGATTTTGATACGCCGAAATTTTTTGCATTTCAGTCAGTTTAGGCAGTTCAGCGATAATTTCTTCGGGCGTCGTATTAGGATTCCAGAGTTTTTGCTGCTGTTGGCTTTGTCTGATTTCGGGCGGCAAATTTTTTGTCGCTTCGGATTGCCGCTGTTTGAGCAGCGCGATTTTTTCCGGCACGATTTTTTCCAAACTCGACATCGCCTGCGTCATCGCCATCATTATTTCGAACGAATTCGAAGGCTGCAAAAAAGTGGCGGCAACTTTATCGGCAAGATCTCTGAGCTGCGTGTCGTTAAATTTGAAAAGTTTTTCCTTCGGCGCGGCTTTCGGCTGATTCGGATTCGTCGCGTATTGCAGAAAACGAATCGCCGCGTTCATTTCGTCGGTTTTCTTTGCCAAATCCGTATCAACTAGTTTTTTAATCACATCATCGGCAAGCGACGCGGCTTTTTTCTCGTCCTTTTTATTGAGTTTTTGCAGCAATTGCAAAACGTTATAGGAAACGCCTTTCGCCAGGCTGTCTTTGATTAATTTGATGGCTTTGTCCGGGTTTTGTTCGGCGGCGAGAACGGCAAATCGTTGTTCGAGAGCGATTTCCTGCTGAATTCGAAAACGGTCGGGACTGAAATTCATAAAGCCGCCTTCCTGTTTTGCGTTCGGCTGCGCCGCTTTCGCCAGAGCGTCGACGAGCGCGGCGGAACGCGTCTGCGTCATAATTTCGAGCGCCAAATCCGCGTCGTGTTTGGCGATTAAAGGCAAAATTTCACTTCTGTTATCATTGAAATTGAAAATCTGCATGAACGGATCATCATCGCTTTTCTTTTCCTTTTCGGCTTCGGCGTTGGCGAGCAAAATCTCATTTCCCGCATCGCGGAAAAGAGCGCGGGCGCGTTTTTCATCGAATTTCCAATACAAATCTCCGGCGATGGCGTAAACAATCGCCCGATTTTCCGGCAGCTTGAGCGTCGCCGCGTCGCCAGTCGCCTGATCGAGCATTTCCAAAACGCGTTTTTCAAGCTCCTTCTGTTTTTTTTCTTTTTCTTCCTTTGATTCGGTTGGCGATTCGGGCGGCGATGCAGGCGACGTTTGCGAGAAAACGGGAAAAATGGAAATCGTTATCAGCAAGATTGCGGCAAGCAATCGGGAAAAGAGGCGAGCGTGCATTTTTGAACTCCTTTTTTGTTCGGCTGAAAGTCTATTTAATTGTTAAAAAAACGATTTGTAACGGGCGAATACCGGGTAATTTACATCAAACGTATTTGAAAGACAAGATTTTTTATTTTTTTTGCGGAATCCGAAGTTTATAATCGGGCGAACTAAATATTGGTTAATACGAAAAAAGATTAAAATTGAAAAATGGCGAACGAGAATTCAATAAAATCCAGTGAGATCACGCCGGAAAACGTTTACTTAAACCGGCGAAACTTTATCCGCGCCGGGCTGTTAGCCGGAACGACGCTGGCAACCGGCGGAATTTACCGTTTTTTCAATCCGCAGCCGCCTAAGGAAATCGTGACTGCAAATATCGAAGACATTAAACAAAATGCCGGTTTTACAAGTTTAGAAAAACCTAACTCATTTGAAGACATCACGAATTATAATAATTATTACGAATTTTCGACATCGAAAATCGCCGTTGCGAGCAAGGCGGAAAACTTCATCACGCGTCCGTGGACAATCGAAGTCGGCGGACTTGTCCAAAAGCCCCGAGTTTTCGACATCGAAGAATTGCTGAAATTTGAGCAGGAAGAACGTGTTTATCGTTTTCGATGCGTCGAAGGCTGGTCAATGGTCATTCCGTGGGTCGGTTTTCCGCTCAAAAAAATTCTCGATGCCGTCGAGCCGCTCGGAACGGCGAAATACGTCGCGTTCGAGACGTTTTATGGCGGCGCGAAATCGGAAAATCCGCGAGTCAATCTGCCGACGGGCGCAAACGGAATGCAGTCGGCGTTATTCGCCGGAATTCCGCTTCCGTATGTCGAAGGCTTGCGAATTGACGAAGCCGCGCATCCTTTAACCATTCTGGCGACCGGACTTTACGGCAAACAAATGCCGAACCAGAACGGCGCGCCGATTCGTCTAGTCGTGCCGTGGAAATACGGTTTCAAGAGCATCAAATCAATCGTCAAAATTAATTTTACGGACACGGAGCCGCTGACAACCTGGAACATCGCCGCGCCCGACGAATATGGATTTTTCTCGAACGTCAACCCGTCGGTGGCGCACCCGCGCTGGTCGCAGTCGACCGAAAGACGCATTGGCGAACTCGGCTCGCGCGAAACTTTATTGTTTAACGATTACGCTGACGAAGTGGCGGCACTTTACAACGGAATGGATTTGAAAAAGTATTTTTAATTTTTTTAATATCGCAATGAACGACGTAAAATTTCAGAAAATTGTCATTTTTATCAACGCGCTCGTGCCTTTGCTTTTGCTCGCCTGGGATGCGGTTTTCGGTAATTTAGGCGCGAATCCAATCGAATTTTTTCTGCGCACGACAGGAATTTTGACGCTCGTTTTTTTGCTTGTAACTTTAGCCGTAACGCCACTTCGTAAATATTTCGGTTGGAACAGTTTAATTAAATTTCGCCGGATGCTCGGTCTTTACGCTTTTTTTTACGGCTTTTTACATTTAATTACTTACGCGATTTTTGACAAATCTTACAACCTTTCCGCGATTATCTCCGACGTTTGGCAGCGCCCGTTTATCGCCGTCGGAATGCTGGCTTTTTTTCTGTTAACGCCGCTTGCCGTTACTTCGACCAACGGAATGATTAAACGTCTCGGCGGGAAAAATTGGGCGCATCTTCATAAATTAACTTACGCTGTTGCAATTCTCGGCGTTGTTCATTTCTGGATGATTGTAAAATCCGATCTTACTTACCCGCTTTTGTTCGGAATAGTTTTAGTGCTTTTATTCGGTTACAGGATTTTCTCCAATTGGAAAACGAACCTTCAAAAGGTAAAGAATAATTAAAAAGAAAACGGTCGCCCGGTAGTTGTAATTTCTTGAAAAATCGAAGTGAATCTACAAAAAAGAAGGATGCAAGTAATTTTGCATCCTTCTTTTTTGTAGATTTCAAACGCTAATTAGAAACCGCTGACGTTTAAGCGTCCGCCGGTTGTGCATTTGCCGGTTAAAGAAGCGGTCGGAACCGCACTGCTCAAAATAGCACTTTTAATTGTCGCCGCGCTTGAACCAGGATGCGTTGAAGCGTAGAGAGCCGCGCCGCCTGTTACGTGCGGAGTTGCCATCGAAGTGCCGCTGTAGGACGAATAAGTGTTGTAAGCTGTCGTTGAATAAATAGCCGAACCGGGCGCTCCGATATCCACTGTGGTCGCTCCGTAATTTGAGAACGAAGAGAGTCCGCCGGTGCTTGTAATAGAGGCGACCGAAATCACATTTGGCACATCATAGCCTGACGGATAAGAAGCCGTTGTATCGTTATTTGCTCCGTCATTGCCCGCCGCGGCGATAAACAAAATATTAGCCGCATTAGCTCGCGTAATAGCGTCTTTCAATGCCTGCGAAAAACCGCCGCCGCCCCATGAATTATTCGTAGCGACAATGTTTAATCCGTGACGTGTTTTCAAATCGGTAAAATAATCAACGGCTTTAATCGCATTAGCCAATGAACCGCCGCGGCGACCGAGAAACTTACCGGAAATCATCGTGATGTTCCAATTAACGCCGACCACGCCCGTGCCGTTAGCTTTCGCGCCAATCGTGCCGGCGACGTGTGTGCCGTGATCGTCGAGACTTCCTTTCGTACCGCCATCGTAAATAGTGTTATTGTTGCCGTCGAAATCCCAACCGTTAGTGTCGTCAATATAGCCGTTGCCGTCGTTGTCGATGCCATCAACCGGGTCATACGGATTTGTCCAGACTTGACCGTTTAAATCAGTGTGATTGAACTGAATGCCTTCATCAATTACGCCGACGTAAACCGAAGCCGAACCTGTTTTTTCGGCAGCCCAGGCTTCTCCGGCTTGGCTGCCGAACTGATTCGCCGGTGTAGTTGCGTCGCCATACATTCCCCAGAGCGAGCCGTTTGTGTAATACGGATCAGTTGATGTTGCCTGATGCGTATAAATCCAGTTCGGTTCGGCAAATTCAACATTCGGATTTGCCTTTAAAGACCGAATTGCTTCGGACATTGTTACTTCGGGTTGAAAATGCGCGAGGACTAAATCGCCTTTTCCGTCATAATCTGATTTAGATCTCTCTCGAATCATCTCAACTGCTTCCGCATTGATATTACTCAACGCATCTCCGGCAAATTGCTCGGTGGTTTCAGCTTTGAACTGCACGAGAATTTCGCCCGGAACAAAAACCGGGGCTCTATTTACTTCGTTTTCTTTTTTGGAAGATGAAGTTCTGCTTTGAGCTTGTTCGGTAACTGGGAAAAGCGTCGCCGCGCCGAGAGCGCAGAGAGCAAAGAAGGCTACAAACGTGAAAAAATTTTTCATTTGACAGAGAATCTCCTTGAATTTTAATTAAGAAAACGAAATAGAAAATATAAATAAAAATCGAACTGAAAAGACGATTTTTCAAGGGGTTTTATAAAGCTGTACTTTCATCTGGAGATTGTCAACGTTTTTTTTGAGGCGTGTTTTGAGGAAGATAAAGCCTTATTGCTTTTTCTTGATTTGTGAAACTTTGTCAAATGTTTTGCGGAAATCATCGCCGTTCATCGGGACGGTTTTGCACATCTCGAAAAGGCGCGAGCGAAGCCGGACGCCGATGCGGTCTTCGAGAGTTTCATCGCGCTCGGTGCGGCGTTCATCCAGATAATTGGTGGTAAAAATCGTCAGTTTTTTATCGTTGTAACGCGTGTTGATAATATGCGCCATCGTGTCGCGCACCCATTCGGTCGGCTTTGACGCGCCGACTTCATCCAAAACGAGTATTTCCGCGTCAAACACCGTCGAGAGAACTTTCATCTCGGAAATCTGCGAAACCGGATTATACGAATCCTGAATCTTTTTGAGCAGCGCGCCGAATTCGCAGAAAAGACCGGAAAATCCGCGTTCGGTCAAACCTTTCAAAATTGAAACTGCGAGATGCGTTTTGCCGACGCCGACCGTTCCCATAAAAAGCAGTCCGCGATCAACCGCTGGATATTCCATTGCCAGCCGCGAAGCGTAGCGAAAACCGTCTTGCTGTGATTGGTTAAACGCTTTATAGCTGTGAAAATGACAATCGGCGTATCGTTTCGGAATGCCGACTTTATCGAGCTGATTCGCCTGTGATTTTTGTTTCCGGCATTCGCATCGCCGCGCGCCTCTGCCCGGCACGACTTCCATTCCCGAACCGTAACATTTCGGGCAAACTTCCGGTTCATCGCCGCGCGAAGTCTCGGGCGCGGCGTCGTATTCTTGTTCAGGCGCAGTTTGCCCCGAATTCGGAACGGCAAAAAGCGTCGGGAATTTTAATTTTTCTTGCGGCATTGAAAACGAATTGTTGAAATTTGATTATCCGTAAAAACCTTGTTCTTTCGTGGGTTTTTCCGGCGATAAAGCTGAAGCCGTGTTTGGATTATAGCACTCCGCAAAATGAATTCAAGTTTTATTTTGCAATTTAAAAGCCAGTAAAACATTGGATTTTGTCGGAGGCAAAAACACGAAAAAGGCGAAGCCGTTGAAAACAGGCGACTTAGAATCTAACAAAAAATTCACATCGAATAATCCCAGATTTGTTCGTTCAATTTATGGCTCGCCGCCGCCTGTGATATATTAGTCATTTGCTCACGGGCAGTAATTTATTTGATTTTTCTGATTATATGAGTATTTTTCGCAGCGTTTTGATAAAACTCGGTTTAGCCAATTTCGAAGCCGACCGCGCGCCGATTTCCGTGTTTTTGCTCGATGACGACCGTCGCCGTCATCGCTGGTTTAAGAAAAGATTTGAAGGCGACGATCTTTCCATCGCCGAAACGGTCGAAGAAGCCAAAGTGATTTTAGACCAAGACACGTTCGACGCCATCTTTCTCGACCACGATCTTTTGCCGCACCATTACGAATCGAACGACCACGACGATTTTTCGACGACCGGTTACGCCATCGCCGAATATCTCAACGAAAAACCGGATTTGCAGCGCGCCTCGACGATTATCGTTCACACGCGCAACGCCGACGCCGCCATAAAAATGGTTGAAAAACTGCGCGAAACTGGCAGAAACGTTGAATACTGTGCCTTTCCGATGCTTGACTTAAAGATTAAAAATTATTGGAAAAGATGAGCGTTAGTATAAAATAAAAAGCGTGAGCCAAAAGAAAATTTTCTTTTGGCTCACGCTTTTTTATTTCTTAAATGCCGAAACTATTTCTTTTTCATTTCATCGAGCTCTTTCTGCGTTTGCTCGATCAAACTTTTCAAAGCGTTTTTTAAGCCTTCCGGTTTGGCTTTTTCAAGCGATTTGTTTAAAGCCAGCAAGTAAGCTGTTTTCAAAGCTGATTCTTTGTCAACTTTTACGTCCGGTTCGACGCCGACGCCTTCCCAATTTGTTTTCGTAATCGGGTTAATGGCTCGTCCCGTAGGCACGAAAGCGCCGAAATTGTCGGTTAAGCGAATGAAATCGCCGGGATTCGCTCCGCCGCCGGTCGTTTCGCCGACAATCGTGGCTCGTTTTAAAACCTTTAAGTTGTTAGCGAATTCTTCCGCGCCGGAAAAAGTTCGGTTGCTGGTTAAAACATAAACGTCTTTTGCTTCGCCGTATTTTTTGCCCAAAACGTTTGGCTTCGTCCAAAATTCCTCGGTTTTATTGCCGACGCGGTAATATAAATCGTTCAAGTGAACCGGTTTATCTCCGAAAAGATACGAGCAAATAAGCGCGACCATCGCCGGATTTCCGCCCCCGTTATTTCTCAAATCGAAGATCAGCGCGTCCGTGTTAGCCACGAAATTCATTGTCGCGGCGACGGTTTCCGCGCCTAATTCCGGGTCGGTGAATCCGCGAAAATCAATGTAGCCGATGTTTCCGCGCATATTTTCGACTTTGACGAAGCCGTAATTGTTTCTGCGCAGCGAATTTTTATATTGTTCCCGTTCTTCGGCGGTCGGTTCGGTTTTAACGGCGCGAACCGGAATTTTTTCCGGCGAAAAGCGAATGTTTAAATGCTTGTCCTTGCTGATTGCCTGCAAGTCTTCGGTTAATTTCCGGCTGAATTGCCGGGCGCTCGTAATTTGTTCGTATTCTTTATTTTTGAGCCGAACGCGCAAATCGGATTCCATTTTTTTCGCTGTTTCCGCGAAAATATAAGATTCGTTCAATTCCTTGACGAGATTTTCGATAACCTGCGAACGCGCGGCGGCATCTATCGTCATATCAGGCGGTTCATTAGTGTTTTGGGATAACGCTTCAGTCACAAAAATTGAAAACAATACGAAAAAAATAAAAAGAGACGAGAATTTTTTCATTATAATGTGCTCCGTTTTGAATTAAGTTTTACTGAGACCTTCGAGCAGCAGATTGGCTATGCGCGTCGTTTTTTCTTCGATTTCCGCGCGCTCACCGAGCTCGCGCGTCGTCAAGCTGAACGGCAGAAGGGAATTGGTCGCCAGCAAAATCGTTTCCGCAACTTCCGCCGCGTCGCCTGATTTGAAACTGCCGCTTGTTTGCCCTTGTTCGATTACATTTATAAAAATTTCGGCTTCCTCATCGAAATATTTTTTCCGGCGAGCGAGCAGCTTGACGCGTAAATCGGCGAGTAGGTCGTTCAAACTTTGCGTGTAATGCTGAACGCTGTCGAAACGCAATAAAACTCGTGCCGTAATCATCAGGTTTATTTTTTCAAACGGCGAAACTTCGCTTTCTGCAATCCGGTTCAATTCGATTTTCACGCGCTCGACGATGCGGTCAACGTGCGAGAGCGCGATTTCCTCCTTGCTTGCAAAATGCAGATAAACGCTGCCTTTGCCGATGCCGACTTCGCGCGCCAGATCGTCTATCGTCATTTTTTTGTAGCCATAGTTCGCGAGTAATTTATCGGTCGCGTCGAGAATCGCTTCTCGCATTTCTTTTGTTTGGACAACGCTTGGCATAGTTTGTTATGACTGTTGACCGAATCTGCTTTATGGTCAAATGCAAATACGGATTGATTAAAATGAAAGTTTCAATTATTTTTTATGGGTTGTCGTAAAGCAAAAGGGCTTGAAAATTTATTTTATAAACCTGCTAAATCCCATTTTCTAACAACATCTATAATCAAATTCGCAACTTTATCCGTGACGGCGCGATAATATTCGTCGGCTTTTTTCTGGTCGAATTTCGGGTAGCCTTGTCCTTTCTGGTACAGCCCGATCGATGACGGAAACGGCACGGCAGACCAAGTTCCGGCAGCCGGATAAGCGGTCGCCAAATCATCTTTGTAACGTTCCTGATGGACGAGCGTCGGGTCTATCGCCTGAATGAAAGCCGTTTCGTTTAGTCCCGCGTGTCCGCCGTCTTCGCCGAAAATCGCTTTCGTTTCGTCCGAAGCGAAAGACCACCAATTTATTACAAGCGTCCGGACTTTCCTTTCCGTCGCTATCTCCGCCGCGACCGATTGAAGTACGGCTGTTTGGGCGCCGCCATGACCATTTAAAATGATGATGTTGCGAAAACCGTTTTTCGCCAGACCTTCGAGAATTTGTTTGACGAACGGGCGATAAGCCGCTTCGTTGATTTGAAAAGCGCCCGGATACGCTTCCATCGAGCCGGTCATTCCGTAAGGCAGCGTCGGCGCGATCATCGCGTTGGTGCGCGCCGCGATCGTTTTCGCCATCGCGGTTGGCGCAGTGTTATCAGCGCCGTTATTGATGACGCCATGAGGCTCTAAAGTGCCGACGGGCAGCAAAACGGTGTTGATTTTCGACGGAACGAATTCTTTGAATTCCATCCAGTTTATCCTGTCCATTTCGCGTGTCGAAATCGAATCCTTATTAGTCTTATTATTAGCGTTTTTCGGTTGATTGTTATTCTGGGCAAAAATTCCGCCGCAATACGCCGCAAGCATCACGAGACAAACGAAAATTCGGTTCATAAAAACTCCTTGTAAAAAAATTACTCTATCTTCTCCGAAAGAATTTTTCCGCGCAATGAAAAAAAACCGAATTATTTCAATCGTAAATCTTATTTATTTGCAATACTTAACAACCATGTTAAGCACGGTTAAATTACGTAAAAATTTGTTTGACAAGCTGTTGAGATTTCTTTCATAATAGTTAGTAAGCAGGTTATAGAAATATAGCCCTTCAAAATTACCCATTCAAAAACCAAGACATCCAAGTCTGATTCCAACATCAAGAAAGCAGTATTTTGACGCGCTCGAAACAGCAGTTAATCCGTCGTTGCTTACGCGGATTTTCGCTTGATTTCCAAGCCATTTATTACACACTAAAAAGAGGTTTTTTCAATATGAATTTCGTTGTTCTGCGCAACAAGCTCGGCTTTTCCTTTATCATTTTCGCCGCTGCTTTTCTTTTCATCACTTCTCTAGCGGTCGGTGGCATCGTTTCTTCGGCAAGCTCACATTTCCAACAACATAATCCTGACCAAACAGAAAATACCGGCAATTCAAAAGCAAATGCACAGAACCCGTCTCATCCGCAAGGTTCAGGTCGCATGACTTTGCAGCGAGTTGCCGATTCTTCCAATCACTCTGTGGATGATGCCGCTGTTTCGCCGATTTTCGATGAGTTTAACAACTGGGTCGAAGAGCGTCAAAGCGAGAACTTCGCGGCAAACGATGCGCAATTGGAAACCGGCGTCAAACTGGCGATCGAACGCGAGCGGGCGCTGAAACAATTGATGACGACGAATCCGCGTCTGGCAATCGAGCAGAGCATCGCGCCGGAAACGCGGAAACGCCTGCCGCGGGAAATCGCCGCTCACACGGAAAAACCCGTCAGCGCTTACGGCGATTTGATGGTTTATGTTGTCGAAGGCTTTGATCGGGAAAACGAACGGATGAGCCATGCGCGCGTCGAGCGTTTCGTCGTTATCAATGACAAAAGATACGAAGCGTTTGTTTACGGCAGACGCGAAACGATGACGACGAAATTGAACATTCCGATCCGCGGCATCATCGTCGGCGACCGCATCGCGCTCGATGAAAGCCCGGCTCGCCGAATCGAATCCGGCGTTGATTTCAAAGCCGGCGGACAAGCAGGCGGAAAATCGGGTGACGAAACAGTGAGAGCGGAAATCGGCGGCGAGGTTGTCAGCCTGTCGAGCGAAGCGGAACTGAATGCTTTGGTCAATGAGCAAATCGAATGGGAAGCAAAGATCGGACCGGCGCGACCGGCAAACACAAACAAATCGGAAAACGCGCTGGCATCGTCGTGGACCGAAGGATCGAAAACGGTATTGGTGATTCGCGTTGATACGTCCGACAGACCGGGCGAGCCGACCGATCATTACAACAATCCTTTGACCCTCGCCCGCGCTCAAGGTCTGTTTACGAATTCAGTTGCGCCGTTTTACGCAAACAGTTCTTACAATAAGACATCTCTGACAGCGACCGTGACGCCTGTTGTGCGGCTTCCGCAAACGCAGTCTTATTACGCGATGGGTTCTAATTACAACGTAATGCTCAGCGATGCCCGTAATGCGGCGCGGAATGCCGGTTTCGATACCAATCTTTATAGTTTGGATATTATCACGTTCAGTTATACGCCGAGTATCGGCTGGGCGGGAATCGCGGCAGTGGGCGGAAAGGCGAATATGCTCAACGGAGCGTTTTACCTGCCGGAAACGGCGCACGAGCTCGGACACAATTACGGATTGATGCACGCCAATTTCTGGCGCACAACCGACGGCACGCCGAACGGAGCGGGATCGAATGTCGAATACGGAGATTGTTACGACAATATGGGCGCCTGTTACAACGGCGACTTGAGCCGCCATTTCAATGTCCGCTACAAACATCAACTCAATTGGCTGACGGATGCCGACGTGCAGACGGTCGCCGGTAACGGCACCTACCGCATTTACGCCCAGGATTCTTCTCAGAAAAATGGCATCCACGCTTTGAAAATAAAGGGAACAACTAAAAATTATTGGTTAGAATTTCGGCAGTTAATGAGCGGCAACGCGCGAAACGGCGCTCTCATCCGTTGGGAAAACAGTCAGGGCTATCCGGAAACGCAGCTTTTGGATATGAATCCGAGCACTGCTTGGAATCGTTTTCCGAGCGATGAACCATTGGCAGTCGGGCAAAGTTATTACGACAGCGTCAATCAGATAAAAATCACGGTCGTCGGCAAAGGCGGCACGTCGCCGGAAAGCCTCGACGTGCAGGTCGAACTCAATTCCGGCGGCGGAACGACGACGCCGACCTGCTCGTATGCAATCACGCCGGGCAGTCAGAGCTTTACATCAACGGGCGGCAGCGGCAGCATCAATGTGACGACGCAAAGCGGCTGCGCGTGGACGGCTGTCAGCAATCAAAGCTTCGCTTCGGTTACTTCGGGCGCGAGCGGCAGCGGAAACGGAACGGTCAATTACACGGTCGCAGCCAATACAACAACCAGTGCGCGTTCGGCGACGCTGACGATTGCCGGTCAATCATTTACAGTTCAGCAAGAGGCGGCTGTCAGCGGAACTTACACGCTCGTGGCTAATCCGGGCGCGGTTGCCGTCGGCGCAACGGTGAGCGTCAATTTCACGGCGCCTGCCGGATCGTCATATTACGATTGGGTCGGGCTTTTCAAAGTCGGCGCGCCGAACAGCAGTTATCTGGATTTCGGTTACACGACGGGCGGCACCGCCGGAACTTTCAATGTGACGACTCCGACCGAAGCCGGACAGTATGAGTTTCGATACATGCTCAACAACGGTTTTACCAGCGTGGCGACGAGCAACACGGTGAGCGTGCAGTCGGTGTCGTGTTCATACGCGATATCGTCAAACAATCAGAATTTCAGCGGCGCCGGCGGCACGGGAGCAGTCAGCGTGACAACAGGAACGGGGTGTTCGTGGACGGCGAGCGGCAATCCGTCATGGATAACCATCACAGGAGGAGCGAGCGGCAGCGGATCGGGCACGGTATCGTTTACCGTGCAGCCGAATTCCGGCATCTACGTTCGCAGCGCGACGATGACTGTTGCCGGACAAACGGTAACGATTAATCAAGAGGCAGCAGCTGCGTCCTTATTTGATATTAGCGGCGCGGTAATATACGGAACGACGCCGGTCGGTCAATCCGCTAAATATGTTACCGGAGTTAGTTTTAATGGTGCCAGCGCTTCTGCTTTGTCGGTCGTCAGCGACGGTTCGGGAAATTATCAGTTGTCAGGCTTAACTTCAGGCAACTATACGATAACAGCTGCAAAAAGCGGCGATGTTAATAGCATCAACTCTTTCGACATTAGTCGCGTACAGCAGTATTTAGTCGGGTTAACGACGTTAACGCCGAATCAATTGCTCGCGGCAGACGTTGACGGCAGCGGCGTGGTTACATCGCTCGACGCTTCGAGGCTGCAGCAGTATTTGGTCGGCATTTCATCGAATAACAATATCGGGCGCTGGCGATTCGTTCCCGCTACGCGTCAATACAATGCCCTTTCAAGCAGCTTGAGCAATGAGAATTACGAAGCCGTTTTAATCGGCGAGGTTTCGGGCAATTGGTCGCCGACCGCCACATCGATGTTTGCCGAAACGGAAACGGAATTTACTTCGGTGGAAAACAATCAAAGCCACGAGTTTATTGCCAACAACGATACCAACGGAGGATTTGAAAACGAGCTTGCCGGACAAATATCTGCGCGGATGAAGCAGTCTGCTGATTCGCAATCGGCACAGATGGGCGAGATCGTCACTGTTTCATTGCCGTCAAATGCGACTGCGTCTGCGGGCAATACGATTGTTGTTCCGGTTTCCGTTGGAGAAATACCGACAGGAACTTCTGTAGAGTCTTTCGACTTCTCAGTCTATTATGACGCGACTGTTTTGCAGCCGGCGACACCGGCAGGAAGCGGGGCGGGAACGTTGAGCGCTTCGTGTTCAACGCTCGTTAATTCTCCGAGTGCGGGACGAGTGATCGTTTCCGGAGCATGCGGCGGCTCTCCGATTATAACCGGGTCAGGTACTTTATATAACCTGACTTTCACGGTAATTGGAACGGCAAATCAAACGAGCGGTTTGTCGTTTGTTAATCCGGCTGATTCGACCAACACGTTTGTTTTCAATAACAGCTCGCCATCAGCCGCAACCACAAACGGAGAATTCACCGTTCTCGGTCCGACTGCCGCCAATCTCATTGTTGCAGGCAGGGTGACAAACTCTTTGGGCAGAGGCGTTGCTAATGTTCTAATTACGATGACTGATTCAGCCGGCAATCAGCGGCAGGCGCAGACGACGAGTTTCGGTTATTACCGTTTCGAGTCGGTCACAGCCGGAGAAACCGTCACTTTGACGGCAAAAGCGAGAAGATACAGATTCAATCAATCTTCGATTGTCAGAACCACTAATCAATCTGTTTCTGATGGTGATTTTATCGCAGAAAATTAGCTTGAATTCTTAACTGCTTAAAGAAATAAAAGAAGCCTTTATTCTCAGAATAAAGGCTTCTTTTATTTTCCTGTTTATCAATAGTCAAATATTCCTCGTGTTATTTCAAATTTCCGTAAAAATCTGAATTTGTTCGCATTCGCTAATTGAAAAAACATAACTCGGCTTTATTATTTCAAATTCTGATTTCGTCTCTCAATCGAAAAATCGGCTGAATTCTTCAACTGTCTGATAACAGACGTCAGCCGTCTGTAAGCAAACAAATTTCTTTTCCGTCAAAGTGTTCTCCGCCTTAATGATAAGGGTTTCGCGTTGGCACATCTATTGCCAAACAGATGTGCGGGTTAGATATAAATAAAATTGAATAAGAGCTTATTAAGTCTGCATTAATTAAATGAACACTACAAAAAGTAATTTAATCTCGTTTGTGTTTTCCGCATTCAATTTAATAACGGCGCTGCTTTTTCCGGTTTTTTTTGTCACTTCTGCTTCGGCGCACAATGGCGAAGACCACGGCGGCGAAAAGCCGAAAACTGTTTCGAATCAAACAGGAACAATCACGCGAACGGTGCAGGTCGGCGAGTTTGAGATAATGCTTAAACACGCGCCGCTTGAACCGGATGCGGCAGCTTCGGCGAAACTTTTCATCACGCGCCACGGAACAAACGAAGCTGTCGGGGATGCAAAGGCGACGGTTGAAATTACCGCGCAGAACGCAAGAAATTATGACGCTGTTGAGGTGAAATCTGATGCCGCCGGAAGTTTTATGTTAAACCTTCCACCTTTACCCGAAGGCGATTACACGATTTTGGCGCGAATAACTACGGCAGGCGAAACCGACACGGCGACTTTTTCCGCCGTTCAAATTCAACACACGCACGTCGATTCAGCGGAAATTGATTTTTACGGGACGCAAAAAGCACTAATGATATTTGCCGCCGTCGTCATTTTAGGTTTGTTTGGCGGTTTGATTTATTTTGCCGCGCATGTTGGGAAAAGCGATGCGGCACGAGAAAAAGCCGTTTCTGTTTGAATGTTGATAAATACCGGAATGTTTCAAGTTGATTTACCGAAAAAGCGCAGATCTCTCGAACCGAAGTTTTTCTTGTTCCTGATTCCGGTTTTGGCGGTGCTTTTATTTCTCGCCGGCAATACTTTTTCTCAGGAATCGGTTACCGTTCCGACGCGAACTTCGTTGAAATTGACTTCCGAACAATTCATCGGACAAGGCGGTTTGACAATCGAAAAACTCATCGAATTAAGCGGAAATCGACGCGCCGATTTGCTTGCGGCGCGACAACGCCTGGCGATTGTCGAAGGAAGATTGCGACAATCCGGTTTGCGTCCGAATCCGACGATTGACGCCGAGTTCGGCAGTCCGCGCTTCTTGGGCGGCGAATCTGAAAGCGATTTGTCAGTCGGCGTCAGTCAAGTTTTTGAACTAGGCGGAAAAAGAGAAAAAAGAATTGCCGTCGCCGAACTGGAACTTAACCAAACACGCGCCGAAGTGCTGGCTTTAGAAAGGACGGTTGCAGCTGAAATTCGACAAAGCTATACGAACGCGGTCGCCGCCGCGCGTCAATTGGACGTGTTGGAAAAACTGATCGCGGCTGACGAAGAAATCGTTCGCGTTACGGAAGCGCGGCTGAATGAAGGCGATGTCGCGCCGCTCGACGTGAATTTGGTGAAGGTCGAGAGCGACCGTTTGAAAGTGCAGACGATTCAGGCGCGAAGCGACGTAGAAACGCAACTTCTTGTATTAAAAACTTTAATCGGCGCCGACATCGCCGAACCTTTGATGCTCGCGTCGCAAGCCGAGCGACCGCCGCGCCTCGACTTGGGTTTAACGGAATTGACCGATATTGCTTTGAAAGAAAGAGCGGATCTGCAGGCGGCGCGCATCGGCGAGCAAATCGGCGCGGCGCGAATCAATCTGGCGAAATCGAACGCCGTACCGAACGTAGCGGGCTCGCTTCGATATTCGCGCAGTAAACAGATTCTCGATTTTCCGCCCGCGCTCGGCGTCAATCCTTTTCCGCAAACCGATAGTGAATTGACGTTCGGCGTTTCAATTGAAATTCCGGTTTTCAATCGCAATCAAGGCGAAATCGCGGCGGCGAGTGGAGAACATATTCAAACGCAGCGGACGCGCGAATTTTTGGAAACGACAATCCGGCGCGATGTCGCCGTCGCTTATCGCAAATATCGCGCGGCGGCGGAATCACTCGTTTTGTATTCGACGCAGATTTTGCCGCGTTCCGAAGCGAATTTGCAAACCGTTCGTGCGGCTTACGGTCTCGGTGAGTTTTCGGTTTTTGAGGTCGTGAACGAACAGCGGCGATTGACCGAAAACGTGACCGGCTACAACCAATCTTTGCGCGATTATTACAATGCGCTGACCGAACTCGAAACGGCACTGGGCACAACGCTTCCGGCGTCGGGATTTGCGCCGGTTTCGAGTTCGGTTTTGCCGGACGAACAATCTGTTCCGCTTCAAATTAATAAGGAAAATTTTTTGAAGTCATTCAGTCCGGTGCCGTTGAGAAAAAATCCGGCAGCGGCTGTGGCAAAGGAAAAATCAATTCAATAACAGAGAAATATAACGAAGAAATAAATAAGGAATATATAAAAAGGAATATATAAAAATGAGAAAAACGACAATTTTAGCGAGTCTGGCTTTGGCGGCGGTTTCAGGTTTTTCCGCGGCATGCTCAGGCGACGCAGGCACGCCGACAAACGTGACGAGCGCGAACACATCGGCGACGAATGTTAATGCAACGTCTTCCGGTCATTCCGACGCGGCGAAAACGGACGAGGAAACGCCGGCGAGTGTTAAAGCCGTTTTTCCCGACGCGCAGAGCTTTTCCAAACAGCATAAAGACATTCCAAAAGATGCCGTCGCTGAAATCGAAAAAGACACGGGCGCGAAAGTTCCCGACACCGATCATCATTCGTATTTAGCGTTTTCGACCGGCGGCGGAGCCAGAAAACAAATCGGGGCGGCGACGATTGTCAAAGCCGAAGGCAAAGATGTCGTCATCGTTTACGACAGCAAAAACGGTTCGCCGGTTATCAAAGAAGTTCGTGCCGAAGGCGTTCCGGCTCCGTTTCTAAGTCAGTTCGCAGGCAAAGGACACGACGATAAATTTGTGTTTGGCAGTACGATTAAGGCAAACAGTGCTGATGAAGCAACGGCAAAAGCCATTACTTCGGCGATTGTCGTGGACGTTCTGACAATGCAATCGCTGTACGGCGCGGCGCATTCACATTAATGAAAAGTTCAAAGGTTAAAGTTTTAAGTTCAAAATCAATGATTGCCGACTGGCGTTCTATGTTCGGTAAAATCAAAGCGTCTGCGCTTCTGATTTTGCCGGTTGCAGCATACTGCCTAATATTCACGGTTTACGCGCACGAAGGCGAAGACCATTCGGCTGATAAAAAAACGCAGACGGTCGCCACGACAAATGTATCAAGCGCGGTTTCCGTCGCCCGCGCCGAGCGTAATTTGCATACCGAAGTCGGACAATTTAACGTCCGGCTCGAACGAGTTCCCGCTGACCCTCGCTCCGGAGAAATTTCGCTGTTCGCCGTCCGCATAGCGGAAAAAGTAGAAGGAGGATTCGGCGCAGGCGAACCCGTCGCGATTGAAGACGCAATCATCTCGGCGAACATAACAACTGCCGAAGGCGGAACGGTTGCGGAAAATTTGCCGACGAAATTCGAGAACGGCTTTTATCGAGGTTCTTACGCTTTTGCCGATGCCGGAAATTTCAAGATCGTTTTTAATGCGACGACTTCGGACAAACGCGTCTTCAGCGTTGATTTTCCCGTGAGCGTGAGCAAAGCGCCGATAAATTGGAAGTTCTGGCTCGGTTTGCTGTTTCTCGGATTGCTCGCCGTCGGCGCAGTCGGAACGGTTTTCTATCGCAAAAACCCTGACGGCGTTGATAACTCAAAAAGAGTCGCGTTTGTTGCTGTCGGCGCACTTTTGATTTTTGCTCTGGGAACTTTTGCGCTGGCTTATTTCGCGCCGCTGCGCCAATCGAGAAATCTAGCCGGGATGCCGTTGATCGGGACGACCGCGAACACTTCCGAAACCCAACCGGCAAACGCGCTGCAAACATTGCTGACCGTCCCGAAAGAATCGCAAATTTTATTCGGCATCAAGACCGAACCGGTTGCCGTCAGACAAATCGCCAGCGGATTGAAAACGACCGGCGTCGTTCGCGCGCGTCCCGATGCACGCGCCGTCGTCGCGCCGCCGGTCGCAGGCAGAATCGTTTTTCGTCCCGGAATTACGCTCGGTTCGGTGGTCGGACGCGGCGAGCAAATCGGAACGGTCGAACAGATTTTAGACGTTTCCGGGCAGACCGAACTCGAGTCTCAGCGTTTAGAAGTCGAAGCGCAGCAGCGCGAGATCGAGGCGCGGAGGCTCGAATTGAGAAACAACGCGCTTGCACTGCAGGCGCAGCAAGCCGAGCGACGTGCCTCTGCTGACCAATCGAGAACTCGTCTTGCTCAGGCACAGAGTGAGCTGCGACGCGCGGAAAATCTTGTCGAAGTCGGCGCGGCTCCAAAAAAACGGGTTGAAGAAGCAAAAACTGCAGTTCGCGTTGCCGAGCAGGAAGTCGCTTCAGCCGAACAGCAAGTCAAACTTTTAGGCAGTCAGATCAAAGCGGCAAACGCCGGACAAAATATTTTCGCCGCGCCGCGCATTAATCAACCGAGGCGCTCGTTTCCGTTAACCGCGCCGGTTACGGGAACGATCAGCGAAATTAAGGCGACGAGCGGGCAACAGGTCGAATCCGGCACGGAGTTGCTTTCGATTGTCAATCTGTCAACCGTTTTGCTCGAAGCAAATGTATTTGAAAAGGATTTGCCGGCGGTGCGCGAATCAACCAGAGCGAGTTACACCGCGTCGGCTTTGTCGGGCGAAGTTTATACAATCGGCACGCCGGACGGCGACGGTAAACTGCTTTCCATCGGTCAAACAGTTGACCCGCAGACGCGAGCCGTTCCGGTCATCTACGAAGTCAAAAATCCGCTCGGACGACTGCGAGACGGTAATTTCGTTGAAATCACGATTGACACGAGCGGCGATCGTCAAGTTCTCGCCGTGCCGAAACAATCAATCGTCAGCGAGCAGGGACAAAGCTTTGTGTTCGTTTTCGACGGCGGAGAAAGTTTCGAGAAACGTCCGGTCGCTCTCGGCGCGGAAGGCGCTGATTATTACGAAGTCGCGTCGGGATTAAAACAGGGCGAAAGAGTCGTCGTCGAAGGCATTTATCAGCTGCGCTCGACGCAGCCCGCGACATAAAATTTGAATCTACGCGCCGGGAAACTTAGGGAAACCTCGTCGTTTTCCGGCGCGATAAACATATTACAAGAAATTCGCTACTGCAATAATAAACAAATAGGAAAAGGAGAAATCGGAAAATGAAAAAAGGTGTTTTTTTAAGTTTGATAACAACCGTGTCGCTCGCTGTTTTGGGCGCGGCTTGCACTACGTCGGCGACGAATAATAATTCAACGAATCACAACGGAATGAATCACAATTCAGGGATGAGTTCCAACGCGATGAATCATAACGGAATGAATCACAATGCAATGTCGATGAACTCGAATATACCGATGGATCACAGCGGAATGAACCACGGCGGAATGGATCATTCGAGTATGAAATCTTCGGCGAACGCGGCAAACGCGCCGTATGATTTGCAGTTTTTAGACACGATGATCGCTCATCATCAGGGCGCGGTTGATATGGCGAAAATGGTCGATGGGCGAACTGAACGCGCCGAATTGAAAGCGTTTGCGAACAAAATAATTGCCGATCAAAACAGAGAAATTGCGCAGATGAAGGAATGGCGCGAAAAATGGTATGCGGGAAAACCAGCAGCGATGAATATGGAAATGCCGGGAATGGCGGATTCCATGAAAATGGATATGTCGCGTCTAACGGCGGCGAAAGACAAGCAATTCGACGTTATGTTCAACGAAATGATGATTCCGCATCACGCGGGCGCAATTACGATATCGAAAGAAGCGCTCGAAAAAGGCGAACATGCGGAACTCAAAACTCTGGCGACCAATATTATTAAAGAACAGGAAGCCGAAATCAAACAAATGGAAAGCTGGAAATCCGCGTGGGCAAAATAATTTATAAAATAACGGCTGGAAAGTTAAGATATTAATTTTCTTCACTTTTCACTCGTTACTTTCCGTTTTCCGCTAATTTATGAACGCGCTTATTAGATGGGCATTACAAAATCGGTTGATCGTCGTGGCGATTGCGGCGCTGATGGTAGTTTGGGGCGGTTATATCGCACTGACGCTTCCTGTTGACGTTTTTCCCGATCTCAACAAACCGACGATTACGATTTTAACCGAAGCTGAAGGACTTGCGCCCGAAGAAGTCGAAACGCAGGTTTCGTTCCCGATTGAAACGGTGATGAACGGTTTGCCGGGCGTCGAGCGCGTTCGTTCGCAAAGCGGCATCGGTTTATCAATCGTTTATGTCGAGTTCGGCTGGGGCACTGACGTTTACCGCAACCGCCAGCTTATCGCCGAAAAGATCACCGAAGCGCGGGCGCAATTGCCGCCGAATATCTCTCCGTTTCTCGCGCCGATTTCCTCGATTATGGGCGAAATTATGCTCATTTCCGTGACATCGAAAAACGGAAAAACCGATCCTTTGGACGTGCGGACGCTTGCCGATTGGACGATTCGACCGCGTCTTCTGACAATCGCCGGAGTTTCGCAAGTCATTCCGATTGGCGGCGGCGTCAAAGAATATCAAGCGCTTGTTTCGCCGGAAAAACTTCAACAGTTCGGCGTGAAGATTGAAGAAGTTGCCGACGCGCTCGAAAAATCGAACGCCAATTCGACCGGCGGTTTCGTTGACGCGCAAAGTCAGGAATATCTGGTTCGCAATCTCGGTCGTTTTTATACGATTGACGAGCTCAAACAAACAGTTGTCGCTTACCGCAATAACACGCCGATTCGTCTTGGAGACGTGGCAAACGTCGAATTCGGAGCGCGGATAAAACGCGGCGACGCGGGCTCGAACGGTTTGCCCGCCGTTATTTTGTCCGTGCAGAAACAGCCGGGCACTTCGACGATAGAGTTAACAGAAAAAATAGATGAAGCGGTTCGGGAACTGCAAACGACTCTGCCGCCGGATATCGAAATCAATACGAATCTTTTCCGGCAATCGAGATTTATCGAAGCGTCTATCGGTAACGTCGTTGAAGCTCTGCGCGACGGCGCGATTTTGGTCGCAATCGTTCTGTTTTTATTTCTCTTAAATTTTCGCACGACGTTTATCACGCTGACGGCGATTCCGCTTTCGTTTGTCGTTACTTTTCTCGTTTTATGGGCGTTCGGCATTTCGATCAACACGATGACTTTGGGCGGTCTGGCGGTCGCCGTCGGCGAACTCGTGGATGACGCGATTGTGGATATCGAAAATATCTTTCGACGTTTAAGGGAAAATAGCCTTTTGGAAAATCCGCGTCGGTCGCTCGAAGTCATTTATTACGCTTCACTCGAAGTCCGTTCTTCGATCGTTTACGCGACTGTCATCGTCGCGCTCGTTTTTCTACCGTTGTTTATGCTGACGGGCGTTGAAGGCAGGTTGCTCGCGCCTTTGGGAATTGCTTATATTACTTCACTTGTCGCATCGCTTTTCGTCAGTCTGACCATTACACCAGTTTTAGCTTCTTATCTGCTGCCGCAGCTTTTCAACAAAAAACAAGCGCGATCATCGCGTCTCGCAAATTGGTTCAAGAGTTTGAAATTAAACTTCTCGAAAACCGAAAATAGTGAGTCGTTGAATGATGTAAGTCGAAACGACGAGCATCATTCCGAACAAGACAGCTTCGTCGTTCGCTGGCTGAAAAAATACGACGAGCGGCTTCTGCATTGGACGCTTCGCCATCCATATAAAGTGATGATCGGCGCAGTACTATTGTTTTTTCTGACGATGGCGACTTTGCCGTTTGTCGGAACTTCATTTTTGCCGGATTTTAACGAAGGGACGTTGACCATAAACGTTTTAGCGCAGCCTGGAACTTCGCTCGCTGAATCGAATCGCATCGGAACAATCAGCGAAAAACTGCTTTTGGAAGTGCCGGAAGTTATTTCAACCGGACGCAGAACCGGACGCGCCGAACTCGACGAACACGCCGAGGGCGTCCACTATTCTGAAATTGACGTTGACTTGAAAGAATCCGACCGCGCGCGCGAAGAAATTTTGGCTGATATCCGCGAGCATTTGGCGATTGTTCCCGGTGTTTCCGTCAGCGTCGGACAGCCGATTTCGCATCGCCTGGATCATTTACAATCGGGTGTTCGCGCTCAAATCGCCATCAAACTTTTTGGCGACGATCTGGCGACTTTGCGCTCGAAAGCCGAAGAAATCAGCAACGTAATGCAAACTGTCGAAGGCGCGACCGACGTGCAAATCGAAAAACAGGTTTTAATTCCGCAAATTCGCTTTAACATTGACCGCGCCCGCGCCGCGCAATACGGTTTGCAGCCGGGGGAAATCACCGAAACTCTGGAAACCGCTCTTAACGGGTGCGCCGTTTCACAAGTTATCGAAGGCTCGCGGCGTTATGATGTAGTCATCCGTTTCGCCGACGTTTCGCGTAATAATTTAGATGCTTTGCGAAGCGTCACGATTGACACGCCGCAGGGAACGCAAATTCCGGTTTCCGCCGTCGCTACGATTGAAAATTTGCCGGGACCGAATCAAATTCTCAGAGAAAATACGCAGCGGCGCATCGTCATTTCCGCCAATACCGGCGGGCGCGATTTGGGTTCGGTCGTCGGGGAAATGCAGGAACGTATTGGCGCTCAGGTTAATCTGCCGCCCGGCTATTTTATTGAATTCGGCGGACAGTTTCAGGCGTCGCAGGAAGCGACTCGGACGCTTTCCACTTTGACGCTGTTTTCGCTTGTTGCCATTTTCTTTTTATTGATAAAAGCGCTCGGCGATTGGCGCGTCGCTTTGCAGGTGATGCTCAACATTCCTCTCGCTCTGATCGGCGCGGTCATTGCGATGCAAATTACCGGCGGCGTGTTTTCGATTGCGACGCTCGTCGGCTTCATCTCGCTCGTCGGCATCACGTCGCGTAACGGCATTATGATGATTTCGCATTACCTGCATTTAATGCGTGAGGAAGGCGAAGATTTTACCGAACAGATGATTATCCGCGGCTCGCTCGAACGGCTCGTTCCGGTAATGATGACCGCACTGACAGCGGGACTTTCGCTGATCCCGTTTATTTTAGCGGCAGACGCGCCCGGTAAAGAGATTCTGCACCCGCTCGCAGTTGTTGTTTTGGGCGGAATTTTAACTTCGACCTTGCTCGATCAAATGGTCACGCCCGCAGTTTTTTATAAATTCGGCAAGCCTTCAGCCGATAAGATCATCGCCGAGCGTGAAAATCGCTCGAACGGCAAAAACGAGTGGGGAAAGTTGAAAACGATTAAAGATTAGCTGAAATCAACGAAGTATTACGTCTGCTCTTGACTCTAAAGTTGACTACAGACGTTATAATTAAAATTGCAGCCCGAAAATCGGGCTGCAATTTTAATTAATGATTAAGGAAAATAATACGGAATTTGGTGAAAATGATGCGAACAGTAAGAAATCAAAATTATATCGAAGATATGCCTGCATCGCGTTCGTCATTAAAAATCGGTGAAGTGTCGCAGTTATCCGGTATTGGAATCGAGGCTTTGCGTTTTTACGAGCGCAGCGGATTACTCGGGAAACCGCTACGTTCGTCGAGCGGTTATCGTCTTTATGACGAAGGCGTACTGGAGCGGCTGGCTTTTATCAAAAAGTCGCAAACGCTCGGCTTTTCACTCGACGAGATCAAGCAAATAATCAGCGACGCGCGCAGCGGTTCAAGTCCGTGCGACGAAGTGCGGGAAATCGTGCGGCGGCGACTCGCTGAATTGGACGAGAGAATGCGCGAAATGCGGCGTTACCGAAAAGAACTGGCGCACACGCTCGAAGAATGGGATAAAGTCGGACGCGCGCCGGGACATATCTGCGGGTTGATCGAAACGGCGGAAATCGAAAATCCTTTGCCGCTTCAACGGCGAATTGCGCCTAAAACCAAACGGAAATAAATCATTCAAAGTCGCCAAATTTATTTGCGCGACTAAAAACGAAAAATCAAAAAAGTGCTTGACTCTTTATTCGACTACAGAGTTTATACTTTTTATATAGCCTTTCAAAACGGCGAAAAATTAACATGACGAGGAATAAGCAAATGAATGAAATTAGTGGAACAAGTCAAACGACGAATAAAATTACTACAGTCACAGCACCGGAAATAGTATGCGGCGGATGCGCGACTTCAATTAAAAAAGCATTGGGAAACGTCGCGGGCGTAGCAGACGTGGAAGTTGACGTTACGAGCAAAAAAGTAACGGTTCAGCACGATGAAAGGGTAACGCGCGAAAAAATCGCGGATACGCTCGACCGCGCCGGATTTTCAGCAGCGTAAACGGTGCGGATAAGTAAAGATTCGGCAAATGCCTTTTGACAAAGCGTTGTTAGATTCGAAGGCGCCGACAAAAAGACAAGGAGGAATTATGGATGTTTTGACGAAAGTCGATTCGACGCCAACCGGCGAAGGAGAAAACGAACGCGTTGATTTGCCGATTACGGGAATGACGTGCGCGGCGTGCGCCAATCGCATCGAAAGACAATTGAACAAACAATCGGGCATTGAAAAAGCGTCGGTCAATTTCGCGACGGCGCGGGCAACGGTAAGTTACGATCCGGAAAAAATGAACGTCGCCGATTTGATTCAAACCGTCAAAGACACTGGTTACGATACGGCTGGAACGTCAACAGTCGAGTTCGTTGTGGACGATTCGGCGCGACCTTCGGGTTCGAGCGTGCAGCTCGAACAGCATCTTTCCAAAGTTCGGGGCGTTGTAAAATCGAATTTTAACTTGGCGTTGAGAATGGTTGCGGTCGAATATTTGCCCGATGCGGCGAATGTCCAAGTGATTCGCGCGGCAATTGAAGATTTCGGCTATCGCGTCAGCGAAGTTTCGGGCAGCGGCGACACGGCGGAAGATTCTCTGGAAAAAGCGCATGCCGCCGAATATGCTGATTTGAAACGAAAATTTTGGGTCGCCGCGATTTTGTCGCTGCCTATTCTAATTATCGTTATGTCGCACGGAACAATCGAGTTATTCGATTTTCCGGGCGTCAATTGGCTGCAGCTTGTGTTAGCGACGCCGGTGGTTTTTTATTCGGGCTGGCAATTTTATCTGGGCGCGTGGGCGGCATTTCGTCATCGCGCCGCGGATATGAACACTCTGATCGCCGTCGGGACGGGGACGGCTTATATTTACTCGATTCTGGCGACGATTTTCCCGACGTTTTTCGCGGATGCGGTTAATCCGGCGATGAGTATGCCGGGAATGGAAAGCGCGGCGAGCGTGCCGGTTTATTTTGAAGCGGCGAGCGTCATCATCGCGCTGATCGTGCTCGGGCGAATGCTCGAAGCGAGAGCGAAAGGGCAAACCGGCGCGGCAATTAAAAAACTCGTCGGCTTGCAGGCGAAAACGGCGCGCGTCATTCGCGACGGGCGCGAGATGGAAATTGCAACCGAAGAAGTTGTTCCGGGCGACGTCGTTTCAGTTCGTCCGGGCGAGAAGATTCCGGTTGACGGCGTTTTGATCGAAGGCTCATCGGCGATTGACGAATCGATGCTGACCGGGGAAAGTTTGCCGGTTGAAAAGAAACCGGGCGATGAAATTTTCGGCGCGACGATCAATAAAACCGGCGCGTTTCAATTTAAAGCCGTCAAAGTCGGAAAAGATACGGCATTGCAGCAAATCGTCAAACTCGTGAAGGACGCGCAAGGCTCGAAACCGCCGATCGCCAAGCTCGCCGATACGATCAGCGGCATTTTCACGCCAATCGTTATTTGTATCGCGATTGCGACATTCGTCATTTGGTTTGTCGCGGCTGCGCCCGAAATCAGATTTACGATGGCGCTGGTCAATTTCGTTTCGGTTTTGATAATCGCTTGCCCGTGCGCGCTCGGTTTAGCGACGCCGACGGCGATAATGGTCGGTACAGGCAAAGGCGCGGAAAACGGAATTTTAATTAAAGGCGGCGACAGCTTAGAAACGGCGCACAAATTAAATACGATTGTCTTGGATAAAACCGGCACGATTACCAAAGGCGAGCCGAGTTTGACCGATGTCGTCGCGGCAAGCGGATTTGCAGAAAATTATTTTCTGCAAATCATCGCCTCGGCTGAAAAATCGAGCGAACATCCGCTCGCGGCGGCAATCGTGCGCGGCGCGGCGAACAGAAATTTAACTTTTGAAAAGGCTGAAAATTTCAACGCTCTCGAAGGTCGCGGCATTGAAGCGCGTGTTTCCGGCAAAAATTTGCTGCTCGGCAATCTGCGACTGATGAACGAGCGAAAGATTCAGTTAAACGGTGCGGAAAGCACGGTTGAAAAATTAGCCGGTGAAGGCAAAACGCCAATGTTTGCGGCGATTGATAATAAGTTTGCGGGAATCGTCGCCGTCGCCGATACGATCAAACCGGAATCGAAAGACGCGATTCGCGCGTTGCAAAATCTCGGTTTGGAAGTCGTGATGATGACCGGCGATAACAAAAGAACAGCGGAAGCGGTCGCAAAACAGGTCGGCATCAAACGAGTTTTGGCGGAAGTTTTGCCCGAAGGAAAATCCGGCGAAATCAAACGTCTGCAAACGGAAAAGAAAGTTGTCGGAATGGTCGGCGACGGCATTAACGACGCGCCCGCGCTGGCGCAAGCCGATGTCGGCATCGCCATCGGAACGGGAACGGACGTTGCCATCGAAGCGAGCGACATCACTTTAATCAAAGGCGATTTGCGCGGCGTGGTAACGGCAATCGCGCTTTCAAAAGCGACGATTCGCTCGGTCAAACAAAACTTGTTCTGGGCTTTTATTTATAATGTGCTCGGAATCCCGATTGCCGCCGGACTTTTGTATCCGCTAACCGGGTGGCTGCTGTCGCCGATCATCGCTTCGGCGGCGATGAGTCTTTCGTCGGTTTCGGTCGTAGCGAACAGTTTGCGGCTTCGTTCTTTCAAATCGCCGAAAATCGGCGCGTAAAGGAGATTTTATTTTATGAATACAACAGAAATTGCTGTAATTATCGGCGGCATCGGTTTAATCGCTTTCGTTTTGTGGTATTTTTTCGGCGAGCGGGAAGCGACAGCCGCGACCATCGGCGAAAGCGGAACGCAGGAAATAAAAGTGACGGTCAAAAGCGGTTATTCGCCGGACGTGATCGTCGTCAAAAAAGGCGTTCCCGTGCGGCTGAATTTTTACCGCGACGAAACTTCATCGTGCAGCGAGCAAATCGTTTTCGGCGATTTCGGCATCGCCCGCGATTTGCCCGCATTTAGAAACACGGCGATTGAATTTACGCCCGACAAAAGCGGCGAATTCACATTCGCCTGCGGAATGAATATGCTGCGCGGAAAATTGATCGTCGAAGGTTGACTCGCCGAACGGTAATCAAAGATTTATTTAATCGGGCAATCTAATTTTCGCCTTAACTTATGACGGCTGTTCGTTTTCAGACAGCCGTTGTTTGTTATCAAACGAATGACAAATCGGTTAAAATGATTCGGCAGTAAAAATGCCGTCCGTTCTTTCGAAATTCTAGGAATAACAATTGCTCGGCGTTTATATCGGATATAACGGATTTGATCTTTGAGTCGTCAAATTATTTGCGAAAAGGTGAATAATTTGACGCTCAAATTAGGATTTTCAAGGAAACGATTTCAGATGTTCAAGCGATATAAGGAAATTGTGTTCGGAGTTTTACTCGGCGCGGCGATGTGGATTGTTGACGCGGCGATGCACGTCGAACTCGGCGCGGAAGTCGCGTCTCACGGATTTTTGGCGGAACTTTTCGCCCCGCATCCGACAGCTGTTTTATTTCGCCTTGTTTATCTGGTTCTGGCGACCGCTTTCGGCATCGTTTTATGGCGGGCGAATTGGCGCGAGCGGGAAGTTCGCGCTTTTGAACAAGCGGTTATCACTTTTCAGCGGCAGCTCGACAGCACTGCGCTGAGAATTTTGAGCCATGCGCGTCAACTTCAAAACCTCAATTCTGTTCGTTTAGACGAAACGGCGGCGCAGCTGGCAGAAGAAATCGGCGCGGACGCTCGTACTCTGGATGAACTCGCGCAGAAATATCTGCGTTTCAGCGAACTGGTTCGCGCCGGGCAAACAACCGAAGCCGTAAAAATTATGCACGAACTCGAAGCCTGGTTAAACGCGCAGAAATCGGATACGGCGGCAAAATTGTGAATCAAATTCCGTTTGCCAGACAAAAGAAAACGGTTTTGCTCGCCGACGACGACGAAAGCTTGCGCCGCGTTTTGGAATTTCAACTTGCTGAAAACGGTTTCCGCGTTTTAACGGCGAGCGACGGCACGGAAGCGCTCGAAATCTTTACTGTTAATGAAATTGACTGCGTCATCACCGATTTACGAATGCCGCGGCTTTCCGGCTTGGATTTATTAAAACGCCTGAAGGCAATCAGGCAGGAAACGCCGGTCATCGTTATCACGGCGTTCGGCGAAGTGGAAACCGCGGTTTCCGCGATGCGGGCGGGAGCGTTCGATTACGTGACCAAACCGTTTAACCGCGACGAAATTCTATTGACAATTGAGCGAGCCTTGAGTTTCGGCGAGACAATCAGGGAAAACCGGGAACTGCGAAAGCTCGTCAATGAAAGTTTTCGGATTAAATCGGTCGTCGGCGATTCACCGAAAATGCGCGAGGTTTTGAGCGTCGTCGAGCGCGTCGCCAAAGCCGACATTACGGTTTTGATTACGGGAGAATCGGGAACGGGCAAAGAATTGATTGCCAAAGGAATTCATTTTTCCGGCAGACGATCGGAAAAACCTTTTATCGCCGTCAACTGCGCTACGATTCCCGAAACGCTGATTGAATCGGAGCTTTTCGGCTATAAACGCGGCGCTTTTACCGGCGCGAGCAGCGACACGAAAGGGAAATTTGAAGAAGCAAACGGCGGAACGCTCTTTTTAGATGAAATTAGTGCAATGCCGCTCGGCTTGCAGCCGCATTTGCTGCGCGTTTTGCAGGAACAGGAAATCGTCCGGCTCGGCGAAAGCAAGCCGCGCAAAATTGATGTGCGAATCATCGCGGCGACGAATCGCAGTCTGGAGACAATGATCGAAGACGGCGCGTTTCGCGAAGATTTGTATTTTCGTCTGGCGGTCGTTCCCGTCAATTTGCCGCCGCTCCGCGAAAGACGCGAAGATGTTCCGCTTTTGATTGAGTGTTTTTTAGCGAAAGCCAAAACGAAATATGGCTTTAATGATTTAAATATCGAGCGCGAAGTTTTCGCCGCGCTATCGAATTATTCCTTTCCTGGAAATGTCCGCGAGCTTAAAAATCTGATCGAGCGGATGGTCGTTCTCTCCGACGGCGATAAAATAGCGGTCGAAGATTTGCCGGAAAACATTCGCCAGCCGCGCCCGAATGTCGGAAATGTCATACTCGAACTGCCGCCCGAAGGCGTTTCGTTTGATGGAATCGAGCGCGAAATTATTCGCCGCGCTTTGGAGATGCACAACGGCAACCGGACGCGCGCCGCGCGTTATCTCGACATCACGCGCAGCGCGCTTTTATATCGAATGCAAAAATACGATTTAGGTTTAGGAGGCGCGGAAGAAGATTAATGCGCTCGAAATGGTGGAAAATCGCCGTTATCGGCGTGGCAATCGCTTTCGTTTCCACGCTGCACATTTTAACGCCGGTTGACAGCACGACCGCGCACCAGATTTATCAGAGACTTTATTATCTGCCGATAGTCGCCGCCGCTTTATTGTTCGGGTTGCGCGGCGGATTGCTGTCGGCTTTGTTCGCCAGCGTCGCATATGTTCCGCACATCGCTTTTCAGTGGCATCACCAGCCGGAATATGCGCTCAATCAATACGCCGAAATCGTTTTATTTTTCTTTTTCGCTATAGTCGCAGGCATTCTCAGTGACCGCAACAGGCGCGAACACGCGCGAACCGTTAAGGTTTCCGCCGAACTCGAACGCTCATACGCGGAATTGCGCCAAACTTTTGAACAGCTTCTGCAAGCCGAACGCCTCAGCGCGCTCGGCGAACTTTCCGCCGGAATCGTCCACGAAATCCGAAATCCGCTCGGCGCGATCAAGGGCGCGGTGGAAATCATCGAAGACGAATTGGCGCGAGACAGTCCGCGCCGCGAATTTGCGGCAATCGCCAAACGCGAAGTTGAACGGATAGAGAAATTAGTGCGCGAATTCGTCCGCTTCGCCCGCCCGCCGAAACTCTCCAAATCTCTGACCGATGTCAATATTCTCATCGAATCGGTTGTTAAACTGCTTGAACAACAGGTAAAGGCGCAAAATATCAATATAATAAAAAAATTGGAGACAAATCTGCCGCAACTGTTGCTCGACGCCGAACAAATCGAGCAGGTTTTGCTGAATCTGACGCTCAACGCGCTGCAAGCCGTTCCCGAAAACGGAAATGTCGTTTTTCGCACGTTTCAAACCGAAGATAGTATTTCAATAGAAATTGAAGATGACGGCGGCGGAATTTCCCCGGCATTCATCGGGCGAATATTCGATCCGTTTTTTACGACCAAAGACAAAGGCTCGGGTCTGGGGCTTTCGGTAGCGCATAAAATCGCGGTAGAACACGAAGGCATTTTAACGGCGGAAAATATTCGAAAAGGAGCGATTTTTCGTTTGACGCTCAAAAAAAACTTACATAAAAGCGCGAAATGCCCATAAAAACTTGCGTTCACGGTTCACGTATGTAAAATGAACCTGCTAAGTGAAACCCGCCGCTGGTTTTTCTGCTTAAGAGATTTGGAAGTTACAAAATTTCTCAAAAAAAATTATTTACGGGTGCGCCTTTTTCCCCGATTTTCTTGCGATTAGTAATAGAGAATTTTTGCAGTTTTTTGACTGTAGCCTTTCACTGAGTTCCTCCACTGAAAAATAAGAAACGAGCCTTTTTCAATGTCGTCCGGCGCGAAGATGAAAACAAAACGCTGACGAAAATAAATAATGCAAGCGAACTCAATCCCGCGCGTTCCCGATGTGACTGGATTTACGACGTGAAAAGATTGAAATGTCATTGTCGGTCGAGGAATTTTATAGATTTGTGTTGACAGAAAATCGGAGATGAAATAATGATGGCAAGGCTTATAATCAACGGCAAAATTTACGCGACAAAAATCTCCGGCGTCGTTCTGCTGCTGTCGTTTTGCTGTCTGTTCGCCGCCGCGCAGCCTGACGGCAAACTCAAACTAGGCGAAACCGTGTTCGCCGAAGCCGTCAAACTCTCCAATGAAAATACGATCGAATCGTCGCAGGCGTCTTTGCCGAAATTTATCGAAGCCAGAAAGCTTTTCGACGAAGCCGGAAATTCGAAGAAAAAAAATGAAGCGGCAGGTTATCTCGGATATATACTGCAAAAATTGGGCAATGAATTTCTAAATAACGAGGAATACAAACAGGCATCGGAATATCTAAACCAAGCCTTGCCGTTTTACAGGGAAATCAATGAGCGAGCGAAAGAAGGGGAACTTTTTCACAACTTGGGCTACATTTCATACCTTCAAAAAGAACCGGAAAAAGCGGCGGTTTATTATGAACAGGCGCTTTCGGCTTATCGCGAAACGAAAAATTTGAACGGCGAAGCGATAGTTCTCCGCAATCTCGGCATAATTTATAAAGACAGAAAAGATTACGCCGGCGCCGAAAAAATTTACGCACAGGCTTTAGAAGTTAGAAGGCAGTTGAAAAATCGCCCTGATGAAGCGATCTTGTTAAAGTATTTGGCGGAGATTTATGAGTTTCAGAGAAATCACGAAAAAGCCGCACTTTTTTACCTGCAAGCCCTGACGGTTTTTCGCGAACTGAAAAATGTCGAAGAAGAAGCTTCAATCCTGCATTCTCTCGGCGTCGAAGCCATTCATCAGAACAAATCGAAAGAAGCGACTGATTATTATAATCAGGCGTTGATTGCTTACCGGAAAACCAAAAACTCGATTAATGAAGCGATTATTCTAAATAATTTAGGTTCGGTTTATTTTGATGAAAAAGATTATCGCCGGGCGGCGCGGCATTTTGAACAGTCTCTGCTGCTTAAAAAACAGCTCGGCGATAAAAGCGGCGAAGCCAGTTTATCCGTAAGTTTGGGCGATACGTTTTACGAGGAAAAACAATATGAAAAAGCCGCCGCGCTTTACAAACCGGCGCTGGCAATTTGGCGCGAATTGAAAGACCGCGATAACGAAGCCGACACTTTAAATAAACTCGGATTAAGTTTTTACGCGAATTATCAAGCGGCTCAAGCAATTTCTGTTTTGGATCAAGCGTTAGCAATTCACCGCGCCGACAAAAATCAGAGCGCCGAAGCTGAAACTCTATTGATGTTAGGCAGAAGCCACGCGTTAAAAAGAAATTTTGCCGAAGCCAAATCTTATCTTTCGCAAGCCGCCGCTTTGTTTCAAACCCTGAAAAATGAATGGAGCGAAGGCTATGCGCTGCTTGGTTTAGGCGGCGCGAACTATGAACTTTCCGAGCGTGAACAGGCAAAAGCGCTTTACGAGCAATCACTGAAAATTTTTCAGAAAATCAAAGACCGCAACGGCGAAGCTTATGCGCTGATTTCACTCGCCGACGTTGATTCGTATTTCAACCGGCACGTACAAGCCGTCGCCAATATCCGGCGGGCGCGGGCGCTTTTTCAGGAAATAAAAGATCCATACGGCGAATTTGCGGCTTACACCGGGCTTGCCTCGGTCAGTTATTCGCTGAGCGAGTATGAAGAGTCGTTAAAATATAACGATTCGGCGCTGAAAATCGCGCAGCAATTAAACGATTCTAACCGGCAAATGCAGTCTTGGGTCAGTGCCGCCCTGGTTTACTCAGCTCTCAGTCAATACGAAAAAGCCTTGTCGCTCGAAGAAAAAGCTCTGACCTTGGCGCGTCAAACCGGCGACCGTTATACCGAAAGCATCGCGCTCGGCAACATCGGTTACGATTATTTCAAACGCGATGATTACGAAAAAGCCGAAAAATATATCAGTCAGTCAATCGAGATTCTGCGCGAGCAAAAAGCGCTGCGCGAAGAAGGCTATATGCTGCACAATCTCGGTCTGGTTTATTACAAGCTGAAAAAATACGATCAGGCGCTCAAACTTTACGATCAAGCGCTGAAAATTTACAAAGAAGTCGAAGATCGCCGTCCCGAATCGTTTCTTTACGACAGCTACGGAGAAGTTTACACGGATTTGGGACTGTTTGAAAAGGCGGCGGAAAATCTGGAAAAGTCTCTTATTCTGGCGCGAGAAATAAAATATTCAAACGTCGAAGCCAACGCGCTGACGAATTTGATGGCTTTGTGGGAACGGCGCAAACAATCGCGGCTCGCCGCTTTTTACGGCAAACAAGCCGTCAACGTTTTTCAGACTATTCGCGGCGGCAATCGCAATCTCGACAAGGAAGCGCAACGCAGTTTCCTCAAATCAAACGAAAAAACTTACCGCGGACTCGCTGATTTGCTGATCGCGCAGGGTCGCCTGCCCGAAGCGCAGCAGATTCTCGATATGCTCAAAGAAGAAGAGTTTTACGGCTTTGTCCGCCGCGACGCTTCCGAAGTTGAAAAACTTTCGCAGCGCGCCGATTTGACTGCCGACGAATCCGAAGCGCTCAAGCGTTATCAATCGATTTCCAGCCGCGTGACGGAAATCGGTTTGGAATTCGGCAAACTTCAAGACGCGAAAAATCAGTTGCCCGAAAACGGAAAATTGCCCGCCGCTGATGAAAAGCGGTTTGAAGAACTCGCCAAACAATTGGAAGATGCGACAACGACGTTTCAGGTTTTTCTGCGCGGTCTGGCGGAAGAATTTACGAAAAAGCCGAAAATCGTTGAAGAAATTCAAGAAAACACCGGCTTGCAGGCTGATTTGAAATCGTGGGGCACGGGCATCGTCGCGCTTTACACGGTCGTCGGCGAAGATCGTTATCGCGTTATTTTAACGACGCCGGACGCGCAGATAGACGGCAAGACGGAAATCAGCGCCGAAGATTTGAATCGCAAAATCAGCGAATTTCGCGAGGCTGTTCAAGATCCGACAATTGACCCGCGCCCTTTGGGAAAAGAGCTTTACGATATTTTAATCAAGCCGATTGAAAAGCAGCTGTCGGATGCGAAGGCTAAAACTTTGCTGTGGTCGCTCGACGGAACTTTGCGTTATCTGCCGTTCGCCGCTTTGTGGGACGGAAAAGAATATTTCGGTCAAAAATACGAAAACGTCGTCATCACGCTGGCGAGCCGCACGCGTCTAGGCGAAACGGTCAGCGCGGATTGGCGCGTGCTCGGTTTAGGCGTAACCGACGCGCAAGCCGTTCTCGAGCCGAGCGGCACGGAACGAATAAATTTCAGCGCTTTGCCTGCGGTGCGCGGCGAGCTGCGCTCAATTGTCAGCGACGAAATAACCAAGGAAAACCCGAACGGCGTTTTGCCGGGCGTCATTTTGCTGAACGAAAATTTCACCGAAGCTGCGTTCAAAGAGCGTCTGGGCAAAGGTTACAAAGTCATTCACATCGCTTCGCATTTCAGTTTCCGACCGGGCAACGAAACCAAATCGTTTTTGCTGCTCGGCGACGGACAGCCGCTCTCGCTCGTCAAAGTGCGCACGTCGCCGCAATTAAAATTCAAAGGCGTCGAACTTTTAACGCTTTCGGCTTGCCAGACGGCGGTCGGCGAAACTAACGCGACGGGCAGAGAAATTGAAAGTTTCGGCGAAATCGCCCAGCAAAACGGCGCGAAAGCCGTGCTCGCGACGCTCTGGTCGGTGGCTGATGAAAGCACGCGGATTTTAATGAGCGAGTTTTACCGAATTCGTTCGGAAAATCCGAAAATGACGAAAACCGAAGCGATGCGGCAAGCGCAGCTGAAACTGCTCAACGGCAAACACGCGACCGCCGAAGCCACAAAAAAACGCTCTGATTTGATTGATTTGAGCGGCAAATCGAAACAACAGGCTTTCAAAACCGACGTTAACGCGCCGTTCGCTCACCCGTATTACTGGTCGCCGTTTATTTTATTCGGCAATTGGAGATGAATTGACGGAAACTTTTTTATACGGATTGAAACGGGAATTTTAAAGAATTATTAATAAACGATTAAAACTGAACGAGGAGAAAATTATGAAGATGACGGATCAATCAAATATCCAAAAAACAAACGCGGAACGACACGCGGTCGGCTCGAAAATATTGCAGCGTCTGATTTCCTGTCTGTTGCTTGCCGTAATGATTCTTCCGGGTTTTTCGGCGAATTTGCGAGCGCAAACGTCGGGTAACGACGACGCTTTGAAAATGCTCGGGCAGAAAGTTTCTTTGCAAAAAACGTTTGACCACAAGGCTTCCAAAATGTCGGCGCAGTCGTTCTCCGCGCTGAAAACGCAGGCGGCGCAAAACAATTCCGCCGCCGCGACGAAAAACGCGCAAGCCGCAGGCATGAGGTATGTCGTTCTCAATGTGGAATTTAAAACGCCAATCGCGCGCAAAGCCGTTTTCACCGATCTGAAAAAATCGAATCTTAAAGACGCGACCGTTTTGACCGTCATTGATCGTTTCGCCGATGTTTTCGTCAGCACCGATGCCGCGTGGGATGCGTTGTCAAACAATCCGAACGTCTTGAGAGTGGAATATAGCGCGCAGGTCAACGCGCCGCCGCCGCCGCCGATTACTCCGTCCAAACAGATTTCACAAGCCATCGCCGAAAGCATCGTGCGCGGCGGTTACAAAGGATTGACCGGAAAAAACGTCATCGTCGCGGTTTTGGACACCGGCATTGATTTCCGTCATCCTGATTTTATTACATACGACGCCGCCGGACTTCCGACTTCGCGCATCAGTTATCTTTGGGACACGGCAACCGAATTTCAAACCGGACGCGGAAGTCTTGCGCCGTTCAAGTTTCCGAACGGCGCGTCAATCGGAACGCTTTACACGAAAGCGCAATTAACGGCTGAATTACGTTCTGCCCAAACGAGCATTCCGCCGACCGACATTGACGGGCACGGTACGGCTTGCGCCAGCGTCGCCGCCGGAAACGGCAACGCTGATAAACAAACCAACGGTTTAAGACGCAAGGAAGTCGAAGGCGTCGCGCCGGAAGCCGATATTATCGGCGTTCGTTTGGGCTACGACGGACTCGAAAACAGCTACTTGCTCAATGCAATCGCCGAATGGCTCGACAAAGAAGCCGGAGCCAAGCCTTTAGTAATTTCGGGCAGTTTCGGCGGGCATTACACGGGACATGACGGAGAGCGAGTTAATGAGCGGCAGCTGAACGCGAGATTTCCATTAAACAAAGCAGGACGGGCAATCGTTTTCGCCGCCGGAAACGAAGGCTCGGACGCGATTCACGCCAAAGCTAACTTTGCCAAAGAACCCAAACTCGTTTCGTGGAACGCGAAGGCGGCGACATGGATTAAAATCTATTTCGATTCGAGCGATCCGAATATCGTTATTAACGCATCGAAGGCGACGCCGCTCGGGGAAAATCTGGCGGTTGAAGTCAATCCGATTACCAATCAATTCGAGGCGACGCTGAAAATCAATCCGGGCGTCGGCGGCATCTGGTTTGAAAACACTCTCGGCAAACCCGTCGAAACGCATCTTTATTTTTACCGCAGCGACGGCAGATTCGACGCGCCGAATTTGTCATTCACGCATTTAGTCGGCTCGCCCGGAAACACGGAAAATGCTATTACGGTCGGCAGTTACGACTGGAACGACAATTTTCATTCGGGCGGAAGAGCCATCAATTTGACTTCGGTTTGCCGCGACAACAGCGGTGCGATAATGCCGATTGAAATCGGGTTTCTTTCCTGTTATTCAAGTCCCGGACCGAATCGTGCAGGTTCGGGCAAACCTATCGTGGTTAAGCCGGACATCGTCGCGCCCGGCGAATGGTTTCCGTCCGCCAACGCCAGAACCGACGGCAAAAGCGTCGGCGAATGGGCGAGTCCGGACACGACCGGACTTTACCGCGCGATGAACGGCACGAGCGCGGCGACGCCGTACGCGTCGGGAATAATCGCGCTGATGTTTCAAAAGAAACCAACGCTGACGCTCGGCGAAGTCAAGAATCATCTGAAAGGCAAAGCCAGCAAAACCGGACTAAATCCGTTTTCTCAGGCTTTGCCGAACAATAATTGGGGATACGGAAAATTGGATATGGCTGCGGTTGACCGCATTTTTGCAGGGCTGTAAACAGACATTGACCGAACTGATCGGCTTTGCCGGTTATTGAAATTATTAAGAGTTAAGATTTCAGTAACCGGCATTTTTTTCAAACAATTACGGTTACAGTCTTTAAAGGTTTTTATGTCCGCTGTACACACGCAGGTAAAACAATTAAAAAGGCAAAAAAGAAAATTCACTGTTTCAGGGAATAAAATTGCCGTGCTTTTTTATATTCTCGTCGCTGTGTTTTCAAACTTGACCTTTTCAAGTGCGCAGACGAAAACTCCGTCCGCCGAAACTGCGAAAACAGAAACAGTTCAGCCGAAATTCGCGTTGCTGATCGGCGTTACGAAATATAAAAGCGGCAAGATAAATAAAATTGACGGCTGCGAAAACAACGTTCCGCTGCTCGCCGAAACTTTGATCAAAGATTACGGTTTCGGCGAAAATAACGTTCTTACTTTATTAAATGAAAAAGCGACGAAACAAGCGATAATCTCGAATTTTCGTTCGCATTTAATTGAAAACGCCGCGAAATCGAAACAGCAGGGTAAAGAAGCCGCCATCGTTTATTATTTTTGCGGGCACGGCTCGCAATATCCTGATCAAGACGGCGATGAAAACGACGGCAAAGACGAAACTTTCGTCGCGTATGACAGCCGCAGCGGAGACGTTTTCGACATTCTCGACGACGAAATTGACGATTGGAAAGCTGAACTGCGACCTTTGACGACCAACACGACGCTCATTTTGGAAAGCTGTCATTCGGGAACCGGCTCGCGCGGCGAGGAAGAATATATTTCCGAAGAAACCGATGACGACCCGAGAGAAAGAAAGCCGTACAAAAGAAAATTTCCGCCGTCAACCGACGCTGACGCTTTGACCTACACGGAAATTGCCGCTTCATTGAGTATGAATACGGCGAAATCGGAAAGCGCCGAGTATTGCCAGTGCGAAAAACCGCAAAGTTTGATGACGAAAGCCTTGATTCAGGGCTTGAAACGGGCGACGAACACGACGACTTACCGCAGTTTGACGCGCGAAATTTCCAGCGAAGTCGCGGCGCATTCGCGTCAGGAACCGCAGGTCGAGGGAAACAGAGACGCGGTTTTATTCGGCGGCGCGGCGAAAAGAGCGAATCCGTATATCGAAATCGAAAAGATTTTGCCCGCCGATCAAATAATTATCCGAGCCGGAATGATTCACGGTTTGAAAGAGGGAAGTCAGGTTTCGATTTATTCGTCCGATTCGCTGACAAATACGGGAAAAGACGGCTGGCTCGCGAACGGAATCGTCGCGCAAATCGGCAATGTCGCTTCGGTTGTGCAGCTTCCGAAAACGGAAGAAAACCCGAAAGTCAAAGAGATAAAAATCACTTCGCACGTCGTTCTGGCTTCGCCTGTTTTCGGCGGCGGTTCGGTATTTTTAGCGTTAAATCCGGGCAAATTGACAACTTCGGGCGCGAAAGAAATCGCTTTGCATCAGCAAATCGAAGATAAATTGAAAATCGAAGGTTTGTTTGAAAATCAAATCCTGAAACTAATCTCTTCCGACAAAATGAGTCTTGCTGAAAAAAAGGACGCGAAGGGAATCGTCAGGTTAAAAAAAGGAAAGGTGAAAGATATATTTTCCCAGAAAAAAGGAAAAGATATAATTTTCAACTCGGACGTGATAAGTCCTTTACTGCCGCGAACTTCGTGCGATGGCGACGTGCTGAAAACAAACAGCAAAGAGGCACGATTTCCCGCGCCGGACGCGACGGTTTATTATCTCGACGACGGCGAATCGGGCGGCGCGCCTTTGTTTGGAAAAACGTTTGATCCCGCCGATAAATTCTTGGCGGAAAATCTCGCCGAAACGGTAAAAAGTTACGCTTATCAAAGAAATCTGCGCGGTTTGGACAATGCCGCTTCCAATTTATCTTCGCAAATCAAAGTCGCGCTGCAATCAATTCCCGGCGAAGCGATCATCGAAAACTGCAAAGACGGAAATAAAACGTTTCAGCCGAACAAAGAGAAATTCAAAGGATTTCAGGAAATAAAAGATAATAAAATCGCGGTAGATTCGTTTTTTCAGTTGAAAATAAAAAACATTTCCGGTGAAATCAGAAAAAAAATTGATGAATTCGCTTCGGGCGAATCTTTTCACATTTCTGTCATCACGCTGACAAATACCGGCAAGATTAAAAATATTCACGCTTCCAAAGGCGCGAATGACGCGATTCAGGACGGCAAAGAAGCAAACATTACATTGCGAATGACCGAACCGATTGGAGTCGAGCGTTTTATTATCGTCGTGTCGAAAGACAACGTTGATTTGAGTTTTTACGAATCGAAAAACGCGCGCCGCAACGCGAAATCCATTTTAGAGAGAATGCTGACGCAATCCGGCAAAAAAACGCGAGACAGCGGTACGATCAGCGATGAACCCGACAAATGGGATGTCATTCATTTAGAATTGAACGTCATCAGATGAAATGAAAAATCTGTCTGAACGGAAAGTTTTTCTATGCCGATTAACCCCGAAGTTTTCGACCGGGTTAATGAAATGTTACGCGAAGCCGGAAACGGCTTGAAGATATTACAAACCTTGCCGGAATTTTCCTGACGAAAATAACTTCAAATATAAAAATATAGTGTTAATTTAAGTGAAATACTCGCGCGCTCAAAAGTAAAAGATTGGGAACTTTTTTCCGAAAAGATCGCAATCGGTATTTTTATACGCCGGCTTCTCGGCAAACTCACTCCAAAAAAGCTGAACGGAACGCTGTATTGCATTCGCCGCTGATGTTTTGAATCTATCTTCGGATTCAAAACAATTTTCGCGTTGATGTAGCTATCCAGCTTTTTAATTGCCTGAGCTTGCTGCCGGACATCGATGTGATGCAAATCGCGATTTTTAATAAGCGCGTCCGGCTTTTTAATATCTCCTTTCAACGTAAATCAATGCAAAAAAAAGACTGCGTCACGCGGTTGTCGTCTAATTTCGCATTTGCCGCTTGATTTGTTTGACATTATGCCCGCATTTCTTTCATAATATGCCCACACAAGTTATAGAAATATAGCGCTCAAAATTACCCATTCAAAAAACAAGACATCCAAGGCTGATTTCCGGTGTTAACAATTTGTATTTCGACGCGCCCGAAACAGCGGTTAATCCGGTATTGATAATCCAAATTCGCGTCCAGTTTCTAGTTGTTTATCAGCACAATAAAAAGAGGTTTTTTATGAATTTCGTTGTTTTCCGCAACAAGCCGAACTTTCCATTTGTTGTTTGCGTGACCGTATTTCTTTTCATCGCATTTATCACTGTCGGAACAATCGTTTCTTCGGCAAGCTCAAATCCTGACCAAACAGAAAATACCGGCAATTCAAAAGCAAATGCACAGAACCCGTCTCATCCGCAAGGTTCAGGTCGCATGACTTTGCAGCGAGTTGCCGATTCTTCCAATCACTCTGTGGATGATG